>Ga0210387_10000049_pt1 | contig 92370 bp, 91 predicted proteins | sample IncBWC7OmetaG_FD_160108 | JGI IMG/M metagenome (GOLD analysis project Ga0210387, IMG submission 160108) | Forest soil microbial communities from Barre Woods Harvard Forest LTER site, Petersham, Massachusetts, United States - Inc-BW-C-7-O ...
TCTCTCAGCAGCCCGCCGGCGCCAATTGCGCGGTCACGAACGGCAGCGGCACCGTTGGCACCAGCAATATTGCAAATGTTCTCATCAGCTGTACACCGAATAACTACACGATCAGCGGTGCCTTGACCGGCCTGCTCGGCGGCCGCAGTCTGATTCTGCAGGACAACGGCGGCAACAGTACAACGGTTGCAGCGAGCGGCAGCTTCAGCTTCTCAAGCCCCGTCCCTAGCGGTTCGAACTACGCGGTCACGATCATCACGCAACCCGCGGGTCAAAGCTGCGCCGTGAGCAACGGCAGCGGCATCGTCGCCGCGGCCGATATCACCAACGTCTCGATCAGCTGCTCCGACAATACCTACAACGTCGGCGTCTCGGTGACAGGTGTCGGTGCGAGCGGCCTCGTCCTGCAGAACAATGGCGCCGACAATCTGGCCGTTGCCGCCAGCGGCACGTTCAATTTCAACACACCCCTCGCGAGCGGCTCACCCTATTCGGTGACAGTATCGAGCCAACCCCTGGGCGCAAGCTGCACGGTCGGCAACGGCAGCGGCACGGTCATCGCGAGCAACGTCAGCAACGTGACGGTGACCTGCGTTCCGAACTTCTACCCGATCGGCGGTACTTTGACCGGCTTGCTCAGCGGTCGCAGTCTGACTCTGCAGGACAACGGCGCCAACAGCACGGTGCTGAGCGCCAACGGCACGTTCAACTTTTCGACGCCGGTCGCGAGCGGCGCGAATTATTCGGTGACCGTATTCAGCCAGCCTGCCGGTCAGAGCTGCAGCGTGACCAACGGCAGCGGCACGGTCACCGGAAGCGCGGTTTCCAACGTCGGCATCGTCTGTTCCGATAACACCTACAACATCGGAGTGGCGGTCTCCGGCGTCGTTCGCAGCGGTCTCGTCTTGCAAGACAATGGCGGCGACAATCTCACGGTCTTGGCCAATGGCAGCTTCAATTTTGCGACTCCGATCGCAAGCGGGTCGGCGTACGCGGTCACGCTGCTGACGCAACCGGCCGGCGAGAACTGCGCGGTGACAAACGGCAGCGGCACAGTCGTGGCCGCCAACCTCGTCGGCATCCCCGTCGTTTGTACGCCGATCAACTACTCGATCGGCGGTTCGCTCGCCGGACTTCTGGCGAATAACAGCGTCATTCTCCAAGACAACGGCGGCAACAGCACGACGCTCTCGGCCAACGGCAGTTACACTTTCTCAGGGCAAATCGCCAGCGGTTCACCCTATGCGGTGACAGTTTCGACCCAGCCGCCGGGACAAAGCTGCTCCGTGACCAACGGCAGCGGCATGGTCATCAGCAGCAACGTGAGCAACGTCAGTGTCGATTGCTCCAGCAATACCTACAACATCGGCGTCACGGTCTCGGGTCTGATCGCTGGCGGCCTGGTGCTTGAGGACAACGGCGGCGATAACCTCACGATCAATACCAACGGCAGCGTGAACTTCGCGACACCGATCGCGAGCGGCTCCGCATACGACGTGACCTTCCTGAGTCAACCGACGGGTGAGACCTGCGCGATCACCGGCGGCAGCGGCACGGTCACGAGCAGCAACATCGCTGTGACGGTCATTTGCACGCCGAACAATTACACCGTCAGCGGCGCCGTCTCCGGTCTATTGAGCGGCAACAGCGTCACCCTGCAGGACAACGGCAGCAACGATACGATCGTCTTGGCAAACAGCGGCTTTAATTTCTCCACACCGGTTGCGAGCGGCTCGACCTATTCGGTCACGGTCTCGACCCAGCCGCCGGGGCAGACCTGCTCGGTCACCAACGGCAGCGGCACCATCGGCGCCGCCAATATCAGCAACGTGAGCGTCGCCTGCTCGGACAATACCTACAACATCGGCGTCACGGTCTCGGGCCTCAATGCGAGCGGCCTGGTGCTTGAGGACAATGGCGGCGATAACCTCAACATCAGCGCCAATGGCAGCGTGAACTTCGCGACTCCGGTCGCGAGCGGCTCGAGCTATGCGGTGACCGTACTCAGTCAACCCACCGGGCAAACCTGCACGGTCACCGGCGGCAGCGGTACGGTCACGAGCACCAATGTCACCGGCATCCCGGTCAGCTGCATCGACACCTATACGATCGGCGGTGCTGTCTCGGGTCTCGTGTCCGGCGGCCTCGTGCTGCAGGATAACGGCGCCGATGATCTCACGGTCTCGGCCAATGGAAATTTCACCTTCGCCACAGCGATTGCGCCCGCTGGCGCTTACGCGGTGACTATCTTGACGCAGCCGGCCGGACAGACTTGCTCGGTCAGCAATGCATCTGGAAGCGTGAGTAGCGCCAATATCACCAACATCAGCGTAACCTGCGGCAACGTGTGGACTTGGGTCGGCGGTTCAAACACCGTCAGCGCCGCTGGAGTCTACGGGACCTTAGGCGTCGCCTCGACCGGCAACGTGCCGGGGGCGCGAGTCGCGGCTACCTCCTGGACCGACTCGTCCGGCAATCTGTGGCTGTTCGGCGGGAGCGGATATGATTCGTCGGGCACGAGCGGCAATCTAAACGACCTGTGGAAATTCAACCCCACGACGATCGCTTGGGAGTGGGTCAGCGGATCGAACTTGAGTGGTGCAACCGGGGCCTATGGAACTCAGGGCGTTGCTTCGACCAGCAACGTGCCCGGCGCACGCGACGGTGCGATGTCTTGGAGCGATTCGTCCGGCAATTTGTGGCTGTTCGGGGGCAATGGATTTACTCCGACGGACGGTGGTTTCCTAAATGATCTGTGGACATTCAATCCCACGGCGGGGACTTGGGAGTGGGTCAGCGGTCCGAATACGAGCAACGCCGGCGGGGTCTACGGCACCTTAGGCGTCGCTTCGATCAGCAACATGCCGGGAGCGCGCGCCGAGGCTATTACCTGGATCGATTCATCCGGCAATCTGTGGCTGTTCGGCGGGTTCGGATATGACTCGACAAACACCCTCGGCGAGTTAAACGATCTGTGGGAATTCAACCCCGCGGCCGGGACTTGGGAATGGGTCAGCGGTTCGAACACCGTAAGCGCCGGCGGGGTCTACGGAACTTTAGGTGTCGCCTCGGCAGGCAGCACACCTGGGGCGCGCGCATCGGCGGTCTCCTGGACCGATTCGTCCGGCAATCTGTGGCTGTTCGGGGGGAACGGATTTGATTCGCTGGGCGTAAGCGGCGACTTGAACGACCTATGGAAACTCAATCCCACGACGGGGACTTGGGAGTGGGTCAGCGGCGCGAATACCAGCGGCGCTCCTGGCGTGTACGGAACGCAAGGCGTCGCCTCGACCGGCAACACACCGGGGGCACGCAATTCGGCGACGTCCTGGAGCGACTCGTTCGGCAATCTGTGGATGTTGGGCGGGTCCGGGTACTTCAATGACCTGTGGAAATTCAACCCCACGGCGGGGACGTGGGAGTGGGTCAACGGCTCGAACATCGTTAACGCCGGTGGGGTCTACGGCACTCCGGGCACCGCCTCGATCAGCAACGTGCCCGGGGCACGCGTGTCGGCTGTTTCCTGGACCGATTCGTCCGGCGATCTGTGGCTGTTCGGCGGGAACGGCTATGATTCGACGAGCACCAACGGCAACTTGAACGATCTGTGGAAGTACATCCCCTGACGATTCGGCAAATGAGGAAATGTCTAGTCGCAGGAATTCTCTTTCTGTCGGCCGGGCTGGCGTGCGGCCAGCAGATGGCGGTTACCTTTGACGATCTTCCGGTGCACGGAGCGATGCCGCCAGGAACGACGCGGCTGGAAATTGCGCACTCGATATTAGCGACGCTGAAGCGGGAAAAGATGCCGCCGGTGTACGGGTTTATCAACGGTCAACGCATCGAATTGGATCCTGCAGGGGCCGAGGTCTTAAAGGCGTGGCGGACCGCCGGCCAGCCATTGGCCAATCACACCTGGGCGCATTTGGACTTGAACAATGAGAGCCCCGAGGAGTTCGAGGCGGAGGTCTCGAGGAACGAACCGTTGCTCCAGAGTTTGATGGGAAAGCGCGACTGGCATTGGTTGCGCTATCCGTACTTGCGCGAGGGAGACACGGTGGAGAAGCGGCGAGCTGTGCGTGCGTGGCTGTTTGCGCACGGCTACAAGATCGCTGAAGTCAGCATGGATTTTGAAGACTATCTTTGGAACGAGCCGTATGCGCGTTGCGCGGCAAACCACGATGAAGCCTCCATTGCGAAGTTGCACGATGGCTATTTGGCCGTTGCGGATCAGTACTATCGAGTTTTCAGGGAACTCTCGCAGTTGGTCTACGGGCGAGACGTGAAGTACGTGCTGTTGATGCACGTGGGAGCGTTCGATGCGCGAATCTTGCCGGAACTGCTGGCGCTGTACCGTGCGAAAGGCGTGCAATTCATCAGTCTTCAGGATGCATTGTCGGATCCTGCGTATCGGGACGATCCGGATATCGGCGATCCGGCGGGCGGGGCGTTTCTGGAATTGATGATGCGAAAGAAGAAAATCATGTTTCCGCCGAACTCCAAGCCATATAAAGAGTTAGAGGCGATGTGCCGGTAAACCGCTCGCGATAGCGCGCCGATAAGTCCATGTCCGAGCGGGTATTTCGCGTTGTCGGGCTTTGGCGGCTAGAATGCGCTCAGGATTCCAGGGAGGGCACGCGTCATGGACGGCAAAATTTGGCTATTTCCAGCTGTCATGGTTGCCTTGGTCATGCTCGCTTTAGTGCTGATGGCTCTGCGTCGCCGGCCATCCGGTCCCGATCAGCAATTACGTCACTGCTCCAGTTGTCAGACGCCGATGTCGCCGCGGCGGGTATCATTCTTTGAGTCGCTTACGCTTCGGGGGGCATGGATCTGCCCTCATTGCGGCGCTCGAATGAGTAAAGCGGGAAAGCGGGCGGGGGCTGCGACATAAGGATTGCAACTCAATGACACCGGGTACAGCGGAACGCATTCAGGCTCTAAGGCTGAAATCGGGGCGAACCGAGCAGGAGTTGGCGGGCGAGCTGGGACTGACCATTAACTCCTATTCCGACCTGGAGCAGCACGATGAGGAACTTGAATCCGCCATCAGTATTGCGCAGGCATTGAAGCTCGCGAATCTGCTGCATACAGATCTGCTTACGTTGCTGGGTGAAACCGAAATTCCGGTGCGAATGCCGATAGCTCGGGTGCGATCGGCATTGAACGCGCAATTGGGGAAGTCCGCCGAGGCCAGGGAATTGATGGAAGACACCCTAAACTGGGATCTCGGGCCGTTTCTTGAAGGGTTAAATGAATGGACCACCGTTTATACAATCGATTTCGTGCGGCAACTGGCGACTGCGATCGAAGTTGATTGGCAGGTGCTGCTCGCGGGGATTGCTGATGCTTAGTTATGTCTACTTTGGCACGAATGACCTGGGTAGAGCCACGGCGTTCTACGACGCGACGTTGGCGCCGCTCGGGATGCAGCGCTGTATCACGAACGACCCGGAGTGGGATCGCATTTCGGCCGGATGGGGAATCTACGAGGACGATGGACGCCGCGAGCTTGCGTTCTGGATCGGCAAACCATTTGACCAGCAGCCCGCTTCGACGGGTAACGGAAACATGGTGGCATTCAGCGGATCCTCGTGGAAAGCGGTCGATGACTTTCACGCGGCAGCCCTCGCCAACGGCGGCGTGAGCGACGGTGCCCCGGGACTGCGGCCTCAATACGGTCGGGACTTCTACGCGGCCTACGTGCGCGATCCCGATGGCAACAAAGTGGCCGCCGTGTGTCGCGGATTCACGAAACCTCAATAGAACGGCGACATCTCGAAACAAGGTTAACAAGTAGTAACGTGGACGCTAGGGGTCAACGTGCCACGCGGCGCAACGTTCTCTCTATTGAGGTTCATCACTAGAAGGATCGCCGCCATGAACAAATGGTCATTCGTTGCAGTGAGCGCAGCTCTTGTAGTTGCGGGTGTGGGCGCCAGCGTTTCGGCTGAAGCACACCCTTATCTGACGGTGGGGGTCGATGTTCCGGCTGTCGCTGTGGTCGGTCGGCCCGGGCACGCACCGGTCTATTGCGGCCCTTATTGCTATGAGCATGGCCGCTACTGGCGTCGTGATTACGATCGTTACCGATTCGATCGCTTTCCCCGCGAGCGTTGGTACCGCCGCTAGCTCAAGGCTGCCCCGCTAGCCTGAAAGAACGGAGCGCCTCGGCCGCGAGGCGCTCCTCACTGTTGCGAAAGTCGATCCGGGTGTTTAAGCGGCTCGCCTCCGTGCGCCTGCTTCATTCAGTCCGCGGCGCGAGGTACTATCATCCCTCGGTCGCCCGAGGTCTATCACCCGGAGGTTTGTCGCAATGAAATCATCTTCATTCCGCCACGGCGCACGATTCGCGTTGATAACCCTTCTGTCCACTGGGTCCACCGCTCCCATTTTCGCCTTTGGAGCGGAAACAGGGGCCCCCCAAGTAACCGCTCCGCAAATGATCGATGCTTTCGAAGGGACCTTCGGCGTCCACCCAGGTCAGCGCAGGAATCACATCAAAGGCACATGCGCCGCAGGCGAGTTCGTCGGCACGGCCGACGCGGCCAGCCTCAGCCGCTCCGCGCTCTTCTCCGGCAAAACCATTCCGGTAGTCGCGCGCTTCTCGCTCGGCGGCGGCAGCCCTGACGTACCGGACGCCGCACCCGCGCCACGCGGAATGGCGCTCGAGTTCCATCTTGCCGACAATGCTCGCCAGCACATCACCATGATCAACGTGCCGATCTTCGCCGCGGCGTCACCGGCTTCCTTCCGCGATGCACTCATTGCCGCGAAGCCCGATCCCAAAACCGGCCAGCCTGACCCGGAAAAACTGCAAGCCTATGCCGCGACGCATCCTGACGCGATGGCACTTACTCAGCTCTCGAGTCATCACACTCCGACGGCGAATTATTATCAGACCACCTATTTCAGCATTCACACCTTCAAGTTCATCGACGCGAAAAGTACCGAGCACTTGGTGAGGTGGCGCTTCGTCCCCCGCGATGGCACAAAAGAACTGACGGCCGCGGAAATGAAGGCGGCGCCTCATGACTTCCTCGAGAAGAATCTCATCGAGCGCACGGGCAACGGGCCGGCGGTATGGGACATGATTGTCTACGTCGGTGAGCCCGGGGACCCGCAGGACAACCCGACGTTGGCGTGGCCGGAGACTCGCAAGCATTTCAAGGCCGGCACGCTGACCATTACCCAGGCGACGCCGCAACAAAAAGGCGTTGCCTGCGAGCCGATCAACTTCGACCCCCTGGTCATGGCCGATGGCATCGCCCCGACCAACGACCCCATATTGCTGTTCCGCTCCCCGGCCTACGCGGTTTCGTATGGAAAACGCCTCTCCGGTAAATGAAAAAGAAAATACCGGATCGGACGTTCCCGCGGCACAACGAAGCGCGATCTCTCGGGCTCGACAGGAATATCACGCGACGCGATTTCGTCGGAGCGACGCTCATCGGCTCGGGCGCAATTCTATTGGGCGCGTCGGCGCCGGCGTTCGCGCAAGGACTCGCGGCATCGTGGAACGGATACGCCGGCATCGGCGATTACAGCCGCTCGAACGGCAACATTGCCTCCGTCGTCAATGCCGCACACGGCATTCGCGATGGGATCTACGAAGCGAGGATCGATTCGGCGCCGCAGGTCGATGAGCCCTACGATCTGATCATCGTCGGAGGCGGGTTCGCCGGCCTCATTGCGGCGTACGAATTTCACAAGGCACGTCCCAATTCGCGCTGCCTCGTTCTCGACAATCATCCGGTGTTCGGCGGCGAGGCCAAGCAGAACCAGATGCTCGTGGATGGCGTGATGCTGACCGGGCCCCAAGGTTCGAATGACGCAATAGTTCCTCGAGCGGACAACAACTACGCGCATGTCGCCGGTCTCTGGGACGAGATCGGCATGCCTCGCTCCTACGATTTCGTCGCTCCAGCCGGGGCGGCGGCCTCGTTGAAATTCGCGCGCGATCATTACAATCCGATGTATTGGAATGAGGACGCAAGTTCGTTGGGTTACTACTTCGACAAACCCTTCGCGTCGAAGCGCGTGTGGGTGGTCGATCCCTGGTCCGACGATCTGCGCCGTGCGCCGATTTCTCCGGACGCCCGCCGCAGCTGGCTGCAGTGGAAGAAGCACACGCCGGTACTGACTCGCGGCGATGAAGGCGCGACGAATCGGTGGCTCGACTCGATGTCTTACGGTGACCTGATCACCCGTGAACTCGGTCTGTCCAAAGACGTGTTTCGGCTTTCTGATCCGCTCGTGGCGACGGGCGATTACGGCGTGAGTTCAGATGTGGTTTCTGCCTACGGGGCAAAATTGCTCGGCCTGCCGGGAACCGGCGAAAACATCCTGGACGACACCGTGTTTTCATTTCCCGGCGGCAATGCCGCCATCTTGCGGCATCTCGTCAAGGCGCTGTTGCCGGACGTGATCTCCGGTACGCGATCCTTTGCGGATGTGCTCTACGCGCCGATCGATTTCACCGCACTCGATCGACCGCAGCACACGCGCATTCGACTCGGCGCCACCGTGGTCGCAGTCCGGCACGACGGCAAGCCGGAGAATGCAAGCGGCGTCGATGTCACCTATGTCGTCGGCGATCGAATCGCACGCGTACGCGGAAAAGCCGCAATCGTCGCCGCCGGCGGCTGGATAGCGCGTCGCATCGTGCGGGATCTGCCGCCCTCCTATTCGGCCGCGTATGCGCAGTTTCACCACGGGCCGATACTGGTCGCGAACGTTGCGGTGCGTAATTGGAAGTCTTTCGCGAAACTCGGCATTTCCGCCGCACACTGGTTCGACGGCTTCGGCTTCTTCGTCAATGTCCGTCAGCCGATGAAAATCAACGGCGTCCCGGTGCCTCTCGATCCGTCCAAGCCGGCGATGCTTACCTTCTATGTTGGATTTCCCCAGTCCGGGGTGCCGATTGATGCCCAAACCAGCGCCGCCCGCGCCCGGTTATTCGCCACAACTTACGCTGATTTTGAATTGCAGATCCGCAAGCAGTTGCAACAGATGTTGGGAGATTCCGGATTCGATGCCAGGCGCGACATCGCCGGGATCGTCATCAACCGCTGGGGCCATGCATACATAGCGCCCCAACCCGGGTTCTATTTCGGAACGCCTCGCAACCCGGCGCCCCTCGAGGTCATTCGTGAGCGGTATGGAAGGATCGCGTTTGGTCACAGCGAACTGTCGGGGCGGCAGAGTTGGGGACGCGCCGCCCAAGAATCCCGGCGCGCGCTCAAGCAGGTGCTCGAAGTACTGGTCTAACTTGGAGGCGCGGGAGACCACGGCGCTGCGCTTTGGGTTATAAGTGACGGATGAGAATATTTGCCGGCTCGAATCGGGCCGCAGCAGCATTGTTGGCGCTTATGTTGGGTCATGCTGTAGCTTGCGCCTCGCCAGTTCGGATCGAATCTGGTGCTCTTCAAGGCATCGTCGCGAACGGCTTGCTCATCTACAGGGGCGTCCCGTACGCCACGCCGCCCCTGGGTGAGTTGCGCTGGCGAGAACCTCAGCCGGTAAAGGCATGGCGTGGCGTTCGCAAGGCGGCTGCATTTGCTCCGGCGTGCATGCAAGCAGGGGTATCCATGCCGGGAGAATCGCCGCCGGCGGTCAGTGAAGACTGCCTGTATCTCAACATTTGGGCACCGGTGGGGAAAGCGAATCAGCGGCTGCCCGTCGTGGTCTGGATCCACGGCGGCGCGTACACCAACGGATCGGCTGCGATGCCCCTGTATTGGGGTGACCGTCTCGCGCAGAAAGGCGTCATCGTGGTGACGATTGCCTACCGCTTGGGCCCGCTGGGATTTCTTGCGCACCCTGAGCTCACCGCCGAATCGAGGCGTCACTCATCCGGCAACTATGGACTGATGGATCAGATTGCCGCGCTTGAATGGGTCCACAAAAACATTGCGGCGTTCGGCGGCGACCCAAACTGCGTCACCATCGCCGGTCAATCCTCGGGATCAATATCCGTCAGTATCTTGATGGCTTCTCCGCTTGGAAAAGGCTTGTTTCAGCGCGCCATCGGAGAAAGCGGCGGTCTGTTTGAGCCGCTGCAGTTGGCGCCGAAATACGCGCTGGCGGAAGCGGAAAAAGACGGCGAGAAATTTGCGGCGTCTCTGGGTGCGGCATCAATTAAGGAGTTGCGGCTGTTACCGGCGGCTCGGCTGACCAGCGACACGGGCGGAATTTCACACCCCGTCATCGAACCTCATCTGCTTCCCATTCCGCCTTATGAATCCTTCGTTTCCGGCCGGCAAAACGATGTCCCGCTACTGTTGGGTTCGAACGCCGAAGAAGCACGATCCCTTGTAAATGTCGCCGGCGTTACAGCGAAGACATTCGTCAGCGATATTGCGCAGAGCTTCGGTCCGTTGCCGGCGCCGCTGATCGCGGCCTATCCCTACACGACCGACGAACAAGCGCGGATCGCGCGCTTGGATTTCGAACGGGATCTTCGCTTCGGTTGGGACATGTGGGCGTGGGCAAGACTGCAGGCAGCCACCGGTCGCGGTCCCGTTTACTATTACTCTTTTCAGCAGCGGCCCCCCTTCCCGGCGGACTCGGTGTACGCGGGATGGGGCGCGAGCCACTTTGCCGAATTCTGGTATGTCTTCGATCATCTCGACCAGAGTCCGTGGGCCTGGACCTCGGCGGATCGGAATGTGGCGGCCGAGATCTCGGCCTACTGGGTGAATTTTGCCAGATCGGGCGACCCGAATGGCGCGGGCGTTCCTCAGTGGCCTGTATTCGAGAACACGCAAAGCAAAGTTCAATATCTTCGCGATCCGATCACTACGGACGGGGTCTTGGGAATCGATAAACTCAGAGTATTCGACGCGGTCTACGCTCAAGTCAGGGGCAAACCGTTTGGCTCCCCACAATGACTTTTCCGTGCTGCTCCCAATTCAATTCACTCGCTTGATTGCCATGACGTTGGATTGATTGGCGCCGGGATGTCCGCACACCGTGGGGTTCCAAGTCGTCCCGACGATGGCCCACCCTAAAGGGGCTGTTCCTTTACAGGCGTGAATGACCGCGCCCAGCGGTTGGTCGCTCAATTGCTGGATCGTCCAGACGTTGTAAGTAATGGTGGCGGGATTGCCGCAGACCGTCGGATTCCAGGCGTCGTTGATTTTGATCCAGCCTGGCGGCACGGCGCCGGCGCAGACATTTTGCGCGATCAAATTTGCGCCCAGGGGCAGGGGAGCCAGCGTCGGATCTGGTTGATGCTCTCCATGTTCGGGTAATTGCGGTTTTGCCTCCGGTGGCGGCGCGCCGGGCAGATTCGCGGCGACGCCTGCGCCTACTTCGATGGTGGCGCTGCCGATGGGGCCGGGTTTCGAGAAGCCGTTGCTGCAGGCCACGCGCGTGGCGCTCAAGGGAGAAAGATTGGGAGTTAGTGCGCCCACGCGAGTGCCGTGATCGTCGAGCAGATTCATCGATGCGGAAAGCCGTGCGTAGGGATGCAAGTTAACCAGGTAGAACAGACCAGGTGGCTTCGCTCCCGCCGCGCAGTTGTTGATACCCCCTTGCAGAATAAAGGCTGCGAAGGAACGCGCATCCTCGGCAGGCGCCTCGGCGGCATTGGCATCCACGTACGCGGCGCTCTGTTTGGCGATGACGATGGGTATGCTCAAGGGTCCCGGTGGTCGGGGCGCCGCGCGATAAGTGTAGGTACATCCTATTCTTGCGGATTCGTGCGGGCGCAAGCGACGGACATGATACTTGGGGAAGCGATCTGTGATTGGATCGAGATTCGCGTCGAATAAGATGAAGTGTTGTTGGGCGGGATTCGAGTCGTATTTGAAGTTGGCGTCGATAGCTCTGCTTGAGTTCAGGTTGGTGGCGTAGACAATAACGCTCTTGTCGTCCGCGCCGCCCGCTCCGTCGCAAAGGTCGTGGCTAACTTCCACTTCGATGTCGTCGAGCGCGGCGGCGGTCACAGTGCGGGAGGCCGCCGCCAGAATTACGAGAACCAACAGTGTCGGGTACCGACTCATACCCTTTATTATCCCTCGGGGAGCGGCGCGGCGAGCGCGTGATTGATGTCAAACGCTGGTGTTAAATGGCGGACACGACCAGCGCGGCAGTGAGCAAAGCCATGGCCAAAAGTAAGGTGTTGTGGCTCCAACGGGCAGCTGTGGCAAACATGTCAAAATCTCCTGATATCTCTACAAAGGCAAGTCCGCGCAAAGCGGCGGTACCTGGCTTTATATGGGGGCGCATCCTTGCATTTCTAGCTCAAAAAGGCGGGCACCAGTTCGCAAAACGCGCACTTCCTGCGGGGAATACCCGAATAAATGGGGGTATTGCGCCAGCGCCCATGGGAGAACCTCGATCGGCGGGCGTGTTTGCGGTACGCTTGGCCCTATGAGTGCAACCCCGGGCGGGATGGGCGAGCTGCAGGCGTTCCTGAACGCCCACCCTCGGCGCCTCTATCGGCAGGGTGCCGGCTCCATCCCGGTCAAGGCGATTCGCGCCAGTCTTAAGCCGACGCGGAGCGAGTCCCAACCTGAGCTTCTCGAGGAACTCGTCGCCTCGATCAAGGCCACCGGCCTCATTCAACCCCTCATCGTGCGCCCGGTGCCCGGCTTCCCGCATCAGTTCGAGGTGGTGGCAGGTGAGCGTCGCTTGAAGGCTGCGCAGCTTGCGGGCCTGATCGAGGTCCCGGCAATCATTCGCGAGTTCAACGATCAGGAAGCACTCGCGATCTCGCTGATCGAAAACATTCAGCGCGAGGAACTGAGCCCGGCGGACGAAGCGCGGGCGCTTAGTCGGCTGATCGAAGAGTTCGCCCTCACGCACGAGCAGATCGCGCACGCGATCGGCCGCTCACGTGCGGCGGTGAGTAATCTGCTGCGGCTCCTCGACTTGCCCGCCGAAGTCACGACGATGATAGAGACACGGACGATCAGCATGGGACACGCGCGTGCCTTGCTCGGTCTTCCGGACGACGCGGAGCGGGTGCGCGTCGCACAGTTGATTGCGACGCGACAGTGGAGCGTACGCGACACCGAATCCCATGTACGCAAGGCGATCGGACACGGCGGACGCACGCCCGCGACGCCTCCCGTGCTCGCGGTCATCAGCGAAGTGATGTGCACCCCAGGCCTGCGCGTCGAACTGCATCAGCGCACCAACGGCACGGGCAAGATCGTGATCGAGTTCGACGACGCGCGTACTCGCGATGCGGCGCTCGAGCGGCTCCGGACGCTCGAGCCGTAAGTAGCGCCGGGCGGCGACTGATCCGCGGCGCGCAAGCTCGCCCAATCATCCGATGGCTGCAATCCCGCTTCGAATCAATTGCTGCAGTGTGGGTATGTTATAGAGAGGATCAGCGTCCTCTGGAGTGTTGGTTATGACGAAAGTTCCGCGTGGAGTCGGCCCGGCTTATCCCCAGGTGGTGACTCTCATGGGCGCGACAGGTGATCTGGCGAAGCGCAAGCTGTTGCCGGGGTTGTTTCATTTGTCGAGCGCGGGATTTATCCCCGGCTGCAGGATCATCGGCGTGTCGCTCGAGAATTTGGATTCCGACGCATTTCGCCAACTAGCCCGGCAGGCGGTGGATGAATTCTCGACCCGCAAGGTCAACGACGCGGATTGGAACACCTTCTCTCAAAACCTAAGCTACGTGCCGCTGACCGCGGGTCCGGCCGCGCTCAAGGCCGCCGTCGCGGAAGCGGAGCGCTCGTTGGGCCAGGAGAGCCGCCGGCTTCACTACCTGAGCATTCCGCCAAGTGCGGCCCTCGCGGCAGTCCGGCTGCTCGGCGAGGCCGGGATTGTGGATCGATCGCGCGTCATCATGGAAAAACCCTTCGGTACGGATTTGAACAGCGCCGTGCTGCTCAACGCCAAGCTGCACGAAGTGTTTAGCGAGGATCAAATTTTCCGCATCGATCACTTTCTCGGCAAAGAGCCGGCGCAGAATATTCTGGCGTTCCGCTTTGCCAATGGGCTGTTCGAGCCGATCTGGAATCGAAATTTTGTCTCCCACGTGCAAATCGATGTACCCGAAACTTTGGGTTTGGGAAAGCGCTCCGGCTTCTACGAAGCCACCGGCGCCTATCGGGACATGGTGGTCACTCACTTGTTTCAGATCCTGGGCTTCATGGCCATGGAGCCGCCGACGGCGTTGGAGCCGGCGCCCATCAGCGAAGAAAAGAACAAAGTGTTTCGCAGCATGTTGCCGATCAAACCGGAAGACGTGGTCCGCGGACAGTACATCGGCTACCGATCGGAAGACGGCGTCGCCGCGGACTCCGATACCGAGACCTTTATCGCCCTGAAATGCGTTATCGATAACTGGCGCTGGGCCGGTGTGCCGTTTTTTCTGCGCACGGGCAAACGTCTCGCGGAAGGGCAGCGAATCATTTCGATTGCCTTTCGTGAACCGCCGAAGAGCATGTTTCCCGCGGGTTCAGGTATCGGCGAGCAAGGGCCCGATCATTTGACCTTTGATCTTGCCGATGCGGCCAAACTGTCGCTGTCCTTCTACGGTAAGCGCCCGGGCCCCGGCATGCGGTTGGACAAGCTCAGCCTGCAGTTTGCCATGCATGACACCAGCCATATCGGCGATGTGCTGGAAGCCTATGAACGCTTGATCCTCGACGCCATGCGCGGCGATCGAACCCTGTTCACGACTGCCGATGGCATCGAACGGCTCTGGGAAGTCTCCTCGGCGTTGCTGGAAGCGCCGCCGCCGGTGCGCAGCTACGGCCCTGGATCGTGGGGACCGAATGCTATTCATCAGCTCATCGCCCCCTTCGCCTGGAGGCTGCCCTTCGAGCGCGCCTGGCGTGACCCCGACGCGACGAGTAGCTGAATCGGCGGCGCGTCGATCAGTCACGCCTCTATTTTTGTGCATTCTTAAGCGCGCCTTAAGGCCTTGCGCTTACCATGACACGATGACTTACCGCTTTTGGAGCAAGACTCTATGAATTATTCGGCATCCGGGCTTTGGTCTGTGCCTACAGCGATCTTGAGCCTTGTAGGATTGGCAAGCGCCGCCTTCGCCGCGGCGCCGCCCAAATCACCCACCGCCGCGCCCAAACTTCCGGCCGCCGCGCAACAGGTGCGCAGCATCGAGGGCGTCACAGAATATCGTTTGCCGAACGGCTTACAGGTCCTGCTCTATCCTGACCAATCGAGCAGCACGGTCAGCATCAATGTGACCTACAAAGTCGGGTCGCGCCACGAGAGCTACGGCGAGACCGGGATGGCGCATCTGCTCGAGCACATGAATTTCAAGGGCACGCCGACCCACCCCAAAATCATGGACGAACTGAGCAGCCGCGGCGCTCATGCCAATGCGACCACGGCCTACGATCGGACCAACTATTTCGAAACGCTGCCCGCGACCACGGCGAATCTCGAATGGGCATTGGGCATGGAAGCTGATCGCATGACCCATTCCTTGATTGCCAAGAAAGATCTCGACACCGAAATGACGGTGGTGCGCAACGAGTTCGAAATGGGCGAGAACAGTCCCGCTCTGGTGTTGCGCGAGCGCGTGCTGGAAACGGCTTATCTATGGCACAACTATGGTCATCCGACCATCGGCGCGCGCGCGGATATCGAGGGCGTGCCCATTGAGCGCCTGCAAAAGTTCTACCACACCTACTATCAGCCGGATAACGCGGCGCTGATCGTCACCGGCAAGTTTGACCAAAAGGCGACGCTCAAGTACATCGAAAAAGTGTTCGGCGTCATTCCGAAGCCGACGCGCATCTTGCAGAATCTGTACACGGTGGAGCCGACCCAGGATGGCATGCGAGAAGTCGCACTGCGGCGCTCGGGTGGCCTGCAAGTGCTCGACGAGGCATTCCATGTGCCGGCGGACGCCCATCCGGATGCTGCGTCATTGAGCCTGCTGGCCTCGCTGTTGAATGACAGACCGGCAGGGCTTCTTTACAAAAAGCTGGTGGAGGCCAAGCTGGCCGTGGCGGCATCGGTTGACCTGGAAGCCATGTACGATCCTGGCTTCTTGATGGTTTCGGTGACTCTGCCCAAGGATGGGGACTTGAGCGCGGCTCGCCGTGAGCTGGACGCCATTCTACAAACCGTTCGCAGCCAAGATTTCTCGCAGGAGGAACTCGATCGAGTTCGCAATGATCAATTGAACGGCTACGAGCGGCTCTTGAATTCATCGCCCGAAATGGCGAGTAACTTGAGCGAGAATGTGGCGGTGGGCGACTGGCGCCTGCTGTTCTGGGATCGTGACCTCCTGAAGAAAGTGACGGTTGCCGACGTCAGGCGCGTCGCCAGCACCTATCTCATCGATTCCAATCTCACCGTCGGCACGTTTATTTCCGACGAAAAGCCGCTGCGCGCCGTGATTACCGATGCTCCCAAAGTGGACGCGCTGCTGGCCGGCTACACCGGTCAGGCCGCGGTCGCCGAGGGCGAACAGTTCGACGCCACGCCTAAAAATATCGAGGCGCGCGTCAAACGCGGCATGGCCGGGTCGATCAAGACCGCCTATCTTGTGAAGAAAACCAAGGGCGATCGGGTCAGCGGCGTCATTGACCTACACTTTGGCAGCGTCGATTCGCTCAAGAACAAGGCCGAAATCGCCCAATACACCGCAGCGCTTCTCATGCGCGGAACGCAGGTCCACAGTCGGCAACAGATCCAGGATGAACTCACACGGCTGAAGACGACATTGAGGATCAACGGCGGCGCGGCCGCAGTGTCGGCCTCCTTCGAAACCCCGGAAGCGAATCTCGATCAGACACTGACGCTCATTGCGGAGCTGCTGCAAAAACCCGCGTTTCCCGCCGGCGATTTGGACGAACTCAAACGCGGATCCTTGTCCCGCATCGAGGTGTCTCGCACGGATCCCCAAGCGATCGCCAATCTTGCCGCGCGCCGCGCGCTCTCGCCCTACCTCACGGGAGACTTCCGTTACGTGCCCACGCTGGACGAGAATGTCGCCGCCGTCAATGCGGTCTCCATCGGCGACGTCCAGTCTTTCTATAAGCAATTCTACGGCGCGACCAACGCCGAAGCGGCGCTGGTCGGCAATTTCGACGCCGCGGAAACGACCAGGCAACTCACCGATCTGTTCGGCGGATGGAAGAGTCCCAGCCCGTACCAGCGAGCAGTGGGGATTTATAAACCCACTTCTGCCGACTCGAAAGTGTTTGCCACCCCGGACAAACCCAATTCCATGTTCCTGGTCGCCGGACTTCTCAAGATTCGCGACGACGACCCGCAATACGCAGCGCTTCAGATCGGAAATGAGATCCTCGGCGGCGGCATCTTGAATTCGCGGCTGGCAACGCGTATTCGTCAGAAAGACGGTTTAAGTTATGGAGTCGGGTCGCAAGTGCACGCGGATGCGCTCGATCCGGTCGGATCCTTCACCATCTTCGCGATCAGCGCTCCGCAAAATACCGCCAAGGTCGAGAGCGACGCCAAAGAGGAAGTAGCCAAAGTTGTTTCCGGCGGTTTCACGGCCGAAGAAGTCACCGCGGCGAAATCCGGGCTCTTGTCCGAGATGACCCTCGATCGCTCCAACGACGCCGCGCTTGCGCGGGAGCTGGCGGGTCATTTGTACGTGAATCGCGACTTCACCTGGGATGCCGGCTTCGAGAAGGCCATTGAGTCTGCTACCCCCGACGCCGTCCACAAGGCCATGCAAGATTTCCTCGATCCCGCGCACTTGGTGACCGTCAAGGCCGGCGACTTCAAATAGCTCTAAGAAAACAGCTCGAAGGCTGAGCGATCGACCGGCCGCAGGGATCGGCCTCGAAGGGTGGAAGGGTCCTCGGAGGATGCCTTGACAATTGTTGCCCAGGCATCTATATTGGTCGCCGGCGATAGTCTCTATGAACGACATCTACGATCCGAAGTTACTGGACGTCCAAACCAGCCTGGGACCCTTGGTGGGCCAGGTGCGCATGGCGGTTTTGAAAGGCGTCGATCAAGAGTTTCTGCTCGACAAAGACTTGGCCGAGCTCGAAGTCACGGCGGCGCAATTCGTCATCCTGGCGAATCTCCTTAAAGGAGCGCCGAAGTCGGCCTGCGAGTTGTGCCGAGCCTTGGACTACGATCGCGGCGCCATGAGCCGCATGATCGATCGGCTCGAGAGTAAGAAGTTGCTGCGCCGCGTGGCCCTTGCACATACGCGACGCGAACAGTCTCTTGAGGTGACGGCGGCGGGAAAGGCGGCTTTTCCCAAGATGCAGGCCTGTCTTGCGAAGGTGCTGAATCGGTTGCTGAACGGGGTCACGAAGGCCCAGGTGCGCGAAGTGGAGCGTACGTTGAAACAAATGCTGGCGAATAGTTAGCGTTTTTTTGGATTGATAGTTGCCCAGGCATGTGTTGCAGAGGCATATGTTGCTGAGGCAGCTGAGGCGAGGAGAAGGGTTATGAAGGCAATATTGGAATCGGTGGCCGCGAGAGCGGCGAATGGCTGGCAGCGCGCCGGCTCGAAGTTCGACTTCGAAGTGTTGGCGATGCCGGGCGGCAGCGTGATGGCACCCGCGCTCTGGGCTTACTCGATGATGGCCAGCGCGTTGAAGCGCCCGTCGCAGAATTCCAGCGCCGCGCAATCGGCGCCTGGTGTGCCCGCTGCGGAGCGGGCGCCGCGCGAGGAAGCGCAGGCACCAGGGCTGCACTGCGACTGGTCCGGCTGCCATTGCACATGAGCATCAGCGATGCGTTCATGTTCCTGGTGATCTTCGCCGGCTTCGGCGTAGGGTTAGCCTACTTTGGCGTCGGATTTAGCACCCGCCGGGCGAAGCGCCAGGACTGATCTTTAGCACCCGATCATTGGGTCCGGTGCGACGCCGGTTCTGCTGCCCGTTCATATGCCTCGGGCGAATTTCCTCATGCGATCTTGGTATTGCCGAACCAGTCGGGGGAACGGTGTTTTCCACGTAAGTTACTGATTAATAATAAACTTATGGCGAATTGACAAATCAGCCGGTCGGCGCATAATGACTGCCTAAGCAGTAATTGCCGAGGCATTCAATGTCCAAGCAGCATTATCAGGTCTCCACCTACAAGGCGCAGCTGAGCGTCGGATACCTCGTGAAACGCGCGCATTCCCTGATGCTCGACATCATGGAGCCGGTGATCGAGCAGCGCGGTTTCAGCTTCGTTCAATACGTCGTGATGTCGGCCCTGCGCGATGGCATCGCGATGAATCCGAAGGTCATCTGCACGCAATTTCGTCACGACAGCGGCGCGCTCACCCGCATCATCGACCAGCTCGCCGAGCGCGGCTTGTTGGAGCGCGTGCGCCGCGATCGCGATCGCCGCAAAGTGGAATTGCAGCTGACCCCGGCCGGCCGCGAGACGATTGAATCGATCATTCCCTTGGTCGTCGACAAACTCAATGAAGTGTTGAGCGACTTCAGCAAGGCCGAGGTGCAGGAATTGCTGCGCTTGTTGGTCAAGCTCAATACCACGCTGCAAGAACACGTCGATCCGAGCGCCGTAGCCGCCGAGGCGTAAAAGCCCATGTCATTCAAAAGCACACTGCTGTTGCTAAGCGTCCTTCTCGTGGGATGCGTACTGCCGCCCAAGGAATCTTCGCATCCTGCCGCGCTGGCCAACACGCGTGTGGGCTTGACCGGCGCGCCGGTGGAACCGGTCGCCGACGGTTGGTGGAGATCCTTCGATGATCCGCAGCTCGACCGATTGATTCTCGCCGGTCTCAAAGATAGTCCGACTCTGGCGCAGGCGCAGGCGCGCGTCGCGGATGCGCTGGCCCATGCGCAGATCGCGCAATCCAAGTTGCTGCCTTCGGCGAATCTGGATGCAAGCGCGCTGTACCAGCGCGCGCCGCAGAACTACCTCATTCCGCCGCCGCTCGCGGGACATACCTTTTGGGAAGGCCAGGCGGGCGCGTCGTTGAGTTGGGATCTGGATTTCTTTGGAAAGCAGGCAAACGCGGTGCATCAAGCCCAGGCACTGACTCACTCGGCGGAACTGGACGTTGAGAACGCAAAGCTGATGCTCGGCACGGCCATCGCGCTTGCGTATATCGAGTTGTATCGCGAAAACGCGTTGGCGGACATCGCCGAGCGATCGGCCGCGCAGCGCGAAAACATCGTCGCCATCACACGCCGCCGCGTCGCCGCGGGCGTCGACACGCAGCTCGAATTGCGCCAAGCCGAAGGCCAGCTGCCGCAGGCGCACGTGGCGCGCGATCAAGCGCAAGCCGCCGCGGATCTCGCTGTCCACGAACTGGCCGCGCTGAGCGGGCAGGGCGCGGATGCTTACGCCTCGATTGCGCGTCCGGTGCTCAATCTCGATGCGGCGCTGCCGGTGCCGACCGCTCTGCCAATTAACTTGCTCGCACGCCGGCCCGACGTGCTCTCCGCGCGGTTGATCATCGAGGCCGCGGATTCGCAGCGGCTCTCCGATCGCGCCGCGTTCTACCCCGACATCAATCTAAAGGCGCTCGCCGGCATCGGCGCGTTTGGCTGGAACAACCTGGTGCAGTCGAGTGCGCTCGGCTTCGGCGCCGGCCCCTTGATCTCGCTGCCGTTGTTCGATGGTGGGCGTCTGCGCGCGCAGTACAAGAGCAGCGAGGCGCAGTTGGACGGCGCGATCGCCGGCTACAACGACACGGTGTTGCGCGCCGTCCAGCAGACGGCGGATCAGCTCACGGGCATCGACGCCCTGGCACGTGAGCGCGTCGAACAGCAGCAGACCTTGGAGGCCAACGAAGCGGCCTACAGGCTGGCTGAGGAACGCTATCGCGCGGGCCTCGCGAGCTATCTCTCGGTTCTCAATGCCGAGACTCAAGTGCTTACCGCGCGCCAAACGATGGTCGACATCGTCGCGAATCAAGCCGTGGCGCGGATAACGCTGCTCTCAGCCGTCGGCGGCAGCTTCGATGCCCGCGCCCTGGGTGTAAGCACACCACCGAATTCCGATCGAGTTTTGACACGAGTAACGCCATGAACACGAAAGATTCCAACGAGACTTCTGCGGCAGCCGCCGCACCGGCCGCGCCCCCCGCGGGCGACGCGTCGCCTCCATCCAGCGGTCAGGCTCCCGGCCGTGCGCGGCGCTTAGGATTATTGGGTCTGGCGGCGGTGGTCCTGCTCGGCGCCTTAGGCTACGGCGGCTATTGGTTCTTTGACGGCCGCTATTTTGAAAGCACCGATGATGGCTACGTGAATGGTGATGTGGTGCAGGTGACGAACGAAGTCCCCGGCACGGTGCTGGCGCTCAATGTGGACGATACACAGCTCGTCGAGGCCGGCCAGCCGTTGCTCGAGCTCGATCCGGCGGATGCAAAAATCGCCGAGGAGAACACCGAGGCGGATCTTGCGCGCGCGGTGCGTCAAGTGCGCGGGCTGTTTGCGCAGGGACAGGAATTGCGCGCGCAGATCGAACAGCGTGAACAGGCCGAACGCACCGCCGATGATGATTTACAGCGCCGCGGCAACCTCATCGCGGACGGCGCCATTTCCGCCGAGGAACTCTCGCATGCGCGCGATGCGGTGACGACAACCCGCGCAAACGTTGCCGCGGCGCGCGAGCAATTGAGCCAAACCGTGGCGCAGATCGACGGCACCACCATCGCGAATCATCCGCAGGTCCGGGCGGCGGCGGCCGCGGTGCGCAACGCCGCGCTCGCCTTGCACCGCACAGAGCTCACCTCGCCGGTGAGCGGCGTAATCGCCAAGCGTTCGGTTCAGGTCGGGCAGCGAGTCGCGGCCGGCACGCCGTTGCTGGCCGTCGTGCCGCTCGAGAACGTGTGGGTGGATGCGAATTTCAAGGAAGTGCAGCTCGAGCGGATGCGCGCCGGGCAACCCGTCACGGTGCGAACCGATTTGTACGGCCACCAGGTCACTTATCACGGACATGTGGCCGGCATCGCCGCCGGCAGCGGCAATGCCTTTGCGCTGCTGCCCTCGCAGAATGCCTCCGGCAACTGGATCAAGATCGTGCAGCGTGTCCCGGTGCGCATCCTCCTGGATCCGACCGAACTGAAGGCGCATCCGCTGCGCATCGGACTTTCGACCACCGTGCGCGTCGACTTGCACAATGCGTCGGGCCCGCTCTTGTCGACCGCCGTGCGCAATGTGCCGTTGCCGAAGCAGACGAGCGCCGGCGATGATCCGAGCGTCGACACGCTGATTGCCTCGATCATTGCGGACAATGCCGGACCGCATGCGCAGGAACCGGCGAAGCTCAGCCGCAATAAAGCGCGCCCTGGAGAGGCCGCGCCGATGTTGGCCGCCCGCCCGTGAGCGCGAACGCCGCCAGCATTGGCGCCGCGCCGGCGCTGATCGGCGGGCGCAGGGCCATCACCGCGGTGGCTCTGGCGTTGGGGACCTTTATGCAGGTGCTCGATACCTCAATCGCGAACGTATCCATTCCCACCATCGCCGGCAACTTAGGCGTCAGCACCGATCAAGGAACCTGGGTGATCACCTCCTTCGCGGTGGCGAACGGCGTGTCCGTGCCGTTGACTGGATGGCTCATGCAGCGCTTCGGTGTGGTGCGTACCTTCGTCGTCTCGGTGGTGCTCTTTACGATAGCCTCTTTACTCTGTGGGCTCGCCTGGAGCCTGCCCTCGCTCATCGCGTTTCGTGTGCTCCAGGGCGCTGTCTCCGGACCCATGATTCCCGGCAGTCAGGCGCTGCTCATCAATGTGTTCGGCCCCCATAAGCGCACCTTGGCCTTGACGATCTGGTCCATCACCACCTTGGTGGCCCCGATCGCGGGTCCCTTGCTCGGCGGCTACATTTCTGACAACTACGTCTGGCCGTGGATTTTCCTCATCAACGTGCCGGTGGGCGTGTTCTGCGCCTGGATGTGCTGGAAGAATTTGCAGTCGCATGAGACTCCGACACGGAAAATTCCCATCGACCGGGTTGGCCTGGCGCTCTTGTTCGTATGGGTTGGCGCCTTGCAGATCATGCTGGACAAGGGCAAGGATCTGGACTGGTTCCATTCAACGTCCATCGTGGCGCTGCTCATCGTCACGGTCGTGGGTTTCGCGGCATGGCTCATCTGGGAATTGACCGAGAAGCATCCCATCGTCGACTTGAGCCTGTTCAAGTCGCGCAACTTCGCGCTCGGCACGCTCGCCAGTTGTTTGGGGTATGCCGTATTTTTCGGCAACGTCGTGCTGATGCCGTTGTGGTTGCAAAGCAATTTAGGCTACACCGCTACCTGGGCGGGCCTCGTCTCCGCTCCCAGCGGCATCACCGCCATTCTCACCTCGATGCTGATGGGCCAGTTGATGCGCCGTTTCGACCCGCGCATGCTCGCCGCGAGTTCCTTCGGCTTGTTTGCGATTTCTTACTTCATGCGCGCGCAGCTCACGACCGACTCGAGCTATCTGGTGTTCGTGGCTCCGCAACTGGTGCAAGGCCTCGCCATGGGCATGTTCTTTGTCGCCATGCTCGCCGTGCAGTTCGATCGTCTGCCTCAGCATAAAGTGCCCTCAGCCTCGGGCCTGTCGAATTTTCTGCGCATCACGGCGGCCGGCTTCGCCACCTCGCTCATCACCACTTTCTGGGATCGGCGCGAAGCGTTGCATCAGTCGCAGTTGGCGGACATGGTGACGCAGTACACGCCGGCCTACCAAGAAACACTGACGCGAATGCATCAGTTTGGTTTTGGCGATCAGTTGGCCGCCGGCGCCATGACGCAGAGCTTGATCGGCCAAAGTTATCTCCTTTCCTCGCTCGACCTGTTCTATGCTTCGGCATGGCTCAGCGTGCTGTTGATACCCCTGTGCTTCCTGGTGCGGCGGCCCGCCGCCGGCGCCGCGCCGACCGTAGCCGCCGAGTAGGGCGAGCGAGCTTTCGAGCAGCGCGATGAGCTTCGATTGGCGCACGGGCTACCCTTCGGTCCGATTGCCTGTGTTCGCGCGCAACGTGGTGTCCACGTCTCACCCCCTGGCCGCCCAAGTGGGCCTATCGCTGCTGCAACGAGGCGGCAATGCGGTGGATGCCGCCATCGGTGCGGCTGCAGCGATGACCATCTTGGAGCCGTGCAGCAACGGCTTGGGCTCCGACGCCTTTTGTATTCTGTGGGACGGCAAGAAATTGCACGGTCTCAATGCCTCCGGGCGCGCGCCCGCGGCGTGGAGCTTGGAGTATTTTCGGAAAAAATATGGCGCAGCGGCCCGCCAGCCCCCGATGCGGGGCTGGGACGCGGTGACGGTGCCGGGCGCCGTGGCGGGATGGGTGGAACTGTCGCGTCGATTCGGCAAGCTGGCCTTTGGCGATCTGCTTGCGCCCGCGATTGACATCGCCGAACGCGGCTACGCGGTGCCAGTAGTGGTGCAGGAAAAGTGGGCGGCCGCCGTCCCGGATCTGAAAGACCTCCCCGGCTTTGCGGAAACATTCATGCCGGGTGGCCGCGCACCTAATGTCGGCGAGCGCTTCGTATTTTCGGGCGCGGCGCGAGGGCTTGAGTTGATCGCGCAGACGCAAGGCAAGGCGCTTTACGGCGGCGAGATCGCGGCGGCCGCGGCGGCGCATGCGGCACAACACGGCGGCGCGATGCAGGTCGCGGACTTCGAAGCGTTTTCGCCCGAGTGGGTAGAGCCGATCGGCGTGGAGGTTTACGGCCACCGGCTGCACCAGATTCCGCCGAACGGCCAGGGCATCGCGGCCCTCATTGCGCTCGGTATTCTGCAACACGTGGATGTCGCAGCGCATGCTGCGGACAGCGCCGCGGGCCTGCATTTGCAAATCGAAGCGATGAAGCTGGCATTCGCCGATACCTACGCGCATGTGGCCGACCCGACCGGCATGCGCCGCAGTGTCGAGGAAATGCTCGATCCCGCGTATCTTAATAAGCGCGCCGCTCTCATCGATCCGAATCGTGCGCAAGTGTTCAGCGAGGGTCTTGACGAAAAGGGCGGCACCATTTATCTCACCGCCGCGGACGAGCGCGGCATGATGGTAAGCTTCATTCAAAGCAACTACATGGGATTCGGCTCAGGGATCGTAGTGCCGCAATGGGGGCTGTCGCTGCAAAATCGCGGTCACGCCTTCTCGCTCGATGCGGCGAGTCCCAATTGCGTCGCACCGCGCAAGCGTCCCTTCCACACCATCATCCCCGGCTTCCTCACCAAGGACGGAATGCCGCAAATGAGCTTCGGCGTGATGGGCGCGAATATGCAGCCGCAAGGACATCTGCAGACCTTGGTGCGCATGCTGGTATACCGGCAGCAGCCGCAGGCTGCCTGTGACGCGCCACGATGGCGTTTCAATCAAGGCCTGTTGATCAATGTCGAAGCAGCCATGCCGAGCGCGACCACGCGTGAGCTGCGCGCGCTGGGCCATCAAATTGAAGTCATTCAAGACAGCTATCAGGATTTTGGTGCCGGCCAATTCATCTGGCGCTTGGGCGATCCGGCAGTCGAGGGGTATGTCGCTGCGAGTGATCCGCGCCGCGATGGCCAAGCGGCCGGATACTAGATCACCATCTTAGGCAATCACCCTAAGTGATCGCGGCGAATTTTAGTGCTGCGATCCTCGCGCAGCTTCACTAGCGATCGCGCTCATATATCAATCAGAGACGATATTCGCGACCAACGCGTGGTTGCATAACGCGTTCTTGAGTCCTAGACTCAAGCGAGACAGACAACTAGCCATTTAATGGCAGCGGATGACAAGACGAAGCACGTTGGCGCGCAGTGCCTGGACAGCCGCGCGCGTAGGGAACGGCGCGGCTTCGAATTGTAGGGAGCATCGATGATCGTAGGGACACGGCGGCGCGGTTTCGCTTCAGCTTGGGTGGCTTTGTTCTTCACACAAGCCTCGCCTCCGCTCTTCTTCAGTCTCGTCAAAATCGCTCCGCGTTCCGCGCAGTGCTGTCGGCCAGAGACATAAATAATTACTGGGAGATCCTGCATGAAAATTCTAGGGATAGCCGGGAGCGTGGCCGCTCTCGCACTCACGCTGAATGTCGCAGTTGCACAAAAAGTCGATACGCCGGCCGATACCGGCGCCGCGGTCTCAGCGAATGAACTCGCCGAAGTGATCGTCACGGGAACGCGCCGTCTGGACCGCACCGTCGCCGAATCCTCGGCGCCCATCGACGTGATCACCGGCACCGAGCTGACAAACTATCCGGCGGCAAGCATGCTCGATACGCTGTCGAATCTGGTGCCTTCCTTCATAGTCGGACAGAACTCGATTTCCGATGCGTCCAGCTTCGTCCGGTCCCCGTCCCTGCGCGGCCTGCCGGCGGACGAAATGCTGGTCATGCTCAATGGCAAACGCATGAACCGCTCCGCGCTCGTGCAGGTCTACCAGGGCGGCGAGACGGAACTGGCCTTCGGCTCGCAAGGCCCGGACCTCAATTCGATTCCGTCGATTGCCGTCAAGTCGCTCGAAATTCTGCGTGACGGCGCCTCCGCGCAGTACGGCTCGGATGCCATCGCCGGCGTACTCAACTATCAGTTCAAGAACAATCCCAGCGGCATCCAAATAGATGGGCGCTACGGTGAATATTTTCCGACCGGTTTCCCGCGCGACGGGGGAGACGGGCTGCTGGCGGCGAATGTGGGATTGCCCTTGGGCAGCCAGGGATTCGTCAACTTGAGCGCCGAATGGGCCAAGAGCGAACAAACGGTTCGCAACCCGACGCGCCCGTCCGCCTTGGCCTTCGCCGAAAACTTTCCCGCTCTCGCGCCGCAATTGCCGAACTACCCGGGTCCGGTGCAGCAGTGGGGAACGCCGCCGTCCGACAGCGTCAAGACCTTCTTGAATTCCGGCATCAAGCTCGACAACGGCGATCAGATTTACTTCTTCGCCAACTACGCCAATATTCAAATGAACGAGAGCTTCAATTATCGCTTGCCGGTGACGGTCACCGACACGAGCGGCAATACTTACGGCAATCATCCGGCCTTCAACAACATTTATTTGGATCCTTGCACTCCCGCGTTGACCGGCTGCCCAACCGGCGGGTACATCAATGATTCGAACACTTTCAATTTCAATTCTGTTTACCCGGCGGGTTTTACGCCGCGCTTCTTCGACGTCACGCAGCAGTTCTTTGGCGCAGTGGGCTACAAAGGGACCAACCGGTGGGGCATCAATTACGACGTGTCGGGCACGACCGCGCAAAATTCCGTGGCGCTCTCCTTGAGGACTTCGATCAACCCGTCATTGGGGCCGCAATCGCCCACCAGTTTCTATGACGGCAAGTTCATTCAAAAGGAAAACAACTTCAATCTCGACTTGAGTTATCCCTGGACAGTGCCGGGATTGGCGAGCCCGGTTTCGATTGCGGGCGGATTTGAATGGCGCGACGAGAATTATCAGCAGCTGCTCGGCGATGCGGCTTCCTACGCGGCTGGGCCGTATGCTTCGCAACCGCTCTACAATTGCGCGGCCGGCGCGTGCACCCCTGCACTCGACGCGACGGGTCATCAGATAACGGCCACGCAGTCGACGGCCTCCAACGGCTATGGCGGCATTTCCGCTCCGGTTGACGCCTCGCAGGTCAGCTACGCCGGCTATCTGGATGTCGAGGCGGATGTGCTCCGCGATCTCACGCTGGGGCTTGCCGGTCGCATGGAGCATTACGCCTCCTTCGGCGATACCACGCTCGGAAAAGCTCAAGCTCGATGGAAGGTGGTCGACTGGCTGGCCTTGCGTGGCACCGTGAGCACCGGGTTTCATGCACCCACACCTGGGCAGAACAACGTCGAGACCTTGAGCACTACCTTCCTGCCCGGCACCACGACTCAGGTGCAGATCGGGACCTATCCGGTCACCAGCGCGGACGCCAAATACTATGGCGCCGTGCCGCTGAAACCCGAGGAATCGACCAACTTAAGCGCCGGCATTGTGCTCACTCCGCTGCAAAATCTGCTGGTCACCATTGACGGATACGAGATTAAGGTCCGCAACCGCATCGGCATCTCCCAGCAGTTCAATGTGACGCAGGCGGATATCGCCAATCTCCCTGCGCTCGCCTACATTGGCGCCGGGGGCACCGTGCAGTACTTCACCAACGGATTCAACACCCGGACCAGGGGGTTGGATGTTGTGGCGACCTATCCACTGTCCCTCGGCATCGCGGGCACTTTGGACTCGGCTATTGCCTACAACTACAACAAAACCGACGTCACGAAATTTGATCCCACCGTCATCAGTCCGGCTCGCATTGTGGATATCCAGCACTATGCCCCCAACAATCGGGTGAACATCAACGAGAGCTACAGCTGGGGTCCGATTCGCGCCCTGCTGCGTGAGAATTATTACGGTACGTTTCGCGACCAGAACGACTATCCGGGCCAACTCTTCGGGGCCACGTACACCACGGATCTGGAACTGGGCTATCAGGTAATCAAAAATCTCTTGGTGGCCGTCGGCGGACGAAATATTTTCAACGAGTTTCCCGACAAGATCGCCAACACCGCAGCCTCACCAATCTCTCCCATCACCGGCGGAGAGCAGGACGGTGAACTCTATCCGCGCACCGGCGGTCCATTCGGTTTCAACGGCGCCTTTTGGTATCTGCGCGTGAGCGCATCGTTCTAAATTGTCGAGTGGACAGGGCGCCCGGCGTAGTGCCGGGCGCACGCCCTGGAAACCGCGATGACGCCGGGGCGACCCGGGGCTGCGACCTTCAGTCGCAGTGCGGCACGGCGCAGCATTGGGCTTGATTGGCAATTCGAGTTAAAATCAGCCCCTGTACCAGCCGTCCTCGCAAAAGAATCAATCCGGGGGAGGTTCCGATGAAGTCCAATTACTCTCGGCATTTCATCATCGCGTGCATCTGCGCCAGTGCGGTGCTTGGATCGAAAACGGCCGCAGCCCAGTCCGGCCCGACTCCCTGCGGTCTTCTGACATCGGGCCAGGTCACTGCCGTGGTGGGCGTGAGCGTCGGCGCCGCGCAACCGATCGCCAACACGGGTTGTTCATGGAGTGCGCCGCACATGATCGTTACCGTGTCGCTTTGGGATGGGAACAAATGGGATCAACTGAAAGCACCGCTCCCCGGAGCGTACAGAAGTTCGGTTTCCGGCCTGGGCGACGATGCTTTTTATACGACGTTGGGTCCCGCCTCCGGCAAACAGATCGCCACGCTGACGGTCAAGAAAGGCAGCACCGCCTATCTGATCAAGGTCTACGGCCCGAGTGTCACGGAGCAAATGTCGATGGAAAAGGCGCTCGCCGGCAGCGTGCTGACTAAACTATCGGGCGGGTAGCGCAACCAGGAGACGATTTTTACCCGCAGCGAGTTCATACCGCATCGAGCTCGCGACGCTGCGCATTGGGGACGTTGCAGGCCGTTTGAATGTGCCAGATTCGTGACGGATGGGGTTCAGGCCGGCATCACCCCGGCCGTTGCTCGTTCCGGCGTATCGCGCCTCGTCTTTGCGAGCACCACCTTTTCAAACAACTCGTAGTTCGAAGTGGCCAACCTATCGGCGCCGAGCGCGTGATAGTAGGAAATCGTAATTGATGTCTTGCCGCCGGGCGAGCCCGGATCGAGATCGAAAACTGCGATGCCATAACCGGTTTCGGTATCCCGGCGCGCCGACCAGATCGCATCTTCCACGGCATCTGCACCAGGCTTGGTGAAGGTTCCGGGGGTCTTCGCCGGAATGGGCCGATTGGCCTTGGTGATGACTTTGGCCTGCGGCGCGCCGCTCTCGGGGTTTGCGCCGTACGCGTCGAGGGGCGCGCTGGTGCCGCCTCCGCCGAGAATGAAATGAATGGTCCCAAGGCTCGTATCGAATGCACCGTTGGATGGATTCGACGTCACGACCGGATTGGGCTGCAGCGTATCGACCGGCGCACCGCTTGAGGCGTCGCGACCGACGTTGTGATTGCAGCCGCGCACCGGCCAACTACGTTCGTAATCATGGTCATGCCCGCAGAGCACCAGATCAACCCCATAGCGATCGAATAGCGGCAGCCATGTCTCGCGGATGCCCTTGTCGGATCCGTTGCCATTCTTCGAGGAACTTAAGGCATCTTGGTGCATTTGCACGATGATCCAGTCGACTGTCCGGTCCCGAGAGGCAGCCTGCAGGGTGCTTTCCAGCCAGCGCGTCTGCGCACCCTGACTGTAGCCATGTATATAAAGAGAGGTACCAGGCGCTATCGGCGAATTCCCGGTACTCGGCGCGGGTTGCAAGGCAAGCGGGCCGCTCACGAACGCGCCACTGTCCTGATAGATGACATCATCGGCGGAGAGTGAAATGAAAAGCACGGAGCCGACCTGAAAGCGATACCACAATCCCGGGAAAGGCGTCCCATTGGGCGGGAGCGTGTATCGGCTGAGGTAGGAATTAAAGCCGTGCACGCCGTTGCCGAATTCAATCTCATGATTGCCGGGGCAGGGCATCCATGGCCGCCGCGAAGCCGAAGTTTGGACATTATTTCCGAAATCCGCCCACACTGAAGGTTGCGCGGTCGGATTCAAGTTCGCGTAACACAGATCGCCGTTTAGCAAGTGGAATAGGGGTTGAAAGCGTTCCACCGCCTTGACGGCGAACGCGCTCTGCGGCGAGGAGAGAGTCCAGGCGGTATTGGGCGTCGCCAAATCGCCATAACTGGTCCAGCGGAAGGGTTGCCGTCCTCGCGGTGCCGTTTTGAAGGTTGCAGCAAAGGGCTGCGCGCGGTTGCGATCATTGTCGGCGGTCACCGAGTACTGAAATTCAGCACCGGCCTTGAGGCCGGTCAGTTTAGCGTGATAGGTAAATACGGTCTGACCATTGAGTCCGTCGGTGTAAGTGCGCTGCACGGCGTGAACGATGGGCGAGGCGGAGGGCGTGACATGGATTCGAGGATTGAGCGCCTGAGCGCTGGACACCCAGGAGATGCAAACGCTGCTGGCTGGATCTTCGCCCCAGGTGAGATGGATTTGTTCGGGCGTTCCATCGGCGGAGGTCGAGTCTGCGGGTGCACCCAAACCATGTGACGATGCCGCGCTCAGGCCCAAAAGACCGGCACCGGTGACAAATGTCCGACGGGATATGCGTTCCAATGCGGATCGATCGCCCGCGGCGCCGGCTAATTTCGCAGTACGTCTCTTCGCCACGGATACCTCAATCCAATCAACCATTGGCAGCCGGTCATTAACTTATTGTACGGCGCGCGTTGTACGCGCGCCCCATCCCGATGTCATCAAATTGACACGTTACCAATGAGAACTGCGCATCAGCGCAGACTCGGCTCCGAACCGATACTGCGTGACCAATTCTAACTATTCCGAGAAACCCTTTGGGGACGGCCGTCTCGCATCATTGCCTTTCAGACGCCTCGGCGGCAAAGCGCGAAGCCTTGGCGGCGTTGGGAGAACTTCATGGGGTCTTTCAGCCGATAGTTGCGGTGGCGAAGGGTGAAATCTTTGCCCACGAAGGGCTGATTCGCGGTCCTCCGAGTTTGCACCTGCCCGCGGCATTGTTTGCCGCGGCCACAACCCGCGGCTGCAGCGATGAACTGGAATATCGGGCGAGTGAGGTTATCGTCCAACAATACGCGGCCGCGGCGCGATCCGGCCGGCTGTTTGTCAATTTTTCCGCGCAAGCGGTCATCCATCTTGGCTCGGATCGCGGCTGCGAGCAGCTTTTGCGAATCTTGGAGCAGTGCGAGATGCCCGCTCGAAGGCTCGTTATCGAAATCACGGAGCACGAGCGCGTCGTCGACCACGTCGGCATGGTCGCAGCCGCGCGCAGGCTGCGCAGCATTGGCATAAGGCTGGCGCTGGATGATTTCGGCGACGGCGGCTCGAGCCTGCGGCTTTGGGCCGAGATCGAGCCCGAATTCGTCAAGATCGACCGATATTTTTGCCACGACATCCATAGCGATGGCCGCAAGGTCCAAACGGTCAAAGCCATGTTGCGGCTGGCAGAAAACTTCGGCAGCCGAATTGTCGCGGAGGGAATTGAGCAACATGCGGATCTGCGCGTAGTGCGAGACCTCGGGGTCGATTGCGTGCAAGGCTACGCCTTGGGGCTCCCATTGCCTGAACCCGCTGAAACCATTCCAACGGCGGCGCTGGCGGTCCTTGACGCTCCCGACATCGCGGTATTTCCCCAATTGAGGCGCGCGTATAACTCTTCACTCACCGCGGCCCGGCTGCTCAACCCGGCGCCGGCCGTGTCGAAGTCGATGAACAATCAAAAGCTGCTGGAGATCTTTCAAGCGGATGCTGATTTGCCGGCAGTTGCGGTGGTCAGTGAAGGGCACCCGGTCGGCATCATCAATCGGCGCCGCTTTTTAGAGCGCTTCACGTTGCCTTATTATCCGGAAGTGTATGGCAGAAAGTCCTGCACGACCTTCATGGAAAGCAATCCGCTGCTGATTGAAGTCAACCAACCGTTGGAGGAATTGATTCATGTGCTGACAGCGGAAGATCAGCGCTACTTGAACGACGGCTTTGTGCTGGTTGATTCCGGCAAATACGCAGGCATAGGCACCGCCGAGCAATTGGTGCGATCGGTGACGGAATTGCGGATCGAGGCCGCGCGACATGCCAATCCATTGACTTTCTTGCCGGGCAATATACCGACCAGCGAACACGTTCGGCGCTTGTTGCTCGGCGGCATTCATTTCTGCGCGAGCTACTGCGACCTGAATCACTTCAAGGCGTTCAATGATCGATTCGGCTATTGGCAGGGCGATAAAATGATCCGGCTGCTGGCCGGCGTCATCACGCAGGCCTGCGACCCGCAGCGCGATTTCGCCGGACACATCGGCGGCGACGATTTTATTGTGCTGTTGCAGAGCGAGGATTGGGAGAGCCGCTGCGCGCAGATGATCGAAGTTTTCAATGCCGCGGCCCCGTCCTTGTACGATCCGCTCACCCGCGAACGTGGCTATATCGAATCGGAGGATCGACAAGGCAACCCTACCCGGTTTCCCCTGACCACCCTGTCAATTGGCGCATTGCGAGTCGCGCCCGCGCAATTCGATAGCCCCGAGGATGTGGCCACGGCGGCGGCGGCCGCCAAGCATCAAGCCAAGCGCTCGAACGCGGGCCTGTTTGTTCTGGATTCGAGTGCAGCCGCTCGAGATTTTGAGCGGACCTACCTGCGCGAGTCAGCGTAGCGCCGGCGATCTGGGTGAGACTACGCCGGGGCGGTCTTTCTTTCCCAGTAGGACTCGACGACCAGGATATCGTTGAAAAGGCTTTGCCTGCAGATCTCGCCCTCATCCCCGTATGGGCGCCAGAGTCGCTGACTGAACCAGATTGTCAGCCAACCACGAATTGTCACAAGTTTGTCACGCGGGCCGTTCCACGGTGCGGCTTGCTGAAGCATGCTGACGATTCCCGTCGCTTCCTGCAGTGCGAGATCGTTTTTTCCAGGGCCGGCTGCAATGACTTCGCGCAGCTGGTCACAAAGCTCTTTGACCTCCGCGAGTTGCATGTTTCCGGGGGACCTCCTGCCAATCCGCGCCACGAGATCCCTAAAAGGATCTCACACCACCGACATAGTCGCACACCCCACTTAGTTTAAACCTCGCGATCGCCCAATAAGTTCCCACCAAAAAAAAGCCACCAACAGGCAGTCTACCGGGCGGAGCTCTGAGCGCCACCACGCGATTCGAGTGCGGTGTTATCTTGTTGACGCTTCATAGACCCACGCCTCCACACCGGATTTGAGTGTCACCAGAACACGGGTGTACTCGGCTACCTCATACCGATCCGCCGCCGCCAGTTCCTCCGCAGTGATTTCAAACACCATGCCGGCTACCTCATCGGCGGCGCTACCTCGTTGGGCAAATCATGTGCTGGGATTTACCGCTCAATGCCACAACCGCGGGATCATCGATTGTGATCGGCAGCAGTGTGTAGCCGGGCAGGGAGTCGGCACGACCCAAAAGCAGTCGTCCGAAGTTAGCCATCTGCACTGCTTCATCCTGCAGTGTCCCGTATGAGAATAGCAAAATATCAGTTTTTGTCAGAGCAGCCATCCTTCTTGCCTCGTATTGGAATCCGGTGCTCGGGCTTAAATGATTTCTATCACAAGCGTTATCCCATTGCTTTGGCATCGAACGTCCTGATCCTCATATGGCGCTCGCTATTGGCTAAGCTCATTCGACTAGTGTCACAGTTCGCGGATCGAAGCTGGACACATTAAATCAACATATGTAGACTTATCGCATGATTCGCAATAGACGTAGCTCCGCGCACACTCTCGCGCTCTTTGCCGTGCTGACAAAACGGCCTCAAGCGTGGCAATACGGATACCAACTATCCCAACTGACGGCATTGAAGTCAGGAACGCTTTATCCGATCCTGATGCGCCTGTGCGATCGCGGTTTGCTGGAATCAAAATGGCAGCCGTCGCCGCAGGCGGGGAGGCCGCCACGCCACATGTATCGGTTGACCGACTCAGGCGTGATGTTCGCGCGGAATGAGACTCGCCGAAATATTGCGAAGGGCCCTCGCTACGAGCCAGCGGGGCGATTCGCATGAATGCGCTTCAATTCGTTACCAGGCGCGCAGCTCGCGCTTTGGTGAGGCATGCGGCGAAGGTTTCCCCCGGGGAGCGCGCCGAATGGGCTCACGCCATGATCAACGAGTTGGATTACTTGTCTCCCGATATGTCCGCCGTCGGCTGGGCACTCGGATGCATAGTTGTCTGCTACTCAGAAAGGATACGCACCATGATCCGACCATTCGAATCCCTTCCGCGCTGGATTTTGGTTCTTGAAGTGCTGGTTTGCTTCCTGCCTCTCGCACTGCTGTTTTTTGCGGTGCTTCAAACCGGAACTCATGGTGGATTTACCCGGCAGGCCTTCCTGCTCTATTGCTCCGGCACCGTGCTTGGACCGGTAGGCCTGGCCGCTGGATTCCGATCGATATTCTTTAAGGATCGCAGGATGAGCCGCGCAGCACTTACCGGACTTTGTCTGCTAGCCGCATGGACCCTTGCCGCCTATTCCGCGCAAATTCTAACTTTCGGCCAGAGTCATTTGTCCGATTGGTGGCGGGAGTTCGTGATCATTGCCGTGTTGCCCACGATCGCCGTGATTCACTTGGTATCAATAAATTCCCGAGGGCGCGGTTCGCTCGTAGCTGCGTGACTTGGAATGAAGGCAGCGCGAGCTTCGCGCACTATTTTCTCATCTGAAATCGCACACCGAATGCATAGCAGGAATTCACCGGCTGGCCGTCCTCGGTCGTCGCGCGATAGTGCCCAGATCCAGCCCGCGCCAACTTAAGCGCCGCCTCGTCAAGTCGCGCGCTACCGCTGCCGTTCACGGTGGAGGGTTCGGCAGTCAGTCGACCTCTGCTATCGACACAGACGCGGACAGTTGAGATTCCCTCTTCTCCCAACCGAATCGAATGGGACGGGTAGAATTCCGCCGTTTCCGGAAAGCCGACGCCGGGTCCTCCAGCCAGTCGCTGAACGACATGTGTCGGCGGTACCGGCGCAAGGGGTGGCTCCGAGAGCGTTTCACCAGGCTGGTCACTGAAATCACCTGTTGCGCCGGCAATATCTATCTGTGGTAGACCATCTATAACCGGTCTCGGTACGTGAATCGTCCAGTTGGTAAATTCCGATCCAAGAACCGGTGGCGGCTCTTTCGCCCGTGGCAGGGGTGCCACTGTATGGTTCTGCAAGTCGGGCGGAGCTGCAGTACTCTGCGTGTGACGAAGCGTCGCAATCAGTCCGAAGAAAAGCGCGGCATGAAGCCCCGCAATCAAGAATAGCGTCGCGGAGCGAAGGGAGAAATAGCGGAAGTTTCGATCAGCGAGCGAAATAAATCCGCCCGCGGGCGCCACGGCGCTCGCCGCCGCTACTGCGCGGCTTCGCGGGTATTCATTGGCAATCACCAGGGTCGCCCAACAGCAACCCAGCGCGAAGCGTAGTCTCGAGAATCCCGCGGATCGAGACTCCAGATCCGCGAGCCACTCCTCTTCCAGTCTTGCGGATAGGGTTCCCGGCGCTCGATGAGCTGCTTGATGAATCAACCAATGAGTGACGCCGGTCAAGTCTTGCTTCGATCGCTCGTTACGCTGGCTCATGCGAGTACTCCTCGATTAAAGCTTGCGAACACATCACTGGCTTGTCTCAAGCCCGTTGAAGTCAGCCGATACAGCCGACGGCGCGGCCTGCCCGCGCGCGAGGGATCAATCGATTCCCACTGGCTGACAAACCAGCCCGCGGATTCGAGCCGAAGAAGGATCGGATACAAGGTTCCCGAGGCAATACCGCAGCGTTGGTGTACTTCCGCACCGGCCAACTGCTCCGTCGGGTTCTCCAAGAAGGCTTCCAACACCCGCAGCGTCTGCAGCGACATCCGAACAGGAGTCTCTTTTTTACCCATAGTAGTAACTCTACATAGGGTATAGGATAAAAGCAAGCGGCCGCGCCATGAATAGGTAATCAAGAGAAGAGGGAAAGGCGACCCATCGGTTTATGTCAACCCACAATTCACGAGACTCAAGGAAAGCACCATGGCCGTGACTGCAAGCAGCAAAACCGGACAGTCCTACTCCGAGATCAACATGACCCCGTTGATCGACGTGATGTTGGTGTTGCTGATCATTTTCATCATCACACTCCCGGGCCAGACGCACGCCATCAAGATAGAGAATCCATTGCCGCACCCGGAAATCCTGACGCCGCCGCCGGAAGTCATCGATTTGCAGATCGACTTCGATGGCACGCTGCTGTGGAACAAGACAGCGATCGACCGCGCCACGATGCAGGGCTACATCAGTGCGGAGGCCAAGAAATCACCGCAGGCGCAAGTGCATATCACGGTGGACAAATTCGCGAGCTACCAAATCGTGGCGCAAACACTGGCGGATTTACAGCGGCGCGGTCTGCAGAAAATTGGCTTCGTGAACAACGCCTTCTACTGAACTGTAACGTAAAGACGGTGCGGGACTTACGCCTCCGTTTAGAGGGCACTCGCATTTTACGCTCGAGACTCTCAGTGACGCTGTCGGAATCTTCTTTCCGCGATGTCGGCATCACGCCTGTGCGCATTCCTCTCAGCGGCCCGTAGTCATGCTCCTACAATTATTCATAACGCTCTGATCGGTGGGTGATTCCTCGTGGATTTTCTGCCGGGAACTTCGATCTGCTGACGGGGTGTCCAACAAAGCATTGGACCTCAACCGGAGCTTGTTATGCGCAAAGATCGGAGTTCGATAGCGGTACCTGGCCTCGTCTTGCTCACCGTTGCGGCGATGGCCACAGGCTGCGCATCGAAACGCGATACGCGCGGACCCTTTGTGAGGTCGGCTCCGTTCAGTAAAACGATTCCCGGTGGTGGCGATGCTGTCTGTTGGAGCGTCAAGCGCGCACTTCTCGGTCAAGGGTACATGTTGGAGCGGTCCAGCGAGTCCGGTGTATTGACCGGCACACGGGATGCCCAGCCCGAGGAGAAGGTTAATGTCACTGTGCGCCTGCAGACCTCCTGTGCCGACAACCGCAACGGTACGAGCATCGTTTTCGTTACGGCGGAACGGGAGGTCAGCAAGCTCCAGAAAATGAAACAGTCGACGAGCGCAGGAATTGGGCCGGCTACGATCACGATGCCGGCGGGTTCGGCAAAGGTTCTTGGAGTCGTGCGGCGGGAAACGATCGAAGATCCGAATTTTTACAACAGTTTTTTTGCTCTGGTCGAAGGGTTCGTCGCGCAGGAAGGGCGATCGCACGTGGACCAACACGCTGAAATATCCAAACAGGGCGATCAGCCCAACTAGTACGGCGAGCGGATTTCCATCCGCAGCCATTGATCACGCTTCAGCCATTAGAGAGGAGGTACTATGCACCGCAAGGCGCTAATTGCAATTGCCGTTGGATCAATTCTTGGAGCGACGCTGCCCAGTGCGTACGCCGACCAACCCCCTGCCGCACCGAGCCAGGATGGTACGCAGCAGGTCACCCCGAATGCTGCGCAGGGCGCGGCGGCCGGCCGGGCCGACGACGCCAAGGATCAGCACGATGTGGTCCGCGATCAACGCGACGTCAGAGCGGACCGCAAAGACATTCGGGCAGACCACAAAGACATCCAGGCCGACCGCAAAGACATACAGGCGGACCACAAGGATATTCAGGCGGACCACAAAGATATTCAGGCCGACCGCAAAGATATCTCGCAGGATCGAGCGGATATTCGCTCCGACCAGAGGGATCTGCGCCACGACTATGCCGAGCGGCGCCAAGGTGTAAATGACCAAGCCGATATCGCGCGTGACAAGGCCGACATTCGTTCGGACCGCAAGGACATACAGACCGACAACAAGGATATCGCGCGAGACCGGGCAGACATAAGCGCCGATCAGCGAGACATTCACGCCGATCAGCGAGACATTCATGCCGATCAACGCGATCTCCGTTCAGATCATCAGGACTTGCAAACCGATCGAGGCGATTTGCGCCGCGATCGCGACACACAGCGTAATGACGTTGGCACCCCGAAGCCGGGGACGACTGCTACGACGACGCTGGCGAGCAATCCCGCGCCCGCCCCGAGTCAGGACGGACAGCCGCGGGCGGCCGCAACTCCACGTCCGGCAGCCCAGGGCCCAACAACGGTTGGCCGCACCGACGAAGTGAAGGACCAACGCGACATCAGAGCGGACCGTGCTGATATTTCGCGCGACAGATCGGACATTCGAGCCGACCACAGGGACATACAGGCTGATCAGAGAGGCATACAGGCCGATCGCAGAGACATGCAGGCCGACCGCAAGGATATCGCACAGAATCGAGCGGACATTCGCGCCGACCAAAAAGATCTGCGCCACGACTATGCCGAGCGACGCCAAGGTGTGAACGACCAAGCCGACATTGCGCGCGACAAGGCCGACATTCGTACGGACCGCAAGGACATACAGGCCGATCACAGAGATGTGCAAGCCGATCGAAAGGATATCGCGCGAGACCGGGCAGACATGCGCGCCGACCAGCGGGACATCCGCAAGGACCAGCGGGACATTCACGCTGATCAGCGAGATATCCGTTCGGACCAGCAGGATCTGCGAACGGCTCGGGGCGACATGCACAGCGATCGCGTCAACCAGCGTGTTGACACCGGCAGCCCGAAACCGGGGATGACCGCAGCGACGCTAGCGAATAACGCCGCGGAGAATAACAAAAAGGCGCAGGCCACGCAGAACGTGCACAAGGCCTGGTATCACATCTGGTAGGTGTTTGATCGGTTCGCCTGCACGGAACCTTCCGTTCCGTGCAGGCATAGTGCTTCGCTCATCAGCGCAGCACTATGATTTCTGAATCTCGATCGTGACGTGCGAGAGCGCGGGGAAGCGCGCTAATTTCGCCCGGTAATAATCGGCGGTGCGCCCGTCTCTCGGACACACCGACACAATAGCTCCCAGATGGCCAGGTCCCAGACGCCACAGATGCAGATCGGCCAGTGTGCTGCCGTCGCTCTCGATCGTCGTTCGCAATGCTTGCGCCAATCGGCTGTCCGGAATCCGATCCAGCAGGATGGCGCCGGTGTCGCGAATGAGTCCATAGGACCAGCTGGCGATCACGCAGGCTCCGACGATGCCGGCCAACGGGTCCATCCAGAGCCATCCAAACGCGCGCGCGAGTAGCAGCCCAATGATCACCAACACTGACACGGCCGCGTCCGCCATCACGTGGATAATCGCGGCACGCATATTGTTGTCACGCCCCGTGGCCCCGTGTCCGTGGTCGTGTTCTTCGAAGACGGTCGTGTAACTATCGGCGCCGATCTTGATTTGCGCAGTAAAGGCATGCGGCTCCGGGATCACTGCTTGCGACTCCAGAAAATCGCCGTGCGCGATCACAGCGAATTCTTGCCGAGTTCCATCCGGGCGCACGGTGGTGATGAGCGTCGTTTCTGCGGCGGGCGGGGGCCCAACAGCCGCCCGCAAGCGAAAGCGCGGCGGCACCCGCTCTTCAAACACTTCGAGGATGAGATCGCCGGAAGGGGTCGCAATCAAATGCGCCTCGTCGTGGCCGTGCTCATCATCATGAGCGTGACCGTGACCATGATGATGGCCGCCGCCGCTAAGCAGCCACGCGCTTGTGATATTGACGGCCAGGCCAAGGCAGGCAATCGGAATCGCCTCGACGAAGTGAATCTGGACGGGGGCCAGAATGCGGACCACGGATTCGTAGCCGATCAAGATTGCGATCATCGCGAGCACGATGGCACTAGTGAAACCGGCCAGATCGCCGAACTTGCCGGTGCCGAAGGTGAAGTTCGCATTTGCGGCGTGTCTCCGCGCGTACGTGTAGGCAAGCGCCGCCAGGAGCAGCGCCCCGGCGTGGGTGCTCATATGCAGGCCGTCCGCCACGAGCGCTATAGATCCAAACAAAAGGCCGCCGACAATCTCGATGCACATCATCGCGCCGCACAGCCAGATCACGGCCCAAGTCTTGCGCTCGCTTTGCGCGTGGTCCTTGCCGAGAAAAACGTGGTCATGGAACGATGGTTCAACGGTTCCCTGATTAACGGGCATGGCAACACTCACTTCAAATAGGTTCGCACGACGTCCAGCAGTTGCTCCGCAGCGTCCGTATTGAGCGCACCCGGATGTTTCTCGGCGTCGACCAGATGCGAGCGCACATGGTCCTCGAGGACCTCAGCCATGAGACCCGCCATGGCGCCGCGTGCGCCGGCGATCAGGTGCATGACCTGCTCGCAGGCCGCCTCTTTCGCCAGCGCGCGTTCTATGCCATCAACCTGGCCCCGAAGTCGACGCACGCGTGCCAGCAACTTATTTCGATCGCGAATCGTATGGCTCATTCCAGGATAATAGCATACCTCCCCACCCTATATAGCGTGGAATCAGCTTTGATCAGCGCCGGGCATTTGCGCACGTCTCTTCGTCGATACCCCGCGGTGAACATAATCCGGGCTCAGTCTGGAACCTGAGATGCACGCCTTGAATCGTCGTGTCTATGGTCGGATTTGGAAAAGATTGCGTCGTAGATTTAAACCTCCCAGCTCAAAGACCATTTCAATGCGTTCCGCTGCGGGCTCTCTGTTAGATAAAACACCTCCACGCCCGAACCCGACATCGTGCGGTAGTACGGACCCCGCAATGTATAGTTCACGAGTATGGAGTGGCCTCTTGTCACCGCTCCCCGCGCATCCAGAAAGTCGTAGAAAGTCGTGACCATGCTTTGTATTCCAGGCGCAGTATCGCCCCCATATCCCACGACGATGCCCGTAGTGAGCCGACCTCTGCTGACAAGCACATAGTCACGCCTCAATTTCCAGACGAGCCAAAGGAACGCGACGTCAAATACGAGTGGAAGAAGCAACGCTATCGATACGGGAAAGGGAGTTTCGACGGGCCGGTTGTTCGCGGGGTTTGAATCCAAGTAGTGAACCGTGATCGTCTTCGCCGCGCCGATTTTATCGTTGGTGACTCCATGGAATTCATGTCCCGCGACCTCGAACTGATACCGGACCGCGTCTGCGGGGCGGCGCTTGGGGTTTACGATCACTGCAGTAGCCGTCGGTGCTTGCTCGTAGCGATGGTCCTCCATCAGTTTGTGGGCGGTCGCCCAGGTGACTATCAAACCCACCAGGCCAGCTGGGCAGGCAAACAGAACCATCACCCGTCCGATTGCAGCTAGCTTCGGCCTCTGAGATTGGCCTGGAGTGGTATCGGGCACCTGCCTGGTGAATGCATGCGCCGGCGTTGCAGGGGTGTTCCTAGCTTCACGGGTGCTGAGCGAATACAAGAACCAGACTCCGACGAAGCCCAGAATCAGGGATCCGAAGAAAATCAAGAGAGCAATTGTGAGCATCGGGTCATTGGATGCAGTCAGGGGAATCTCTCGCCGAGCGCGCCACGGTTGCAGGAAGGTCGGGAGTGTCTAACGAAGCCTGAACTGCTCCATCATATTGTCTTCGATCGCTGATCTCGAAAGCGATGGCCCCAACCCGGTATTTTTGTAATAAAGCGCCTTCAAGAAGGCTAGATCGCCGGCCGTGATTGCTGTAGGCGCTTCACGCGTGCCGCAGCTGGACGACATCAGGTCCAAAATGCTCGGCAGCGGATCGCAATGGTCAGGCGATTGCGCGACTGACAAGCTCAACATCGCCAGGTAGTCGGCAATCGTCCCGACGGTGTAGCCGACGACTTTCGTCGTGTCGACGACCAGGATGACGATGCCGATACCACTCCCACTTCCGCTACCACCACCCACACGTGTCCCTGTGGCGTTACTTCCGATGTACTTCTGTTCGATCTGTGGCCAAATAGGCTGAACATTAAGCCCCAGTAATGCCACATCAGTATTCAAGACAGCGGAGCCGGCGCCCGTTGCCATGTACCAGCCCTGGATCGCGTGGTCGCTTTTGAACGCTATTAGGTCCCTCGCCCCGCCCGCGTACCTGTTGTGAAAGGCGGGTCCCGTCGCCCATTTCATGACGGAATCCATTTTTTCCTGGGGCTTGCTCGTGAAGAGTATTTGCACGTTGGGTTTGCATTGCGACTCCGACTCCACGGGCGCGCCAACGTACGCGGCGAGCGCGCGAAGTCGCGCCGTTACGAAGGCGTTGTATCCCGGGCTGAGTCCCTCAGTTTGCGGACAAATGCTCTGCCTGCCTCCACGCCAACGCGCAAGATTGCCCGTCGTCGTGGTATTCACGAAGTGTGTTGTGGCGTGATGCAGCACGAATTCATCCAGGCTATTTCCCGCTAATTCCTTATCGGTAGGAGGGGTCGGAACCTTTACGGTCACATCGCCGATCTCACCCGTGTTTGCGCGTGCCGTTGCAAGCCATCCGATTGTGATGGCAACGGTAGCGAGTACGATCCGTCGGATTTCATATTTTCTTCCGGCTGCCATCGGCAGTTCTCCATCGAAAAAATATTTCATTGGTGCCTGGCCTCCTGCTTGCTTGTCCATCTGCCATTCACCGGTGACTGCGCTGGCAGGCTTAAGCATGTTACGCTCGAGCTCGGAAAGGCGGAACTGCCTCGGGAGAAATCGAGTGGCACTCGTTGTTTTTCTGAGAGGAATTAACGTCGGTGGCCACAGGACTTTCCGCCCGACCAAGCTGGCCGAGGCATTGAAACACCTGGATGCCGTCAACATTGGCGCGGCAGGCACGCTAGTCCTTCGGCGACCAATGACCCAGGCGCAAGCACGAGCCGAAGTGGCGCGCAAACTGCCGTTTGTCGCCGAGATCGTTGTTTGCCAAGGCCGCGACATTGCGGGTCTTATTTCGAAGAATCCTTTTAAGGGACTGTCCGCGCCACCAGGCGTTGTCCATTTCGTCAGCGTGCTGTCCCGACGCCCCCGCTCGACGCCGTCGACGCCCATGCAATTCCCGTCCAATGGTCAATGGCTGTTGAAGGTCCTCTCGAGACGAAAGCGATTCGTCGTCGGAATGTACAGGCGCCACATGAAGGTGATCGGATTCCTCGGCGCACTGGACCGGCTCTACGGCGTCCCACTGACCACTCGCAACTGGAATACGATCATGGCGATTGCCAGGGTGCTCCGCAATGAGGTGTCTGATTGAACAGCGATCTCCGTCGCCGAGACTCCGACTGCGGAATTTATCGCAATGGCATAGGACGATCTTCACAACTAGTAGGAGGGCTCGCCATGGAAAGCGGAGAAAAACAGTCGGACCGCGATCCCATTGAAGCCCTGGTTGAGCATATGAGCGAGGGATGGAACCGTGGTGACGCCGAGCAGTTTGCAGCGCGGTTTGCAGCGGACGGCGGATTCACGAATGTACTGGGGATGGTGTACTACGGCCGCGAGGCATTTAAGGAACGCCACGACGCAGTATTTAAAACCATCTACAAAGCAAGCAAATCGAAACTTGCCATCACCAAGCTTCGATTTGTTCGCCCCGATGTCGCCATTGCCGATATTGACGCAGAGATGAGCGGATTCTCCATGCTGCCATCGGGAGTTCGTGCGGGATCCGACGATGTTATGCGCTCAAAACTCCAAATGGTTTTCGTCAAAGATAGAGAATCGTGGTGGATAACGGCTTACGCCAATGTTGGCGTCACGCCACTACCTCCAAATTAATGCATCAATGCCGAGTGAGGGTGACATGTGCGAACGGTTTGAGCTGACCCTTGTCGACATTCTCAATCGTCCAACTCCAGCTATTCGCCAAGCGGTCGTATGCGAAGGTGTTGTGGACGGACGGATCGCCATTCTTGTCAGAAAATGTAAATGCAAGCTTGGCGGCGTCCGCTTCGGCATGGCCGAGCGCCCACCCAACCAGTCCGTTGCCACCCGTAGTATCGAGCCACAGGCAGGCATATTGCTTTAAATCTGAATCCCAGCCGATATAGACAATCGCATCATATTCCGGCGCACCCGCAGCCGTTCTTGATTGGGATGTTTCGCGAATTTGAATGTATTCATGGGCCAGCACCCATTGCACCTTGACTGTGTGGATCACTGGTTTGCCGGCGATATCTCCACGGAGGACCCAAGTTCCGATCAGGCGGTCCAACAACGGATCATTGAGAGATGACGCTGCGGCCGCGGCACTCTGCGCGATCAAGCCGATCGTCGCAAGCAGGGCGGCCAAGCGCAAGGTGTGTATCTTCATTGGATGAGCGAGTCGATTCATCCTGGCGCTATCTTAGCACTTGCCCTGCGATCACCTCTCGGGCTTCTCATCTCGCAGACTTCTCGATGCCGCGAGGAGATCCTCGACATGCCCCTGCAATCGGCCGGCTATCGTTTGAATTTGGGCTGCCGTGATCGGCCGCCCCTCCATTTGTCCATTCTCCAGCTCAAGAAATAGTTTTCTAATTGAAGTTGCGGTTTCGTCAAAAACTTCACGAGGGTCTTTATGTTGTGCTTTGGTCATCCGTTGAAGATTCCTTTCTGGCGAACCAAAGCAGATTATCCCGGGAAATGCCGGACGCTCTCCATAGCCTGCCGCCCTTATCGCACCGGCATCAATTCCTACACGGCGTCGGTCCCTTCCGTCGGGTCCTCCATCCGCGATTTATTGGACAGCTTGGCGTGCAGGGAGGGAACGAGAAAGTCAGTAAGATAGGCCAATTTGTCGTAAAGCGACGCGATCAGAAGGAGTTGCGCTCGAGCTTGGGTGTCGTGGATTTCACGTGCCTTGGCTCGAATGATTCGCGCCTCTTGCCGGTAATCCTGATTTTTTTCCGGCGACTGGGGACTCATCGTGCGAAGCCTAGCAGAGAGATTTTGTAGGAGATGAAGCGGGCGAAGTACCGAACGATCGTAGGAATTGGCCTACGACACCCATTTCATCCGTCGATGGCGCGATTCTTGGTTTCTGGCAAGGCAAGCAGTGCCACGAGCGCCGTGGCGAAAGCGAGCCCGACCGGATACCAAAGGCCTGCATAGATGTTGCCCGCGTATATGACCAACGCAGAGGCCACGAAGGGTAGGAAGCCACCGAGAATGCCAACGCCGAGATGGTATGGCAGCGACAGAGATGTCGTGCGGATTTTCGCGGGAAACAACTCGACCATAAATGCGGCCATCGGGCCATAAACCATGCCGACCAAGGCCAGCAGCCAGACCACCACTGCGATTGAGCCGACAACGTTCACGTTCGCTGCAGAGTTCTTGAAGCCCGATCCTTCAAGCGCCTTCTTGTAGGCAGACTCGTCGAATCCGGTCAGTGTCGTTGTGCCGATGCGGGTAACCACGGCACCACCGCCCGCAACCGCAGGAATCGAGCTGTACGAAAGCCCGTTGCGGCTGAAGAACTTGCGTGCCTTATCACAAGCGGACACCGGGGTCGCGAACAACGAGAAGGTGCAGTTGTCGGCGCTGATCTCAATCGGGGTTTGTTTGGAGAAGGCCGACAGACCCGGGTTGGCGAAATTTGCGAGTGCGTGAAAGCTTGGTATAAGCGTCAACGCACCTAAAAGCAGTCCGGCAATCATCACGGGTCTGCGTCCTATTCGATCGGACAGCGCGCCGCAGAATACGATAAGAGGCGTTCCAAGCGCCAAGCCGACGGCAAAGATCGAGTAGCTGGTTTTGTAGTCGACCTGCAGCGTGTTTTGCACGAAAAACAGCGCGTAAAACTGCGCGCCATACCAAATCCCCGTCATGCCAGACGTGATGCCGAACAGAAGTACGAGAACCCGCTTTATATTGTCCCAAGAACCGAAGCTCTCCCGGATGGGCGATCTTGAAGTGCACCCATTCAACTGCATTTTTTGAAAGACCGGAGACTCTTCGAGTTTGAGGCGGATGTAGATCGATACTGTAAGCAACAATATGGACGTCAGGAATGGGATGCGCCAGCCCCAGGCCTTGAAGGCTTCATCACCCAATGCCAAACGGCACGCGAGAATGACCAGCAGGGACAGCAGCAGGCCGATCGTCGAGGTGGTCTGAAACCAACTCGTGTAGTAGCCGCGGTGGGCCGGGCGGGCATGCTCGGCCACATAGGTGGCCGCGCTGCCGTATTCGCCACCAACCGCCAGACCTTGCGTCAGCCGCAAAAACACCAAAAGCACGGGTGCCCACATGCCCACCTGCGCAAAGCTTGGCAGCAATCCGACCAAAAGCGTCGACAGGCCCATCATCACCATCGTGATCATAAAGCAGCGCTTCCGGCCGATGCGGTCACCCAGCCCACCGAACACGAGCGCGCCGAACGGCCGCACTGCGAAGCCCGCGCCGAACGTCGCGAGACTGGCGAGAAAGGCCGCGGTTTCATTGCCGGGCGGAAAGAAGAAAGCACCAAAGAAGACAGCGAGGCTGCCATACAGGAAAAAGTCGTACCATTCGAAGACCGTTCCCAAAGATGCCGCGACGAGGGCTAGCCTTGTCCTGGCTGATTCATCCGGACCGACGCTGGCTGGCGCTTTGAGCGCTTCTATTGCCGCCACGAAATCCTCCTAACATCCCTAGGGAATTTCCAAAACCGGGAAACGATGCGGAATAGAGTACATCACGCAACTGATTGTCGCGCAACGGGCCTCAGCTCAGGACTAGGTTGTCGGGGCCAATTCGTCAGTTAGCCTTGGCAGCGGTCGCTCTCGCTTTTACAGCATCTAGATGTGCATTCGCCTCGTCTTTGCAACTCTTTTGAGCGTCACCCTCGAGCGCCTGGCACTTCGCCAGCGCGATTTTTGTTTCGCCCTCGGCTTGAGTAACCGCAGAGTCCGCTAGGGCGCCAACACTCTTGTCAGCCACCTTGGCTAAGGCGTCCGCCCGGTCCTTGGCGGCCTCGGCTTCGACTTGCTTCACTTTCTCGTCTGCCTTGGCGTTCTCATCGGCCGCTTTGCTCTGGGCGTTGGCGACGTTTTCTTGAACCTTTTCGGGAGATTCGGCCTTGTTGCAGGCTGACAGGCACAGTAATACGCTGGCGAGCAACGCGCCGCTTAAGGTTATTCTCATTTGAATCCTCCGGTTTTCTATTCGACCGGGCAATGTTACTGGTGGAGCATATACAGCGCCCACCCCGTAAAGCCCGACCTGCAGTAGGACAAATGCTATAAATGCTATACCCGGTGTGGCATTGACTAGCATCTGCTGTTTGGCGGATCGTTAGCCCATGAAGCGGCCCCTCCCTGGCAAGCAGATACCCAAGCGCGTTGTGAAACTGAGCAATGCGCAGAGCATTGATGAGCAGTACGGTCTTGACCCGGTGATCGACCCTGGCCTATCGGCGGATGGCGGCACACCAGGCGGCATGCAATTTCACCTGATCGAGTGCCCGTATTGCGGGGAGAGCTTCGAGACGCCAGTTGACACGAGCTCCGGCTCTGCACGCTACGTCGAGGACTGCCAGATCTGCTGCCAGCCGATCGAGTTCAGTCTCCAAGTCGATCACGCCGGCATACTCCAGTCGCTATCAACCCTGCGCAGCGATTAGCGACTAATGCAACGGAGCCGGTTCGGGGAGCCGGCGCCGGCTAGATCGGTTTGACCTTGTTCGCACAGCGCGATGAATGCTCGAACATCGGTCCGGTGATGCGCCCTGAATGTGCATGAGAGTGAAGCCGTCAGCGAAGATTGATCGACACGTATCGCGAAGAGACAGTCGATCTGCACGGGGTCTTCGAGATCGCGCTTGGGCTACTGAGATTCGTGCAACTTTTTTGGTCGCGGGTGCCTACACCTTCTAACACTCCGCTTTTGTATCAATTCTATGTGCCATGGCGTTATAATGAACGTCCATGAAACCGCGATGGCGTGGTTTGCCCACGATGGAGAGGCCCCTTCAGTGGCCGGAGGTTTTCATGGCAATCCAAGATTACGTGAGATCTATTGCAGCGACCGAGACCGTCTCGAAGCGAGACGTGTTTCGGTTCCTGGAAATGCAGTTTGCGCGTGCGGATAGGAATCACGATGGTGAGCTGGATGCGGAGGAATTGGCGGCCTTTGTGCAGGCGGTCGCAAGGCCGGAGGTGGATCAGCGGTAGCCAATGTCATGGGACGTATCGATGTTGCAGCTCGTACAAATCCTGGCCTACCCCCGATGACATCGCCACTTAACGAAGTCCAGCGCGCGCTCGAGACTCAGTGCTTCGCCAGATACTCTCGCGCCGCTTTCAATGGCGCCCGCTCGCTGTCCGCGTCTCGTGCAAGCACAAGCAACTTCTCGTAGTGCAAACGAGCCTGCGCCTTGTGGCCGGCAAGCGCCGCCGCCCGACCGGCGCCTGCCAGTGAACGAAACCGGTTCGGCACGGACGTGAGCGAAAGCTCGAACTCGCGCTGAGCCTCGGCGGGTCTGCTGGCCTCGAGCAGGAGCTCTCCGAGCAGCTCTCGCATCGGCGAGAGCCGGTTCTCCATGGCGACGTTCTTCTCTGTACGGTCTTCCCGATCGGCAGCCGCGCGCATTGAGGCGATGGCCTCGTCCACATGCTGCTCGCCCAATGCGATCCACGCCCGAGCTGCGTCGACCTGCACGTCGAGTTGTTCCATCCAGTATGCGTCGTGCGCAGAGGCGAGTTCGGCTCGTAGGCGGGAGATCTCATCGATGTCACGTCGAGCGTCGGCGAGGTCTCCGGACCGTGCCGCGCCGAGCGCCCGGCCGAACCACGTGATCGCTTCCGCTTGCGGATACGGTGTACGTGGCACCCGCAACGTCGCCGCCTCGGTCCAGGCGCCGCGCTCGATGGCGTAGCGCACAGGAATGGCGGCAAAGGCAGTATGTCCCGAATAGCGGTAGTCGGGCGAAAGCTCAGCGACGGAATTGCGCTCATCGACGATAGCTCGAGCTCGCTTGTCCTGCGCGAGTTGCAGGTACGCATTGGTCAGAAAGTCGAGTGAGTGATACCGAGCAGCGCTCGCTGCCGGGTTGACGACTGAAGCTGGGTTCACGGCGGCCGCGTACGCTTTGGCAGCCGCATCGGACGCGAGGTCAGCCTGGATCGCGTCCTGCCACATGCCGAGAGTCGAAAAGATGTGCGAAGGCATGTGCAGCGCATGCGGCGCAGAGGGTTCCAGCGCGGCATAGCGGCGCGCCGCGGGAAGGCCTCTCGCCGCGATCGGCGCGTAGTCGTAACTGTGAATGAGCAGATGTGCGATCCCAGGGTGGTCGGGCAGCGCCGCCGCGAGCTGCTCGAGGATCGCGGCCGCCTTGAGCTGACGCGAATAAGACTTGTCGGCCAGATCGACCGCCTCGTTGAGCGCAAGCGCATAGAACACCGCGACTTCCGTGTCCTGCGGATACCGCTCGTGGAGCTTGGCCATGGCGGCTTCGTACTTTGCGGTGCGCGTTGCCTGATCGAGCGTGTCATAGTGTTCGAAGAACACACTGAGGGCCTCGATCCAATCGCGTTCGTACTGGGTCGGTGCGCGCGCGGAGCGGGCCTTCTCAATCGCATCCCAACCGGCTTGCAAGGCCTCGTGCGAAAAAGGAGGGACGAGCGGGTTGGGGCGCTGGCTGATCGCCACGCCCCAGTACGCCATGGCACATGAGGGCTCGGCTTGCGCAATGGCGCTAAATGCTTTGACGGTTTCCGGATAGAAGAAGGAGTGGAGTATGGCGACAGCGCGATCGAATTGTCGCTGCGCATCCTCGCTGCACGAGATCGGGAAATGCACGTTGCCTAAATGCTCGCGGGCTGAGTGATCCGCGTGCTCATTCTGCGCCCATGCCGGTTCGCACAGCAGCGGCACACATGCGCCGATAAGCAGCGCCCCCCGCAGCAGAAAACGTCCGTTCATGTGTCCCCCCGCGCGAGCTGAACGACCGCGGACCAAGGCGCCCGACCGGGATTCCGTGGGTTGGGCTCAGGCAAGAATGCGAACAACTTCAAGGTCCAGGGCAAGCGCCGAAATCGCGCGGCGGCGCGCAAGATCGATTGAACCTGCATCGCGCGCCAGCCCAAATCTTCAAAAAAGGCGACGCCATTGGCCGGCCCAAATTTCATCGGAGCGTTGGCCAATTGCGCCCCCATGCTCTTTTCCATCATTTTCAGCAGGGCCGGCGAGGCGAGATCCAGGATCCACCAACGAATGCCCGCTTGATTCCCAAGATCCATCGCCAGCGAGCGAACTTGTGCTTCGTCAAGGTACAACAGCAGTCCTTCCGTAATCACGAGCACGTCAGCCGACGGTCCCACAGCAGCCTTGAGCATTGCAACGCGGGCACTGGAGTCAGCCAAGTCAACTTTGATTCTCTGCAATCGACAGCGCGGTTCAGCATCCCTAAGGAGCTGCTCCTTCTCATCAGTAAGAGCAGGAAGGTCTGCTTCGATCCACCGCAATGATGAGGGAACCTCAAGCCGATAGGGACGAGTGTCGAAGCCGGCCGCCAGATTCACGACACAGTCGCAGCGCTGTGCGATTGCCGCCAGTATCAGATCGTCCATGAGTTTCGTTCGAGCAATCAAGGGCCAACCGCTGCGCGCTTGCCGGGGCATGAGCGCCGCGATCGCCTGCCCCCGCTCGCCGGCCAGCACCTGTGCATACGGATCCTGGAATAGGGCGTCGGTTCGCGCTGATTCCCTCGCGCGATATACCGCAACCCACCGCGCGGTATCGGAAACATTGGATATTGGCGATGCGCTCATGGCTGCTGTCCTTCGTTCGGCCAACCGGGCCAACAGCGAACTAATGAAGAGTGCGCATGTGGACTCCCTATCAAAGCGGTGCATCACCTTTGGCGCCGCGACGGATGATGCTTCGCACCAGCCAAATCATAAGGCCAAGTATCGCGATCAAGATGAGCGCGACGATACTCGTTGCCGCCACCGTAGCTATGGCATCCATCCAGTGAGCCGAGGGACCGGTCGCATCGATTTTTGGTAGAGATACTGTCATCGGACGGGAGCCAACGAAAACAATCCCCGCAATGACCGCGCCGAGGACACCCAGTTCGCACCACATCCGTGTTCTGCGTTGCATGTCTCTCGCATTACGGTTAGTTGATTCTAGTAATTGCAGTGAATAAAGACTGTAGCGCATGCCTGTAATTATGTACAGTCCGGCAGTGGAAAACGAAAACCTAAAGCCTTGGAGCGATGAATCGAGAGACGCCCGTAGAGACCTCCGGAGGAATGCGACCGCGAACCCTCGCGGTGGCGTAGTCGTGGAGGCGCGTGCGCCAAACGGTTTGCCAATTCTGGCGCCGTTCTACTATCTGAAAAACTTTGAGCTGGTGCTGTCGACAATCCTCGAGCGCTATTCGGACTTGCTGCTGGAAGAGGAATTGCAGTTCATCAATGAATTTCCGCAGCTGCCGCTTAAGTCGCGGGCATTACTGACGCGCATGGTCATGCGTCGCGGGGTTTCATTTCGCGCAACCAAATTGAGCTATGCGGAGATCGGGGAGACGCGCGCGGCGGCGGCGCCCTTGGTTGACGCAGGATGGGTCAGCGATCATGTGGAGCTTAAGATCGATGAGATTTTTGAGATTCTGACGAAGGAAGAGTTGATTCGTTGCCTCAGGCTGCCTTCTCGCTATGCGAATTGGCGAAAAACCGACTTGAAGGCAATGCTCGAAGCACAGTTTAAAGGGCGACGCCATTTTGACGAGTGGTACGGCGTGGATGATTCGGTCTATTCGCTCTCAATCAGGCCGGTGTGTGAGCGCTTCCGGTTGATGTTCTTCGGCAATGACCGACAGAGCTGGACGGAGTTCGTCACAGCGGATTTGGGGATTTTCCGCTATGAGAAGGTCGAGCGGTCCTTGCACAGTCGCCCGTTTCAATCGCGGGGACAGATTGAGGTGTTTCAAAGAATCCAGGAATGTCGCGCACTGCTTCAAGAAGGGATGCCGCTCGATGAACTGATGCCGCTAGTGCCGGCGGCGATCGAGGATAGTGAGTGGTTGCAGGAACGGCGGCGGAAGTTGTTGTACTCGATAGCCAGGGAATATGAGCGTGCAGGAGACAACGTTACGGCCTTGGCGATGTTTCTTGAATGCAACTATCGCGGTGCGCGGTCGCGCGCTATTCGACTGAAAGTCAAGGCGCGGGACTGGGAAGGGGCGCGCGCGCTGTGCACGCTCGCAAGAAACAATCCGGAGAGCGAAGCGGAATTGCAGCATGTTCGGCGCGTGCGGCCGCGGATCCATCGCAAGCTGGAAATTCCCCATGAGGCGGAACATGCGGTGCCCGAGATCCCAGAATTCGAGATTGTTTTCGATGAAACGCCTGGCAGCGCGTCGGTGGAATATCGGGTCCGCAATTATTTGGCGCGGGATCTCCCGGACAGCAGTACGGTAAGGTATGTCGAGAACGGGTTGATCACGGCGTTGTTCGGACTCTTATGTTGGCCGGCGATTTTTGCGCCGGTGCCGGGGGCGTTCTTTCATGATTTTCATCATGGGCCGATCGATCTCGAGAGTGGGGATTTTTATCAGCGCCGCAAGCAAAAGTTTGATGAGTGTTTGTCGCACTTGGAGTCAGGCCGTTATAAAAAGGTTATTTGGAAATACTTCAAGGATAAGTGGGGCATCCAGTCGTCGTTCGTGCGTTGGCATCACTTGGAAAAAGCCTTGTTGCGTCTGGCGCTCGATTGTTTTCCCGCGTCGCACTTGCGATTGTGGTTCGATTGGATCATTCGAGACATCAAGGAGAATCGAGCTGGTTTCCCCGATCTAGTGCAGTTTTATCCCGAACAGGGAAAGTATCGGATGATTGAAGTGAAAGGACCCGGCGATCGGCTCCAGGCCAACCAGCAGCGATTGCTAGAATATTGTGTGTCGCACGGCATGCCCGTGGAGGTGTGCTGGGTAAGGTAGGCGGACCAAGCCACTTGCATGCGGCCAGCCCGCCACGCTTTGGTCAGTCGCCATTCAAATAACTGCGCAGCAGCGTTACGCGTTCCGGTCGGTTGAACAATTCATACAAGTCCAGCCAGTCATGTGGTTGCATCCACGGTAGACCATTCGCGATAAATGGGGTGCGAGGATTGAATTCCCAGAATTTGAATCCGCCGCTCGTGCGTACGCGAATGCCGGCCATCACGTCGACGTTTGCGCCGTGCGCAGATGCAAAGCGGGCGAAATGCGTCGAGGCGTAAGTTGGGTGATCGACTTGGTTTGGGGAGCCAAGGAACCCAGCGAGACGTTTGTGAATTGCCGGGAAGTCTTCGAGCGTTGTCACGATGTCGAGGTCTTGGGGATCTGTGATCAGTTGTAGGTGATGGAGAAGCAGGCTACCGCCGATTCCCCAGTTGAGGGCGGTTAGGAGTGGCGCGAGCTCGCGGGCGAGGATAAGAGGGGCAGGCGGCATCATGACGTTAAGGGTTATCCCAAACGTTAACCTGTTACCGAAGTGGTCGTTCTCGACGACCGGCGATCGAATGCGCGATTGTGAAATAGAGCGGAACCAGAAAGTAAATATATCCTGCGCTTCCGACGTAACGATCGGGTAATGTGCGCGCCAGCGCGGTCGAAAGCAGGGCGATGATGACCATGGCAAACTGGTCCAACAGACTCAGCTGGGTGCGCATGGCTTCCACTGGTGTCAGCTGCAGCTGTGAGCGGATGCGCCAGGCATGCAGGTAGAGCAGAGTGAAAACGGTGAATACCGCGCCGTAGCCAAGACTCCAGATCGTGAAGAGTGTCCGTATCTCAGAGGCTGAGATTTCTGAACTATCAAACGTGGCCGTGAAGAGAAATTTGAGCGGGTAAACGTAAAAGAGAACGAAAAACAGCAGCACGCAATTGAGGAAGACCACCCAAGGGTTTTCCAGAGCGTAGCGCCGGAAGAAGCGATAGTGCTGGTACCAGACGTTTGCCAGCAGGGCGAAACAAACGGCAAAGGCTAAGAAGCCGTGCATGGCGGCCAGCAATTCTGGAAAAGTCTTCGGGACCTCGAGCGATACAACGAGTAGCGTGACGGCGAATGCGAAAACGGCGTCGGTAAAACCTTCGAGTCGCGTAACCTCGGTGCCCCGCCAATGGAAACCGGGTTCGCCGCCCGATTGATTTGAGATTAGGTGTTTGCGAACCATCCTCGACATTTTGTCGCATTCGGGAAGATTCCACCACGGCTCTCGGTCATCTATGGGAATACGCTGCCGACGATTATCCACTGTCCGTTACGCTCTACCCACGTCTCCGTAAATAGGCCCGCCTCCGAATACTCTGCCCCCTCTCGCGTACCCGTCTGCGTGTAGTCACCTGTGAATATGGCCACGTTGCCATGGAGATAGACCTTGGTATTCTGCAGTTCGATGGAACGATACTTATTCTTCCTTGAACGAAGTTCTTTGACCCACTCCTCTTTTGTCTTTGTCGCCCAATGCGGCTTCTTACCATCGGTTGCCGGCTCTGCCCACAACATTACATAGTCATCGGACATGAATTTGGGAAAGATGCTCAGATCACCTTGCAGTGCTGCTTTTGCAAAAGCCAGGGAACGAATTGCGACTGCTTTCTCAATAGCAGCCGTGCCCGAATCTGCAGCAAACGCACTTCCGATCGCGAGAACGACGGCTGATGCGAAGAATACCAACTTCAAAGTCATGGCATAGCCTCCAGACAGTTTGTGACGATGGGCGAATGCGATCGCGACTGGAACGACCTGGAACCCGAATGCTACCGCAAAGTGAATGGCCGCTTCCTGGAAGGCATTTCGGCACGGCCAATGCCAGGTATTGGCCAATCGCAATGCCGCCGACTACGATATCGGTTGTTCAAATGTCTTCGGAGAGCCCGGATGTCTCGGACCGGCATTGCCACAGCTCCTCGTGTACTGCTTTTCGACGTCGGGGGCGTGCTTGTTCAGCTCAGCGGCGTTGAAACCATGCTCAGGTGGATGGGTGAGAATGCCACGAGTGAAGAGATGTGGCGTATGTGGCTGGAATCGACGCCTGTGCGGGAGTTCGAGAGGGGGCGGATCGGGGCCGCGGCATTTGCCGCCGCCGTCACAGCGGAGTTCCGCCTTCCTGTACAGCCGCAAGAGTTCCTGGATTCGTTCACTGGTTGGGTCACCGGGCTCTACCCCGGAACGCTGGAGATGCTGGCGCAGATACCGAGTTCGTATCAGCGCGCAGTGCTGTCCAATAGCAATGCGTTGCATTGGACGCGCGTGGTCGACGACTTAAGACTCGGCCCCGTCTTTGACCACCAATTCGTGTCGCATCTGACCGGGCGAATCAAGCCGGACGCCGACGCATTTCAGCACGTGGCGGACTCGCTCGGCTGCAGACCGGAGCATGTACTTTTTCTCGATGACAACATTCTCAATGTCGAAGCTGCGCAGCGCTTTGGAATGCAGGCGATCCGCGTCCAAGGGATTGTTGAAACGCGTAGGGCGTTGATAGAGCGTGGGATCATTGAGGATGGCGCGCGTCAAGCGGTTTAGATTTCCGGATCGCCGGCTGGGGCGGGTCGCGGACGGTCGCTCCCATCTTCAAAAACGCTGCTAACCCCGGATCAAAACAATCTCGATCGGATTGGGCCTTCCGGCCGCCACATCCGAGGGCCGCGACCACCGATTCGTGAACTGGTCAATGACGCAGGTAGTGTCATAGTGAATCTGCAGCGTGTAATCGTTCGCCCACTCAAAGGACAGATGATCACAGCCCACGGCGCTGAAGACCGGCTTATCGAGATTGAGTGGAATCCCCTGATCATTGACATAGATGTCCTCATGAAAAGCACCCGCGGCACCGCCCGTGATGGACTCCATCAAAACCGCGACCAACTTTTGATTGGGTGACAGTTGCCGACGCAGTTCCTTCCGCTCCGACGAGCAGCCGGCTATCCCGGCGAATAACAAAGTCGAAGCGCCAAGCGCGAGAAGTGTCTTCATGAATAGATACAGCATACCGCCCGCCGCATCCCTGTACTCATCGCCTTTCCATAAGAAGAGACCAAATTTGCCGAAGCTCCTGAACGGCCTATCGCCTATCGATCCTTGCCCCCAGCGGGCGTCGACGCCCACTCTCCCTTCGGCCCTATCTGTCAAAACGAACTTAACGTAGACCGCTTCCAGGTATTCGGCGACACGCAGACATAGACATAGTTGCGATCGGCACCCAGCTGCCCGGTCGCACACGGCGAGGACGACTTCGCCGGCGTAGCGAGATTGATGTGAATGGCGCCGGTGCCATCCACCGCGAATTTGACGGCCCCATCTTTTTCATACTTAAGTGCGTATGCCCACGATGCCCCGCGACTGTTTTGAATGAGAATCCCCGTCGCCAACGCCCCGTTGTCCGCGGAATACACCGCCCCAATGAAGTCTCCGGTCTTTTTGTTTAATACCCCTTCTTGGACGTCGATTCCGTAGGTGATCTTGTTGTGTACCGGATCGACGATGGTCGAGGAGAATTCGGTTGCCGAGAGAAACCCATTGCCCTGATTCTGAACGTTGATCAAGATCCCACTGCCGTCGGAGCCCGGCGCATTTTGTCGCAGCATGACGTTGATGCCGTCGATCTCGCCAACTTTGCCCCCGGTCCACCAATTGTCTTTGGAGATATTGACGGTTAAGCCCGTCTGAGCTTTTTCTGGTCCATTGACTCCACTGCCAAGCGCATTCGCGGTCACCGTGGCAGCCGACGCATAGGTGTTCCCCGTCAACGCCACCGGGCCTACATTGAGGGGCGCTGAATTGGCCTTGGGTCCGGGTGGCCCAGGGGCCCCAACGGCTGAAACCCCGGCCAAACCCAAGAGGCCCACGAGAAATGTCAGCTTCATCGTCATCGCGAACTTCCTTCTTTGCATGGCTAACGCAAGCCTGATCAGAGGGTAACTCTATTTTTCCACAACGCCGTTTCGAGGATCGCGTTGACGACGACGTGACTCGAGCTCCGAGTTGACAGAGATCGTCCTTCCGCAGTAAGTTGACTTTAGGCTTGGTGCAGCCCGCCGCTTGCGCCCCGTTTCGGGGTAAGGTGAATGCGTCCAAATGTGAATCTTGATCCTTAACCACCCGGCGAACGGATCAGAAATGCAAGCGCTGATCATCCAATGGTTCGCTGTGAATGGAGGATCAGACAATGTTCACACAGAAAAATGCCAAGACAATGGCGAAATCTCTTCGAAGCTGTCTCGTCGAACGAAACGTCTCGCTTTCCCACAGCACATGCCTAGAGATAGTCGCACGACAATTCGGTTTTGCTGATTGGAACACTCTCTCTGCCAAACTGTCTGCTAAGGGAGGGCTCGAGATACCGCTCGGCGAAGCCGAGACTAAAACGGAGATGGATGGAACCCCCCGGATGAACCGAACCGCCGAGCCGTGGAGCACCTGTTCGTTCTGTGGTAAGTCGCGGCACGAAGTGCGGACCCTCGTTGGAGGCTGCGGGGGCTGGGAAGCATTTCGCGCGAGCCGTGGGCCGGAGAGGAGCAACGTTTTCATCTGCGATGAATGCGTCATGTTGGCCGCGCAGCACTCTGCTAACAGCTTTGGTACGGCCAAAGAATTTCCCGAGATCTAACCCCTCTAGCAAACGGGAAGTACAATGGATGACTGTCACAATTAGAAATGCCGTTGATGCTGATTTGGTCGCGCTCATTAGACTCAATTCGCAAATGCAGAGGCTACACGCTCAGATCTACCCGGCCGATTTTAAATCATTGACAGACGAAGGCGAGGTTCGCGACTTTCTGGTGTCCGCAATGCGGCGGACTGACCACACCATCCTGCTTGCGCAGGTCGATGGCGCGGTCGTCGGATACGCCTGGTTTGAAATCCAGGACCGACCGCAGACGCCATTCACGGGGGCAAAGAAAAGGGCCTTTCTGCATCATATTTGCGTAGATTCCGGCCATCGGCGATTAGGTATCGGCTCGGCGCTTATAACCCGGGTGGAGGAGCGAGCGCTTGCCGGCGGTATTGGCGAATTCGCCCTGGATATGTGGTCGTCAAATGACACTGCGCAGGCATTTTTCAAATCCTGTGGCTTGGAGACCTATAGGATTTTCCTTCGAAAGCAGACAGCCAACCGCGGACTGCAGCCACCCGACAAACCAACCAAGAGACGACCATGACTAGCCCTATGTATATCAACTCGGTTCCCATGTTTAAGCAATTGCTGACTGCTTTGAAAGCCATCCTGGCGGCGGCCAATGCACATGTTGTGGCCAACTCGATAGAACCAGACGCATTTTTACAGGCACGCCTTTATCCGAACATGTTTCCTCTGGTCAAGCAGGTGCAAATTGCGTCCGATTTTGCGCGCGGGATCTCGGCACGCCTTGCGGGCGTTGCTATTCCCATCTACGAAGGCAAGGAGAAGAGCTTTGCCGATCTTGACGGACTCTTGGCTCAGACACTGGAATTTCTCGATAGCGTGGATCCTTCCAAATTTGCAGGAAGTGAAACGAACGAAATCGTCTTGCGTCCTGGTACGGCTAAAGAAAAGAAACTGAGTGGTCAGGCCTATCTGACCCACTACGGCTTGCCGCAATTTCTCTTTCATGTCACCACCACGTACGCGATTTTGCGCCACAACGGGCTGCCCATCGGCAAGCGGGATTTCATGGGAGTGTACTAATCCTCCCGTCTTCGTCGCCGTTTCCCCATCGTTTCGAGAGTTTCTCGTGGAAACCCAGCGTTCTGCTAGTCCAATATCTTAGTGAAGATGAACAAGAGGAGCGGCTGTGCCATCGGACCAGTTCGGGACGTATACGACGAAAATATGAATGGGTGGAAAGCCTTTGAATGCTTGACTCATTTTTTCGGAAGAGAACCAGTACGGCCCAGACCCAACCGGGGAGCCGGGCAGATCTGCGCCCCAGATGGCGGTGTCCGAGATTGGTAGGTAAAACATAAGGTGCGAGCCATTATGGTCGCCCTCGTCGGTAAGGTACGATGCCTTGGACATCATGTAGCTCATTGCGCCAGGCTCAAGCTTGGGCACATTCCCGTTTTTCAATGCCACCCTGAGGCCGTTGATGATTTCTGTTTGACTGCGGCCCGCGAGCACCAATGTCGTCCGCATTTTTGCCAGAGGCAGAATGGATCGCACAGCAGGTGGATTGAGGCACTCTGCGCCACGAATCTTGGGATTCCAGAACTCCGGCCAATCGAATCCACCGACCCATCCTCGTGCCACCATACAAACGAAACCATTCTTGCCTTGAATCGCCGTCACGTACCCCTGTGGTCCAAGAACCAGTACGGTCGCATCCCGCGTAATCGCTTCGGGGGCGGCGCTGCGCGCCAACGCGACCTCGGCATTGCGCTCCATCTGGTATTGCTCCATCGGAGCCATCCGTGAATAGGGTGTTTCGTCGCCCTGTGCCCGCCACTGCCGACTATCAAGCATGCCGAGTAGCGAGATGGCTCCCCACGCGGCTACTTTTGCGAACGCCCACCGTTTTGCTAGCACCGACATGCTCGCTCCTTTCGAATCCCAGATTTCCGCAACATCGAAATCCCACTCGACAGGCAACGCCGGCCGCGTTCATCGCACGAGATCGCTTCTCATGTCAAATTCGCTTGAGACCAAAAGCACCCGACGCTACTTCCAACCATGAGGCAATTCAAGATCCATTAAAGGGTTGTTTCTTGGTACCACTTCCGCAGTTGGCTCGCTGGTTGATGGTGTACTGCAGGGATACTCGGAGTTCGTGGTTACTCGCGATCGGCGGCACAAAGATCGCGAATCACGCTAGATGTGCGGCAGTCAGCGGCTGATCAGCAACTCAAGCATCTCGAGCATTCCCATCCCGCAGCACTCAGCTGGCCAACGCTTCGGCCGCGATCTCAAAGGAGCGAAGCCGAGCCGCATGATCAAAAATTTGAGAGGTGATCATCAGCTCATCCGCGCCGGTCTGCTTGATGAAATTGTGCAGATCCGTACGCACCATCTCCGGAGTGCCGATCGAAGCGCAGGACAATACCTGATCGAGGATGGCTCGTTCCTGGGACCCGAGGCCCTCGACGTAACCTTCGGCGGGCGGCTGCAGCTGCGAAGGACGACCGCTGCGCAAATTCACGAATGCCTGCTGCATCGAGGTCGCAAGGAATTTTGCTTTACCCAAAGAATCGGCACCGAATACGTTGAAGCCAAGCATCACATACGATTCTGCAAGATCCCGCGAGGGCCGAAAGCCAGTGCGATACATCTCGATTGCCGCCATCATCTGCGCGGGTGCAAAATGCGACGCGAACGCAAAGGGGAGTCCGAAGGCTGCGGCAACCTGCGCACCGAACAGGCTCGAGCCCAAGATCCATAGTGGCACGTTAAGACCAGTACCCGGCACCGCGCGCACCGCCTGTCGGGGCGTTGCCGAGAAGTAGTCGGCCAGCTCCTGAACATCGCGTGGAAACTCATCGGGGTCTGAGGACAAATTGCGACGGAGCGCCTGCGCAGTACGCTGGTCAGACCCAGGAGCACGACCTAATCCTAAATCGATGCGCCCGGGATACAGTGATTCCAGCGTGCCGAACTGCTCGGCAATAACGAGCGGGGAATGGTTGGGCAGCATGATGCCGCCGGCGCCGACGCGAATCGTGGAGGTGCCTCCCGCGACATGGCCAATCAGCACTGCAGTTGCGGCGCTCGCAATTCCCGGCATCCCGTGATGCTCCGCCAGCCAAAACCGCCGATAGCCCCATCGCTCGGCGTGGCGCGCCAGGTCGAGCGTGTTCCTAAAGGAGTGCGCCGCATCGCTTCCCTGCGTGATGGGCGAGAGATCCAAGACGGAAAAAGGAGTCATGCACGGTAGGTGGGGGCACCTCCACCATTCTCAACCAATCCAGTAAAATCGGTTGCGCTGAGGCTCGTTTCGGACGGCGCCGCCGGCCTTTCAGAAGCATGCGGAATTTTTGATCGCTCACGCCTGGCGGCAAATCAATCTATCAGAGAGCGTATTCACCCTGAGCGACTTCCACCGCGTGGCCGCCGACGCGGACGTTTGTGATCTTGTCGCCAAGTCTTTCGGCGCCGGCATAAATATGACTGGGACGCTGCATCTCTACGCCTTGCTCAATGTGCAAGGTCTCAGCCGACTTCTGCAGTCCATAACGCACTAACCAGGATGCGGTGCACCCCGATGCAGACCCTGTGGCAGGATCCTCACCCAGGGAATCAATGCCGCGAGCGCGCAACCCAACCATCGCATCGCGCGTATCGCGAGTGACGTAGAAGAAGTCTGTCGAGGTCGACTCCGCCGCGAAATACGTTTGGATTTCCGCCTGCCGCGGCCGCAATGTCTTCAGCGCGTCGAGACTATTCAGCAGCACGATGACAAACGGCAGACCCGTCGAAACAGTTTGAATCGGGGCAGCGTCACTAATATCCGTGGTTTTGAGGCCCAGCAGATTGGCGACAGTGGTGCGATCGTGGATTTTACCGAAAGTGGGATCAACCTGTTGCATCTCGCCAAACAGCCGACCCTCCACGTCGCTAAAGGTCACCGGAATCCTCCCAATTTTTAGATCCAGGACGATTTTCGAAATCGCCGTGGCTCCCTTGGGCTCGTTCGCTAATCGGTTGTGCAGAACCATCGCGGTACCCAAGGTCGGATGACCACCGAAGGGAGTCTCCTCGTTCGGTGTAAAGATGCGAACCTTGACTCCCTGTTCGCGCTCAATTGCCGCCGGGCGCGGAAGGACAAATGTGGTCTCCTGGAAGTTGACCTCGCGCGCGATATTCTGCATCTCTGCATCACTTAGTCCACGCCCATCGGTGAAGACCGCGAGCTGATTACCTTGCAATCTCCTGGATGCGAATACGTCGATCTGCACAAAGTGCAACCGACGGTTTGGAGTCCGCTCGACCCGCTCTCGGCCCGGGCCTTCGGCCGCCGCAGCACCGCCGATCAGACCCGCTGCTGCGATTTGCAAGAAGATACGGCGCGTCGACCTCATACAGAACCTCCAATTCGAACTCTAGCATGCGCACGAGACGGAGCCGGTGTCCACCCTGTCGCCGCCAACAGATATTTAGGTATTGACCGATACCATCGTACGATCGACTTTCTCCTTCTCCTGCGGTTTGATGTGCGTTATCCCGCGTTTGCCTTTCAACTGCCGCAGGACTGAGCCGGAGACATTGCAATGGGCAGAACGCCCGAAGATATCGATCAGAATCGCCGCAGCTTTTCCAAGTTGACGGCTCTGAGTCTTGCCGCCGCATCATTTGGCCTCGCTCGCGCCGCATCTGCGGAATCCAAATTGCCGAACGAACTGCCGGTAAGGGCTGGCGGGTACTTCCCAGGCTTCTCGACTGAATTGATCAAAACGAGCGGAACCACCATCCATGTATTGCGAAAGGGCGCCGGTCGTCCGCTGCTGCTGCTGCACGGTTACCCCGAAACGCATTTGACGTGGCGCAAAGTGGCGCCAGAGCTAGCGGAGCAATTCTCTGTAATCGTGCCCGATTTGCGCGGCTACGGGAAATCCGGCAAACCACAAGACGGAAAACGTCACGAGAACTATTCATTTCGCGCAATGGCGCAGGATCAGGTCGATGTGATGCGTCACTACGGTCACGAGCGCTTCCTGGTCGCGGCGCATGATCGCGGCGCGCGCGTAGCGCACCGTCTATGTCTCGATTATCCCGAAGGTGTTGAAAAAGCTTGCCTGATGGACATTGCGCCCACCCTCACGATGTATCAAGGAACGAACCAAGAGTTCGCCACGAAATACATGTGGTGGTTCTTTCTGATTCAGCCGTTTCCGCTCCCCGAACATATGATCGGGCGCGACGCGGAATTTTATTTGAAGGAGGTTTTCGGGGGTCTGAACAAAACGCCTGGCGCCATTGCGCCGGAAGTGATGAAAGAATATGTGCGTGAGTTTTCGAATGCAGATGCGATCCACTCTACTTGCGAGGATTTTCGAGCTGCCGCAGACATCGACCTGGAAATGGACAGAGCCGACGATGCGGCCGGCAAAAAGATTAAGTGTCCACTTCATGTTCTCTGGGGCGGAAAGAATGCAATCGGCTCTGTGTGGGATGTACTCGCCACTTGGCGGGAAAAGTGCGCCGCATCGGTGACGGGGAAGGCGCTCGATTGCGGTCACTTTTTGCAGGAAGAACGTCCTCAGGAATTACTATCGGAACTGCGCCGATTTTTGAGTTGAGGCGGGGGGCACCAAATAGTGTCTGTTTGCCGATAGATCAGTAGTAAAAAGGAACCGAGGATGTTCACGACCGTTTTGCTCACCTTCTCCTGCCTCTCCCGCCGAGTAGCGGCCGGCTTCGCAACCCTGGCGCTGGGAGCCGTGTCGGCGCACGCCGCGCCCACGGCCTTCCCGGCCGACTTCCGAAGCTCACAGGTGGTGAACGCCGACGCGACGATCAACGTCCGCGTCGGCGGCCACGGGCCCGCGATCGTGCTTATTCACGGCTTCGGCGAAACCGGTGACATGTGGTCGCCGCTGGCCGCCGAGCTCGCGAAGGACCACACCGTCGTCGTGCCCGACCTGCGCGGCATGGGCCTGTCCTCACACCCCGCCGGCGGCTACGACAAGTGGACGCAGGCCGGCGACATCCGCGCCGTCCTCGACAAGCTCGGCATCGACCGCGCCGACATCGCGGGCCACGACATCGGCGTGATGGTCGCGTATGCCTACGCTGCGCGCTATCCGGACAAGACCAGCCGCCTGGTCGTGATCGATTCGCCGATACCCGGCATCCCACCCTGGAACCAGATCGTGCGCCTCCCCGCGTTGTGGCACTTCAACTTCGGCGGCCCAGACGCCGAGCGCCTGGTCGCCGGCCGCGAGCGCATCTACCTCGACCGCTTCTGGAACGAGTTCGCCGGCGACCCGTCGAAGATCGACGAAGCGACCCGCCGCCACTACGCCGCGATCTACGCCAGACCCGGCGCGATGCATTCCGCGTTCGCCCAGTTCCTCGCGATCGACCAGAAGGACGAGGCCGACAACCTCAAAGCGATGCAGACGAAGCTGGCGATGCCGGTGCTCGCCATCGGCGCCGAGAAAGCCTTCGGCGCCAACGTGGCCATCGTCATGCGCAACGCGGCGACCAACGTGCAGGAAGTCGTCGTGCCGAACGCCGGCCACTGGCTGATGGAAGAAGCGCCCGGAGCGACGATCGCAGCGGTGCAGGGCTTCCTCGCAGCGCGCTGAGTCCGGCCTGGACCGCTAGGTCTTGGTCTTACGCACCGCCGGGATCGAGGCCACGATTACCCCGGCGGATCCGATCAAGGCGAAGTTAACCGCATTCTCCGCCCAGTTCATATGAGTATGGGGATCACTGACGATCCTGGGAGCATGCACCAGGATGGCGAATACGATGAACATCGCCGCCAACAACATGGCGGCGGGGCGCGCGCGGATACCCAAAATTAGTGCGATGCCGGCTGCAATATATATATCCCGCGGCCTTCGCATACGCCCAAAACGTTTGACCTGGCGGCAGCCACGCAGGAACCATGCTGACGGTGTTTGCCAGGTAGAAGTGATGTGCCAAGCCAAAATAAATAAGGCATATGCCAAAGACGAGACGGCTGATCTTGGATAGCCGCTCGACGGTCGCCGGTTCGAGTGGCGCGCTGTAGGCGCAAATGATCACTGCTGTTGCGAGCGCCAGATGTTCGAAAACTCCGTACCAAGCGACGAAAACGGATAGGTGCGCGAAGCCACGGGGAACGTCCAAGGCGCTCTTTCCGGGAGTGACATCCGGTTGCCACACCACCGCGAATTCTCCCCAGACCAGGCCCGTAAGACCCAGCAGGACCACGCCGAGGCCCGTTCATGGTCTCAGGGCAATACTTTGCCCTTGCGCATCAACGATGCGGGCTGACGGCGGTTGCCACGCCCAGAATCGGTCCCATGTCGGATCCGCGATCCTCGCGATGCAGGCTCGGTACATAAAGGCTGGAGATCGTCCCATCCAGGTACAAAGCTTCCCGGCAATGCAACGACTCACGAAAGAACCCAGCGAACTCATAAAAGGTCACCGGTGATTCGCTGACGACGAACATGACCACCTCAGGAGAGGGTGCGCAAACCCCGTTGCGGATCTTGCGCCAGGTCGAGTTAGGATTCATGACCGCGGAAGTGGTGACCTTGTCTTCGTGAACCAGCATCGGTCCCGATTGCGTCGCGAGCAAGGGCTTGGGAGTTTCCTTCGCGTAGTCCTCCGTCGTCATCACACGAGCAGAACTGCCCTCCACCAAGAAAACGCCATTTGGCTGCTGCGAGAAATTTCCCGAACCCAGGTGACGGTTCAACGGCACGAGTTCCCGCCCCTCGGTCACAAAGAGACCCACCGGCGAAAAATCAGGACGGTACATGCCTGCGTTTACCGCAAATATCAACCGCCTATCCTTGGCCTCCAGCGCTTCGCGCAGCGCGGAAAATTGGCGAAAAGGCCGGCCAGCATCGTCCCGCCAGAACAATTCCAATTGCTCGGCTTTAAGATCCACGCGGCACACCGTAAAAGGCGTGTCGCCCACGGTCTTTGTCCCGCAGTCCACCGCCTGCGCGACGCCACAACAGAGCAGCGACGCGCCGATCAGCGACAGCAGTACCCTGTGAATCACGAAGCGTGTCCAGTATTCGCCATTAGCCGCGTGCCGTGGTCCAGCGGACACCGGTTTTCCCGTGAACACGACAGTGCTCGTCCGCGAGATTCATTTCACGCGCTCGAAAAGCAGCGTGCCGCGACTTGGCGGTGAACCCGGGAAGTTCACGGCCGCCTGCCACGTCGAGGTCACCGTGAGTCGATTGCCGACAATCTGAAAGGAGCGCACTTGATCTGTCCCGTCCCACGCCGGGTTCCATGCAGTATCGATGCTCGCGATCCATTGGTCGCCTTCGATGCGGTATTTGCCCGAATAGGCCACCAACGATTTCAATAAGGTCGCGCGGTCTGAGTCGGTAGACGGAGTTTTGCGGCCCTCGGCTTCGATGACGGTCATCAATCGGCCCTCGCGAGTGAAAATGATATACCCCGTTGGGTGTTCGCCAAACATCGCGCGTTTCGGACTCCCATCTTGGAATTCGGTTTGATATGAAATCAACTGCCATACGCCGATCAATGCTTTTGGATCCGCAGCATGGCAAGGCTGCGTCGAGAAAATCAATCCGAGAAATAGGACTAGCGTCTTCATTTCGATTTTCCTCAGCTGCCGAACTTATCAAAGGCAGTTTTGATGAACTCTACCAGGCGGCGTCGCGCATCAAATCCGTGCCAGGGCTCGGTGCTCGGGAATCCGTACATGTTCATTCCTAGGGGACCATGATTATCCCGAGGATATTGCAGCATCTGCACCACTACGCCTTGCTGGCGCAATGCCCGATACATCTCCAAGCTTTGGCCGAGCGGGTCGGTGGTGTCTCCTTCTCCCTGTATGAGCATAAAAGGTGTCTTTGCTTGGGCCACGTAAGCGAGGGGACTTTGGCGCCAGACATCCTCGGAATGTTCCCAGGGCTTGCCGTAGAACCAGCGGTCATACCAAGAGTCATCCTCCGTGCCATATTCGCTTTGCTGATCGATGACCGGAGCCGCGCTGACGATCGCCTTAAATCGGTCGGTTTTGCCCTCGACGAATGCTGCCATCTCGCCGCCATAGCTATAACCCATCAACGCCAGCTTATTCCGATCGATCGAATACTCCGTGACCACGGCATCGACTCCCGCCATGATGTCTTTGAGGTCGCTGCCACCCAAGTCATTCTTGTTCGCCGCGGCAAAGGCGGCGCCATAGCCCGTACTCCCGCGCGGATTCGTCATGAACACGGCCCACCCTTGTGCCAATAGGTGGGCGGTCATCGGTGAAAACGAATCGATGAATGCGCCGGTCGGGCCGCCGTGTACCTCAACGATCAATGGAACCTTGCCGGTGGAGGCTTGAGAGGGAAGATAAAGCATCCCCTCGATGTCGAGACCCTCGTTCTTCCATCGAACCGCGTGCACGGTGGGTGTTTCCCATTTGGCCGGCAGCAGACTCGGCGTGTTGAGCAATCGCACGACCTGCCCGGGTCGCGACGCGACGTACAGCGCCGGCGTTTGCGTCCCGCTCTCACCAAGCCATGCGCACCCGGCCTGCCTAACACTGCACCGCAATCCGCGCACGACGGGGCGCTCGAAGGCGATCTCTGCCGACTTGCCCTCGCTGATGCGCAAATACCCTCGGCGAAAGCCCCGTTGCGTCGCCTGAAACACGCTGCTGCCGATCGACACGGGATCCTCGGCGCTCACAGAACCACTGAGACCTGCCGTCAGATTTCGAATCGAATGATCGCCGAGGTTTAAAACGAAAAGATCCTCGTACCCCGGTGGTGAGTCCAACCCAGCCTGTGCTCGATAGAAAAAGCGCGAGCCGTCCTCGGACCAGTTGCCCCCTCGAATCGTTGCGGGCAGCTCTCTAAGTTGCGAGGGATGAGTCGGATTCAAGGGGTCCACGAGCCATGCACTCATGGCCGGCCCGAGATCGCCGGCATGGTTGGGGCCCTCGGTCAGCGCTATCAAGCGGTCGCTCTTCTTTGTCCAGGCAACCTTGGCGACGTCGGGCGGAACCTCAACTGCTGTCAACCTACCTGATTCTGCATTCAGCAGGTATAGCCGCTTGCCGTGCCTATCATGGTCGACCCAAAGCGCATCGGCCTTCGCATCCTTCTGTTTCTTCTCACCGGGCGTCTGTGGATCCTGCGCGATGACGGCGATCGTCTGGCCGTCGGGAGCGGGTTCATATTTCTCGATGTCCAGCGGTACGGGATCTTTATTAGCGGGCGCATCTCCGGCCTTCTTAGGGGGGATGGCATCCGGTGCTTCCGAATCGTCGATGACCGGCGCCACGCTGAGCTCGTACGCATGCGCCTCGCCGCCCGACATCGGTAGCCGATAGAGCTGAACGTGCTCGGTGCGCTTCGCCAGGAACGCAATGTTGCCGCCATCGCCCAGCCAGCGACCGTCGTGCTCGCCCAGTTTGTCGGCCGTGGGCGAAAAGGTCAGTTGCCGCGCAGTGTTGGCGCCGACATCCACGAGCCACAGATGATGCCGCCCACCATCCGCCGTGGCGTCCGTCATCCGAATGAGTACTCGACTCCCGTCGGGCGAAACCTGGGGCTCAGCGAGTGCACGCACATGGCGCAGATCTTCGTTTGAAGGAACCCCGGCGTCTGCGGCGCGCAACCGGACGCTTCCTGCGCCTGCGAGAAGGACCATGACCACGAAGTAGATGCGCTGTCGCCGCTCAAGACGCGCTGCCCGCATGCCTTAGCTCCTGCTTTTGCAGCAACTATACGCGATCTCGCACTGGGCACCCTCCGGGAAATCTGCCTGGTTCAGGCATGCAAGACGTCTTTAGTCAGATGCGCCTTACGGATTCTCTGGAATAAAATTGCTCACCAGCCGGCGCACCTTCGCGGCGATCGGTGCATCAATCGCTTCCCCGGAATCCGTCACTTCCTCGTAACTGAAAACGGCGGCCTGCGTTTTGCCATTGGCTGAAATGGACAGATTCGCATTGCGTTGTGAACCCTGTTCGGCCAATTGCACCGACTGCGCTGCGATGCCGCGGTCACGCAGCGTCGCATCCACGAAGGCTCGTATGATGCCCAAGCCCTTTTGATACTGATCGTGTGACATGAGAACTCCTGCGGCGGCAACAATGCGGCGGCAACAATCGAGTGTGCAGCGGCCGCGGCGGCCCGTCGCCCGTCAAAACCCGCATCAAGGTGTCAGAGAAATCGCACGAACTAAAGTCAGCGGCCCAATCCCTCGCACGTGACATAGGTTGATCCGCTTACGGAGCCCACGGACGCCGAAATGGTCGCGTGGCCATCGTAGTACGAGTGAGGTGCTTTGCAACTCACCAGTCCCGCCGATACTGTCGCGACGCTCGTGTTGCTGGAAGTCCAGGCGGCCGTTGCGGTGACATTCTTGGTCGCGCCGGATGCAAAGATTCCGGTGGCGGCGAGCTGCAGTTTCCCGCCGGCCCTAATCTCGCAATTCTTCTCGGGCGTCACTTTGATGTACTTGAGCTGCGGTGCCTGGCAGGTCACGCCGATCGATGAGCTGATGTTGCCGCTCGTTGCGCTGATTGTCGCGGAGCCGTTCATCGTTGCAGCGGCGCTGCAGGTCACCAGACCCGTGGCCGACACCGTGGCGACACTCGAAACGCTGGAACTCCACTGGACCCCGTTCGTAATGTCTTGTACGGGTCCGGAAGAGAAGTTACCGGCCGCCGCCAATTGCGCCGTGCCTCCGGTCGGGAGTGTGAGTTGCGTGGGTGCAATCGTGATGGACTTGAGCACCGGGGCCAAGCAGGTGACCGTCGTCGAACCGGTGGTAGTGCCCGTTGCGTTGGCGCCGGCCGCTGAAATTGTCGCGGATCCGCTCATCGTAGCGCTGGCGCTGCAACTCACAAGGCCCGCCGAGACCGTGGCCACGCTCGGCGCGCTGGAAACCCAGGTGGCGGTGGGCGTGAGATCCTTCGTCGAACCGTCGGTGTAAGTACCGGTGGCCGTCAATTGCGTCGTGCCGCCGGCCGCCACTTGCGGCGCCGGGGGCGTCACGCCAATGGATGCGAGCGCAATGACCTTCACCGTCGCTTGCGTGAAGCTCGTGATGCTGTTGCCCGCGGCCGCCGAGCACGTGAGCTGAACAGAGTAAGTTCCCAGCGTCGTCAGCGTGCCGGTTGAAACAGAACCTGAACCGGATACGCTCGCCGGCGTCAGAAATGTACCGTCGCTCCCCGATAGCGTACATTGCGTGGGCGGAAACAACAGTGGAAACGATGTGATGGCGGGACCCCAGCTCAGCGTCGCGGCGGCAGGGCTCACGGAGCTGAGCGTGACGGTTGCCGGCGAAGGCGTGAGCGTGACGCAGGGCGGAACATTGGTCGTCGGCCACTCGGCATTCGCAGACTGCATCAAAAAGAACAGATCAATGGGTAAGAATAGGTTGGCGAGCCGCCCGTCGATGTCGCCCGCCGGGTTGGGATTACCGGGCGGCGCCAAGCCCGAGAACGCCGGCAAGTGAGCGCGCAAATAGGCGTTCCCGGAGGCCAACGAGTTCATCGCGCAGCTAAAGCCATTCGATGCCGATTCGGAGAGGCCGCCGTTGAAGAAGGTTTGCGCCTGATTGACGTAGCCTTGAACGGTTGCGGCGACGCTGGGATCAATTTGGGCGCTCGCTGCGCTGATGGTGCTGGTCAGATTGGTGAACTTGTCCGTGACGAAGCCGGGCAGGCCGGTGGCCATGCCGCTCGGCGCGCTGTTGAGCCCTAAGCCATACGCCATCATGGACAAGATGTGGCTGTGGCCGCCGCCGTCGTCGCAGAACCCCGAGAGGTCCATGAAGTAATTGCTGCCGGGCGCGGGGCCTCCTTCGACGATGCTGCCTTCGATCAAGGGCAGGTCGGAGCGCGGTGCCCAGGCAAAAACCTGCAACTGCGGACAGTTCAGGTTCAAGGGCCCCGGCAAGGGGATGTTGGGATCGACCGTGTGCTCAAAGAATGTATTGTTGGCGTTCTGATCGACGGTCTTTGCGGTGCTCTTCACGACCACGAATCCCGCGCCCGTGGGTCCGGAATGGCCGCACATAGATCCAGGCAGCACGGTGCTCGGGAAGCCGGGGCAGTAATTCGCCACATCCAAATTGCCGCCCGCGCAGCTCCAGGTGCTGCCGACAACCGTGACGCGCGGGTCGGATTTCACCACGCAGCTCTCTTCAAGCAGAGGCGCGGTGGTCGGAACGGCGCCGCTGCCAGCGCCCGAAAGTTGCGTGGTCAACTGCGGACCCAAGGGTGCGCAAACGCTGGGCGCGACGCAAGCAGTCACGGGCACCGAGCCTGAACTGCTCGTCGCGAGACCCTGCGGATCTTTGTTTCCCGTGCTCAATGACGCCAGCGGCAGATTCGCGCCGCTCGCCGGCGGGGCGCCGAATTGCAGGATCTTGCCGCGCCCGGGCGTGAACTGTGACACGAACGCGTAGGTCAGGGTTGAGTACGTGCCGACTTTGATTCGTTCCAATCCGAGCCCTAAGCCGCTGGCGAAATCCGCGCTCATTGCGCCGCTGCCGGAATCAAAGCGCATGACTCGGCCGCCCAAAGTCGTCAGCAGCAGGCTAACGCCATGAGTGGCGTCCGCAGGCCAGATATCCATGCCGATCGGTAACGTACCGTGCAGCAATGATGGGCCGACTGCGGTGGAAGTAGGGTTGTTGAGAGGTTTGCTCGGATTCGCCAGGACGCTCTGGATCGCTGCTTGTGAATAGACCATCACGCGTGCGTTGAAAATATCGTTGGACAGCACCAGCACATCGCCGACGTTCCAGGCAGGCGCCGCCGTGCCGACCGGGCTCGCCGCGGTGGTGGCGACCAAGACCTCGGTGACGATGCCGCAGGTATTGTCGATCAGGATCGGCGCGCCATAGCCGCCCGTGGTTGCATTGAAGGGCAGCACCCAGAGCGCAGGCCGGGTGTCGAAGGGCACGCCGGCGGAGACGACGAACAGATTGCCGGCGACGTCGGAAGAGAGGCTCAAGGGGTACTTGGGGCCCGAACCTTGATGCGACCAAGTGAAGATGGGAGTTGCGACTGCGTAGCTCGCAGGGCCCGGGCCCGGGTAACGCAGGATACGTCCGTTTTCTGCATCCGCCACGATCAAGTCCATTGCGCTGGTGACCGAGTTTGGAACGCGCGCTACCGCGAAAAAACTGCCTTGCGCGGCTGCATCGGTATTGAGGACCGCGGTCCCGGTAATCAACGCGCCGGTATTGGCGGGCGTGTTCGGCGTCACGGTCACGTTGTAAAGTGCGTTGCCGTTGCTGTTCACGGCGGTCAAGCCAAATTGTTCCACGGGCACGGTCTGTGCGTGAAGGGAAGCGAACGCCAGCAATGCGGCGGCACTGACGGCCAGCCGGGTGATGCTTCGACGACCCACGTGCTTCAGCGCGCGCAAGTCTTTCTTCGCGGAATGGAAATCCATCGGTATCCCCTTTCTGTTCTTTGTTGTTCGGGGGATCGCTACGTGATCACCCCACTTCGACGTGGCGCTTACGCTAACACAATGAGGTTAAAGGATGTCGCGGTGCGTTTCGTATTATGTCACGGCGTTGCCGCATTCTGTTTCGCCGCCTCGGCAACCTGCGTCTTTTCGCGTCGGTGCAGCGTATCGAAGTAGCGCTGTGCGAGAGTTCGATAGATCAACGGTAATTCACTGTCTTTGACCAAGATTGCGTGGCCGTGGGTCAAGGGCTTTTCGGCCTCGGGGTAGCGGCCCAGGCCCGTAAGAGCCGCACCCTCCGCGCATTCGGCGAGCGCGGTACGCCAATGATCGGCGGACAACGCTGCCGTATAGATCGACTTGGCATTGCGCGCAAAATCGAGGGCCTCGGTGTATTTCTTTTGGTCCACTCGACGGATGGCGTGAGCGATCAGACTCGAGGCTACGTCTGGGTGCTGTGGGTTGAGCAACCGGCGCCGCATTGCGAGTCCCTCTTGTAAATAGACATCGGCTTCCGTGTCCTCGCCTCCCATCGTCAGCCAGGAACCTATGCCGTTCAAAACCCGGGCTGTCTCCGGATGATCCGCCGGGTACGCCTTCCGATAAATCCCGAGCACTTCCCGCATGTTCGCAAGGGCCTCGCGAGTTTCACCGCGGTCGTATTGCAACGAGGCAAGGTTGAGCAGCGTCCGCCCAACTTTCGGGTGTTCGGGCCCGAGCAATTCGCGCCGCATGTCGAGCGATTGTAGGTAGAGTTTCTCGGCGCCGGCGAGATCGCCCTTGTCCTGCACGGTCATGGCAACATTTTCGAGCCCGTTGGCGATCTCCGGATGCTTGTCTCCCAGCAGCCGCCGGTTCATCGCCAGCGATTCCCGGTAGAATTTCTCGGCCTCGTTCAAATCGCCTTTTTCGTACAGCAGCAACCCCATGTCGTTGAGCGCTTCGGCGAGATCCGGATGCGGCTCGCTGCCGCGCAGCGCGCGCTGCATGGCCACTGCCCGCTCCATCAGCGGGATCGCGGCCTTGAGATCGCCGCGGTCGGCAATGGTTCTGGCCAGATCCTTCAGGGTGCGCGCGACCGCGGGATGGGTTTCGCCATACAGGGCCTTCTGCCGCTCCAAGGTCTCGCGCAAATTCACCTCGGCGTCTGCATAGCGCCCTTGCTTGGCGAGCAACGTGCCCAGACCATTGAGCGAATTCGCGAGCTTTTCCTGATTTTGCCGATCGTTCGGGCGGGCCGACTCGATGCGGATCGCTTCGCGGTACGCCTTCTCGCCCGCGTCGTAGTCCGCTTGCAGCGCCATCAGGTCCCCTTGATGACTCAGGGAGTCCGACAGGTCCAAAGGATCGATCCCCTGCAGATGGCGTCGTTTCGCCACCGCCCCATCGAGCAGCGGCCGCGCTTGCGCGAATAGACCGAGCCCCATATAGACGGTACCCACGGTGTCCATCAGTGTGGCCTGAATGGCCGGCTCCGCCGCCAACTCACTCTCGATGCGCACCGCGCCCTTATCGAGCATCTCGCGCGCAGTCACCGTGCTGCCGCGCGCTTCGCTGGGATCGAAGATCCTGAACAGATCGACCAGGAACCGAGTCGCCTCTTTAGACGTGCGCGCCTCCGCCTCGGCGCGCAAGGTCTGGCGCTGCGCGGCGGCCCGCTGCACCATGGCGTAGGCGGCGAGGCCGCTGGTGAGCACCATGCCGGCCGCAGCCGCACACGAAAATGCGAACAGGCGCGCGTTGCGGCGTTGTTGCTCGCGGCGTCGCAAGGTGTCGTAGCCGACACCGAGTAGTCCGGAGATCAGTTTGAGTTTGGCGTTGCTCTTGCCGTCCTTGCCGGGACGCGCATCGGCGGCGATCGGTTCGGTGCGCGCGGTGCTCAAATTTCCATCGGCGCCCAAGCGAAAACGCAGGGCCGGGGGGAAGCACTCCTCGGCTTCGCGCCCCGGCACGTCGGTGGCATTGGGTTCACCGCCGACTATGATGCAGAGGATCCGGTCTTCGCGCCCCAGGCGCTTGAAGGCGAGAATCTCCTCGTTGACCCACTTCGACTTCGCCGCCTTCGGTGAACAGATGACAATCTGCGCCGCGGACCCCGCGAGAGCGGCAGTGATCAACCCACCGAGATCGGTGGCGCTGGGCAGTTCCTCGCGGTCCTTGAAAATGGGTACGAGCCGTTTCGGTACCTCGCCGTGGGCGGTTGAGGTGCCGATCAACGACTTCGGTGGATGGTATCTCTCGAGGGATCTGTGCAACCAAGTAGCCCAGCCCCCATCCCGGTGGCTGTAGCTAATAAAGGCGCGGTATTTGATCGCGTCCACTCTTCTTCCTGGTGGCTGTTGACTCGGAGTCAAAGGCCGCAGGGATTAAGCGGCCTCAAGACTAAGTCTACTGAAGACCGTCGGTGCCCGCTACAATGGTCGTAATCCACTGAACGAGAATTCCATGAAGTTTTGCATAGCGCTGCTCGCCTCAGCCGCAATCGGGTTTGCCATGACAGCCGGTGCGGGTCCTGGCGGCGGCGGAGGCGGTAAAGGTCTGCACACGCCTCGCACCGAGGGAGCGGACTTGCTGCCGAATGCCGGCCGCGACGCACTTCGGCAGGTAGTACAGAATCAGTGTCTTCAGAATTGGCGGCAACACAAGGACCCATCGCCCTGCGAGCGCCTGTGGCTCTCCAGTCCGCAGCCGGACAGCCCAGGTTATGCGCTGCTCGAGGACCGCAAGGGCGGTGCGCACTACTTGTTGATTCCGCTTCAGACCTTCTCCGGTACCGAAAGCGGTGAGCTCTTGGATCCCGACTTGCCGAACTATTTCGCGCAGGCCTGGAATGCCCGCGATCTCCTGGATGCGTATGTGGGCCATGCGGTGCCGCGGACCGCGGTCGGGCTCGCGCTCAATACTGCGCGAGCGCGCGACCAGGATCAATTCCACATTCATATAGAGTGCCTGCGGCCGGAGGTATTGGACGCGCTGCATGCGACCGCGGCGCAGATCACCAACAAATGGTCGCCGATCACCGTCATCGGCTCGACCTATCAGGCTAGGCGAATTGCCGATCCCAGTCTCGAGGCAACGCGTCCGTTCGAATTAGTCGCGCAATTCAGCCCTGATGCGAGGCACCACCTCGAAAACTATACCGTGCTCATCAGCGGGATGCAGTACCCGGACGGCGCCGGTTTTGTGATCCTCACCAGCACCGGACCTACGGCTGAACTGCTGCTAGATCCAGGCTGCACTGTCGCCGGCGGCGGGGGCTGAGGCGACCTTACGCACATTGCGCTCACTGTACTTGCGGCGGCCCTGATCCTAGCGGGTCTGGCCGGCGCGGTGGTGCCGATGCTGCCGGGCATACCGTTGATTTTCGGCGGCATTTGGCTCGCCGCTGCGGTGGATCACTACCAGCATGTGGGTTCCGGCTGGCTCATAGGCATCGGGATTATCGCCGCCGTCGGTTTAAGTTTGGACCTGACCGCGGCCGCATTGGGTGCCAAACGAGTCGGCGCGAGTACCCAAGCTATCTCGGGCGCGCTCATCGGCACGCTCATCGGTATATTCTTTGGCATTCCAGGATTGATTTTCGGGCCCTTTCTCGGGGCGCTGATGGGCGAACTGTCCGCCGGAGGCAGTTTGCTGCGTTCGACGCATGTCGGCATCGCGGCATGGATCGGCTTGATCTTCGGCACCCTGATCAAGTTGGCTGCCTCCATCATGATGGTGGTGCTGTTCGCGGCAGCTTGGTGGTGGAATCGGCAGCCGGGTTAGCTTCAAGGCTCGACGGCAGGGAGAAGGGTTTGTGCAAATGCAGTTGAACGTAAACGGTCGTTCCCGCGAGATCGACGTCGAGCCGGATGTTCCGTTGCTATGGGTGATCCGTGATGAGCTCAATCTGACGGGCACGAAGTTCGGGTGCGGCGTGGGCGCCTGCGGCGCGTGTACCGTCCATGTGAACGGCAAGCCGATGCGCAGCTGCGTGCTGCCGGTTTCCGCGGCGCTGGACGCGCAGATCACGACGATCGAAGGCATCGGTGCGGAAGGCTTGAGCGCCGTTCAAGCTGCATGGATTCTGCATCAGGTGCCGCAATGCGGGTATTGCCAGTCGGGCGTCATCATGGCGGTGAGCGCGTTGTTGGCAGCCAACCCTGCGCCCACGCAAGATGAACTGGGATCCGTCATTACCAACATTTGCCGCTGCGGCACCTACACACGGATGCGCTCGGCCGTGAGTGCTTTGGCGGGCGGCGGTGGAGTTCGGAAATGATATCCCGAAGAAAGGTCCTGCTTGGCGCGGCAGCGGCAACCGGAACGTTGATCGTCGGTTATGCGCTGTGGCCGAGCGGCAGGCTTAGGGAAGCCGATCGGCTCGCCGGCAAATCCGGCGAGCGATTTCTCGCCTATTGGATCAAGATTTCCGACGATGACACCGTCACGGTCATCATTCCCCACTGCGACATGGGCACCGGCATTTTTACTGCCTTGTTACAAATGGCGGCTGAAGAACTCGGCGCCGATTGGAGCAAGACGCGCGCAGAAACCGCGCCTCCGGATCCGCTGTTCGCCAACGGCGCGCTGGTGGAAGGATTTGCGCTGAGCCATGAAGGCATGAGCCGCGATTCCGTTCCGGCATTTTTGCAAGGATCCGTGTTGGCCGCGGGAAATCGGCTCGCGCGGTTCATGGACATTCAAGTCACCGGCGGCTCCTCGGCAGTGAGCAACACCGGCGTCTACGGCGTGCGGGTCGCCGCCGCCGCGGCGCGCGAAATGCTCGTTGCCGCGGCCGCGGACTCTTTGAAGGCGCCGCTCAACGCCTTTCACACCGAAAGCAGCCGAGTCATCCATAAGCCTTCCGGCCGCAGCTTTCGATTTGGCGAACTTGCCGCGGCGGCGTCGCGATACAGCCCATCATCGCACCCAACGCTCAAGTCCAGGTCGGAATACACGCTGGTCGGAAAGACGGTTCCTCGAATCGACATTCCCGCCAAGGTCAACGGCGCGACGCAGTACGGCATTGACATTCAAATGCCCGGAATGCAGTACGCAGCCATCAAGATTTCCCCGATTTTCGGCGGCAAGCTGATTTCAGTGAATGAAGCGAGCATTGCCGGCAATCCGGGAATCAAGAAGGTCATCAAGCTGGATGACGCAGTCATCGTGGTCGCGGATCGCTTCTGGCGCGCGCAACGGGCTGCGGACAGGTTGGAGACGGTATTCAGCGATGCGGGCAATGCGGCTGTTTCGTCGAACAGTATTCGTGAGCGCCACCTCGGGGCGCTCAATCAGGGGTCCGTCAAACACGAGTTCTCGGTAGGGAAGGGCGCCAAGGCTCTGCAAAATCAAGCCGCCGTCGAGTGCGTGTATCAGGTGCCTTATCTGGCCCACGCGGCGATGGAGCCGGTGAATGCGACCGCGTTGTACAAAGCGGATGACACGCTCGAGATCTGGGCGGGAAGCCAGGATGGACTCGGTGCGCGCGCCTTCTGCGCGAAGGCCGCGGGAATCCATCTCGACAAGGTCGCTTTTCACCTCTTGCCGAGCGGCGGCGCATTCGGGCGGCGCTTGCCGGGCTTGTGGAATTTTCTGACCTATGCGGTGAAAGCCGCCATGGCGCTTCCCGGCACCCCGGTGAAACTCATCTTCACGCGAGAGCAGGACCTAAGACACGACTATTACCGTCCCAATGTCACCAGCCGCTTCAAGGCGGCGTTGAACCCGGACGGCGGGCCGGCTGTCTGGATCAATGAATACACGACCGACAATGACTCCAACGCCGCGGCGCACATCGTTTACGACGTGCCAAATCAAGCTTATGGCGCCGTCAAAGTCGTGACCCCGGTGCCGGTCGGGCCGTGGCGCAGTGTGGAGTCTTCCTGGCATGGATTTTTCATCGAGTCGTTCATCGACGAATTGGCGCATCAGGCCAACCGCGATCCGCTCGAGTACCGCCGCGCGATGCTGACCCGCAAGCCGCGCCATCTTGCGGTGCTGGATCTGGCCGCCGAGAAGGCGGGGTGGGGTGCGCCGCCGGCGCCGGGGCGCGGGCGCGGGATTGCAATGGTGGAGTGCTTCGGCACGATTGTGGCTCATGTCGCGGAGGTGGAAGTTTCCGATGACGGTGGCTTGAAAGTGCACCGGATTACCTGCGCGGTGGATTGCGGAATGGCCGTCAACCCGGATGGCTTCGAGGCGCAAATCGAGGGCGCCATCGTGTTTGGCCTGAGCGCGGCGCTGTACGGCGAGATCACGCTGGCCCACGGCGCTGTCGAGCAACAAAATTTCCCCGACTATCCCGTGGTGCGCCTCGCGGATTGTCCGGCCATCGAAGTGCATATAAAGGAGAGCGACGCGCCGCTCGGCGGCGGCGGCGAACCGGGGACGCCCCCGGTCGCGCCCGCGGTCACCAATGCCATCTTCGCCGCCACGGGTATCCGCATCCGAGAGCTCCCCATCAGTAAGCACGCACTCAAGCGAGGCGCTTGAGCGGGGATTTCTCGTGCGGCGCCGCGATAAGCGCACAAAATTCTCGAATCCGATGTCGAAGTGAGCACTTCTTGGTCGTCTTACTATGAGAGCAAGGAGACCTTTTCATGTGCCCACTATGCGCGACATCGGCTGCCCTGACTGCGGCGGCTGCGACGACCACGGCGACAGCGATCGGGACGCTGGGTTTTGATTTGAGCCGGCTGTTCATGGCGCGCTGGGAGGCGGTCAAGAAACGGTTCCTCCAATATCTGGAATCCGGCAAGAGGAGTTTAAGATGAATACTGATCACCCCAGCGGCCCGGTCCGCATTGCGTCGCGGGAGGAATGGCGTCAGGCGCGGATCGCGTTGCTTGCGAAAGAGAAGGCGCTGACGGCCATGAAGGACGCGCTGGCGGCCGAGCGCCGCGCGCTGCCGTGGGTGCGCATCGAGAAGGACTACGTGTTCGACGGCCCGACCGGCCCGGTAACGCTCTCTGAATTATTCGAAGGACGCAGCCAGCTTTTCGTCAAGCATTTCATGATGGGCCCCGGCCAATCGCAACAATGCGTGGGCTGCTCACTGGAGGTCGACCATCTCGCTGGGATTCGCGTGCATCTGGAGAATCACGATGTCGCCTATGCGGTGGTGGCGCGGGCGCCGATAGAACAAATCGAAATCCTGAAGCGCAACATGGGCTGGGACTTCACCTGGGTATCGTCTTATCGCAATGATTTTAACTTTGATTTCAATGTGTCGTTCAGCGATGCGGAAATTGCACTCGGCCGCGGCTGCTACAACTTCCGCGAGGTCGACGTGAATCCGGGCATGATCGATCTTTCCGGCGATAGTGTCTTTGTGAAAGACGAAGGCGGTGAGGTTTATCACACCTACTCCTGCTACGCTCGCGGCGGGGAGCAATTCCTGGGGATCTATTCCTATCTCGACGTCACTCCAAAAGGGCGCGCGGAAAACGGCCCCTATCATTCGCTGCCTGATTGGGTGCGGCCTCACAACATGTACGCGCAGGGGGGCACCGTCTCAGGCATGGGACGCTATCACGCCGCGGACTGCGGCTGCGCAGCCCATCTTTAGACGCGGCATAGAGGAGGTTCGACGTGAAAATATATTGGATCAAGGCACAAGCCCCGCGACGCGTCCTGGCGCTCGCCAAATATCTCGGCATCAAGGTGGATCTGTTCGAAGTCGACTTGATGGCCGGAGGGCTGCAGGTCCCGGAGTTTGCCGCGATAAATCCGAACAAGAAAGTGCCGGTGCTCGTGGATGGCGATCAAGTGCTGTGGGAATCCTCCTCGATCATGGCCTATCTCTGCATCAAGGCGGGATCGGACATGTGGCCTACGCGAAATGCGTCCGAGCAGGTCGAGGTACTACGATGGTTGTCGTGGAATGACTGTCACTGGTCGCCTGCCGTGGCGCCATTTTATTTCGAGCACGTGGTCAAATCGACATTCGGTTTAGGAGCGCCGGATCATGAGTTGCTGAAGTCCAGCGTGCCTAACTTGCAGAAGTTTGCCGCCGTGCTGGACGAACATTTGAGCGGCCGCATTTATGCGGCTTGCGGACGGCTGACCATTGCCGACTTTCAGCTGGCCTCGATGGCGAACTATTGGCGAGAATCGGAAATGCCGTTCGAATCGCAGCTCAACATCGTGCGCTGGATCGACAATCTGAACCGGATTCCCGCCTGGGCGCATCCCTGGCCCGTAGAAAAAGAGGTGCTGACATCCGCGGCGGGCTGAGCCGGTCGAATCTGTGGCCGCTGTTTCCTTTTACATCGACAACTTGAGAAACTGGAGCAAATGATGAAGAATTTTCTCGCGATCTATCTGGGTGCGCCTGGTTCGCCGAAATTCGCGGAGTTCATGGCGATGGAAGAAGGCAAGCGCAAGAAAGTCGAGGCGCAGGGCATGAAGGCGTGGACAGACTGGATGAAGACCCACAGTTCCGTAATCGTCGTCACCGGCGGTCCATTGGGTAAAACCAAAAAGGCCTCTGCTCACGGGATTTCAGACGTGAAGAACAACCTGTCGGGCTACGTGGTCGTGAAGGCTGAGTCGCACGAGGCGGCGGCAAAAATGTTCGAGAAACATCCGCATTTCAGCATCTTCCCCGGCGATTCGGTGGAAATCATGGAAGTGCTGCCGATTCCAGGTCAGCCGCAAAGCTGAGTCAGCATGAGGTGCACGAATTGAGCTAGCATCCCCCCATGCTCGCTCGATTCCTGCTTGCCTCTGTCGTGTCCCTAGTAGGCGCCCTTGCCGCCGCGGGGGCTGCGAGCCCGCCCACGGCGCCGTCGACCCTCAATACGACGCAAGTTTCCGTTCTAAGCGCGAGCGAAGTCGTGGAGATTCTGGACCAAGCCAGCGAGTGGTATCGAGCCCTCGGGCTGCCGCAACAAAATTCCCTGCAGCCCAGCGAAGTACTGATCCTCTACGCCAACCGGCAGATCGCCGATAAAGTCGTCGATCTCGTGGTCGAACTTGCGCGAGCGAATGCGGAGTTGCTGAGCAGCGAGGCCAATGCGGCTCGAGCGACCGCCGACAAGTCGGCAGCGGCCTCCCTCAAGCAGCAGCGCGACCAACTTGCGGCGCAGCGCCAGTCCATTCAACAAGAAATAGCAGCGGACCAGCAGAAGCGCAGCGCGGCAGGCGGCGCGGGCAAGGAGTTGGAAGCCAAGTTGGCGGAACTGCAAGGTGAACTGGCGATGAATGCGGCGCGCGCGAACCTCCTCGACACCATGGGAGAGTTCGTGAGTCAGCGCGATCCCAAAAGCGCCGATGCCGAGGCGCTCAAAGCTCACATCGACGCGATTGCCGCGAGTATTCCCCTGGCCGCCGGCGCGAACGCGCCGCCGAGCGGCGCAACAACTGCCACGGCAACTCCGGCCGCATCCGCGCTGTCGAATTCGGGCGTCGAAAAGTCGGGCACTCGCGATGGCATCTGGGACCTGGCAAAAAATGTCTTTGATCTGCGGGCTAAAATCAAGGCGATTGAGGTCATCGACGCGCGATCCAAGGATTTGGCCGACCTATTTGACAAATACAGCGACGCGCCGCGGGCGCGATTGCAGTCCTACGCCGCGGGCAGCGATGCGCTGGCATCGGCAGCGGATAGCGCAACCGGTGTCGCCTTACAAAACCTGCGGTCGCAATTCGATACCTTGGCGTGGCTATTCAAGCAAACCTCTTCAATTCTTTTGCCCTTGAGCAAGGAGAAGGTGCTGCTCGAGCAGTACCGGCATAATTTGGCCAATTGGCGCGACATTACCCGCCGCCAGTACCACGAAGCCTGGCAAGTGTTGGCGGCGCGTCTCGGCATCGTGATCGGATTGCTGGCGGCGGTCTTCGTGCTCGCGGAAGTTTGGCGTCGCGCAGTACTTCGCTATGTGCATGAACCGCGGCGCCGCTACCAGTTTCTGTTGGTGCGGACCATTGTGATGTGGGTGGTCATCGTCGCCATCGTGGGGTTGAGTTTTGTCACGGAAATCAGCAGTTTCGCGACCTTCGCGGGACTCATCACCGCCGGCGTTGCCGTCGCGATGCAGAGCGTGCTGGTTTCAATTGTCGGCTACTTCTTCCTGATCGGAAAATACGGCATTCGCGTCGGAGATAGGGTTCAAATCGGCGCCGTCGTCGGCGAAGTGATGGATCTGGGACTGGTGCGGATGCATCTCATGGAATTTCACGGCGATGGACCCCTAGGCCCCACGGGGCGCGTGGTGGCATTTCCCAATTTGATCGTCTTCCAAGCAACCGGGGGGCTGTTCAAGCAACTTCCGGGCGTCGATCTGTCCTGGCATGATTTCACGGTGTCGTTGCCGGCGGTCAGCGATTATGCCGCCTTGAAGCAGCGTTTGTTGGAGGCAGTCCGGGACGTCACCAAAGAATATCGCGGCGAAATCGAGCGCCAGAGCAGGGAGATTCGGGACATGTCCCTGTCGGGAGCCGGCGCTGATGCCGAGGCCCAAGTGCAAATGCGCATCGTCGATGGCCGTATGCAGGCACTGATCGGATATCCCGTTCATTCGCAACACGCCGCCGACATTGATGAGCGGGTCTCGCAGGCGGTGCTCGCCGTTTTGAGCGCAGCCAAAGAATAAGAGGGAGAGTTCTCCGATGATCGCCAAACTAATTTCGGCTGCGTTGCTCGCGGCCATTTCAAGCGCACCGCTGCTCGCCGCCACGACCGTAATCCACGCGGGGCACTTGATCGCAGAGCCTGGCAAGCCCGCGTCCGCCAACCAGTCGATCATTATCGAGAACGGCAAGATCGTTGCCATCAAGGACGGCTTCGTGGCGGGCGACACGACGATTGATCTAAAAAGTTTGTGGGTCATGCCTGGGCTCATCGATATGCATACTCACGTCAGCGGGATTGAGAAGCTCGACGAGCCGGTCGGAGGGCAAATCGCGCTCTTTTATATCTCACGTCCCGCGGAGGCGGTGCTCAATACCTTGCCGCGCGCCAATGCGCTCTTGATGAATGGCTTTACCACTATCAGGAACGTGGGCGACCCGACTTATACGACGTACGCTCTGCGGGATGCGATCAACAAAGGCATCGTGCCGGGTCCGCGCATGTTCGTCGCCGAAGCGCAAATCTCGGTCGCGGGTGGGGATTTCGACGCGTCGAGCTGGGATGTGCGCAGCGATGTGGAGAAATATGTGACCAATCGCGGCAATTGCTCCGGCGTGGTCGAATGCATCAAGGTGGTTCGCGAAGAGGTGCATCGGGGTGCGGACGTCGTGAAGTTCCGGCAAGCCGGCTTGGCGGCTGAGGATCCCAAGGTCGCGATGGTGGAATCGCCGGAAGAAATCAAGGCGATCATCGACACGGCACACCAACTCAATCGGAAAGTCGCCGCCCATGTGGACGGCACGCCCGCCTATCTTCACACGGTGATCGAGGCGGGCGCCGACACGATCGAGCACGGCCCGCTGGATGATGTCGCGATTGCCATGATGAAGAAGCGCGGCACCGCCTACACGCCGACGTTGCTCGCCGGCAAACTCATTGATTACCGCTTTCAGGAAGGCCTCGAGGGCGTGGGCAAGGCGTATCGCGCCGGCGTGTCGATCATTTTCGGCACGGATCTAGGGATTTTTGGGCCCGAGCGCAGTCACGAGGAATTTGCGCTTCTCGCCTCGGCCGGCATGCCGCCGGCCCAAGTGCTGCGTAGTGCGACGGTCAATGCCGCCGCAGCGCTCGGCGACTTAGGTCTGGGTCTGGGCTCCATCGCGCCGGGCAAAACGGCTGACGTGATTGCCATGAAAGTGGATCCACTGACGCATATCGACCAACTAGGCGAGCCTGGCAAGGTTTCCTTCGTGATGAAAGAAGGCAAGATATTCAAGGACGAGCACTGAGATCGCCGTGATCCTATCCGGACGCTTGACATGATTGTTCATCTCATCGACGGTACATACGAGCTGTTCCGGCACTTTTATGGCTTGCGCCGCTTCAACAAGGGCAAAGACCGGCCCATGGGTGCAGTCCTGGGCGTGCTCAACGGCCTTCTGCAAATGATCGAGGAAGGGGCGAGCCACTTGGGTGTCGCCACCGATCATGTGATTGAATCCTTCCGCAATGACCTGTGGGACGGCTACAAAACCGGCGAGGGCATCGAGCCCGCACTGCGCGCGCAATTTCAGCCGCTCGAGGACGCACTTGTCGGCATGGGTGTAACCGTCTGGCCGATGGTCGAACTCGAAGCCGACGATGCCTTGGCCTCCGCGGCGGCGCTCGCCGCAAAAGATCGCAGGGTTCAAAAGGTTTGCATTTGGACGCCGGATAAAGATCTTGCGCAATGCGTTCGTGGCGATCGCATCGTTCAGGTCGATCGAAAAAGTCATGTCATCCGCGATGCAGAGGGCGTTTATGCGAAATTCGGCGTCATTCCAGAGAGAATTCCCGACTATCTGGCGCTGGTCGGCGATGCGTCGGACGGCTATCCCGGAATCACCGGCATTGGCGCCAAAGGCGCCGCGAGCCTGATCGATCGATTCGGCCGCATTGAAGATTTCCCGCCAGAGATTCTCGGAGAGAACAAATCACTGGCATTGCTGTTCAAGAGACTGGCAACGTTGCGGGATGATGCCGCGCTATTTTCGGATGTCGACAGCCTTGAGTGGCACGGTCCGGGTAAGGGTATTGCCGCCATGGCCGCGACGCTTGGCGATCCTCGCCTACTCGAGCGAGCCGAGAAGGCATTTCATTCTCCCAAGGAGTCGGAATCGCGCTCGCCAACGGCGATTGCCTTAAAGACAAAATCGAGCAAAACAGCCAAGCAGTCGCAGAAAGGAGCCTGAAGCTCCCATCTCAGGATGCGATAGTCCTATACAGAAAAATTATATTGACAATTCTCTCTACAGGCATAGGCTCGTGATCACGAGTCCACTGCGCGGAGGTAACGGATCTACCTACGGATCCTGGGCCTCGTGCTGCTACATCACAGAAGAATTGGGGGACTCGTATGAAATACTTCCTGAGCGCTACGCTCTTAGCGACCGCTTGCCTATTGGTCCGACCCTCCTTCGCACAGAGTGTGGGTGCGAATGCCTCGTCGGATACGCTGGCGGAAATCGTCGTCACCGCAACCAAACGCAATGAGCGCCTGCAAGACGTGCCTGTGAGCATCATCGCCGAAACGGGCATCGAGCTCGAGCACCGTGGCGCCACTCAGCTGCAGGACATCATCAATAACACACCCGGTCTCAACAACCCCGGGTCGGGCGGCGGCAATTCCACCAACCTCACCATCCGCGGTGTAACGACCGGTACGGACTTGGGGCTCAAGCAGTCGACCGTTGCGCTGTTGTACGACGATATGCCGATCGATCCCGTCGGCCAGGGCGGGGGCGCCAGTAACTTGCGCGTCGTCGACATCGAGCGAGTCGAAGTGCTGCGCGGTCCGCAAGGCACCCTGTTCGGTTCCGGTTCGCTCGCCGGCGCGATACGCTACATCACCAACAAGCCGGACCTCTCGCAGTTCAGCGGATCGGCTGAGATCACGGGGGCGCAAACCGAAACCGGCGCCCCCTCGTTCTCCGGTTACGCGGTGCTCAATGCCCCGATCATCCAAAACGAACTCGGTGTTCGTCTGGTGGCCTATGACTATGATGATGGCGGCTGGATCGCCAACTTGCTCACCGGTCAGGCGAACTCAAACCCCACCAAGACTGACGGCGCGCGCTTCTCGATTGCCGCCAAGCCGAACGATCAGTTCTCTGCGACGCTCGCGCTGACTTACCAAGATTCGAAAGACTACAACGGTGCGGATGCGGGCAGCTTGGCGGTCAAGCCGCCGGGCACGGGCTTTTCCGGGCAGGTTACGGACGGCATCAATGACTACATCATAGAGCTGAAGAGCACGATCGCGGCCCTGACGCTGCAGTACGATTGGGATTCCCTCACATTTACGTCGGTTTCCACTTATCACGATCGCAAATCGAACCTGACCGGCACGGATAGCTATTTCGTGCCGTTGACCGCCCTGATCGCCACCGGCGGCGCGAACATTATTCCCGGTATCACCCGAGATGCTTCCGGCATCGACGGCAATATCTACACGCAGGAGCTGCGCTTGGCATCGCGCGGCGACGGCAACTTCAAGTGGACCGCAGGTACCTTTTTTCTGCATGCGAGCCAAGGCGGAGGACAAGAAGCCGATTCCGATGCCATCATTCCGATCATCGGCAGCGATAACATCGTCGACCTGATCTATCATTTCGGACAGCAGGAGATCGCCGCATTCGGCGAGGCGACCTACACCTTCGCCGACAAGTGGGACCTGACCGGCGGCGCCAGAGTCTCGCATTACATGGTCTCTGCCCAGATCAACACCGGCGGCTTCATTCCGGTATTCAGCATCCTGCCGTCCGCATACACACATACAGACTTCCATGACTTGGGTACGCCGGTGGATCCCCGTGTCTCGCTGGCCTATCGTCTGGATCCGGATCTGACCCTGTACACGCAGGTGGCGCGCGGTTATCGCGTCGGTGGCGTGAACCTCACCTCCGACGTCGGTGGCCGCAACACCCCGCAGACCTACGCGCCCGACAGTTTGTGGAACTATGAGATCGGCGCCAAGGGCAGAATGTTCGACGGCAGGCTGACCTACAGCACGGACTTCTACTACATCGACTGGAAGAACATCCAAGTCTCGCTGCAGAATCAACTGGGCAACTACACCGGCAATGCGAGCGAAGCGAGACTCTACGGCGTCGAGTTCCAAGTCGACGCCAAGCCCGTTTCGTGGCTGCTCTTGGGCGCGGCTTTCCAACTGAGCAAGAACGAGATCTCCAAAAACGATCCGACCGTTAGCCGGCCTGCAACCGGTCTGGTGGGTGTGCAAGACGGCGATGTGCTGCCCGCGGCGCCCGAAGCACAGGCATCAACCTATGCCGAGGTCGATTTTCCGGTGGCCAGTTACCAAGGCTATGTGCGTGCGACTGCTTCGTATCTGGGCGATGAGTGGACCGACTTCGAGCATAACGGCACAAAATTCGGCGGCTTTGCTCAAGAGAGCGTGCGCGCGGGAGTGAACTTTGGATCCTACGAGGCCGTGCTGTTCGTGAATAACTTGAGCAATTCCCAGGGCGCAACCGGCGCATTGGACGCTCAACTCGCAGGGCCGGTCATCATCAACAACCAGGAGTTGTTCCGCATTCGGCCGCGTACCGTGGGTGTGACGCTGCGGGCAAAATTCTAAGTACAAGCGGGGGAAGATGCGATGAACCTAAAATCTCAGCTGAGGTGGTACGGCTGCGTGCCGTTGTTGGTGTTGGCAAGTTCGCTGCAAGCGGCGCCGGTGCTCAAGGGGCCGCCGGCGCGCGCGCTCACCGATCCGAAAAGCTTAAGCTCGCCGGTGCTCGAGGGCGCAGCTCCGGTACCCATCGCGGATCTTTTCTACGTCCGAAGCAGTCTCGATGCCGCGTGGAGCCGAGACTCGAAAAGTTTCATCGTCTCGACCAATCTCACCGGACGATTCAATCTATGGAGCGTGGCGGCGGCCGGGGCGTTTCCGACGCAGCTGACGCAGTCCGACGACCGACAGATGGGAATCGCCACCTCGCCGGACGGCAAGTGGGTTGTGTACGAATCCGATCGCGGCGGCGCCGAGATCTTCGATCTGTATGCCGTCCCCGCGGCGGGCGGCGCCGTCCTCAATCTCACGCACACCGACGATGCATCCGAAACCGGCGCCGTGTTCTCGCGCGACGGCAGCATGATCGCATTTGATCACCGCTTGAAGACCGGGGCGTCCAACAATGTGGCCGTCATGGATTTCGCTACACGCACGGTGCGCGTGCTCACTCACGAGGCGCTGCCGACGATGCAGTGGAACGTGGTCGCGTTTTCACCCGACGGCCGCTTCGTCATCGCCAATCGCTCGAATGTCGAAAGAACTCACGGCGCCATCTGGCGTGTCGAGGTTGCAACCGGAGCGGCGACGCCGGCGCTCGCCACGGGCGAGGCCGGCTTGAATACCGCCAGCGATATTTCCCCCGATGGACGCTGGTTGGCGCTGACGACGGAGACCGCGGCGGGCTCGTTGCAGGCTGCAGTGTATGACACGACGACGCAGAAGCTGACTCTGATCAAACCCGACGAATGGGAACAGAAGTCGGGCGGCTTCGCCCCCGACGGGCATTCCTTGCTCATGATCAGCAATGTCGACGGCCGGGACGTGATCTATTCGTACGATCCGGCAAGCGGACGTAGCGAGGCGCTGCCTTTGCCGGCCGGCGTCAATTCCGACTACTACGGCAAGATGCCCGCGTTCTCACCCGACGGCACTCGCATCCTGTTTCCGCATCAGGCCGGCAATACGCCGCTCGACTACTGGATCTTGGATCGCGCCAGCGGCAGGTCGGCGCCCGTCACGCGGCTGGCATTGGCCAGCATCGATCCGCAGAAGCTGCCGAAGACGCAGATCGTCCATTACCGCAGTGCCGACGGGACCGTCATCAGTGCATTCGTTTGGCTGCCCTACAACTTGTCGCGCGATGGCCATGCACCCGCGGTGGCGCTGCCGCATGGCGGTCCGACGGGCCAGACCACGGACCGTTTTGATCCGGATGCCGTGGCGCTGGCCTCGCGCGGCTACGTTGTTATCGCAGCGAATCCACGCGGCTCGACCGGCTATGGCCGCGCATTTACGGCCGCCAATCACCGCGATTTGGGCGGCGGCGATCTGACCGATTACGTGGCGGGCGTCAAGTTTTTGGTGGACACGGGCTACGTTGATGCGCGGCGAGTCGGCATCACCGGCGTTTCCTACGGCGGCTACATGACTATGATGGCGATATCCAAGACGCCGGAAGTGTGGGCTGCGGGTGTGGAGATCTGCGGCATCACCAATTGGTTCTCAATGTACGAGCGCGGCTCGCCCGTACTCAGGCAGTATCAAATGGGATTGCTCGGCGACCCTGTTAAGGACAAGGCAGTATACGAGGCGTCGAGTCCGCTCACCTATTTGGGACAGGTCAAGGCCCCTTTACTCGCGCTCGCGGGAGCAAACGATATCCGCGTGCCGCCCTACGAGGCGGAGCAGGTCGCCTCGGTTTTGTCGAAGGCCGGCAAGACGGTGGACTCCAAGGTGTACCCCGGCGAGGGCCATGGTTTCTTTAAGCGCGAAAATCAAATCGACGCGCTGGAACGCACCGTCGCCTGGTTCGATCGCTATTTGGGCAGTGGCGGCACGAATAAATAGCCCTCTTGCAGATTCGTTGGTAGGGCTTAGGTGAGGGCGGGGTCCGCGGAGGAGTTGCTTGACGCCGGGGCTCTGCGGCGAAGGAGCGCCGCAGAGATCAAGGTGATGAGGAGGCCCACAGGCAGAGGTTCCATAAGGGTGTAGGCCATGTTGATGAAGGGGTTCTGATAGAGCTGCTGGGAGTGCTGGATGGCGGCGACCCGCGCGGCGGTGGTGGCGGCGTCGAGGCCGGCCGACTGCACCTTGTGGATTTGTGCGGCGAAGTAGCCGTCCATGAAGTGGGGCATGAAGTTGAGGTAGAGAACTTCCCACATGACGACGTAACAAACGGAACTGATGAGGGCGATGAGGATGCCGCAAGCGAAGGCGCGGCCGAAGGAGATTTGCCCCGCTAGGGTGATGTCGCGGTAGCTACGGATGCCGAAGTAGATGAGCAGGAACGACGCCACCATGATGGTGTAGCCGAGGACCATGCTGTGGCCGGAGCCGATCTTGTCGGCGAGGAGCAGCGAGCCGCCCATGAGGACGGACATGATCAGACCGGAGATGAGGCCGAAGGTGAGGACGATTTTCTTCATGTAAGGCTCCTGGGCGTGAAAAAGCACGGACTCACGATGCGGTGTGGCCGTGCCGGATGGCGTCATCCTTTCGGATGAATTTTGAAGCAGGAGCGGAAATCATGCTTTTGGGTGAGCCGATCATGGCAGCAGGCCGAGTTCTTTGCCGCGCCGCACGGCCTGGGTCCGGCGCGCGGCTCCGAGCTTGTCGAAGGCGCGGGAGCAGTGGGTCTTGACGGTGTTCTCCGAGACAAAGAGCTGGGCAGCGATCTCGCGATTGCTGAGGCCGCGGGCAATGAGGGTCAGGATTTCGAGCTCGCGAGCGGTGATGCCGAGGCTCTGCTGCTGGGCTGTGTTTGGAGCGAAAGGCGAAGCCGGCTCGGCGCCCGGGCCAGACGTGGGAGCGGGGACTTCACGCACCTCGATTGCCGTCCGTTTGCGCGTGATGCGCTGGCCGAGCCAGATGCCAAAGACGGCGAAGAGGATGGCGATGAGGGCGCCGTAGAGCTCGATCGAGTGCTCGATGACGACGAAGCGGTATTCGGTGTATCGGAGGGCGGCGATGAGCAGGCCGCCGACAAGGCCGAAAATGAGGACGTGCCGCTTCATGGTGAGATGTGCGGAAGTGTAATGGAAGGACGGATAGGGGGCGCAAGCCTATCTAGCGGAGCGGCCCAGACGCCCATCTTGGCGGTAGGCACCTAGGACACCAGGGACTCTTATGACATATCGCACGCAGCGCCAGCGATGGGCGTACCGGAACGGACAACAGTCCGAAACGGTGAGACGACGAATGCTAAATCGACAGTAGCCTCTCAAAAAAGGAGCGGTATTGGCGTAACGCGATTCGCAAGTTTTCGGTGGTCGGCGCCTCCGCTTGATCGAGCCCCTTTTCGAGTTCTGATCGTTGCTTGGCGAAGGTTTCCGCCAGACTCTGGGTGACTTGAGCGACGAGCTCATCGGCGGCGTGCACCGCTTCTCCGGGATCGTCAACGAAGCTTTTTTGCACCACGTCCCAGCGGGCGCGCAAATCCGTCGCTGCCTCTTGAGTAAAAAGCGGCGCGAGTTTCGCGTCGTCCATTACGGTTGTCTTCGTCACGCCGTCGGTATTGATCGCCTGCAGCAGAGGCAGGTCCGCTTCGTGAATGGCCGATGGTGGGGTGATTGGCAGGCTCGGAAGGTCCGATATGCTTAACGTCCCATCGCGCGGCTCGCCGTTCATCTGCGGGCTCACGAATGCACCGGAACGCCGCGATCGGCTGTCACAGTAGGCGCTAGGGATTTGGCTTCGAGAAGTTCATCGAAGAGGGTGCGGTAGTGGACTACGGCCTTTCGCAATTCCTCAGTGTCCGCCTCACCGCTGGCGTCCCGAGTCGCGATGACCTGTGCAGCGCGATAATTTGATACGACGCCCGGGTAGTCGACGGAAATATCGGCGGCGCGCCGCTCGAAGTCGCCCATCGGGTACCCGCGCCTTTCCATCAGTTCTCGCACCAGTTGATCGGCTTCGACGACGACTCCCTTCGGGTTGTCGATGAAGCGGCCTTGCAATGCACTCCATGCCTGGGAAAATCGCGCCGCATCTGCCGGCGTCAGCGACACTATCTTTAACCGAGCGACTCGTTGCTCACGCTTCAGCAGTTCCGCCTCGGCCCGTGTCCGGCCGCCGAAGTCAACGATCGCTCGGTCATATTCCGGCCCGAACCGCCGTTTGAGCTTCGCAGAGCGTTGTTTTTGCATGACCAACCATACGACGACCGCGAGCCCAAGAGCGGTCAAGAGAACGGCAAAAATGAGGGTATCGGTCGGTATCGTGTGCATGTGTACTTCCTACTATTGGCCTAAGTGGGGCTGCGGGTGCGTCGTTGCTCATGGTCTTTGGCTGTGTAGGAGAAGTGTTATCTAAAGTCAGGCAAGTCACAGCCGGATGCTTCAAGCGATTGGCGTAGGACATCGCCTCACGTGAATGACACGGTGACGAGACTTACCGCACCGGGGCGCCCACCGGGTCAGTTGGAAGAGCGGCAATGTTGCCTATCTATCGGCGAGTCGCTTCGACGTTGATCCATAGCCAGCGAATCGCCGACATACATCTTAACCGTATCTTCTGACCTAAGAATCTCCTCAACGCTTTCGGCGCGAGCAAGATAATTTCTATACACACCCGAACAACTTTGTTCTAGCACTTCTCGTAACGCGCGCTCGCCGACATCGAACGGCAGTTTCAGGAATTCAATCAACTTGAAGCGAAATTGACTGAACCTCAACGCTTCCCGAATTTGATTTGTGCTGGGCTCCGGCACGAGATTCTTTTGTCCCACCAAAAACAAAATATAAAATCCCCCCTCGAGGGCGCTTTGCAGACGGCCTGAGGGGAGTGAAACGCTGTCGGTGATCCAACAGCGTTGGCAACAGTCTGACCGGATGGTCGCCACCCGTCTGTG
>Ga0210387_10000050_pt1 | contig 91919 bp, 91 predicted proteins | sample IncBWC7OmetaG_FD_160108 | JGI IMG/M metagenome (GOLD analysis project Ga0210387, IMG submission 160108) | Forest soil microbial communities from Barre Woods Harvard Forest LTER site, Petersham, Massachusetts, United States - Inc-BW-C-7-O ...
CAGGGACATACCTGCAACGGCGCACTTGTTGTAGTATTGCGGTCTCGGAGGGGTTGAGCCAACTGCACGGTGACAGGCGGACCGACTCCAAGAAGTAGGGTCGAGCGCGCATAGAAATGTGAGAAGTCGAGGACCACAACCCAAATGCCGTACAATGATCGGAAACCGCTGTTTGAGAAGATCGAGACCCTTCGAGGGGGCCGCGCCCTCGTTTGTTATTTCACATTTGACCGCGCATACAATCCCGCCACATGCCAACCTCTTGGTCTCCAAACACAGTTTCACGCGGAGGTCAAAGAATCTCTATTCAGAGTGTTGAAGGAATCAGTTTCAGGAAAAACCGGAGTCGATTTGTGTCTCTACACGCGAGGCGGAGACACGAATGCCGTCTGGCCAATCGTTAGCCTGATTCGCGAATTTGACCCCGACTTTCAACTGCTCGCCCCCTTTCGATGCCACAGTAGTGGAACGCTGGTGGCACTTGGAGCAAAGGAGATTCATCTTTGTCCCATCTCCGAGTTGAGCCCAATTGACCCAAGCACGGGGAATCAATTCAATCCACTTGATCCCACGGACAAAAACTCATCGAATAGGCTCCCGATCAGCGTTGAGGACGTTCAAGAATACCGGTCGTTTATTCGTGAATCCCTAAATCCAGCACAGTCTAAGTCCCAAAAATCGAAGGACCCTTCGGAGCAGGCAAGTCCCGAGTTTGTGCCCTTTCTGCAAAAGCTCGTTACCGACGTTCACCCTCTCGCACTGGGAAATGTGCATCGCGTCCACCAGCAGATAAAAAAACTAGGAAGCAGCCTGTTGAATCTGCATCCAGTTAAGGGACGAGACGTCGACAAAATTATAGACGAGCTCGCTAGCCGGTTCTTTTCTCATCTCCACATGATTAATCGTAAAGAAGCTCTCGAAATCCTTGGGTCAGAACAGGTGAAGTTCGCGTCTGATGACCTTGCGTCCGCGTTGGATGAGCTGTTGCGTGCGTATGAGGACCAGTTTCATCTTCGACAAGCATTCTTTTTGGGTGAGCACATGGCAGACGAGCCACAGAAATCAGTTCGATTCATCGGCGGAGCGGTCGAATCCCGGCACTGGTCGTACTTGTTCGAAACAAAGGCGAAAATTACGCAAAACTCGAAGCTCCCCGCCAACGTCCAAGTTCAGTTACCGGCTGGACAAATAATGCCGCTGATCCCAGGCCTTCCCCGGGAATATAGCTTAGACTTAATTGCACAGGGCTGGATTCACAACAAAACGCCCCAGGGAGTCACGCTGTGAGACGCATATTTTGTACAGACCTTCAGACGCTGCCGGTGGCCCTTTCTCCGGCCGTGCAGATTTCTGTCTCGACGGCTGAGGAATCGGAAAACTACTTTACCGGGTATAGTCCGTATCTACCCGAGGCTGAACCCAGTGCGCTCCTGCCAAGCGGGACGTATCGAATCGTTGACGATCAGCTGTTCCAGATAGTCGAATCCCCTTTGCGGGAGAATCCCAAGAAAAAACTAGCCTAAAAACGTGTCTGCGTACTTCAAGTTCGGAGGCATCCTTCGGGAGAACGTTGCCTTGATTGATACGTCGGCTGTCCTGGCTTTGCTGGATGACCGCGAAGCCTTGCATGCGAAGGCCAAAGTTTTCCTCGAGGAAAGCTCGTTGGATTGGGCTTCCGTGGATCTGACCGCTCACGAAACCTTCACGCGACTGCGTCACAGAACCGACGTGCCCAAGGGCCTGGAAGGGTTCGATTTTCTCAGAACAGATCTCACTATCATTGACTTCCAGAGAGCCGACGAGGTTCGAACGCGGTCGATTCTTAAAAAGTATGCCGACCACAGAATTAGCTATCACGACGCGATGTGCGCCGCCGTGATGCTTCGTAGCGGTATCTACAAGATTTTCACATTTGACAGGGATTTCTTAATTCTTGGGTTTCAAATCGTTCCCGGTTCGTAATACCGATGCCGTGGTCAGTTTTTCCAATCCGAGTTTTTCTCTCGCCGAATGCAATCGACGGCTTGCACTAGCCCCGCAGCGAAGGAATCGAGCACGGCTTGGGGCTGCCCTTGAAGGATCGTCTGACCGAACGCTGCCATCATCGCACCAACGAACGCGGCATCATCTGTTGCGGGTAATTTTCCGGCGAAACACATGTTGCAAACCTTCTCGACGATTTGGACGAACTCGTCCGCGCGCCGGGTGGACGCAGGCTTGCCGACGTTTTTTTTCCTTCGGTTGCCGTCCCACCAGGAATTCCTGAACCGACTCACCCATGCCCGTGTGGTGTGCCACCGGGCGGCGATCCTTTGTTCGCTCGCACGGAGATCCCGCGCGATGTCCCGCAACTCTTCGACTGAGAATTTGTAGCGATGGCCAGGTGTCCCCCGCGGCCGGCGATACTTATGCAAGCGCATGACTCTCCGGACCGCGTGGGCCGGTATGCAAAGTGTCTGACTGATTCGCGGCTCCCCATAATTCCTTCTTAGCAATTGAAGAATTGTCCGTTCCTGAAGAGGTGTTACAGTGAAGCCTGGATGCGGAGCCATTCCCGCCTGCCGCTGAATTTTGGAAACAGTCGAGCGGCACAGTTTCAACTTGCGGGCGATTCGCTTTTGAAGGATGCCGCTTTTTGAAAGTGCTTTTATCTGCGAAATGATTTCCGGCGTTACTTTACTCATACGGCTTTCCTCTCTCTCCGCGATTTTATTCGGGGGAAAAAACCGACCAACGGGCCTTCGGGTCGAAATGCAGGAACACTGCGGACGGTGGCAGTGGCGCGAGTCGAGAGCGGCACATGGACTGAGTTCTCGGAACGATTTCTCAATATCCGCGCAATCGTCATCACGCTAAACCCGAATCGTTCTGCAAGCTGAGGAGTGCCAAGATTTTCACAGTCTCGGATGTGGAAGATTTTTTGGATAACTTCCGGCGTTAGCTTTCTGCTGGAGCCGTGCTTCGTTTCGATTATTGGCCGGCCGCTTCGCCCTCGCAGGGGATCTGGATGACTGTCCTGCCACCTTTTTAGGCGGACAGGCGCGGCGTCGTTTTCGATGAGTTCAAGAAAATATTTTTCGATTGTGATGTTGCGGCGGGATAGCTTTTCGGCGATGAGGAGCTGCAGGGCTTTATTCAGCCGAAATCGGACCAGGCTCGGCACAGCTTGCAGCGATTGTGTTGGCGTGGCCACGGCTTAGGCTTCTCCAGACTCTTTACGGCAGGTTGACCGCGACCCACGTTGCCGGCGTTGTGATTACGCCGTTCTGAAAAATAGCGGACACGCTGCAACGATAAAGCCAGGTCGAGCTGTTGCCGCTTGCCAAACGAAAATAGCAGTAGTCGGCGCTCGCGCCTTGCACGTCCAATGGCGCAGTCGGCGAGTTCGGATCTGCGCTTCCGTACAAAATTGTGAAGCCTGGCCCGAATCTGTGGCCGCTTAAAACTTGTGCCATTCTCAGTCTCCTTCGTCGGTTCCCGAACCGCCGTAAATTGTGTCGAATACCGGCGCGACAGGGACGGAAATTTCTCTTTGGCCGTGGCGCGGGATCGCGCGGAGATTTGCCGGTGTTGGTACTACGCGGGAGAATCCTGTCGGCATCGGCGCGAGTGCGTCCAGGTCATCATCCCCGCTCATCATCGTTTTCTGGCTGTCGCGCAGCGTCTTCGCGCACTTCGTGTGATAATCGGCTTCCCCAGCGTGGTGCTCGGCCATCCCCTTGTGCGCGTCCGCGATTTTCTGAAGGCACTCGCCTGCTTCCGCGTGGGTTTCCCCCATCTCGGATTTGCCGAACGCTTCGGCGAGTTTTCCGAAGTGCTTGCCGAGTTGCAAGTGGTGCTTCGATTGTTCGATGTGATGCTCGGCATGACGCAGATGCAAGCTGCCCAGATGCTCTTTCACCGTCATGGCTTTCCTCCAGATGCCCAAAGTTGGGCGAGGCTCGAAAAAAATCCACGCGGATGCTCGTTCGCTCGATTCTCGCGCGTGACTTCCACGTTTGTGACGCGGCCTTTTGGATTCAAGAAAAGAAATCCGATTCGTTTGTTCGCGCCTTTGCCAATAAAGCCGACCCGGAGAACAGGACCGCCCACATCACGCGGGGTCGGTTCAATCGGCTGCGAGTATCGTGCTTCGCCGCTCATGCGGCCGCCGCAAATTCTTCGGAAAGTTCCTGCAAAATCTGGCCAAACTCGGCGCGCGCTTGGGGGGTGAAGCGGTCCAAGATTTCCGAAACGCTTTTGCCGAGTTGCCGCTGCTCAACAAAAAATTTGCGGAAAATATTTTTCTCACTGCCGCCAAAACGCTTCCTCAGTTCGTCCGACGCGGACGGCGCCGGCGGAGTGTTCTTTTCCGCCTTGGCGGCGATTTTCCGATAGCGCGCAGCGAGGTCCTTGTCGAGCTGCGAAGTCTCTTCCCGGAAGTTGGCAACGTGCTGGTGTGCGCCGCGTCCTCCGAGTGCCGCCGCCAACTCCGCATCCGCACGAAATTGTGCAAAGGCATCGGGCACCTCCCGGTCCAAGGCGATGGGGTCGTCGTTCGCGCTATCGAAAGCCAGTCTGAATTCCAATGAGTTCATTTGTTCGCCTCCACTCAATCACTGCGCTTGAACTTGCGTGACTTGCGCCCACGGAACGAAAGTCGTTGTTCCGGGGAGGAAAAAGCCGCCGTTCAAAGCAAGATTTCGGATTGCCGTCGAGTAGTCCGTGACTCCCGTGCTGGTGTTTATTAGCGCGGCTGGGATCGGCAATGTCGCCTGGCTGGAACTGCCGTAGCTGATTAACATTTGCGTCGGCTGAGCCATCTCATTTCTCCGTTCGGCGTATTTCGTTCAGCTCGCTAAGAGCCGCGGGCCAGTCGGCCATCAATCTGTCTCTTCGCTTGAGAAGTTCGCGCCATTCCGTTTCAATCGCGGCCCGGGCGGTCAAAGGACAAATAATTTGCAAAAGTCGGCCGAATCGGTCGGCGCGGATGGAGTGCTGGCTTCGGAACCGCTGCATTTCCGCGTCGAGTGCGTTTAAGGCAGCCTTGATTTCGCGGACGCGGTTTAACGCTTGCGCTTCACGGTCGATCGGCGGCGGCGCGGGCTCGGGAATCGCTGCGGTTTTGCTGAACCAGCTCATTAGCAGTCCCTCTACGGTTTGAGCGCGACCAAGGCGCTGAATAAAGCCAGAAAGAGAATCAACATGTAAATTCCGCATCGCTTGCTGGAAACCAGACCGTTCATGCACCGAAGCGTGGCACAGAAGTTTAACATTGGCAACTCTATAACTTACCCCCCTGGGTAAGTTATTTGACTGGCCATCTCACAAAACCCGCGGGCCAGATCAGATCCTTGCTTGAAAATGCGACCGCTTGGAAAGTTTTGAGGAAGTGTTAGAAAAAAGTGCTAGGCTGGCCCAATGGCCGTCTGCAGCATTTGCGCGAACAGCGAACTGGCGGGAGTCATCAACCAACTACTGTTCGAGGAAATCGGACTCGACGTCATCGCCGAAAAAACCGGCGCGCACCGTTCGACCATTTTCCGGCACAAGAAATCGTGCTTTGTCGAGTGGCGTGCCGCCCGGCTCAAAGCCAAGAGCGACAAAACCCCCGGTGACGGCCGCCTCTTCGTCAAATGGCCCGGCGAACCGATCCCCGCGGGTTGCGGGCCGGGTGACGACTTGCTGATTGTCGAATACGTTGTCACCAACGTCGCTGACATCGTCGCTCGTGGAAATCCCCGCGCCTTGGGGACCGAGCACGTCGATGCACTTCACGGAATCGCATTGACCGAAAACGCCAAACGCGAACACTCAAGAATCAAAGAGCCCGCCTGATTGCCAAGTAAAGGCCTCTCCTGAGCCCGTAGGCGCGACTTCTCCGCAAGCCTGGACTCCGTTCCGCTGCGAATTTTCGTCTCGAAACAATTTCGGGCAAATCTCGCAAATTCCCGTGAGGGTGATTGGAGAAATCTGGCGGGCTCGGCGCAGAAGTTATGAGGGGAAGGGAATGCGCGCGCGCCCGTCAGAACCGTGCATCGGCAAGGCAGCGTTCTCGCCAGTAGCGCGTTGACATGCAAAGACTTGTCGCAAGAGCACTCGCGCGTGCTAGTTTTTGTGTCAGTTTAGGTTTTCGGGTTGCACCATTCCAGGGCAGCGTGCTTTTTCGTGCCATAGCAGTGCCAGGGATATCTTCCGAGAGCTCGTCGAGCGTGGAAGTCTCGCGTGCGAGAGAGAAGCGTCACTTTTTCGGGTTGGGCAATTCCACGTCGAGCCCAGCGAGTTTGGCATTTCGGCGGAGCCGTTCGAGATGATCCTCGGTTGTGCGGCCAGCGGGGCCGAAGATGCGGCGTGGTATGAGTGGCGGGCGCTCGCGCAGGAGTTCGAGCATGGCTGGGAATTGGGCGACGGAGAGGTCACGGACTTGGACGTGAAAGCGGTCATGGGCAAGCTGGTAGATTTGCTCTTTCTTCCAGTCGTTCCCGAACGCAACGTCAAAAAGGGTTTGCATGTCTCTTGGTGTGATTCGGTCAGAAGTGGCGGGGAGAGTCTCTCTCTTTTCCTCCGCTCTCCCTTCTCTACTCTCTTTACAAACCTTTGCTGCAGAATCTGCAGCCGGTGAATGCAAAAACTGCAGCCGGTCATTGCCAGAACTGCAGCCGGTGACGGAAGGATCTGCAGCCGGTGACGCTTCGCCTGTTGCAGATTGTGCATCCGGTCCAGTTGCAGAATCTGCAGCCGGTGATTTGGTGAAGTAACAGTGGCCGGGGTGAAGGGCGGTCCACTCATCGTGAGTGAGCACGCGGTAACGGATGGAGAGCATGTGCCCGGTGACGGGGTTGCGTTTCTGTCGCGTGCCTTTGTCCATGCGGACAAACCAACCGCGTTCTTCGAGTCGGCCGCGCGAGCCAAAAACCGTGCGTGGGGAGATGCCGCCGCCGAATTCTTTGGCGTCCCGGCGGTCATCGGAATAGAAAATGCCGGATCCACGAGAGACGGCCAGCGCGTAAGAGTGGTAGGCGCAATCTGCCGGGCTCATGTGGCGACGCGCGAAGCATTGACCTTGATTTTTTCCCGTGGTACTTTCGCCCATCGGTTAATTTCCTTCGTTCTTCGGGCCGCCTGATCCGCGGCCCTTTCTAATTCACAGGGACAACGACACCTTGCGGCGTAGTTCTTTGAGCGCGGCGCGCTTCAACCAGGTGGCAAAGGGTAGGCCTTCCTCGACCGCGCGCTCTCTCATCGCGGCGTACTGCTCAGGTGTCAAGCACAAAGCGCACATCGTCCGGGAGGAGAGGTTCCGCCGTCTACGTTTCGCTCGGCGTGGGGTTTCGCCAGTGTTTATCTGTATTTCCGTCATTTCCGTTTCTCCTTTCGCCAAATCTTAGGGGCTAAGTTATTAGTCAGTTATAACCGTCCTGTGTTTATAACTATGCTATGATGTGTACACGAAAAAGATAACAGCCGCCACAAGAATTTACGGCGAGAACAATGTGGGCCTGAACGGGTAGGCCAATAAGACGCGCAAGCTGGAGCCAAGCGCAGTCCTTTCGAGAAGGTTCGAGAGACTGCGCTTTTTTATTTGCGACCGAGCACGATGAGCGAAGCCGTTCAACCCGCATGGAAGCCTGAGCGTCCGCTCTTGCTCACGCAGCAGCAGACCGCACTATGGTTGAACATCAGCGAACGAACCGTCCGTAATTTGATCCGCAAGCGGAAGTTGCCAGTTAAATTCATTGGCCGGCGGTCCTTGATACCCGCTACCGCCGTCGAGAAGTTTGCCAGGCAGGTGGCCGGGCAGTAGCGTTCGATAAGAGGGTGGCCACTTGATAGGATGGTGTCACTCTGATATCATTCTGAGTGGAGGTGCTGTCCATGAAGAAAGGTAAGCCCGATGTAGTCCAGACCACTCTGCGGCTTCCGCGTGCAATCTGGAAGCGAATCAACCAGCGCGCGGCCCTAAAGAATCTCTCGATGCAGCAAGCCATTCAGGAAGCCGTTGTCGAATATTGTTGGCGAGCGGAAGAAGCTGAGAAAGGCGGCCGAGCATGAAAAACGAAAAACTGCCACGGGGGATCCATCGCCGCGGGGATTCTCTCGCTGTGTGGTTCGCGCTTAGAGACACACGTTGCGTCAATGGGGCACACGTACCCGACTGCGAGTGCGGCCAGATTGAACGGCGATCGGTCGGCGAGTGTACCGTCTCCTATGCGGAGAACATGCTGCGGGTTTTCAAAGCTCAAGTTAGGGATGGAGTCTACCAGAAGCGACAGCCACGCCCGGAACCAACTCCGAAAGCTCGTGCGGTAATTGTTTCTGACTTACTCGAACCATATCTCAGGAACTATAGGAACAAAGGCAAGCGCGCCGAATCCCGGCAATTGATTGCGTGGGACCATCTCAAGGAAACTTTTGCGGATGTTCCGGTTGAAAAACTGGAAACCGACCAAATCGAAAAATACATTGAGTCCCGCCGCACAGAGATCACAGAAGAAAGAGCACTCCTGTCTCGAAACGCGACGGTCAACCGCGAACTCTCGCTGCTCCGCGCGATGCTGACGCATGGGACTAAAGTCACTCCCCGGCGTGTCGAGCGAATGCCTGCCTTCCCGGACAAGCTCGAAGAAGGCGAAGCGCGACAGGGGTTCATCGAAGATGCCCAGTACCGCGTGCTGGCCGGTAACGCAAAAATCCTTTGGCTGCGAACTCTGCTTGGTTGCGCGTATCATTTCGGCTTCCGCAAAAACGAACTGCTCAAACTTCGCGTCAAGCAAGTGGACCTGTTCGACCGGGCCATTAACCTAGAGCGGCGTCAGACGAAAGGGAACACAGCCCGCCGCATCTTCCTCACAGATGAAACCTTTCAACTCTTGGCGGCCTGCATCTCGGGGAAGAAAGAGAATGACTTTGTGTTCACGCGCGAGAATGGCGAGCCGGTTTGCGATCCGCGAGACGAATGGGCGGCCTTGTGTGTCTCGTCGGGGCTCGGCCAATGGATAACGGCCAAGCGAGCGGACGGCGAAGAATTCAAAGCCTATCGCGGGCTGAATCTGCATGACCTGAGAAGAAGCGCAGTCAGGAGAATGGTTCGCAGCGGAATCTCTGAAACGATTGCCATGAAGATTTCAGGACATTCGACTCGGAAAATTTTTGACACCTATGATATTTCGAGCGATGCGGACAAACGCGAAGCGGCGCGAAAGATTGCGAGTGGTCCCAAACCCGAAACGGGCCGCCAGCAAAATCCGAGTCCCGAACAGGGTACCGGAACTGACACAAAAACTCGCACACCGGCTTTCGGAGACACTTATGCCCATAGTTGAAAATGGGATAAGTGTTTTAGAAAGAATGGCGGGGACGACGAGACTCGAACTCGCGACCTCTGCCGTGACAGGGCAGCGTTCTAACCAACTGAACTACGTCCCCGCGGGTCTTGCTGTCACTAACGGATGGTGGGCAGTGCAGGGCTCGAACCTGCGACCTCCTGCTTGTAAGGCAGGCGCTCTAACCAACTGAGCTAACCGCCCTCTGCTCACATTTCTCCATGCTACAGGAAGCCTGAAGCATCGTCAACGAAACCCCGCGCTTTTTCGTTTTCTCCCCTGTTTTGCAAATCGCGCCGGCGCCCGGGTTGGTTGCGAAATCTTCGCGCAGCCAGTAAACTCTGTATCTTGCTTTCCGTCAAAGGAACATCCCAGAGATGCTGCTGAACCGCGATTATGTCGGCCACATGGCCTCGCAAGTGGTCAAGAAACTCGTCGAAGACGAGCAGGTCGAAATCAAGGAAAAAGACGTTGAGCCGGTGATCCTGAAAGTGCGCACCCGCATGATGGACGAAATCACCGTCGAGGACAAAATCAACGAAGAAGTGCGCACCATCCTCACCCAGCACCAGGACGAGATGCGCCGCGCCGGGATTTCCTATCAGGACATGTTCAAGAAGGTGAAAGGGCAGCTGGCGCGCGACCGCAAACTGATTTTGCGCTGAACCATTCCGGAATTTGCAGCGGCAACAAGACAGGGGCGAGACAATAGAATGCGATTGACCCGCGAAAAAATCGTGCGCATCTCCCACCAGGTCGTGGACCTGCTGGTGCAGACCAATGAAGTGGTGTTCGTGGAGGACCGCGACACCATCCGCCAGCACATGGTCCAGACCATGACCAACATCCTGCGCGAGGAAGAAAAAATCGAAGTCGAAGTCCGCAAGAAAATCTCCTCGCAGAAAAAAGAAATTCTCGAAGGCAGCGAAGAGTGGGACGTCCTCTTCCGCAAATACTATTCCGATGAACTGCGCCGCGCCGGCATCGCCGCCGCCCCCGAAGAGCACCAGAAAGCCGGCCACGGCGGCCACCGCTAGCCCGCAAGAGAAATTGAACGTTGTTGCAAGCCTCGTTTCCCGGAAGGGAAACGGGGCTTTTTGCTTTTGGGGGAGGAAGATTTCACCACAGAGGACACAGAGTACGCACAATTCTGGGGGAGGATCACCGGAAGGCGGATTCTGGGGTAGCGAAAGTAGGCCCGCCAGCCTCAGAAATCACGCCAGGGTTTCCGGACGGGGACGCTGGTGTAGAGCGCGCCGCGGGAAGGGAACCCGGCGTCAGCGTTCCATTTTCTCGCGCTGGCGAGGAATTTCTTGAGCCGGTTGAGGACTCGCTTCAACATGGTGAGCCTCCGGACGCGCGCAATCGGGCTCAGGGTACTCCGAGGGGCAGCGCCCGTCAACAGGGATGGAAGGATGCAGTGAACAACAACCCCATGCGAGAAAGGGTTATCAGTAATCAGCGATCAGTAATCAGGGAGCGGGAATAAGGAGAAGCCCGAGACCCATCCACCACACAACGGAACCTGAGCCACCCGCCGGCAATTTAATTGCGGGAAAGGTTGGTCACGGCAAGCCGTCGATTTGGAATGCGACGCGGGTAATTTGCTGAGTTGAATTCGCTATCGCGGACCAATCCGAAGCAGCCAAGGGCATAACATTTAGAGTGGTTGCCGTACTATTGAGAAAATTCGTGCTCGTGGCTGTGTCCGACGACGACGCAAACCACTGGCCGAAGCCGGCATTATCTCCTGGCCCGATTACCAGCCAAAACTGCGTTCCGCTGGCCAGCGCAGGACGCGCGCTGGAGGCGATGATGGTGACTTCCGTAAATGGCGGGGGAGTTGCCGTCGGGAAGTTGGTCACTTTGATCAATTCCAGGACCGTGCCTGGAGTGCCGTTATTGTCCGCGGTAATCCAAACATTGAAGGTGTCCGCGGCTCCGATCACGGAAAACGGAAGCTCGATGGCACTCAGCTTGAGGCTGGCGGCGGGAGTGAAGCTGGCGGCCAGCGTAAACGGCGGAATCAGGCCCGCTGAGTTGGCACCATTCACGGAAAATGAATTTGGACTGATGCAGTCGTCGGCCCTGCCAACTGGACAACCCGAAGCCGGGCCGAAATTGCTGAACAGGGGCAACCCAGGGCTAACGTATATCGACGCGGACGCGCTCACGTATTTGATCTTCACGGGGTGGGCCTGTGATTCATAGAGCAGGACAGCGCTATTCGTTACCACTCCTGGACTAAGAGCGCTGACCACCAGGGTGATGGACACTCTTCCCGGAAAAACAATTGGACATTGCACTCTGTTCCCAAAAGAAGGACTCCCGGGTGTGAGATTTGCGAGCGGATTGTATCCGCCGACTTCGGTGCATTTTTCTGTGGGTACATTGGGACCGCTGTGCTGCACAGAGACGAACTTTGTCCGGTAGGGCACCGGATCGATGACGCCTGCAGTCACTTTCTGGGGGCTTTCCACCGTAATGGTGAAGGTTATATCTTGCCCGAGAAATCCCGCTGCCGGAGAAACGCTCATCGTGATCGTCGGCGTTTGTGCCGTGGCGGGCGCGCCGCCGATAAGGGCAATCAGAAGCACACCAGCGAAACAAACTTTGCTTGCAGTTCGCGAGGGCACGGGCGCTCCTTTCCCCAGAGGTTGGGCCCATCGAAAGGATGCAGGTGATTAAAGCTTGCTCGGAATTTCGCGCAGCCGGCGCGGGCATGGTTTCGGTCTGCTGTTAACTTACTACGATATGGCGAATTGTCAATATATCTGGAACTCAGGCCACCCTCCGATCACTTGCGGACCGGTAATTCTAAGGAGTGGGGATCGGCACCAGCGCGTCCGCCATTTTAGGCTGAATCAACACGCCACCCCAAGACCCAGGTACCCATAACCGGAACCTGGGCCACCCTTATCGCGCTAGAACCTCTTGGGCGACCTTGCCTTTCGGCGGGTGGCGCACCCTTGTCGCACTAGAACCTCTTGGGTGGCCTTCCCTTTCGGTTTTGAAAGGGTGGGCAACTCTTCGCTTGGGGGCACTTGTTAATCCCTTCCTAACAACAGATCGCTGATTACTGATTACTTCTTCTCGCTTGAGCATGCGCTAACATTCGGCTAGGCCGCTCGCTCTCGAAGATGCGCTTCTGAGTGTCTATCAGCAATCGCTTGTCGAAAACAGGAAGGCGGTATTGCTTGAAGAGAAGAGCTTTCCGGTTCTAGTGACGGCGAAACGAAAACTCAGAGAAGGGGAAGCGGGCGGCGTAAAGCCGCCCCTACATTTGGTGGATTTTCAATTCGATGGAAGAGAGTTGTGGGGCCTGGAAAAGGGTCCGGAGACGAAATCCCGTTGGGAGGCAATGACGAGGAGCGGCAAGAAAGTAATGCAGTTCCTGGAGGGTGCAAGATACATCGCGGTCGTCGCGGATGGAAAGGTGCATTTCTATCCCCACAAAAATTAGGGCACGGTTGGCTTAGCTTTTGGTGGATGGCGATCAGCAATGCAGCGCTGGTTTATTCCGCGCTTCTTTGCTGTAATCAAATGCCCTGGAACTCCAATCTTTTGCAGTACCGGAACCAGTAATCGTCTGCAAGGTGTTTACTTTCAGTATCCTTTCCTGGCACTCCAGTTGCTCAAGTCCTTACGGGTTTCCTTGTCGCTATTTCTTGGTCAATGGAGGTCCTCCGTGCATTTCCTTTCCAACCCTGCAAGAACAGCTCGCCGCTTGCTTTTTTCACTCGTCTTTCTTCTGAGCCTCCTCCTCTTCACCGCCCCTCAGGCGCGCGCTGATGGCTTCACCATCACCATCGTTGACAATGGCGACATGCCCGTCACCGCTCCAAGTCTCATCATCACCGGGAGCAGCTCTGCGGCATCCGTGGTCTTCGATAACTGCGGTACCAATGGTTGCACGATCGTACTGGCACCCAACCCACTCTTCACTGCTATCTCGATCCCGTCGAACTTTTATCTAAATCTACCCGGCAACCCGGACGTGGCGGACTGGTACCAATTCACACTGAGTGCCAACGGGGACGTGACCATCGGATTCTCGAATCTTCCTCCCATTGATCCCCTCTGCGGCGACCACGGTTGCACCGCCATCACCGGCGCCCTTGTCACCGTCGGTCAGATCACCTGGGGTGACCCGGTCAGCGACACGATTCAGTTTGAGACCGCTTCCGGAAGCACTGGGACTCCTGCTCCCGAGCCCTCCTCGCTTCTGCTACTCCTCGGGGGCCTTGCAGGAATAGCCTCCCTCTCCCGGCGTTCTTGACTCAAGAACCCTGAGCGCCGACCACCAACTGTCTTTCCTCCCGCCATCTCTTCTCATCGTTGCCGGGTGCCGCACCCTGCCCTGAGCCCGCCGAAGGGACCTGCTCTTTCAGGGTGCGGTTTTTCTCCCATTTTTCCTGCCGCCCCGCCCTCCACATCTTCCAGCCCGTTCGAACGCCAACCCCTGCTGTACGCTTCCGTTCGAACGAAAGCGTAACTGTCTGTAACTTGTCAGAGTCTTATCGAGTTGTTAACTATTCTCCATGAGCAATCACCGATGACAAAACGACCAGACGCATCCTACAACCTCTGCACCTTTAAATTCGCCAACGGCAAATTCTGCACCATGCCCGCCCATCCAAGCTACGAAGGTCTCTGCCTCAACCACGCCACCATCCATCGCCGCACCTTTCATCGCGAAGACGATCTCGTCAAAGAGCTCGCCAGCCCCGCCGGCGATTTCATCACCCAGATTGATATCAATCACGTCCTCGGCAAACTCTTCGAGGCTCTCGCCGCCAACCGTGTCTCTCCCAAACGCGCCGCCACCCTCGCCTATATCGGCCATCTCCTGATGCAATCCCAACATGGCGCAAGAAGGGAAGCCAGCAACTGGTCCATCGAATCCCAGGTCCTCTCCAAGCTCATCGACATCAAATATCCATCCGAACCTACCCCCGACGCCGCCTCCCCTGCGTCGCCCTCTCAGGCCTCTCTCTCCCGTGACTCCGCCGAAGCGATGCCTTCTCGCGAAGGCGGGTCCCCAGCCCCTTCACCCAAATCCCCTCCCAAATCATGATCCGTCTCCCTCTATGCCTCCCTGTGAACCCGCCGAAGCGACGCCCTCTCGCGAAGGCGCGCTCTTTCTCTGTGCTCTCTGCCTGCCCTGAGCGAATCCGAAGGGCGTCCCCCATGGTGAAATCCTCCGCCGGCTTTCCTCTCTGTAGGCTGTTGACTGTAAACTGTCAGCTTTTTTCCCCTAACTCTTTTCCTTCCCCTCCATCCACGCACCAGGTCGCTAACTCCTTTCCTTCCCCTACATCCGCAAAAACAGGGGGGTACCCCCTCCCCCAAAAATGTCGGCGCGCCGACATTTTTGATTTTTCCCCATATTTTTTGCAGTTTCTGAAGATCTGTTGTCGTGACAAGACAATGCCAATTACCGCGTATACGCACAACTGGGGAGCGCCTATAATGGCGCGCATGAGTTCGCCGGCACGAGGGCATAGTCACAGCCATGGCCATAAGGCGCACCGGTGCAGCTTTCATCCGGACCGCCAGGATCTGTACGTCCGCCTCGGCACCGTGAGCGTCTTCGTCCGGGATCAGGAACGAAGCCTCCGCTTTTATCTGGATCAACTCGGCTTTGAATTGGCCCTCGACGCCGACTTGCCCTCCGGCGCCCCACGTTTGGCAGTCAGCCCGCCCGACGGAACCGCCGTTCTTCTTCTGGTCGCGCCCAGGCCCGGATCCGAGGAATACCGGCTCATCGGACGCCCGACGCAGATTGCGTTCCTGACGGAAAATGTGGAGCGCAAGTACCAACAATGGTGCAGCAATGGCGTTGCGTTTTCCCAGCCGCCGCAAACGCAAGCCGGGGCGGGAAAGTCCGCAACGTTCCTCGACGTGGACGGCAACTCCTTCCTGCTCGTAGAAAACGAAGCGGCCGTGCGCGAAATCGAGGAACTCCGCCGCGAGCACGTCGAGAGACTCGAATCCGAACACATGGCGGCCATGGAATTGGAAACCGCGAGAGAAGTGCAGGCCAGGCTCCTACCGCAGACGCAACCTGAAGTGAACACGCTGGAATACTGCGGCCTGTGCATGCAGGCCAGGACTGTCGGCGGCGATTACTACGATTTCTTCACGCTCGGGCGCGACCGCTTCGGCTTCGTGATCGGCGATATCTCGGGAAAAGGCACGCCGGCGGCGCTGCTGATGGCGAATCTGCAGGCGCACCTCCGCAACCTGTGCTCCACGTATTCGAGCCGCCCGTACACGCCCTTTGCCGTGGAGCAGCCGCAACGCCTGCTGCAAGCGGTCAATCAGCTTTTCTGCGAGAACACGGCAGCCAGGGCCTTCGCCACGCTGCTCTTCGTCGAATATAACGACGCGACGCGGCGGTTGCGCTACGCGAATTGCGGACACCTTCCTGCGCTGATTCTCCGGAGCGATGACGCTCTCGAAACGCTGGATTCCACCAGCACGGTCGTCGGACTGTTCGATCGCTGGGAGTGCGAGGTCGGGGAAAGCCGCCTCTCCGCGGGAGACACCCTGGTTATCTATACCGACGGAGTCACCGAATCCTTTAACGATGAAGAGGAACAATTCGGACAAGAGCGCCTCATCGAGGCACTACGCCGCAATCGAGATCTGGCCGCACCCGCCCTGCTGCGTACGATCGTCGAAGAAGTCCGCCGCTTCAGCCCCCAAAAGCAGCACGACGACATCACCCTGATCGCCGCAAAATGCCGGTAAAATTGTGAGCTCCCGGTGGATCGAAGGCGTTTGGGGAAGTTGAGGTGTAAGGAGGGTGATTCCTGTAGTCGGATTGGGGATATTCCCTGTGTTGACACACGCATCCCCGCACCCCACTATCGAGCATGCACGGCGGCCAGTCTTGGGCGCCTCGAAGGGGAATCGGCCCATGAAAAAATTCTTAGGAATCATCACCTTACTGGTTGCGGTCAGCGTCTCAGCACTGCTCTCACCGGTCGTCTACGCGGATACCTTTACGGATTACACAATCAACTTCCTGGGTCCCGCGGGAACCGTTTTCCCGACCTCCGGAACCATCGTCTACGACAGTACGCCGGGAGCGTTGAACCCGTTTGCAGGCTTTAGCGTGAGCTGGGACGGCGAGGTGTTCGACTTCGCCTCGATCGCCAACCAATATAATTACCTGGCAGGGACGCAGACACCGGCGATGTTCAACACCTCTGTGCCGGGCTGCACCGGAGCAGGGTATCAGTCGCTGATTGTGGCCATGGTGGCGTGTGCCCCGGATGCCGTTTGGGCCGCCCAGGCGGACACCGCGGCGGGTACGGCAGGCTTTTCGATTTTATTTCCGGGAGTCTCGGGCGGCATTCCCGGTTTTGTGGACATGGAGTGCTGCACGTTATCGCCTTCCACAGTTTCCGCGCGGCCTGGCTATACCAATGGCGGTGGAGGTTTGCCGCTGACGATCGTGGATCCGCCGCCGTCGGTGGTTCCCGAACCGGGCACGGCTGCATTGGTGTTCGTCGGATTCGGTTTGGCGTGGCTGGCGCGAAAGCGGTTGGGCCGGCGTGCCGCAGTGACCGCGTAAACGAATTGCTTCCTTCCACTCGGCGAACTGTCAACTGACTGTTCGCCGTAGCTTCCTCTCGAAACGCTTCCGCGGTTCGCTCACTGTACCTTGGTCACAAAGATAAAAGCGCTGGCCCCCCTCAGGCGGGCAAGCAGGGAAGCCAGCGCTACATCAGCATGACAATTGTGTCGAACGAAGAGGGCCGAGCCCTTCGACTAATTTCAGGGTAAACGAACGCGGTCGCTACTATATTCGTTGGAATGTTGGATCGCAATTATAGGGGCCAAGCCACCCATCCCTTGGTCTGGGCTGGCTTGACGGTGGCCGCTACTGAGAGTCGGGGCGGCGCTTTAGCGTGGGGCGATCGTCGTCGGAGCCGTCACCGGTGGTTGTGGTGGCGTTGGGATCGCCGGACTTCTGCTTGTCGGTTTGCTCGGTCTTGGTACGCAGGCTGGGCTTGCCGGGCTGGTTGTCCTGCACCTTCTTGGCGAACATGACGTTGCGGAGGCGGCCCTTGACCGAGTCGAATTCGGAGGTGGTGACGATGTATTCGTCCTTATCGGGCAGGATTCGAGCGATTTCTTTTTGGGCGAGTTCGATGCGCTCCGGCGTCGGCGGATGCGTGGAGAAGAACTTCGGAATAGTGCCAGGGCGGCGCTTTTCGTCGGCCTGGATTCGTTCAAAGAAGGTGACGTAAGCGTTGGGATCGTAGCCGGCCTTGTACATGTACTGGATGCCGAGAAAGTCGGCTTCGCGTTCGGCGTCGCGCGAGAATTTCAGGAACGTCAACGGAATCGCGAGGTTCATGCCCTGATAGATGCCGTAACCGGCCCAGCCGTAGGGCACGACGATCATGGCGGCCATGGCGCCGAGTTGAATGAGTTCACCCTTGGTGGCTTGCTTGGTGCCGTGACGCGCGGTGACATGCGAAATTTCGTGAGCCATCACGCCGGCGAGTTCGGACTCTTCCTGGGCACGGAGGATCAGACCACTGTTGACGTAGAAGAAGCCGCCGGGAAGGGCGAAGGCGTTGACTTCGTCGGAGTCGATGACCTTAATCGTGAAGGGCACTTGGGCGTCGGAATTGCGGACGAGATTTTGGCCGACGCGATTGACGTATTCGGTGACGACGGGATCGTCAATGAGCTTGGAGCTGCGCTCGACTTCCTGAGCGAGGGCCTTGCCGAGGGCGATTTCGCGCTCGAGGGAGTAGAAGTTCATGCCCTTGCCGACGTTGCGATTGCCGATGGCGTCGACGTCTTCCTTGGAATTTTTCGGGTGGACCGTTTTGCCCGGATCAGCAGACGTGTCAGAAGCAGCGGGCTGTGCCGCGGGGGCAGCAGCCGGAGCAGGATCGGGAGGGGGCGGCGGCGGAGGCGGCTGCTTGCTGAGCGGAATCGGGGAAGCCGACTGAGATTGGTCGGGAGCCTGAGTCTGGCCTTGCTGTGGCTGCGCTTGGGGCTGAGTCTGGGTTTGGGCCTGGGTCTGGCTCGGCGGATTCGAAGACGGGTTTTGCGCGGAGGTGATGGCCGGCGATGAAACGATGCCGACGGCAAGAAGAAGGGCCAAAGGGAATTGCGAGGTTTTACGCATGATGCCTACCTCCGGGGTCCAACACTGAGTATACACCCCTGCGCGGCATGGGGCTTATCTTTGTTCTAGGATGTGAAATGGGGCGCGAAGGTTTCCTAAGATTCCAAGAAAAGGAGGAAGATGGAGTCGGCCCGGCGGCCTGGACAGCACAGACAGTTGACAGTGAAGGGCGGGGTACATAGAGTCAATGGCGAGAATATGAGTGCACGGAAAATTCAGATAGGGCAGTTGTGGAAGAAGAAAGAGAACGGGGACACGTTTCTGGTTACCCGGGTATATACCGAGGCCTTGAGCACGTTTGTGTTGCTGAGAAAATCGGGATCGGAAGGGGAAAGTTTGGTGCGGGTGAAGGTGGAGCGGACGCCGGAAGGGCAGGGGCTGCCGGGCTTTGTGCCCGCGGTGGAGGACGATTCGGTATAGGGTAGCAGTGATTCCAACCGAACGAATTTAAAAGGGGTCCCGAGCGGCGGGGCCCCTATTTATTTGTCCTGAGGTCAGATTGATCGCACGGGCAGGGTGACGATGTCGTCGGCGGACATGGGCTCTTTTTGGTGGAACGGTTCGCCGTATCGGACGCCAATAAGCTGGCCGTGGTGTCTGGCGAGGAGATCCATGCGCTGGTCGAGTTCGTCGATGGCGAGGAACACGCGCTGCTTGCGTTCGCTTCTGGCGGGGCGGAATTGGGAGCCGTAAGCGAGGACGGCTTTGCGGCGCTGCGCGTATTGTTTTGTGATATCCACGATAAAGGTGGCGGGCATGCCTTCAAAGGAAGTGGCGTAGAGAATCTTGAAGGGACGATGCGGCTCGCCGATCAAGGGAAGTTGCTTGAGCCCGGCGAGGAAGCAGCCTTCGTAGCCGAGACTGGATGCGTGGTAGTGGTCGGGGTGGCGGGCTTCCCAGTAGGGGAGGATGACGGTGTGGGGGCGAAGGTCGCGGACGAGTTGAGCGAGGCGCATCTTGTGCTGGCGAGCGGGTTGCACGTCGGAATCGGGTACGCCGAGATTTCCGCGCCAGGAGACTCCCAGGATTTTGGCGGCGAGGGCGGCTTCTTTGGCACGGGTTTCAGGAGTGCCGCGCGTGCCCATTTCGCCTGCCGTGAGGTCGAGGATGCCGGTCTTGTAGCCCTTTTGCGACATTTTGATCAGCGTGCCGCCGCAGGTGAGTTCCACGTCGTCGGGATGGGCGGCGATGGCGAGAATGTCGAGTTTCATGGAAAGGCCTCGGAGGAGTCCGGGAAATTGTAGCATCGGTGGGCGGAGCTGAGGCTGCCAACAAGGAAAACATACTCCTTGCGGTTGAGGCAGGACCTTACTATTTTGGACGGCAAATCCGCGCCCTCCCTCTCGTCACCAGTAGAAACTGGACGCAGGCGGATATCCGCAGGTCAACAGGAGAAAAAATGAAACTTAGAAGCATTTACGTCGTGTGTGCACTCGCGATTGCCCTGGTTTTCATTGGGGTGACTTTCGCGCAGAAGCCCGTAATGAACATTGACCCGGCCAGACACCCGAACCTTGCCGCGGCGCAGCATCATATCGGCGAAGCGTTTGCAAAAGTGCAGGAGGCGCAGCAAGCGAACAAGGATGAGTTGGGCGGCCACGCGGAAAAAGCACTCGAACTGTTGAGCCAGGCCGATCATGAACTGAAGGAAGCGGCGGAATATAAAGACCATCACAAATAAGTTCGGACGCGAGTTGATTGCAGCAATTTGTGAAGAGCACCGCCGGCGACAACTGGCGGCCCTCAGCTTTTAGGAGAAACTCATCGCGAGCCGCACTCAAAAGTAGGGAGTGTGTTAATTTGGCGGGATGACCGACGAGAAGAAATTGGCGGGGAGGGTGGCGCTGGTTACAGGCGCGGGTAAGCGTCTGGGGCGGGCGGTGGCGGTGCGTTTGGCGAGCGAGGGCGCGGATGTGGCGGTGCACTATGGGAAGTCGGAAGCGGAAGCGCGGGAGGTTGTCAGCGAAATCGAAAAGATGGGACGGAGGGCGGCGGCGTTTTCGGCGGAGTTGACGGATGTGAGCGCCATCCAGAAGCTGGTGCAGAGTGTGGCGTCGCGATTTGCGCGGCTGGATATTCTGGTGAACTGTGCGGCGAATTTTTTGGAGACGAAATTCGGGGAGACGAGCGAAGCCACTTGGGATGCTTCGCTGGATACGAATCTGAAGGCGCCGTTTTTTTGCGCCCAGGCGGCGGCGCCGCACCTGGCGAAGAGCGGGCGCGGCGTAATTATCAATTTTGCGGATATTGGCGGGTTGCTGGGTTGGACGGGGTTTTTGCCGCATTCGATTTCGAAGGCGGGCGTGATCATGTTGACGCGGATTCTGGCGAAGGAGTTGGGGCCCGCGGTGCGCGTGAACGCGATTGCGCCGGGGACGATAACGATGCCGGGCGATCCACCGGAGTGGCAAGCGGATTTTATGCGTCGCGCGCCCATGAAGAGGACGGGACGACCAGAAGAGATCGCGGATGCGGTGATGTATCTGATTGGGGCGGAGTTTGTGACCGGGCAGGTGCTGGCGGTGGATGGGGGAAGAACGCTCTGAAAATAGAGTTTTTAGCAGAAAGCCATAAGCTTTTAGAAATAAGACCACAGCTTATGGCTCACAGCTTACGGTTTACAGCTTACAGCCTACAGCGAGGATCACGGCCCCCTCGGTTCGCTCAGGGCAGGCAAGAATGGGTGTGCCACCAGAACTCGAAGAAAATTGGTAGCGGCGGGATGCGAGGGGTGCGGGTAGGGTGTATTCTAGTTGGTCAGACGCACACAATAATGAATGTGCCGGCGGCAAGTGGGCCCCGGCGGGAAGAAGAGGAAAGGTCATTTCTCTCATGGACCAGGAAACCTTCGCACAGCGGAATATGGAAGACGTCGAAATTCAGGAGTGGCTGGAGTCGTTGGACTCAGTGCTGGAGTCGAGCGGACCAGAAGTAGCGCGGGAAATTCTAGAACGGCTTCGGGCGCATGCCACGGTGAACGGGATCGATCTGCCGTTTACGGCGAACACACCCTACGCGAACACGATTCCGGTGCGGCTGGAGCCGCTGTTTCCCGGAGACCAGCAACTGGAGCGGCGAATCAAATCATTGATTCGCTGGAACGCGCTGGCGATGGTGGTGCGCGCCAACAAGGTCGAGCACAACATCGGCGGCCACATCTCGACGTTTGCCTCGGCGGCGACGCTCTACGAGGTGGGATTCAACCACTTTTTCCGCGCAAGATCCGAAAATTTCGAAGGCGACACAGTCTATTTTCAGGGGCATGCGGCGCCGGGAATCTATGCGCGCGCGTTTCTGGAGGGCCGGCTGAGCACGGAGAAGCTGGAAAATTTCCGGCGGGAATTGAAGCCGGGCGGCGGGCTCTCTTCGTATCCTCATCCGTGGCTGATGCCGGATTTCTGGGAATTTCCAACGGTTTCGATGGGCTTGAGCCCGCTGATGGCGATTTACCAGGCGCGCTACAACCGCTACCTGGAAAATCGCGGGCTGAAGCCGGTGACGGACGCGAAGGTTTGGGCATTCCTGGGCGACGGAGAAACGGATGAGCCGGAATCGTTGGGCGCGATCACGCTGGCTTCGCGCGAAAAACTGGACAACCTGATTTTCGTGATCAACTGCAACCTGCAGCGGTTGGACGGGCCAGTGCGCGGGAACGGTCAGATTATTCAGGAGCTGGAGTCGGCGTTCCGCGGCGCGCGGTGGAACGTAATCAAAGTGCTGTGGGGCAGCGAGTGGGATCCCATCCTGGAGCGCGACACTGAAGGGCTGTTGGTGAAGCGCATGGGCGAGATGGTGGACGGCGAGTACCAGAAGCTGGTGGTTTCCAGCGGCGAATATGTGCGGCAATTTTTCTTCGGAAGCGATCCGCGGCTGCTGAAGTTGGTGGAGCCGCTGCCCGACGAAGCGCTGCGGCGTTTGCGGCTGGGCGGGCACGATCCGCGCAAGGTGTACGCGGCGTACAAGGCGGCGACGGAGTTCAAGGGCGGGCCGACGGTGATTCTGGCGCGCACGATCAAAGGATACGGATTGGGCGAGGCGGGAGAAGGGAAGAACGTCACGCACCAGCAGAAGAAGCTGAACGAGGAAGAGTTGCGGGAGTTCCGTTCGCGCTTCGGGATTCCGATGGGCGACGACGAGATCGCGAAGGTGCCTTTCTACCGGCCGGCGGAAGACAGCGAAGAGATTCGCTATTTGCGTGCGCGCCGTGAGGAGCTGGGCGGGTACGTGCCGCAACGGAAAGCGCGGTCGGTGTCTCTGTCGGGCGGGCACACGGAGCTGTTCAAGGAGTTTCTGGAAGGCAGCGAAGGCCGAGAAGTTTCGACGACGATGGCGTTCGTGGCGATGCTGCGCAAGATGCTGAAGGATCCGGAGATTGGCAAGCTGGTGGTGCCGATTGTGCCGGACGAGGCACGCACGTTTGGCATGGAGTCGCTGTTCCGGACGGTGGGAATTTATTCGAGCGTGGGGCAGAAATACGAGCCGGTGGATGTGAACACGTTGCTCTATTACAAGGAAGCGAAGGACGGACAGATCCTGGAAGAGGGAATCACGGAAGCGGGCTCGATGGCGTCGTTCATTGCGGCGGGCTCGGCGTATGCGACGCACGGAATCAACACGATTCCGTTTTTCATTTACTACTCGATGTTCGGCTTCCAGCGGATCGCGGATTTCATCTGGGCCGCGGCGGACATGAGGACGCGTGGATTCCTGTTGGGCGGCACGTCGGGGCGCACCACTCTTTCGGGCGAAGGCTTGCAGCACCAGGACGGCAACAGCCACGTGCTGGCGATGCCGGTGCCGAACCTGCTGGCGTACGATCCCGCGTTTGCGTTTGAGATCGCGGTGATCATCGACGAAGGCATCCGCCGGATGTACAAAGAGGGCGAGAGCATCTTTTACTACATCACGGTGATGAACGAGCCGTACGTGATGCCGCACATGCCGGGCGACGTGAAGGACGGCATTTTGAAGGGCATGTACAAATACAAGCCTGCGTCGAACAAGAAAGCGAAGCTGCGGGCGCAGTTGCTTGGTAGCGGCGCGATTTTGAACGAAGTGCTGCAGGCGCAGGAAATACTGGAGAAGAATTACGGCGTGGCGGCGGACGTCTGGAGCGTGACGAGTTACAAGTGCCTGTACACGGACGGGATCGAGACGGAGCGGTGGAACCGGCTGCATCCGGACGAGACACCGCGGGTGCCTTACGTGAAGCAGTGCCTGGGCGAAGAGCAGGGGGTGTTCGTGGCGGCGTCGGATTACCTGAAGACACTTCCGGCGATGATTTCGAAGTGGCTGCCACGGCGCATGGCGATTCTTGGCACGGATGGATTTGGCCGCAGCGAAGGGCGGACGTCGTTGCGCGAGTTCTTTGAAGTGGATTCGCGTTTCGTGGTGCTAGCTGCGCTGCACGAACTAGCACAGGAGGGATTGGTGGGCGAGGCTACGGTGCAGAACGCGATGAAGGATCTGGGGATTAATCCGGAGAAGCCGAACCCGGTGATTTCGTAGCCGAGTTGGTGGCATCCTCTGCAGGATGCGCTGTAGATGCGATGTTTGCGGCGGGTTAGGTGGACACGAAATGATATTTCGCGGTCGCTTTTGCCTTGCGCTTACGTTTTTGACGATTGTCCTGGGATTGGCTGCCAAGGCACGTTTCGTTCAAACGAGCCGGGTCAGCCAATCAAACCACCAAATATTCCTGGAAAAGCTGTCCGCGGCAGCAATTGAGCGGACGCGCCACGTCGTTCGTTATGACCCCCAATATGTGCGAATTCCGTACCCCGGAGGGGATGTTCCGGCGGATACGGGTGTGTGCAGCGATGAAGTTATTCGTGCCTATCGCGCTCTGGGGATTGATTTGCAGAAAGAAGTGCATGAGGACATGGCCGCGAATTTTTCGGCATATCCAAACCAGCGGCGGTGGATGTTGGCTCATCCGGACTCAAATATTGATCATCGGCGCGTGCCGAATCTGATGGTTTTCTTCAGCCGGAAAGGAACGTCGCTGCCCATTTCCACTCGTGCTGAAGACTTCGAGCCCGGCGAGTTGGTTACCTGGGATCTGGGTGGGGGCGTGCCGCACATCGGCATCGTGGTGAACCGAAAGTCGGGTGCAACCGGAAAGTACCTGGTTGTTCACAACATCGGGTCGGGACCGAAAATGGAAGACGTGCTTTTTAGTTGGAAAATTACGGGGCATTACCGCTATTTTGGGCCGACGCAGTCCTGAGCAATGCGGGATCAAATGATGGTTTGCTGAATTTTTATCGAAAACAGAAAATTGAAAATCAGAAATTGGAATAAGGGAGGGCGCGAGTGATCGCGCCCTTTTTTTGTATGGGTCACAGGAGCGTTTGGAGTGCGGGAGCTCTGCTCCCGCTTTTACGGTTTCAGTGTCGAAATAAATGGAAATTGGGAGCCGGGTTAAAGCTCGAAAGCGGCAGCAGAGCCGCCGCATTCCATAGCGGGCCAGCACGGAAGGCGGTGTAAAGCAGCCTCTACGCGGCGGAGAGGAGTTCGGCGGGTTTGATGCGGCCGGTGGCGAGGTGGGCAATGAGTTCGCGATTGGCGAGGAGAAAATCGTACGCGGGGAGTTCGCGGGGGAGGACCCAGACGACTTGCTCGAACGCGCTGGGAGCGATGTCCGGTTCGGCGTATTGTGCGGCGAAGAAATGGATTTCGAGTTCATCGGGAGTGTTGGCGTAGTGGTGGCGGACGTTGGCGATCTCGAGGGATTTAATGAGGGTGACGCCGAGTTCTTCGCGGAGTTCGCGAGCGAGAGCCTGTTCGAACGTTTCCTTGCTGCGGACTTTGCCGCCTGGAAATTCCCATTTAAGGGGAGAGGTATCGTCACGGCGGCGCTGGCCGATGAGGATGCGACGATCGGAACGTTCAATTACGGCTGCTACGACCTGGATCATGAGTTGAGATGATTTTAGAGAGAAGTAAGTAAGGAAGCAATGAGGAGGGGAGTGATCGAGCCTTTGCTGAAAGGTCAGCAGCGATCAGATAACAGCGATCAGGAAGCTGAGAGGTGCGGGGCTTAGTGCGAGGGCTTCGCATCATAGTTGGTTTGTGGGTTGACCGTTAGAAAGCGAGAGCTCCGCTCTCGCACTCCAAATGGGTTGACCTTGACTGGTGGGTGTGATGGAGTTTGTAGCCGAGGATGGGAGGGATACGCGTGAAAAAATTGGGGATTGTGGCGGCGATGGTGTTGGCGTTGTGGCCAGCGGCGGTTTGGGCGCAGGCGACGGAAGGGGACGTGGTGCGATTCAAGGGGACGATGGAGAACGTGAAGGCTACGTTTGGGCCGGCGGAGCCGGTGGCGCATGTGAAGGCGGGCGGCGTGCTGGAGGCGAACTCGCTCGATTGCTTCGGGAACGCGCTGCAAAAACCGGGGGATTCGTTATCGCTGATCAAGATTGATAATCCGCTGACGGGGCCGTTTTTTATTGACGGCACGGAGCCGGGCGACACGCTGGTGGTGCACATTCTAGATTTGCAGGTGGACAGCAAACAGGGAGTGGGCACGTTCTCGCCTGGGTTTGGCGCGGCGAACTCGACGCATTACACGCCGATGCTGGAAACGAAGCCTCTGCCGGAGCGCGCGTGGTATTACCCGATCGATGCGGAGAAGAAGTTGATCACGTATCAGGCGACGGATTCGGATTTCAAGGTGCAGTTTCCGCTGAAGCCGTTTTTGGGATGCATCGGCGTGGCGCCGGCGAGCGGCGAGGTGCGGAGTTCGCTGGTACCGGCGGAGTTCGGGGGGAACATGGACGCGCCGGAAGTTTCGCCGGGGAACACTTTGTATTTGCCCGTGAACGTGAAGGGCGCGCTGTTTTATTTTGGCGACGGGCACGCGGCGATGGGCGATGGAGAAGTGGCGGGCAGCGCGGTGGAAGTGCCGATGCGGGCGAAGTTCCGGTTTGAGCTGGTGAAGGGGAAGAGCACGGGCTGGCCGCGGTTCGAAAACGAGCGCGAAATTATGACCACGGGGATTTACCGTCCTGTGGACGATGCAGTGCGGATCGCGGTGGCGGAAATGGTGCACTGGATGCATCGGGATTACGGATTGTCGGAACTGGACGCGTATGAATTGTTTTCGAAGGTGGGGAAGCTGCATCTGACGGAGATGGTGGATCCGAATTACGTTGTGGTGGCTTCGGTGGAGAAGAGGTATCTGCCAGCGAAGAAGTAAGGCGGCGAACAGATAACAGATAGCAGCGAGCGGGAGGCGTCGTTGGTTACCAGAAATCTGTAATCGGTAATCAGTCAGAGGAAGACGGAACTGGGTAGGGCAGGCATATTGCCTGCGTGGGAAATTGTGTTGGAACGCTTGCCGGCTGGAAACCGGCACTACAGGGAAGAGGCCCATGTTCAGCGAGATGGTGTTGGAGCATTTTCAGCGGCCGCGGAATGCGGGGGAACTGGCTGAGGCCACGGCGGTGGTCGAGGTGAGTAATCCCGTGTGCGGGGATGTGCTGCGGCTGGCGGTGATTGTGGTGGGAGGCGTGGTGCGCGAGGTGAGATTTCTGTGCCGCGGATGCACGGCTTCGATTGCGAGCGCGTCGGTGTTGACGGAAAAGATGAAGGGGCGCGCGGTTAGCGAGTTGAAAGAAATGCACGCGGCGGAAATTGCGGCGGAGCTGGGAGGGTTGCCGCCGGCGTCGTTTCATGCGGCGCAGTTGGCGGAGGATGCAATCCGCGCGATCTTGCAAAAGATTTAAGCAAATTCCAAGCGAATCTCAAAACTACCCTTCCCTAAAACTCAGAACACGCGTTGTCATCCTGAGAGGCGCGTTGTTTGCGCCTCGAAGGATCTCAACGCTAAATTTTGTGATGCAGTAAAAGTTGAGGTCCTTCGCCTATCCTTGTCGGATAGGCTCTGGATGACAATGCTCGGATGAGGGAGAACTGTCGCAAGAAACTCTGCGCCAAATTTGGTCAATCGGCGGAGCGGGTGACGCGGGCGAAGGTTTCGGGGTCGTTGAGATTGAGGACGCAGCCTTCCTCGTTGGTGGGGAACTGGTAGATTTCGGAGCGATGAGCCCAAACGACGGAGCGGGCGCCGACCTCGAGCGGCGCAGCTTGCAGTTCGGGAAACAGTTTCGCGGAAAAGATGACCGGGTGGCCGCGATGGCCTTCGAAGACCGGCAGAACGAGTGGCGCGTGGGAAGAATAAAACGTGGAGATGAGATCGTCGACGAGATTCGCGCTGATCAGCGGGTGGTCCACCAGACAGAGAAGCATGCCGTCGAGACCCGCGGGAAGGCTCTTGAGCGCCGCTTGAATCGAGGAGAGTTGGCCTTTCTCCCAATCCGCGTTGATGACGACTTCGTTGGCGGCCAGGTGGATCGCCTTTGCGATAGGTTCGGCGTGGACACCGAGAACGACGCGGCGAGCGGTAATTTTCGGATGGCGGGTGACGTCGAGCAGGTGCTCGAGGAACGGGCGTCCCTGGTAGGGAAGCAGAGCCTTTGGGGAGCCCATGCGCTGTGAGGCTCCGCCGGAGAGGATAACAGCGGCAAGCATGAGAAACCTCTCGAGCTACTTGGTTTCCACCGGGTCCGTGACGACCAACTTTAGCTTCTTGTGAGCGGCGGAATCCGCATTCCGGCGAACGGCCACAAGTTCGGCGACGATACTGACGGCGATCTCTTCGGGTGAAAGCGCGCCGATGTCGAGCCCCATCGGAGCGAAAACTCGCTCGAACTCTTCCATGGCGAAGCCCTCTTTTTCGAGAGCCTTGTAAACGCTGAGGACTTTGCGGCGGCTGCCGATCATGCCGACGTAGCGCGCCGAGGTGCGAACGGCCCAGGCAAGCACACGCATGTCTTCGCTGTGGCCGCGAGTGACGATGACGAGATAGGAGGAAGAGTTGGGCTGAAGCTTGGCGAAGGCGTCGTCGTAGCTGGTGAAAATCTCCTGGGCCAGCGGAAAGCGCTCGGAATTGGCAAAAGCTTCGCGGTCATCAATCACGCCGACGCCGAAACCGACGGCTTGCGCCGCTTTAGCGACGGCGGTCGAGACATGACCGGCGCCAAAAAGATAGAGGATCGGCTGGGGAAGGATGGGTTCGATAAAGATCTCCACCGTGCCGCCGCAGATGAGGCCGTTGTCGTAGGTGGCTTCGTTATTGAGGTGGAAGACGATTTTGCGCGGGGCTTCCTTGTGCATCACTTCGCGGGCGGCGGCCCAGACGTCGGCCTCCACGCAGCCGCCGCCGACGGTGCCGACGGAGGAGCCGTCCTCGCGGACGAGCATGCGGGAGCTCTCATAGCTGGGGATGGAGCCGTTGGTGTGCACGATGGTGGCGAGGGCGCCGCGCTTGCCGGCGCGCCGCATGCGCACAATTTCCTCGAAGAGGTCCATAATTGGTCCGAAAAACAAGCGTACGGCGCGAGAGTGGGGAAGTCAATTCACGAAGAAGCAGGATTGTGGGCGAGTTCCCGTTTGCGGCGTTGAGCCGCCTGCGCAACCATGAGACTCTTTCCTAAGCGTCGATGAGCCCAAATACTCCCGAAACTCCCGCCCCGATCCTGCGACCCAAAATGCCGGAACTCGACACGATTCGAGGACTGGCGATTTTGGGAGTGTTCCTATACCACGCACTGTATTGCCTGCCTGACCTGGCGAGCTGGTCGCAGCCGAGCCGTCTGTTGCTGACAGCAACGTGGCCGGGCCAAAAAGGCGTAAACCTGTTTTTCGTGCTTTCCGGTTTTCTGATCACGGGGATTCTGATGGAGAGCCAGTCCCGCCCGAGATATTATTTTAGGTTTTACAAGCGGCGGGCGTTGCGAATTCTGCCCGTCTACCTGATGATGGTGGTTATTTTGGGGGTCACGAAATTTGCTGCACCGTCGTTCCTTGTGCTGAGCCTGCTTTATTTGTCGAACGTGACGCCGCTGTTTGGAATTCCGATCGGGTATCCCGTCTTATGGTCGCTGGCGGTTGAGGAACATTTTTACCTGTTGTGGCCGTTGATCTGTCGCAATTTGTCGGCGAAAAAACTGATGATGATGTGTGCGGGGATTATTTTGTTGAGCCCGGTGTCTCGTTACGTGAGTTTTCTGCTGACGCCGAAGAGCGGGGAAGATTTCCATATTTATGAATATACGTGGAATTCGCTGGATGGGCTGGCCTGCGGGGCCTTGCTCGCGTTGATCCTTCGGCAAGTCCAGGTTACGCGGCGCCAACTGGCGGGAAGTTCTATCGCGCTCCTGGTGGGCGGGCCCGTGCTGATGTGCATCACGATCCCCGCGGGAATCCTTTCGATCCAACGGCCCGTGGGGGCGGCGTTCCAGCCGACGCTTTTGAATTTTTGTTTTACCGGTTTGCTGGGACTGTTTCTTGCGGCCGGCTCAGGTGAGTACGCGAAGCTGGTGCAGATCAAGTTTTTGCAATTTCTCGGGTACATCAGTTATGGGCTATACCTGTTCCACGAGTTTGTGCTGACTATGTACGACAAGGCAGCGGCGAGCGAATGGCACTACGTGCAGGCCACGAACGACGTTGGACACCTGCTGGCGAGGATGTTGGTGGCCGGTGCGGTATCGGTGACCGCCGCCTTCGTATCGCGAAAATACTTTGAGGATAGATTTCTGCGGCTGAAGGACTAGGCCGCGGCGGGGCCAAACGCGTATGGTGGAGACGCTCGCGGAGCTCGCTGGCGGGTGCAGGCCAACACATATCGTGGTGCGATATAATTAAGGGCTGTAAAGAAGCTGCGTCCTGGAGGCGGCTATGAAAGCAGTTGTGATTCACCAGCATGGGGATCCATCGGTATTGCATTACACGGAAGCGCCGGAGCCGCACGTGCGGGCGAACGAAGTGCTGGTGCGCGTGCGTGCTTGCGCGCTGAACCACCTGGATTTGTGGGTGCGCCGCGGGATACCGGGCGTGCCGTTTCCCTTGCCGCACATTCCGGGAAGCGACGTGGCAGGTGAAATCGTGAAGATCGGATCGGAGGTCACGACGGTGCACGTGGGGCAGAAGGCTGTGCTGGCGCCCGGAGTGACGTGCGGGAAATGCGCAGCGTGCATTTCGGGGAACGACAACCGCTGCCGGGATTTCACGAATCTGGGCTACATGATTGACGGCGGATGCGCGGAATTCGTGCGCGTTCCGGAGGTGAACGTCATGCCGTATCCGGAGAATCTGGATTGGGAGCACGCGGCCGCGGTGCCGCTGGTGTTCCAGACGGCGTGGCACATGCTGGTGAATCGCGCGCAATTGCAGCCTGGGGAAGAGGTGCTGGTGTTGGCGGCGGGAAGCGGCGTGGGAAGCGCGGCGATCCAGATTGCGAAGTTTTTTGGGGCGCGCGTGATTGCGACGGCGGGGAATGACGAAAAGCTGGCCAAAGCGAAAGAACTGGGCGCGGATGAGGTGATCCACCACGGCATCATGCCGATTGCGAAAGAGGTGCGGCGGCTGACGAATAATCGCGGCGTGGACGTGGTGGTGGAGCACGTGGGCGTGGCGACGTGGGAGAACAGCGTGAAGAGTCTGGCGACGGGCGGGCGGTTGGTGACGTGCGGCGCGACAACCGGATACGACGCGAAACTCGATTTGCGATTCTTGTTCACGCGGCAGCTTTCGATTATGGGGTCGTACATGGGGACGAAGTCGGAGTTGCGGACCGTGTTGAAGCTGGTAGCACAAGGCAGGTTGAAGCCGTGGGTGGACAAGGTGTTTGATCTGGGCGATTGCATTGCGGCGCACAACTATCTGGAGAACGCGAAGCAGTTTGGGAAAGTGGTTCTACGGGTGGAGTGAAGAGTGGAAAATAGAAAATCGAAAAGATTTAACACAGAGAACACGGAGGGAAGAGGGGAAGGGCACCGAGAAGAACACAGGCTAAAGCCTGTGCTACTACTTGGCGGTGCGGCCGATGCCGGCGAGGACGCGGAGTTCGCCGAGGACGACGACATCGAGATTGGCGCGCTGATTGTTGCGGGAGAGATCGGCTTCGGTGCCGCGGTTGTAGCCGTCGATGAAGAAAGTGGAGTCGCCTTCGTGCTCGAGCCGGGCAGTGTTCTTCACGATGACCTGAAGTTTTTTGGAATCATAGTGGACGGTGATGATGTCGGACCTGCCGGCGCACCGGATGCGCAGATCACCGAGGATGGTTTCCTTGCAGGAGAGCGACTCCGTTTTGGTGATGGCGTTCCAGGCTTCACATTGCGCCACGAAGGTTTCGGCAACGCGCTTCCAGACTGTGGGTGCGAGGATGACGGCGGCCTGGCTGTTGAGCCGCTCTTCCTCGATTTGAGCTGCCTCGGTGAATTGCGCCGCAAGGAATTCCTGCGCCGCGCGCTTGGTTTCGTTCGAACTCATGGCCCCTGTCTCCCCCAAAATGGTGCTGGTACACCATCGTAAGCGCAGGGATGTCGGTAGTGTCAAGTAGCTTGGCGGCAAGAAGTTCGGTGCGGAAACGAGGTCGGGGGTAAAAAGGGGAAGGGCATGGAGGGCGCGATGAAGTTTACAGGCTGAAGCCTGTGCTACTGGGGCTGATTGTGCGGGTGTGGTGGATGTGCGAATATAGGGAAGAACACGAGGGACCATGGAAACCAATCTGGCCAAACATGTCACGCTGACGAAACCGGACGATTTCGGGAAGCTGCTGCAGGATGAGGGAATCATCTTCACGCAGTTGGATAAGGCCGTGAACTGGGCGCGCCGGAGCTCGATCTGGCCGCTGGGATTTGGATTGGCGTGCTGTGCGATTGAGATGATGTCCATGGCGGCCTCGCGGTTTGATATTGCGCGGTTTGGCGCGGAAGTGTTCCGGCCGTCGCCGCGGCAGGCGGATTTGATGATCGTGGCGGGGCGGCTTTCGCAGAAGATGGCGCCGGTGATCCGGCAGCTCTACGATCAAATGCCGGAGCCGAAGTGGGTGATTTCGATGGGCGCGTGCGCCACGTCGGGCGGCGTGTTCAACAATTACGCGATTGTGCAGGGTTGCAACCAGGTGATTCCCGTGGACGTGTACGTACCGGGATGCCCGCCGCGTCCCGAAGCGGTGCTATACGCGATTTTGCAACTGCAGAAGAAGATTGATGCGGAGAAAGGCTCGTTCAAGCGGGCGTTGAATCTGGCGTAAGAAACAGTCTACGGTCAACAGCTACCTGGCACCGCAACTAGAGACCTCGCATCGGAGGTTCTTATGGCATCACCGATTCCTCAAACAGTTAGTGCACGAGATTTGCTGAGGCATTGCCTGGCAACGATCGCGTATCGGTGCGGCAAGGTGCTCCGCGACGTTCCTGAATCGTTTGCCAAATTCCAGCCCCCTGAAAATGCGAGGACCCCGGAGCAGATTCTGGCTCATATTGGCGACCTCTTCGACTGGGCGCTTTCGATGGCCAAAGGCGAACAGACGTGGAAGGACTCGCCGCCGCTCCCCTGGGCGCAGCAAGTTGAGAGGTTTTTCGCGACGCTGGGGCGCTTTGATGCTTACCTGGAAGGGAATGAGCCGCTGCTCGCTTCACCGGAGAAACTGTTCCAGGGACCTGTGGCGGACGCGCTGAACCACGTTGGGCAACTCGCAATGCTCCGGCGGCTGGCGGGAGTGCCGATGAAGGGCGAAAACTACTTCAAGGCCGACATTGCCGCCGGGCGAGTGGGACCCGAGCAGGCCCTGCCAAAACGTGAATTTGACTGAATTTTTTCTGGACGTAGACCCCACCCGTCGGTAGACTTCCGGGCACTGTAAGGACGGGGCAGATGAACGTCGCGGAACAAAGGGCCTACCCGCGGATCAAGCCGCCAACCAGCGTACTGGGTGCATGGCGGTCAGGAATGCAGCGGGACGTTTCGAATGTGGAGAGCCTCGCGCTCGGCGGGGTTTTTTTGCGAACCAAGAAAAAAGTGGCGATTCGCAGCCTCGTGCAGATCCTTTTGGACATGCCTCTGGGGCAGGTCCGCGGGCGCGGCGTGGTGCGGCGGCATCAGGAGCACTACGGGATCGCGGTGCAGTTCATCGCGATGGATCCGGAAGACCGCGGAAGATTGGTGCGCCAGATCCGGGATTTGACGCGCCCGGCGAGTTAGTTCGACATTCTCCAAACAAACTTGATTTCCCACCGAGGTCCACCCAGCGACTGTCAACCTGATGCTATGCGATAAGCATAGCATCAGGTTCTCAGCTTCAAAATTTCTCTAACTGCTTAGGCAGGGGTCCTTCGGGCCGCAAAAGACGCAGCCCTCAGGATGACAACGTTTTTGGTAGGTGCCGTTCGGATAAAGCGCTGCCGTCATCGAGTTTGCGCGGCAAGCGTCGGTAACACGGATCAGCCCAGAAGCACTACGGAATTGGCGTGGCTATGACCGTGGCGGAGCCGGCGACTTCGGGGAGCTCGAAGACGGAGCCGCGGGTGGATTTTTCGCGCCGCACATATGCCATGCCGATGGGAGCGTTTAGGGCGGGAGAGAAGGCGGCGCGGGTGGTGTGGCCGGCTTCTTTGCCTTCGGATAGCAGGGGAGTGCCGGGGGCAGGAAGAGCACAGGCAGGAGTGCCTGTGCCACCTGGTGCGGCTAAGTCGTAGCTCAAGGTGACGCGGACTCGATTGACCTGGCCGCGGGAGCGGACGCGTTCGACGATTTCCTGGCCGGTGTAGCAGCCCGTGGTTTAGCTGATGTGGGAATCCTGCAAGCCGGCTTCATGGGGAATTTGCTTTTCACCGAAATCGTAGCTGTACCAGGGAACGCCTTGCTCGAGGCGCGTGCTGCTGAGCGCTTGGTAGCCAGCAGGGCCGCCGCCGTGTTTGCGCGTAGCTTCGAGAAGGATCTTCCAGAGCGATTCGGCGTGGGAGCGGTCAACGAGGAACTCGGCGCTGGCTGCGCCGCTAGGCGAGCGCTTGCCAATGCGGCAGGGAATCCGCTGCACGGAGACGAGGCGGGTTTCAAGTTCGGCGAGATCGGCGGGGTCGACGCCGGTGAGCTCTTCGGCGACGAGTGCGGCTTTCGGGCCTTCGAGGGCGAGGGATGCGAAGTCGGCGGTCCGGTCGGTTAGGGTGACGTCATCCATGATGATGTATTTGTCGAGGGCGGCGACCAGCGGTTCGCGGATGAGGGCGTAGGAGACGCAGAAGAGTTTGTCGGGGAGGTCGTAAGTTTCGATTTCGGCAAGGATCCGGCCTTGCGGGTTGAGAAAGAGCGAGATTGAGCCGTGATTCTCGCGCAGGTCCTTGATGTTGTTGGTGAGGATGGCGTTGAGGTAGCGGACGCGGTCGGGGCCGGTGAAGTCAAGATAGGCCCGGTAGTTTTTATCAAGCAGGGCGACGTTATCGTGGAGATGGCGGTATTCAGCGAGCCAGTCGCCGAAGTGGTCGGGAAGGGAGCATCCGAACCACGTGCCGAGCTGCGCTCCAGATTGAGCATGGATCGCGACGAGGGGTGTGGGAAGAATTGCAGTTGGCGAATTGGAGGGAGTGCTCATTACATGTTCAGTGTAGCAAGGACTTTTGGAGTGCGGAGGCTCAGCCTCCGCTTTTGAGCAGTAAAGGGTGGAAGTGACTGCAGTCGATGCCCAGGCCGACACCGTAAAAGCGGCAGCTTCCCTGCCGCACTCAAAAAGTGTGCCCGAGGAAATTTGGGAGAAAGTGGTTATACTGCTGGCCATGGACGCAACTCACAAAATGGCCCCGACGACGGACGCGGCGCACCCGGAAATGATCTACATGAAGATTCCGGTGGGATTGCTGCAGTGCAACTGCCAGATCATCGGGGACCCGAAAACGCTGGAAGCGATTGTGATCGATCCCGGTGACGAAGTGGAACGCATCCTGAGCATGCTGGGGCGTTACAAGCTGAGCGTGAAGGCGATTATCAGTACGCACGCGCACATTGACCACGTCGGCGGCCTCGCGAAGCTGCACATGTACACCGGTGCGCCGGTGATGATGCACGGCGAGGATTTGCCGCTGTACCACGGGATGGAAGAGCAGGCCGCGTTTATCGGGATGGCCGCGCCAGAGCTGACGGAAGTGGATCAGGTGCTGAAGGATGGAGACACGCTGCCGTGGGGCGGGTTCCACGCCAGCGTGATTCATACGCCGGGGCATACGCCGGGGAGCGTGTCGCTCTATATGCCGAAGGATTGCGGCAGGGTGAAGCTGGCGCAGCCGCAACTGTTTGCGGGAGACACGCTGTTTGCGGGAAGTATCGGGCGGACGGATTTGTGGGGCGGTTCGATGGAGCAGATTATGGAGTCGCTGCGCGAGAAGTTGATGCAACTTCCTGATGATACGTTGGTGCACCCTGGCCACGGCGGCTCGACGACGATCGGGCTGGAAAAGGAAATGAATCCGTTCTTGAAGTAGGCGGGGGCGTGGTTGCCCGTCTCATTGCAAACGACAACCCGCCTCGATTGTCATCCCGAACCCCCGAGTTTTGCGGGTTTCCCGTGTGGCGAAGTGATTGCCCGCGTTATGGAAACCCTCAGGCCTGAAGACCTGAGCTACAGGCTTGGCCGGTCTTAAGACCGGCCACTACACTTTCTCCGAGAATCGACAAAATGGACCGTTTAACGAGGGGGGCCGTCCATGGGGCAAGAAGTGATTTGCAAAGCGCGGTGGGGAGGCAAAAGTGTGCGCGGGAAGGCGCTGCTGGAGACGGCGGAAATTATTTTTCGCGGAGTAGAGCGGAGGAAGATTTCGTTCACGGCAATACGCGGGCTCGAAGCGAAGGATGGCGAGCTGCGACTAAAGACGGATGAAGGACTGGTAGTTTTGGAGTTGGGCGAGCGAGCGGAGAAGTGGCGGGAGAAGATTGCGAATCCGAAGTCGGTGGTGGAGAAGTTGGGAGTGAAGACGGGCCAACCGGTGGCGGTGTTTGGCAAGCTGGACGGCGAGTTTTTGAAGAAATTGAAGGGGCAGAAGTCGGCGGTGGCGGCGGCGGCGGCGGCGGGGAAGATTGTAAATGGAGTCGGCTGGATTTTTCTCGCCGCAGAGACACGTGAGGGATTGGGAGAGGTAAAGAAGATCGCGGCGAAGATGAAGGGGAGCGTGGCGCTCTGGGTAGTTTATCCGAAGGGGCAAAAGAGCATCACGGAAATGGACGTGATCGGGGCGGGGCGGAAGGCGGGGTTGAAGGATGTGAAGGTGGTGGGTTTTAGCTCGACGCATACGGCGCTGAAGTTTGTGATACCGGTGGAGAGGCGGTGAGGTGCGGCCCGCCTCGGAGGGCGGACGCTCAAAATGCGGAGAAAACCCGCACTCTGAAAGTCACAGGGTGCGGCACCCATGGAAGAGAGGTCAGTTGGCTTCGCGGGCTTTGCGGAGTTCTTCCATTACGGATTGGATGAGTTCTTTAGCGTGGGTGAGTTCCTGGGTGACCATACGGATGTCCATGGCGGGGACGGCGGGATTGCGCTGGCTGGTGCAGTAGACACCGTGCTGGCCGACGAGGACGAGGGCGTTGGTGATGCGGTCGAGAGAGACGGCGAGGCGGCCGCGGTCGCGGCCGAAGCGCTGTTCGGAGTGCTCGAGTTCGTCGTGATGTTCCTTGAATGCCGACATGTGACTCCTTCGGTCCTGTAGCTCAGGCCTTCAGGCCTGAGGGTTTTCATTAACGCGGCACAACCTTGGCAACGCAAGGAAAAACCTCACCCCTGAAGGGGTGAGCTACAGCAAATGCATCTTTCCGCCACCCATTACCCCATTCCTGACGGGCGTTGCACTTCGGGCACAGGCCCGAGGCGGGAATCTTTACCCTACCGCAGGGCCAGAAGATAATCCAATTGAGCCACCGCCCGACCCAGAAAGCAGCGCCACTTTTATGAGTCTTCAGAAGCAGGCCGGCAAAGAATTTGTTCCATTTGGCGACAGGCCCGGTGGGAATTGGGAGCATCCAAACATGCGACGTTCGGACCTTGTACAGCACAAAGAAAAGGAAAACGGGCGGATCGATCGGACTTCGCAGATCGTGTTCGGGGAGCGCCAGCATCTTTTGCGGGTGCTGGATTCGCTGGAGGGAACCTCGTTGCCGATCGCGCGGATGCAGCAGGAGCGGCGCATCCTGGAAGAGCTGATCCACGCGCGGACGCGGGAATTGAACCAGATCAATACGGCCTGGGATGAGAAGATCGGGCTGGTGCTTAGCGCGGAAGCCAAGCCGGAAATGCTGGAGAAGCTGGTGAAGCAGGCTCCGGAAGAAGACTATTACATGCTGCGGCTGATCAGCGAGCATCCCCGGACGAATGCGAAGACTTTGAATAAGCTGGCGAAGCACCCTTATGGGGCGATTCGGGAAAACGTTGCGCGGCACCCGAACGCCGACGCGAATACGTTGACCTACCTGAGCAAGGACAAGACGCAGCCCTTGTGGTACCTGGTGGCGTTTAATCCGAACACGCCGAACCCGCTGCAGAGAAAATTGCGCGACCGGCTGAAGAAGCTGGGCGAAGCACAGCCGCTGCGGTAAGCGGCTGGCGCGGATATTTGGCCGCGTTCTTACTCCTAACCATAATTTGAGTAATCAAGCTGCAGTTGAGGTTCTTCGCGCATCCTCGTCGGATGCGCTCAGAATGACAGCGCGCGTTTTTGCTTGAACCGCGAGGCTGGCGGGTTTTCGGGCGGGCGGCCGGAAACGATACAATACGTCGCATGCGAATCGAGGCGGGTGTGACCGGCGAGCTTCGAAAGGGAGCTTTGCCTGTGGCGAAAGAAATTTCTCCGTTCAAAATTCAGTGGAAAAGGGAAATCGGACTGGCGGTGCTGGTTTCAGCGGCGCTGCTGATTCCGTGTTTCTGGCAGCGGCATATTCAGGCGGGCGATTTGGCGAGCCACGTGTACAACGCCTGGCTGGCGCAATTGGTTGGGGAGGGGAAGGCGCCGGGAGTCTACGTGGTGTGGCAGTGGAAAAATGTGCTGTTCGATCTGCTGCTGCTGAACCTGGGAAAACTGTTTGGATTTGGAGTGGCGGAGAAAATCGCGGTATCGCTTTGCGTGCTGGTGTTTTTCTGGGGCGTGTTTGCGCTGATTAGCGTGGCGACTCGGAAGCGTCCGTGGATGCTGACGCCGGGATTGGCGATGCTGGCATACGGATATGTGTTCTACATGGGCTTTATGAACTATTACCTGTCGCTGGGGCTCGCGTGCTACGGATTGGCCGCGCTCTGGCACGGGGAACGGCGAGGAGTATTGGTCGCGGTGCTCCTTGCACCGCTGGCATTGTTCGCGCATCCGTTGGGATTTTTGTGGCTGGTGGCGGCCGGGGCGTACCGGCTGTTGTGGCCGCGCATGAAGGGCTGGGAGGAGTGGATTCCTCCGGCGGCGGCGATTGGAATTGGGCTGGCAGTGCGCTGGGCGCTGGCGCGGCATCCGGAATACCAGCCGGACTGGCCGGACGCGCCGTTTTTCCGGTGGAATGGCGCGGACCAGTTCTGGGTATTCCGTCCGGCGACGTGGTACGTGTCCCTGGCGATGATTGCGTTTGGGGCAGTGGCAACCTTGTTGGATTTGCATTCGTGGCAACGTGGAAATGGGAACGGCAAGGAGCGGAGATTGTTCCCGGAGTTTTTTGCCGTGGCGTTTTGTTTGACGTCGCTGCTGCCGGAGAATCTGCGGCCCGACCAGAGCGCGGGATGGATTGGCCTGCTCGTAACTCGGCTCACGCTGGTCAGCGCGATCTTCATTTTCTGCTGGCTGGGAACCCTGCGACCGCGGAAGTGGCATTTCTTCGCACTGGCGATGTGCGCGGCTGTGTATTTCACGATGGTCTATCGGGACACGCGGCTGGTGGGCCGGATGGAAGAGAACGCAGAGAAGATCACGCGGGAATTGCCGGGGGGGACTCGCGTGCTGGCGACGATTTTTGAGCCTCTGAATTACCGGATGGTGACACTGCACGTGGTGGATCGGGCGTGCGTGGGGCATTGTTTCCTGTATTCGAACTATGAGGCGGCGACCAAGCAGTTTCGTTTGCGGGTCAGCGAGGGAAGCCGGGTGGCGGTGTCTTCGGCGGACGACAGCGAGGACATGCAGTTCGGGTCGTACGACGTGGAGGACGAGGATTTGCCGCTCAAGGAGATTTATCAATGCGACGCGGGAGATTGGACAACATTGTGCATCCGGGACCTGAAGGCGGGGGAGAAGAACGGGGCGGGCGGGATTCGGCCGTAACCTGTAGCTCACCCCTTCAGGGGTGAGGATTTCCCCAACCCAGGCAACCTGCCGAATGCGTGCGGCATTCCTTCCCCTCGTTACCACCGTACTTGTCGCCATGAAAACCCTCAGGCCTGAAGGCCTGAGCTACAGATTGCGAAAGACAAATTGGCTCTTTTGCTAGGCCAATTTCTGGTAGAATCAGGCTAGGGTGAGAGACAATGCTGCCATTACACCTTCAGCCCGAAAGTCACATTCCCCTCTACATTCAACTGCGCGATCAATTGCGCTCCCTGGTGCATGCGGGCGATTTGCGCCCCGGCGACCGCATTCCTGCGAGCCGGGAACTGGCGCAGATGCTGGGCGTGCATCGCACAACGGTTGCGAACGCTTACGCCGAACTGGAGTCCGAAGGCCTGATCCAGGGCCACGTGGGCCGCGGCACGTTCATTCGCAACAATGGAAATGGACTGAAGATCACGCCGCCGGCACCGGCGACTTTGACCAATGGCGACGGCCTGCGCTGGGAACTTCTTTTTGCGGATGAACGCAGCGAAGAGATATTGAGCCGGCTGACGGCCTCGGCGCCGGTGAATTCGCTTTCCTTCGTCATGGCGCGGCCCGACCCGGAATTTTTTCCAGTGGAAGAATTGCAATCGTGCTCGCAGGCCGCGTTGCGGCGCGAAGGGCAGGACATCCTGAACCTCGGCGCGTCGGACGGCTACGCTCCGTTGAAAGGGGCGTTGCTGGAGCTGTTGAAGCAGGACGGAATTCCGGCGAAAGACGAAACGCTGCTGGTCACCGACGGCTGCCAGCAGGCGCTGGATTTGATCGCCAAGGCTTTTGTGCGGCCCGGAGATACGGTGGTGATGGAAAATCCGACGTATCCCGGCGCATCCGCCGTATTTCATGGAGTGCGGGCTCGCTGCCTGGGCGTGCCGGTACGGACGCACGCGGAGCCGGGGAGCGCGCTAGGGATCGATCTGGAAGCGCTGGAAGCCACGCTGGCGGCGAATCGCGTGAAGTTGCTGGTGCTGACGCCGGACTTTCAGAATCCGACGGGAACTTCGATGCCGCTGGCTTCGCGCCGTCGCGTGCTAGAAATGGCGGGGCGCTACCAGGTGCCGGTGGTGGAGGATCACATTTACGCGCGGCTGAACGCGCAGGAAGAGCGGATTCCATCGCTGAAGCAACTGGACCGCGGGAACCTGGTGATCCACATCGACAGTTTTGCGAAGGTCGCCTTCCCGGGATTGCGCGTGGGATGGATCGTGGCCCCGGCGGCGGCGATCGAGCGGTTGCGCCTGGTGAAGCAGATGACGGACCTGCACACCGACCAATTGGCGCAGGCGACGCTGGCGGAATTCCTGAAGCGCGGGCTGTTCCAGAAGCATCTGACGAAAATGAGGAGAGTGTACGCGGACCGGTTACGTGCGGTCGATGAGGCGCTGCGCAGACAGATGCCCGAGGGCGTGCGGTGGACAAAGCCGGAAGGCGGGATGTGCTTGTGGCTGGAACTGCCGCCGGGATTCGACGCGAGCGAGCTGATGATCCATGCGCGGGAACGCGGCGTGCTCTTCGCGCCGGGGAGATACTTTTACGTGCAATCCCCGATGCCGAATACGCTGCGGCTGGGCTTTGCGAGCCTCAACGAAAAGGAACTGGCGCGGGGCGTGGCGACGCTGGCGGAACTGCTGAAGAGTGAAATGCGCAAGCGGCAGCGAGGTACGCGGCGGGCGGAACGCGCGCACGTGGCGCTGGTGTAGGGATGGGGAAAATCCTGAAACTCGAAACGCAGGAAGCGAACCGGTGTTTTGGCTGCGGCGGAGACAACAGAGCGGGGATGCGTCTGGTGTTTGATCTGGACTTTGACGCCAAGCGAATACGCGGGCGTTTTGTGCTGGGAGCGAACTACGCCGGCGGAGCGGGTTTCGCGCACGGCGGGATCATCGCCGTGGTGTTGGACGAAGCGATGGGCAAGATTTCGAAATTGACGGAAGAGAAGGCCGTGACCGCGGAGTTGAATGTGGTGTACCGGAAGCCGGTGCCAGTGGACCGGGAAATCGTGGTGGAAGGCTGGCAGGAAGAAGAGAAGGGCAGAAACCGATTTCGCGTGGGAGAGATTCGCGACGCCGAGGGCAATCTGCTGGCTCGCGGCACCGCGCGGTTTGTAGCGATTGACAAGGAACATTTCGAGCGCGTTCGCGCCGAGCAGCAAAAGGTTTAGGGATTCCCAAATTTTTCAGAGGAGAAGGAACATGCAAGTAAAGAAACCAAACGGAAGCGGCAACGGTCATGGCGGAAAAGCCAAAGGCTCGAACGAATGGCGGGTGAAGGTCGGCCTGGCGGAGATGTTGAAGGGCGGCGTGATCATGGACGTCACGAACGCTGAGCAGGCGCGCATCGCGGAAAAGGCGGGCGCTTGCGCGGTGATGGCGCTGGAGCGCGTGCCTTCGGATATCCGCAAGGAAGGCGGCGTGGCGCGGATGGCGTCGATCAAGGTAATCCGCGAAATCATGAAAACCGTGACGATTCCGGTGATGGCCAAGGTGCGTATCGGGCATTTTTCGGAAGCGGAAGTACTGCAGGCGCTGGAAGTGGACTTCATTGACGAGAGCGAAGTGCTGACGCCGGCCGACGAAGAGAATCACATCTGGAAGCATGACTACCGGGTGCCATTTGTCTGCGGCGCGCGGAACTTGGGCGAAGCGGTGCGCCGGATTGCGGAAGGCGCGGCGATGATCCGCACGAAGGGCGAAGCCGGCTCCGGCAACGTGGTGGAAGCGGTGCGGCACATGCGCACGATCGTTTCGGAGATGAAGCGGCTGACCACGTTGCGGGACGACGAATTGATGCGCACGGCGAAGGAGATCGGCGCGCCGCTGGACCTGCTTCGCGAGATCGCAAAGACCGGCAAGCTGCCTGTGCCGAATTTCTCGGCGGGCGGCATTGCGACTCCTGCGGACGCCGCGCTGGTGCGGCAGTTGGGAGCGGAAGCGGTGTTCGTGGGCTCCGGCATTTTCAAAAGCAGCGATCCCGACGCGCGCGCGAAGGCCATCGTGAAAGCCACGACGCACTTTGAAGACCCGAAAGCGATTCTGGAGGCGTGCGAGGAGCTCGGCGAAGCGATGCCGGGAATCGACGTGCGGCAACTGGAAGAGAAAGACATGCTTTCGACGCGCGGCTGGTAAGGTGCGCTTTGAAGAGCCGCGCCAAAGGCTTGAAGAAGCTTGATCCCAGGAAGAAAACCGCCGGGCGGAGTGCGGCGAATGCTGTGCACGCCCGGCCGTGGCATTCGAACGAGGAAAGAAAGAAGAAGGGACCCGTGAAGATCGGAATCGTGGCGATACAAGGAGATTTTGCGGCGCACGCGGCGATGCTGCGGGAATTGGGCGCGGAGACGGTGGAAGTTCGCACCGTGCGGGATTTGGATGGTTGCGACGGAATCGTGCTGCCGGGCGGCGAATCCACCACGCAATTGCAATTCCTGAAGGAAGAGGGATTGTTTGACGCCATCCGCAAATTTTCGAAGCAGGGCGGGGCGATTTTCGGGACGTGCGCCGGGGCGATTCTGCTGGCGACGAAAGTGAATAATCCTTCGCAGGAATCGCTGGGCCTGCTGGACATGACGGTTCTGCGGAACGGCTACGGACGACAGTTGGCGAGCGACGTGTTTTTCGGGCCGAGCACATTGAAGCAGGAGCCGCTGGAGATGGTGTTCATCCGTGGGCCTATTATTGAAGAAGTGGGGAAGGAGATAACTGTGCTGGCCCGGCATGAGGGGAAAGCGGCGCTGGTGGAGAAGGGGAATTTGCTGGCTGCGACGTTCCATCCGGAGTTGACCGACGACACCACCGTCCACGCGCACTTTCTGGAAATGGCGGCAGCCCACGCGGCTGAGGGCGCGCGTGCGCGTTGATTTGCCTCTGGCCAAGATTCCTTATAAATTAAAATCCTGATGGAACAAAAGAAAACGCATGTTTTGTTCGTGTGCTTTGGGAATGCCTGCCGCAGCCCGATGGCGGAGGCCATTGCCAAAAGCGAAGCCGCCGATGTGATCGAAGCGGCTAGCGCCGGACTGTATCCGCTCGGTGAAATCCCCCTGCACACCCGGGAAGCGTTGAAGCAGAACGGGTATTCCGCGGAGGGACTGGCGTCGAAACGCATCGCTCCGGATGCGTGGAAGCGGGCTGACCTGGTGATCAACCTGAGCGGGAGACTGCGAGAACTGGAGTTTGAGGAATATGAAAAGGTGCAAGACTGGGATGTGGGAGATCCCTATGGCGAAGACGCGGCCACTTATCAAAGAATTCTGGAAGACATCCGGGGGCGGGTGAGGGATTTGGCGCAGCGCTTGCGAGAAGAGCAGCGCGCGGCGAGGTAACGCGGGGCGGCGGAGAAAGAGTTGGGTTGGCTGCGATTTGTGCTTGGCCACCTGAAGGTGTCCGCTACTTGGGCTAGGAGACGAAGTGCGACGCGAGCAGACGAGTGTATCGCAGGAAGATTACCTGAAGGCGCTCTGGGAGATGCTGGAAGAGAACCAGGTGCCCATCAGCGCGCGCCTCGCGGAAGAATTGAACGTGACGCCGCCTGCGGTGACGGCGGCGCTGAAGCGCATGACTCGCGACGGGCACGTGAAAATCGAACGTGGCGGGCGAATTCACCTTACGGAAAAAGGCCGGAAGAACGCGCAGCACCTGATGCTGCGGCACCAGTTGGCGGAAATGCTGCTGACGGAAGTGATCGGATTGTCGTGGTCCAAGGCGCACGCCGAGGCGGAGCGGATGGAGCACGCGATTTCTCCGGAAGTGGAGGCGCTGCTGCTGAAGCGGTTTGCGGCGAGGAAGACTTGCCCGCACGGCGTGCCGATGAACGGGGGAATCGCGCAACTCCGCAAGCAGGGCGGCGTGCTGCTTTCCGAACTGAAGGCCAAAGAAAGCGCCGAAATTCTGTGCGTATACGAAAAGGACGAAGGATTTCTGGAGTTTCTGGAAGGCTTGCGTCTGCTGCCGGCGACGAAGGTGGAAGTGCTGAGGCGCGAGTATGACGAGACGATGACCGTACGCGCCTGTGGACATACGATGCACTTAGGCAAACCGGCAACCACCCGCATCTGGGTAAAGCGCGTGGCCGCGTAATTTTTTCCATATTGCAATTTCCGCTTGAATTGTTCCGCCAATGTGTCTAAGGTACTCCCACTCTGCTCAACCAGGCCTTGTTTGGCCTCGAAAATTTAACCTTGTGAGGTTTGGATGCCGGGAACTCCAAATTCAGGCGCACGCACGGGCAAACCGGGGAATCACTGGGTTCTTTACGTCGTGATCGCCCTCTTCGGGGGACTGCTGACGTTCGCCGGCGCGCGCGCGCAGCAGAGAGCCACCGACGATGCGACGTTCCGCCAACTGGTTGACGGGTATTGCGCGGCCTGGAGCTCGGGCGATCCGAACAATGCGGCGAAATACTATGCGAAAGAGGATGGGCGGGTGTTTTACGACGTGACGCCGTTTTCTTACGGAAGCTGGAAAGAGTATGAAGCGGGCGTGCAGAAAGAACTGCAGGATCAGATTCAGACTCTCTCGTTGACGGCAGGAAAAGAATTAAGAGTAACTCGACATGGAAACATTGCCTGGACCACGGTGCCGATGCATCTTTCCGCGAAAATGAAGGATGGCAAGACGATCGATACTCCGGTGCGTTACACGGGAATCTGGGAGAAGAAGGGAAAAACCTGGCTATTGGTGCATGAACATCTGTCCGCCCCGCTCGGCGGATAATTGTTCATTTAAGAAAGGCAAGACCGATGTGGAAGACAGCTCAGCTTTACTGGATTGCAGCCCGGGGCTACCGGTTGCGGCCGTGGAACAGCCCATATCTACAGTGGCGGTTCGAGACGTTTCTCGGCAAAGAGGCGGCGCACATGACCGCGGCCAAATTTTTTCAATTGACATGGAAGTACCGCGACCAGTTGCAGCGCTTTGCGGACTGGTCCGCCGAACGGCGTCGCGTGCAACGGCGGCACGCCTGAGGGACCAACCTAAAACCATAAGGCGGTGACACGAGCGCGGCCTTGCGACAGACGCGCCCGTGCGGGGAGTATACTGTTCGCAGGAGGAGGATCATGAGCGATCTGAAGGTCCTCCAGAAGACGGAAACGCTTCACGAAGCGCGTTGGTGGGAGCCCGAGAGCGGCGGGCGAGTACATTGTTTCTTGTGCCCCAGGCATTGCCGCATCCACCCCGGGCAATCGGGATTCTGTTTCATTCGCATCAATCAAGACGGAAAACTTTACAACCTCGGGTATGGCGCCCCGGCCGCACTGCAAGTGGACCCCATTGAGAAAAAACCGCTGAACCATTTTCTGCCGGGGACGCGCGTGTTCAGCATGGGCACGGCCGGCTGCAACATGGGCTGCTTCTTCTGCCAGAACTGGGATATTTCAAAGTCGCATCAGGATCAGGTGATGTCGCAGCGCGTGCCGCCCGAGGAAGTGCCGTTGCTCGCCCTGAAATACGGGTGCGACTCGATCGCGTTTACGTACAACGAGCCCACGATCTGGGGCGAGTATGTGATTGATATTTGCCGCGCGGCAAAGGGATACGGCCTGAAGACGGTGATGGTGACGAACGGATATATCACGCGCGAGGCGTTCCACGACATCTACGATCATGTGGACGCTGCGAATGTGGATTTGAAGGCGTTCACCGAGGGATTTTACGGGAAGATTACCCTCACGCATCTGGAGCCGGTGCTGAAAACGCTCGAGTGGTTGAAAAACGAAACGAAGGTCTGGTTCGAACTTACGAATTTGATGATTCCAACTCTGAACGACGATCCGACGGAGACGCAGAAACTGGCGGAATGGGTGTTGAGCCATCTCGGACCGGACGTGCCTTTGCACTTCACGGCGTTCCATCCGGACTTTAAGCTGCGGGACAAGCCGGCGACGCCGCCGGAGGCGCTGCACAGGGCGCGGGAAATCGCGCTGAAAGCGGGGCTTCATTTTGTGTATGAAGGAAATATTTACAGTGATGCGGCGAATACGTTTTGCCCGGGGTGCGGAGAGATGCTTATCCGGCGGTCGTGGCACGACGTGCTTGAAAACCAGATGAAGCACGGGAGTTGTCCGAAATGCGCTAGAGCAATTCCGGGCGTGTGGGAAGTGAAGTCGCAGGCCTGTAGTTCACCCCTTCAGGGGTGAGGCCTTCCACTACGTCGGCAAGGTCGTGCCAAGGTAACGAAAACCCTCAGGCCTGAAGGCCTGAGCTACAGGCGACGATCTATCGTTTCGCGAGCTGGGCGGCGAAGTGGAGATTGCGGCCAAAGAGTTGGGAGAAAGGAAACGGATAGAGAGGGAGAGCGGTGGAGAACTTCGTGACTTGCAGCCTGCACGAAACGAAGTGTTGCTCCCACCGGCCGCGAGACTGATAGTTGTAAGTTAGTGTGACGCCGTGGGGACGGTTGCCGACCCAGTCCATGGCGCGCAGCGTCGCGTGGTCGAACGAATTCTCGCTCAAGTGGTCTTTCAGGATGACGCAGGAGCGCGTGACGCGCGCAGCTTCGCGCAGGAGTTGCGTGACGTCTGTGGTGTGGTGGAGCACATCAACGAAGAGGCAAACGTCGAAGGACTGATCGGGAAATGGGAGCTGCGAGCCATCGAACGCTCGACATGGGACCTGGCAACTTGGCCGCGGAATCACTTCCACACCTTCGATGGCTAGCTCCGGGCGGCGCTGCGCAAGCAGGTTGGCAATGGTGCCGTCTCCACAACCAATGTCGAGGACAGTATGAGCTTCAGCCGGAATCAGCGGCGCCAAGGCATCGCTAAGCACACGCGCCCGGCGGCCGAAGACGAGGGCCCGGTGGCTGCGGGCTATCCACGAGAGCGGCCAGGACGGGGGAGAGGAAGTCATCGGATCGGCAGCACCTGCAAGTTTCTGCACATTTCGTGAGGGAGAATCCATTTCGCCAGAAAACCAAGAGTGTGGGAAACTGCGATGCGGCACTTCCCGAGTAAAACTTTAACACAGGCTATGTGGAAAGGCATTGAAGCTCAATGACGGAACTGATGCAGGGTTCGGCAAAGCAGGCAATCGATCCGTGGGAAGCGGCATATTTGCGCTTTGAAACGCCGGAACAAGAGATCCGGAAATTCACGGAGCGGTTGCGCAAGCTGGGAGTGAGCGAATGGCCGCGCGAATCGAATGTAGTCGAGCTCTTCTGCGGGCGCGGGAATGGACTCCACGCCTTGGCGCGCCTTGGATTCAAGAACGTCGAAGGAGTGGATTTGTCTCCCCGATTGCTGGCGGAATACGCCGGAGAGGCGCGGTGCACCGCGGGCGATTGCCGCGAATTGCCGTTTGCGGATGGGAGCAAGGATGCCGCCATTGTGCAAGGCGGACTGCATCACCTGCCGGCGCTGCCGGTGGATCTGGAACGTGTGTTTGCGGAAGTGCGGAGGGTGCTGCGGCCCGGGGGGCGAGTGGTGTTTGTCGAGCCGTGGCTGACGCCGTTCCTCCGATTCGTGCACACGGTAGCAGAGAATCCACTGGCGCGCCGCGCATCCGTGAAATTGGATGCCCTGGCGGTGATGATTGACAACGAACGAGCCACGTACGAGAACTGGCTTGGGCGGCCGCAGGAGATTTCGCAACTGGCGCGGCGATACTTTCAGCCTGAACACGAATCGTTCGCTTGGGGCAAATGGAATTTTGTGGGACGCCCGCTTCCCTGAATGGCCCAGCTGCGGCAATCCGCGCAGATAGCGGCCATTCGGCGCGAATGCCGGCTTTTATCGGCAACTACGTCGCACGGGTCCGGTATTCCGACACTTCCACTACAAACCAGATCCCCCGGCAAACGTAATAGGGGGAAAAAGCGTGTCCGGAGAGACGGGGCTGAATGGCAGTCCGTCGGCGTCCTCTTCTTGCCCATGCAGGTGCCGGAAGCGCAGGGCATGGATGCCAATGCGTCCGACATAGTAGCCGCTGTAGATCAGGTTTCCACGAACGACGTCGCCCCTATACAGCAGCACCTGGGTGCGGAGGTATCGAACCAATCGGGAACGCGGACGAACGGGAATCAGGGGATTTGCGCGCGTGAATTCCGTCGGGGAATTTGCGCAATCCGCGAGCTGCACCACGGTCAGCATGCCGTCGGTGCGCATCTCGTCACCGGTGGCGTTCACAAACGTGTTCTGCAACTCGGGCCGCGGAAGAAGTTGCACGGACTTAACGCAGCCCGCAAGCGTCAGATCGCGGGCCAGCATGTTTACGCCACCGTCGAGATTGCGGTCCAAGTGATGAATGAATTTGTGTTGGGAGATGGAAAGGACCGCGCTGGTCTCGCGGGAATAAGCGCCCAGCCACGCGTCTTGACCAAGAACGGTTCCGTGCTCCTCCCAAAGACGGACGTGGTCGCGCCGGCTATAGCTGTTGAAGCTCTTTTGCCACGTAACTTCCTGGCGCTGCCCTTGGAGATACTGCGTGGTAATCGGCGCACTGGGATAATTGGAGAGGGTCAGAAAGGCCCGAAATTCCCGCAGCACGCTGCGCGTCGAAATGCGGTCCCCATTCATCCAGCCCGCGGTCTTAAATGCCGCATCCATCTGCTCGTGTGAACCCACAAAAAGGACGTTCACGAGGTCGGCTTCTTTTCCCTTGCCGGTGTATGTGCGCGGGGTATTTTTTTGCAGCAACATCTCAACGTCACCGCGTTCGATTTCGTCCATCTGGAAAGAAACCTGCGGAAGTTCGGGCTGGTCGCCTACGTAGAGCGGTACATTCAACCGAAGGCGCAGGTCGGTGCCCGGAGGCAGGTAAATTTCCGGTTCGGGAAGAACGGTAAGCAGGCGATAGACAATCAGGCTTGGTGCACTATAGGGATTTAACGACGGCAAATGGCCCAGGCCGTCCGTAATGCGCCCTTGCGGCGTGTACGTGGCCAAGATGCCCTGGATTTTACCCTTACGCACGCTTTCCCGCGCGTTGTCCACCTCCACGACCTGTGAGGCGATCGGAAGCAGGCTTCCATCGGCGGTAACGATACGGTCGAAAATGATTTCCAGGGACGCGGTTTCATGGATAAAGCCCAGGCCAACTTTCCGCACGGCTGTCACCTGCCCGTCGACTTCGAGGCCCGCGGGGAAGACCGGCGCGCCGTCGCAATCGGGAGATTGGATGAGAACCGCGCGAACGAACGTGCCGGGCTTGGAGCTGTAGGAGGCGACGGGATCGAGCAAACGGACCCAGAACGATTTCCCGGGAGGGATGTTTTCGCAATTGGCGAGGGTCGGCCGCGCGGAGATGAGGGCCATCATTGAACACAACAGGGCCACCGACAGGAGTTGGATCCGCAGAACGCTGCAGCGCGCCAATTGACGGTGGTTCCGAAACACATTTTCCGACAAGCTCATCACTCCCCAACACCACATTCAAAAAGACAGCTACTCTTTGTTTAGTGTGCCGTGAAGGGCCAAAGAGTTGGCCAAGTGGGTAAAAGAATTTTCTCAGGGTGTAACTGGCTGAGAGGACAGGTAGGTGACTCTCAGACTTGGGCAGCGGGCAAGCACCTTAGAGTTTGCAATTAGAGTCGCGGCCTGCGCCGCGGGTTGCTAAAAGTTGTCCATGCCACGACGGACGAATTAGTGAGGCTCCTTGATCTCCGTGGCCGCTCCCATCTTGACGGTGCTGCCGTACCGCTTGTAGTTGGAGTAGCGGATGGTCATGCGAATGTGAATGTCGCCGGAACGAAAGTGGAGATAATCGTCGGCGCGGGTGTATACCGGAAACCAGTAACCCTTCTCAATGTTCTGGCGATAGGTGCGGAAGCGCGGAAAGACGTTTTCGTTGTTCTTGTTGATGATGTCCGGAACGGCTTTGCCGTCGGACATTACGACCTGCAGGTCGTTGTCGTCCACCCAGACCCGGCCTTGAAAATAGCGCTGCTTTTTTTCGATGGTCTTCGGAGCAACGTCGAAAATGTAGCAGGAAAGCTCGTCCACCTGCTGGCGGCCGACGTAGGTGACGTTGTATTTGGGCAGGTCTTCGCTGTTCAACACAAACGGCTGGACGTTGCGCACGTCGTCAATATCCTGCTCGCTTAGAAGAATTCGTTGAAGCGTCGACTGGGGCGCAAATGTCACCTTATCCGGTAGGCGCTTTCCGTCAGGAGTAAATATTACTTCCGAGGTCTCCCGGTATTCGCCGTCGGGGCGATCGTCGTCGTCAATCGTTTGGATGGAGAAGGTCTGGGTGTAGGTGTAATTGCCGCGTTCCCGCTTGAAGTCCGATTCACGTTCCGAGAAGCGCTTGATGATTTGGTCCACAGGCTGCTTGGGCGGTTCGTTGAGGATGGGGCTGTCGCCGGGGGAGTGGATTGCTTGTGGGGGCGGGGCGGAGTGGTACGTCTGGCTCGAAGCGGGCGGTGGCGGAGGGGGCGGCGGAGGAGCCTGGGTGCGCGGTGAAGCGGGATGCGGCAGCGGCCCGGGATCTTGCGCGAGAGCGGTGGGTGCGATGCCGAAATAGAGTGCGCCCGCCAGAAGAAGCGAACTGTAGACGAATTGTCTGGTCCTTGGAGACACAGCAAACCTCGCAGGTGGATGGTTTATATCCTTATAGAGTTTACCTCAAGGCAAGGGGTTGCATGGCGTTCAGGTGGAGCGCCACTTAAGAAACACCGCGGCGAGGGGTGGCAGGGTGAGGGCGAGCGAATAGCGGCGGCCTTGCCATGCATGTTCGCCGGCGTTCATGCCGCCGAGATTGCCGACGTTGGAGCCGCCATAGGTGGCCGCGTCGGTGTTCAGAACCTCCTCGTAATGCCCGGGCCGGGGCACCCCGATGTGGTAGCCATAGCGGACCACGGGCGTGGCGTTCAGGATAACGATGAGCATGTCGTCGGGATTCTTGCCCCGCCGGATGAACGAATAGACGCTGTTGTCCGAGTCGTTGGCGTCAATCCATTCGAAGCCCTGCCAATCGAAATCCACCTGGTGCAATGCGGGTTCGGAGGTCAGCAATTTGTTCAAGTCGCCGGCCAGCCGCTGGATCCCGCGGTGCGAATCGTGTTGCAGCAAATGCCAATCGAGGCTGCGTGTTTCGCTCCATTCCTGGCGCTGGGCGATTTCCTGGCCCATGAAGAGCAGCTTCTTGCCTGGATGCGCGAACTGATAGGCGAGCAGCAGGCGGAGATTCGCGAACTGCTGCCACATGTCACCCGGCATTTTGTGCAGCAGCGAATTTTTCCCGTGAACCACTTCGTCATGCGAAAAAGGCAGCATGAAATTCTCGCTGAAAGCGTAGAGCAGTGAAAAGGTGAGCTTGTTGTGATCGTAGCGGCGGTAGATGGAGTCTTTCGAAAAGTAGGCGAGCGTGTCATTCATCCAGCCCATGTTCCACTTGAGGCTGAAGCCGAGGCCGCCGAGATACGTGGGACGCGAGACGCCGGGCCAGGCCGTGGATTCCTCGGCGATCGTCAGGACGCCGGGGTAGCGGAGGTGCACGACTTCGTTGAGGCGCTTGAAAAAATCGATGGAGTCGAGATTTTCCCGGCCGCCGTAGCGGTTGGGGATCCATTCGCCCGGCTTGCGCGAATAATCGAGATACAGCATGGAAGCGACGGCATCCACGCGGAGGCCGTCGATATGATATTTGTCCAGCCAAAAGAGCGCGTTGGAGATGAGGAAATTCACGACCTCGTTGCGGCCGTAGTTGTAGACGAGGGTGCCCCAATCGGGGTGGGAACCCTGGCGCGGATCGGAATGCTCGTAGAGGTGCGTGCCGTCGAACTGGGCCAGGCCATGCGTGTCGCGCGGAAAATGCGCGGGAGTCCAATCGAGAAAAACGCCGAGACCCGCCTGATGGCAGCGATCGACGAATTCCATGAATTCGGTGGGAGAGCCGTAGCGGCTGGTGGCGGCGAAATAGCCGAGCGTCTGGTAGCCCCAAGAGCCGTCGTAGGGATGCTCCATGATCGGAAGCAGTTCGACGTGCGTGTAGCCGAGTTCCTTGACGTAGGGGATGAGCTGGTCGGCGAGTTCGCGATAGGTGAGCCAGCGATTGTTTTCCTCGGCCACGCGCCGCCAGGAGCCGAGGTGCACTTCGTAAACGGAAATGGGCTGCTCGAGCCAATTTTTCGAAGAGCGCTGCTCGAGCCAGTCCGCGTCGTTCCAGAAGTGTTTGTCGAGCCGCGCGACGACCGAGCCGGTGTTCGGCCGCAGTTCTGAGCGAAAACCGTAGGGATCGGCCTTCAGCGGAAGGACATTATTTTGTGGGCCGACGATTTCGTACTTATAGATGACCCCTTCCTCGAATTCGGGGACGAAGAGTTCCCAGATGCCGGAATTGCCGCGCGAGCGCATAGGGCTGACCCGGCCATCCCAGCCGTTGAAATCGCCAACAACGCTGACGCGGTGGGCATTGGGCGCCCACACGGCGAAGTGCACGCCGGTGACGCCTTCAAGGGTTTTTACGTGGGCGCCGAGTTTTTCGTAGGTGTCGTAGTGGCGGCCTTCGCCCATCAGGTAGAGATCGAATTCGGTGAGGAGATACGGGAAGGCGTAGGTGTCGTGCGCTTCCCAGACGTCTCCGTATTCGTTGCGAAAGCGGAGGCGGTAGCTGGACGGAGCGGGAGCCACGTCGCTTGGAGAAGGAAGAGTGGCCTCGAAAAATCCGGTGTCGCGCAGGCGGCGCATGGGAATGGGATTGGACTGGCTTGAGAGCACAGTTTGGGCTTCAACGGCGCGAGGCTGAAACGCGCGAATGGACCACCGCCGGCCTTGCGGCGAATCCACGGGATGCGGGCCGAGGATGCCGAAGGGATCGGCATTGCGCGCGGCGAGAAGGGAAGCGACGCGCGCGCTAAAATCCTCCACGGTCGCGAGTTTCGCTGGAGAAGGGGTTATGTCAGGCACGGGGCCATTCTAGCGGAAGCGGCGTGCAGGGCCAACTGGCGATGCGCAGAGTGTTGCGCCGGCGACTCGGAAAGGACTAGAGGCGGGCTTGCCGGACGGCGGGGCGCAGGATAGAGTTGGCGGGCGGCTTTTGGTTTTGATATCGCTGTGACGGTTGAAAATTCCAATGCGGAGACAATCTGTGATACGCAGAATCGCCTGGGGGGCGTGGATGGTGGCGGTGATGGGAACCTCATTTGGGCTAAATGCGGTGGCGCAAGACCGTTCACAATCGCGCTCGATGGTGATTTCGCGGGAGGGGATCGTCGCCGCGGAGTCGCCGCTGGCCGCGCAGGCGGGGGTGCGTATCTTGGAACACGGCGGAAACGCGGTGGACGCGGCCATTGCCGTGAACGCGATGATGGGCGTGGTCTCACCGATGATGAACGGGATTGGCGGCGACTTGTTTGCGATTGTCTACGACGCGAAGGCCAACAAGCTTTACGGACTGAACGCCAGCGGTTGGGCGCCGAAAAACCTGACACCTGAGCTGTTGAAGAAAAAAGGCCTGCGGGACATGCCGCAAACCGGCGTGAACACCATCACCGTCCCAGGTACGGTGGACGGCTGGCAAAAGCTGGCGGATAAATTTGGCCGCAAGAAATTGAGCGACGACCTGGCGCCGGCCATACAAACAGCGCGCACAGGCTTTCCCGTGACGGAGTGGGTGGCGATGTATTGGAACGGCACCGCCGATTACCTGCGCGGAGACGATGCCGCGGCGAAATTGTACCTGCCGCAGGATCATCCGCCGAAAACGGGCGAGATTTTCGCGAATCCGGACCTGGCGTCGTCTCTGCAACAGATTGCCGCGCACGGGCGCGACGCTTTTTATAAAGGCGAAATCTCCAATAAAATTCTGGAAACCATTCAGCGCCACGGCGGGGTGATGACGCCGCAGGACATGGCGGAATATTCCAGCGAATGGGTTGAGCCCATTTCGACCACTTATCGCGATTGGACCGTCTACGAGCTGCCGCCGAACGGGCAGGGACTTGCCGCCCTCGAGATGCTGAACATCATGGAGACGTTTCCGCTGGGCCAGCAGAAAGACTTCGGCTATGGCTCAACGAACGCGCTGCATGCCATGATTGAAGCGAAAAAACTGGCCTACGCCGATTTGAAACGGTACATCGGCGATCCGCACGGCCAGAAATTGCCGGTGGCGACGCTGCTTTCTAAGGAACATGCCGCCGAACGCGCCAAGCTAATTGATCCGGACCACGCCAACTGCGACGTGAGCGCAGACGCGCGGGTGGGAAACGACACGACCTTTCTGACCGTGGTGGACCGCGACGGCAACATGGTTTCCCTGATTCAAAGCAACTACGACCTGTTCGGTTCGGGGATCGTCGCGCCCGAAACCGGCTTCGTCCTGCACAATCGCGGCGCGCTTTTCACCCTGGAGCCGGATTCGCCGAACCTGCTGGCGGGGCACAAGCGCCCGCTCCACACGATCATCCCGGCCTTTGCGCAGAAGGGCGACACACGGGTGGCGTTCGGAATCATGGGAGGGTGGAACCAATCGCAAGCGCACGCGCAGTTCATCGCCAACATGGTGGATTTCAAGATGAACATTCAGGCGGCGCTGGAGGCGGCGCGGTTCACGAAGCGCACATTTGGCGGCTGCGACGTTCAGATGGAAAACCGGCTTTCTGCCAAAGTGCGGGAAGAACTCACGGCCAAGGGACACAAAATCGAAGTCATGGGGGCGTTCTCCGCCGCGATGGGTGGCGGGCAGGTGGTGATGCGCGACTTTTCGAAGGGCGTCAATTATGGGGCTTCCGATCCGCGGAAGGACGGGGCAGCGATGCCTGAGTTGCCTGCTCAGTAAAATACTAAGAAATGTATAAGGCGGTACTCCCCGCGACCGGTACGTTGGGGGCAGTACGGCAAAAAAATTCCGCTGTTGCGTGCGGAATGTGAACACGGGTTCCTATAAATGAAGTAGGGCACTTTCTAATCGATTTCTAACCACTGCTATATCAGCGTGTTAGCGGTCAATGTCACTGGCGAGTGACTTGCACAGCAAATAGCTTCCCTTGAGCAAGTGAAATGGGAACGCACGGCGCGAGTGGGAGGGGTCGGGGTTATGTACGTATCCAATCGGTTTGCCATGAAGTCTCTGATGATTGCCGGCACGGGGTTTCTGTTTCTGGCAGGCGCGCCCATAAGCCGGGCGCAGAGCGACGATGTTGCCGGACAATATGTCTGTTCCGAGGCGCGTGTGGCCGGGAAGTCCGTCACCTGCACGGCGCCGCCACTTTCCTTGAAGAGTGACGGGAAGTTCGAACTGCAGGGACGCGAAGGCGAATACCTGGTCAGCGGGAATTGGGTGGAGCTGAACGGGACGGTGTTGAAGTCGCGCGCGAAGCGGGAAGCCGGGCACAAGATCGTGTTCCGGTTTACCAACAGCAAGGGCGCTTGCGAGATGATCTACGAGCGCCGCGTAGCCGAAATGGGCAAGACCAAACTAGGCTAAATTCGCGTAACGGCCCGGACCCGGTCGTAGCCCATTTTGGAGTGCGGATGCTCAGCCTCCGCTTTTGAGCATTCAACCAAAGCACTCACTTATAATTGCGCCGCACTTTCCCGTGAGTCCCAGGTCATTCCGCCTCTCCTATTTCTTCTCCATCAATTTCTCAAAAAGTCTCAGCGTGTCCGGCGCATACCCTCCGTAATGATTATTGGCGAAGGCAAAGACGCGGATCTTGCGCTTCAGGAAGTTGCGGCAGGCGTCGACCCAATCCTCCAGCTCTCCGGTGCGATCCACAATCGTCTTATCCCAGGTCTTCGTCTGTTCCTCAATCGCCTTGCGGTCGCCGAGCCAGCGGATATAAGTGAAATCCGTGGTGATGGCGTCGCCCTTGGCGAACCACTCGCGGGGACGCGGCAGCCACGGGTGATCGATCAGGGCCAGCGCGGTATTGTGCTTGCGCAGCAGGTCGTAGAGCGCCGGGCCGAGCCAATATTTGTTACGCACTTCCACACCGAAGCGGCGGTCGGCGGGAAGTTTTTCGAGGAAGGTCTTCAGCCTGGCGAGGAATTCCGCCGGCGCGGCAAACGTTTTTTTGTTGAAGTAGGGAAACTGCAAGAGGATTACGGCGAGCTTTTCGGCGAGCGGCTCCGTTGCGCGGAGGAATTCGTTCATCGTGGAGTCCGTGTCCACCAGCACGTGTTCGTGAGTGATTTCCTGCGGCGTCTTCAGCGCAAACAGAAAATCGGCGGGAGTTTTGGCGTACCAGCCCTTCACCGTGGAGATTGCCGGTATGCGATAAAAAGTGGCGTCGACTTCAAGAGTATTGAATTGCGTCGCGTAATAAGAAAGATAGTCGCGTGGCGGGGTGCCCTTGGGATAAAAACTGTTTTCCCAGCCATCCGCCGTAAACGAGGAAGTGCCCAGGCGCAGAAGAGGGTTCGCATTGCCGGCCATGCGGGAAATCATACTTCAGAGGCTACAGGATTGGGAGAGCGCAAACCCCGGTCCATGTGTTGCGCTGCGGCTCAGGGCAGGGAAGCATCGTAGGCCGCCGCGGCAATTTCGCCGAGGGCTTGCCCGGCGATCTGTTGCGCGCTCTCCGGGTCCGCGGGCATCGCGACGTGATTTACATAGGCGGCAAAGGCAAGCGTTTTGCCGGACTTCGTCTGCACAAAACCCGCAAGGCCTTTGCCATTCAGCATCAGGCGCGAATTGAGCTTGTCTTCCGCGGCAAACGTTCCCGTTTTTGCGAAGACGTGGCCCGCGGCCGGATTGTCTTTTTGAATTTTCGCCAGCGTCCCGTCTTTTCCAAGAACCGGCAGGCCATTGAACAGGATTTGGAAATCCGGCCGGGTTTTCCAGTAGGCAAGATAGTGGCACATGAAATCAGGGCTGAAGAGATCGGCCCAGTCGCCGCCCGCGCCGTCGCCCTGCGAGGCGCCGGAAAGATCGAGCTTCGCATCGGTCAGAAAGGCGTGTTCGATCTTGAAGCCCGCGGCGAGCGGATCTTTTGTGTTCTTCGCGGCGAACAGGCCCAGAAAATAAAGCCCCATCCCGGCGTGAAGATTCTGGCTGACCTTTAGTGTGATTCTAATTTCTTCGCTTAGCGGCGGGGAAACATGCTCCGCCACTTGATTTTCCGGCGTGTAGAAATGCTGGAACGACAGGAAATCCTTGATGACCGCGCCGGATTTCTTCGGCTTGATTTCGATTCCCTTGGCTTGCAGCGCCTCCTGCAGCACAGCGGTTGCAAATTGCGTGGGGGAAGGGATCTGGTATGCGAAAGTATGCAGCCCGCTCCCCTGCGGGACATTTCCGGAGATGGTGATGTCCCAGGAGCCGTCGGGCCGCGCCGCGGGATCAGTGGCGTCGAACGAAAGCTTGGAATCGGTCGGGCCGGTTGCGAGCGTGTTAAGGAAGTGAAAGTAGGAAGTCTGCGGCGAGAGGCCGAACGCAACCGGATCGCCCACTTTTTCTCCGGGTGTGGCCGTGAGGTCGAGGATGTTGTCGTTGACAATGATCGAAGACATCGTCACGCCGGTACCGCCTTCGTGTTCGCCGTCGGGCATCAGGCTGCCGTCCACATAAACGTTGCCCTCGATTTTGCGAATGCCTTTGGCAGCAACTTGCGCGACGAATTCCTTGATGACGGCGAGGGGATCGCCGGGAAGAGCGGGGCCGTTGTAGGAGTGGTCTTCGTCCACGAAGGCGAGCGTGCCGTCCGGCTGGATGCGATTCGAAAGATTGGGATCGCCGCTGGCGACGAGGATGAGATTGCCTTTCAGCGTGCCGTGCTTGTCGATGGAGCCGGTGCGGTAGATGTGCGTGTGAAAGCGATAGTCGGGGCCGAGTTTCGCGAGGAGCGTGCCTTCGGTCAGGAGTTTGGTGGTGGAAGCGGGAACGAAAAGCTTGTCGGCGTTCAGAGAGTAGACGGCTTTGCCGGTTTCGAGGTCGTAAAATTCAATTCCGAAATTGGAACGCGCAAATTCCGGCCGCGCCATCACCTTCTGGATGCGCGCCTCGAGCGTATCGGTTCCTTGTGCGTGAGCGAGGATTGTGCAAGCAGAGGAAAGCAGTAGAACAGATGCGATTCGGATTCCGGCGTTTCGCAAAATGGATTCTCCTCACAGCTTATGGCTAACGGCTAATGGCTGATAGCTGACGACTGCTGGCCGACGGCTATCTTCTCAAACGACACATTCAGAATGCCGTACTGCTTCCAATTCTTGTAATCGAAATGCCACCACTCGTCTTCGTTCACGGTAAATCCTTCGGATTCCATGGCGCGCCGCAGCAAATCGCGATGCCAGCGCTGCAGGGATGTGCCGCCGGGAAAGTTGGGAAACGAGCGCGGCGACATTTCGTCGTACAAGCCGGGCATCTCGACGGGCTGCCCGGTCGCAAGATCATAGAGCGTCAAGTCCACCGCGCAGCCGCGATTGTGCTTGGATCCCTTCTGCGGATCAGCCACGAAGATTTTCCCTTCGGGCGGCGTAGCGTCCCAGAATATCTTCGTCACATACCACGGCCGGTAGGCATCGTGAATCAGCAGACCGTAACCAAGGGGCTGCAACTTGTGCAGCACACGAACCAGTGCCTCTGCAGCAGGCCCCTGCATAAAGGCCCGCGCCTGGGTGTAAACGGGCGTGCTCAGGAAATTCTTCGCACTGGCATAACGAATATCGAGATGAATCGCCGGATCGAGCCTCGCCAGTTCAACCAGATCGGGCTTGCGGAACGGGCCAGGCTCTTCCGGAGGCGATAGCTTCAGCGCCTTTTCGCGGAGTTCTGCAACCGGCTGCGCGGGTGTTATGTGATAGAAATGCGCTGAGTCGGAGCCAGCGTCCGCGCGGGGAAAGTACCAGGGTTCCACGATTCGGTAAGATTTGGGCGCATTCGGAGTTGTATGAGGGGGACCGTGGAAATCAGGTGTGATCATAAGCTGAGTAATGTGACCAGACCCGTCAGCAACGGTGACCGCTTGAATCGGAGGGCCGCTGGGGTTCGGAAACGAAAATGAAGAATTACCGATCTGCCGGATCGGAAAATACGAGTTGTCCCCGGCGTAAAGAAAGGGAGCGATTAGGAAGAGTTTGCCCTCCCTTTCCGTGATCGTAATGGATCTGGCTTTTTCTTTGCCGTAAACGCCGACCAGATTTTTCCAATTGGAAGAAACGTCAGAAGGTTCGGGGGCAGAGAGAATGGAATCGGCCGCGGGGGCCGGGGTTTGCCCTTGTGGGGCGGCGAATGCCGGCAGGAATGAAGCAACAATGAAAAGGGGAAGAGCGAGGGTTAGGCGGAGATGTCGGCTCACGTGCGGAATCATAACCGAAACGCAGGATTTTGCGAACGGCTCCTCAATTGAGGAATGTGTTGTTGGCAAAAAAGAGGGCGCAGCGAGCTGCGCCCCTGCAATCACATTCGAGAACGGTTACTTTTTGGCGGTGGCGGCGGATTCGTTCAGGCCGGGGGCCACGACCGGGTTGAGGAACGGCATCATCGCGCGCAGTTTCAGGCCGATCTGCTCGATCTGTTGTTGCTGTTCGGCTTTGCGGCGGGCCAGGAAATTCGGGCAGCCCTTTTCGTTTTCTTCGATCCAGGCTTTGGCGAAGCTGCCGTCGCGGATACCAGCGAGAAGCTTTTTCATCTCCTCGCGCGTCTGCTGCGTCACGATGCGCTTGCCCGCGTGATAATCGCCTTGCTCGGCCGTGTCGCTGACGGAATAGCGCATGTAGCTAAGGCCGCCGCGATAAATCAGGTCCACGATCAGCTTCAGCTCGTGCAGGCATTCGAAGTACGCCACTTCCGGCTGATAGCCCGCTTCCACAAGAGTCTCAAATCCCGCCTTGATCAGTTCGCTGACGCCGCCGCACAAAACGGCCTGTTCGCCGAAAAGGTCGGTCTCCGTTTCTTCGGTGAACGTAGTTTCCAGAACACCGGCGCGCGTGGTGCCGAGTCCCTTCGCATACGCGAGCGCTTGCGCCTTCGCGTGGCCCGTCGCGTCCTGCTCCACGGCGATCAACGCGGGCGTGCCGCCGCCTTCCACGAAAACTTCGCGGACGCGGTGGCCCGGGGCTTTCGGCGCGATCATGGTGACGTCCACCGTCTTCGGCGGCTTGATGGCGCCGAAGCGAATGTTGAAGCCGTGCGCAAACATCAGCGTCTTGCCCGGCGTCAGGTTCGGTTCAATCGCGTCTTTGTAAAGTTTCGGCTGGCGCGTGTCCGGCGCAAGAATCATGATCACGTCGGCCCACGCCGCGGCTTCCGCGGGCGACTTCACGGTGAGTCCGTCCTTCTCCGCCTTTGCGCGGGAAGCGCTGCCCTCGGGCAATCCAACCATCACGGAGACGCCCGAATCGCGAAGATTGAGCGCATGCGCGTGGCCTTGCGAGCCGTAGCCGATGATCGCGACCTTCTTGTTTTGTATTAACGCGAGGTCCGCGTCTTTGTCGTAGTACAGGTTTGCCATTTCGTTCCTTTCGTATTGGCCGTCTGGCGGCCGAAAGATCAGAGAGTTCAGAGGCCAAAAGCTCGAACTGTTAAGAAAACCCAAGAGCACAGCCAGGAATGGCTGTGCCACGGGAAGGCGTCCGCCTCTATCTCGCCGTGGCTGCCGGGTCCGGCGTCTCAGCGGGGGGACGCAGCAGATCGTTGCCGCGCGTCATCGCGATGCGCCCGGTGCGCGCCATTTCGAGCACGCCGAACGGACGAAGGACTTCCAACAAACCGTCAATCTTGTCCACCGTTCCGGAAACTTCCACGATCAGCGATTCCGGCGCTACGTCCACCACGCGTCCGCGAAATACCTTGATGAGTTCCATCAAGTGCGGACGGTTCTGCTGGTCCGCTGCGACCTTGATCAGCGCCAGATCGCGTTCGAGCATCGGGCGGTCCGAAATATTCTCGGCCAGCAGCACGTCCACGAGTTTTTCGAGGCTGGCTTCGAGGCGGGTCGCGCCGCGCTCATCGGTGTGCGCGCAGATCGTCATGCGCGCGATCTCCACATTTTCCGTGGGACCGACGGTGAGCGAATCGATGTTAATCGCCAGCCGCCGCGTGAGCGAGGCGACGCGGTTCAGCACGCCAGGCTTGTTCTGTACATAAGCAACAATCGTTTGCATGTCGTCCTCAATTCCTGGTAGCACAGGCGTCAGCCTGTGACTCCGTAGGGGCGGCTTCAGGCCGCCTTCTTATGGTTCCGTCGCCGTTTCCACCAGCGGATTATTCGGCCGGCGAATCATGTCGTTCAATGCGGCACCCGCGGCCACCATCGGGTAGACCGAGTCTTCCTGCTCCACACGGAAATCAATCAGCACGGTCTGATCCGACTTGCGGGCGGCTTCGATCGTGGGCACCACGTCTTTACGCGCGGTCACGGTCTCGCCGCGGATACCAAACGAGTTTGCCAGAGCGGCAAAGTTCGGCGCAACCAGCGGCGTGGCCACGTAGCGCTTGTCATAGAAAAACTCCTGCCACTGGCGAACCATGCCGAGGTAGCCGTTGTTGATGATGGCGATCTTGATGTTGATCTTTTCCTGGACGATCGTGGCCAGCTCACACATGGTCATCTGGAACCCGCCGTCGCCGACCACCACCCATACCTCCGCGTCGGGCCGCGCCATTTTCGCGCCAATCGCCGCGGGAAGCGCAAAGCCCATCGTGCCAAGTCCGCCGGAGGTAATCAACGTGCGCGGCGCGTCGTGATGGTAATACTGTGCTTCCCACATCTGATGCTGGCCCACGTCGGTGACCACGATGGAGTTTCCGTGCGTGACTTTCCAGAGATCGTTGATGACGTGCGCCGCGTAGAGATGGCCGCTGTCGGGCAGAGATTGAATGTCGCGGACGGCGGAATCGCCCTTGAGGCCGGTGATGTACGCCAGCCATTCGCTGTGATCGCGCTGGTGAACGTGCGGCAGGAGCGCGGTAAGAGTTTCGCCGGCGTCGCCGATGATAGCGGCATCCACCTTCACATTTTTATTGATCTCCGCGCGATCCACTTCAATGTGAATCTTCTTTGCGCTGCGCGCGTAGACGCGCAGGTCGCCGGTGACGCGATCGTCGAACCGCATTCCAACGGCAATGAGCAAGTCCGCTTCCTGAATGGCGTTGTTGACCCAAGCCTCGCCGTGCATGCCCATCATGCCAAGATTCAGCGGATCGCTGGCAGGGAAGCAGCCGATGCCGAGAAGCGTCATGGCCACGGGAATGTTGCTGGTGTGGACGAATTGCTCGAAGGTGCGCATCGCGCCCGAGAGCATGATGCCGCGCCCTGCTAGAATCAGCGGACGTTTGGCGGAGTTCAGTAGCTCAACGGCGCGGTCAAACTCTTCCTGATCATGATTGTTGCGCTGCCGCTTCACCGGCAGCTTCGGCTCGCTCGCCTCCCAATCGAACTCGGCAGTGGCCTGCTGCGCGTCCTTGGTGATGTCTACCAGCACCGGCCCGGGCCGGCCAGAGTTGGCGATGATGAACGCCTCGCGCACCGTGCGCGCGATATCTTCCACCTTGGAGATCACCACATTGTGCTTGGTGATCGGCATGGTGATGCCGGTGATGTCCACTTCCTGAAAGGCGTCGGAGCCGAGCAACTTGCTGCTGACCTGGCCAGTGATGCAGACGACGGGAGAAGAATCGAGCATCGCCGTGGCGATTCCGGTCACCATGTTGGTGGCGCCGGGGCCGGAGGTGGCCATCGCTACACCAACGCCGCCGGTGGCACGAGCGTAGCCGTCGGCCATGTGCGTGGCGCCCTGTTCGTGGCGGACCAGAATATGATGCAACTTGGATTTGCCAAGCGCGTCGTAGACGGGAAGAATCGCGCCGCCCGGATAGCCAAAAATGTGTTTCACGCCCAGGCGCGTGAGCGTCTCGCAGAGTATTTCCGCACCTGTCAGCTTCATAGAGTTCTCCCCGAAGAAATCGGAGCGTTGTCCGATGCAAAACTTGCCGGCACCGTGGTGATGGCGCCGAGCGAAGAGGACGACACCAGCGCTGCGTATTTGGCAAAGACGCCGTGGGTGTAGCGCGGCTTTGGCGCCGTCCAGTTGGCCATGCGCTTCTGAATTTCGGCGTCGGTCAGGTCCACGCTGAGCGTCCGCTTGGGCAGATCGAATGTAATTTTGTCTCCATCGCGAACCGCGGCGATGGGGCCGCCATTTGCGGCCTCGGGTGCGACGTGCCCGGCCATCAGTCCGTGAGTTGCACCGGAGAACCGGCCATCGGTCAGCAGCGCGACGTCATCGCCGAGCCCTGCGCCAACGATTGCCGCAGTGACCGCGAGCATTTCGCGCATCCCCGGTCCGCCGCGCGGGCCTTCGTAACGAATCACGACCACGTCGCCGGCCTTGATCTTTCCTTGATCCACGGCGGCAAACGCGGCTTCTTCGCTGTCGAACACCCGCGCGGGCCCGCTGAAATTCAGCGTCTTGTGCCCCGCAACTTTCACCACGCAGCCTGCCGGCGCCAGATTGCCCTTGAGAATAACTAGGCCGCCCGTTTCCTTGAGTGGATTGTCTTTGCCGCGGACGACTTGCTGTCCTGGCGTTTCTTTAGCGCTTGCGGCTTCTTCGGCGAGCGTTCTTCCGGTAACGGTGAGGCAGCTTCCTTGGAGCAGGCCGGCTTCAAGCATGCGCTTTGCGACGAGCGGAGTGCCGCCTGCTGCATAAAGGTCGGTTGCGACAAAACGTCCTCCAGGTTTGAGATCGGCCAGGATCGGTGTCCGCGAACTGATGCGGTCAAAATCGTCAATGGAAAGGGGCAGCCCGGCTTCGCGGGCGATGGCCAGCAGATGCAGCACGGCGTTGGTGGAACCGCCGGTGGCCGCGACGCCTGCGATGGCATTTTCAATCGAAGTTTTGGTTATGATTTGCGAAGGCGTTGTGTTCGTACGGAGCAAATCGAGCACCAGTTTGCCGGCGAGCTCTCCCGCGTGGGCCTTTCCCGCGTCAGTCGCGGGCACGCTTGAAATTCCCATCGGCGCCAGGCCCAGAAATTCGCAAACGAGGGCCATGGTGTTCGCGGTGAATTGCCCGCCGCAAGCGCCGGCGCCGGGGCAAGCCGCGCATTCCAGTTCCTTGAGTTGCGCGTCGCTCATCTTCCCTCGGGCGTGTGCGCCCACGGCTTCGAACACATCTTGAATTGTGACGGAGTGGCCTTCGAACTGGCCGGGGGCGATGGAACCGCCGTAGAGAATCAAGCCGGGGATATTCAGGCGGGCCAGGGCCATGGCCCCGCCGGGAATGGTCTTATCGCAGCCGACGAGAACGATCAGGCCGTCCAGAAGATTGCCGCGCGTGACGAGTTCGATGGAATCGGCAATCACTTCGCGGCTGATCAGCGAAGCGCGCATACCCTCGGTTCCCATCGTGATCCCGTCGGAAATGGAAACCGTATTGAACTCCAGTGGCGTGCCGCCTGCCGCCCGGATACCGTCGCGGACATGGACGGCGAGTTCGCGGAGGTGATAATTGCACGGGCCGATTTCAATCCACGTATTCGCGATGCCGATCAGGGGCTTGGTGAAGTCGTCATCCTGCAGGCCGGCTGCGCGCAGCATGGCGCGAGCGGGGGCGCGGTGCGCGCCATCGGTTAGAACGCTACTACGGGGTTTCAACAAGCTGTCGGCCACTTCCGAACCCTCCCCAGAAACTTGCCCCGGCATCAAAAACAAGGGCGGCCATCATCCATCACTGGATGATGGCCCGAAAACTTTTCGGATGCTGAAAACTGCCCGCCATCACCCGCCCACAAACGACGTGCGCGATCTTTTCCAGACCGCGACTGTACCGAATTGCCACGACCTCTGGACACGGCCCGCGCCAGGACACAATTCCAGCGGCGCAACAGGCAACAGGTCAGTCGCCCATGGAAGTACAAGGATGAGCGAGGCGGCTGAATGAGTCAAATTAATAGAAATGCTAAACAACATAAGTGTAACGTATGGTTGTTTCTGTACGTCCCATCATTAACAGCGGCCTCTTCCCTCAGGTCATCCCCTCCCTTTCCGGCCTCTGCGTGCGATTCTTGTACAATCGCGGTTACAAGGGCATCTTTGCCGGACAAAGGAGCATCCATAACCCCATGGCAACTCAGGCTTCCAAGGTTTCTCCGGTGCGCGCAGTAAGCAATTCTTATGAGGAGTACGTAAACCCGCAGTGGGTTGCCCTCCTGAATATTCTCGATATGAATGTGCGGTACGAACGCTGTGCCGGCAGTGAACTGTTTACCGAAGACGGGAGGCGCATCCTGGATTTTCTCTCCGGCTACTGCGTCCACAACACCGGCCACAACCACCCTTATATCGTGAAGGCGCTGAAAGACGAGTTGGACAAAAGCGGTCCTGCGATGCTGCAAAGCCACGTTCCGGAAATCGCCGGGGAATTGGCCAAACGATTGTGCCAATTGGCGGGCGGCGGATTAGAGAAGGTTTATTTTGGCAGCAGCGGCAGCGAAGGAGTGGAAGCGGCAATTAAATTTGCGCGCGCCGCGACTGGCCGCGACGGAATCGTCTACGCCAAGAGCAGCTTTCATGGCCTTACCGCCGGCGCCCTTTCGCTGATGAACGATGCATTCTGGCGCGAAGGCTTTGGCCCGCTTCTTCAGGACACGGTGGGCGTGGAGTATGGCGACTTGACCGCACTGGAAAGCGCTTTGCAGAGCAAGCGTCATGCGGCGCTGGTCCTTGAACCGTTGCAAGCCGAGGCGGGGATACGGGTTCCATCGAAAGCATATCTGCAAAAAGCGGAGGAACTCTGCCGCAAGACCGGCACGGTGTTCGTTATTGATGAAGTGCAGACGGGGATGTTCCGCACTGGAACGTTCATGGCTTCCCACCAGTTCGAACTCCACCCCGACATCGTGATTTTGGCGAAGGCGCTTAGCGGCGGCCTCATGCCCGTCAGCGCCACCCTGATGACCGACAAAATCTACCACGCGGTCTATTCGTCCCTGCGCCGCGCGATTGTGCACACCTCCACTTTCAGTGAGAACAGCCTTTCCATGCGAGCGGGCTTGGCCTCGCTGGATGTGCTGGAATCGCAGCAACTCGGCCAGCGGGCGATGGAGCTTGGCGAGGCATTCCGCGCGAAGCTCCGAAAGGAATTGGCGCCCTTCGAAATGGTGAAGGAAGTGCGCGGCATGGGCCTGCTCTCCGGAATCGAGTTTGCCGCTCCGAAAAAAATGTCCCTGCGAGTGCCCTTCGAAGCGTTTCACCGGATCCATCCGGCGATGTTCGGGCAAATCGTGGTGATGCGTATGTTCCGGGAGAAAAACATCCTCGCGCAAATCTGCGGCAACAATTTCATGGTGCTGAAGGCGGCGCCGCCACTGGTAGTGAAAGCGGAGCAGTTGAATGAGTTCGTGGCCGCCGTTTGCGGAGTGATGGAACTGGCGCATACTTCCGCGGCGTTCTGGAGCGAAGCGCTTGGCCTGGCGCGCCGCGCCGTCAAAGTCTGAGGTCGAGTACATGAAGGTCGGTTCGAAAATAAATTACGGGAATGGGGGCTAGGAGTGGTTTCCGGCAGAGCTAAGGTGGAAGTGTTTGTGATTGGAGGCGGGCCGGCCGGGCTCGCGGCAGCAATCGCCGCGCGGCAACGGGGAATGTCCGTCGCCGTAGCCGACGGGATTGAGCCGCCGATCGACAAGGCCTGCGGCGAAGGCTTGATGCCCGAGGCGGTTGAGGCGCTGGGTGAACTTGGCGTTGAAGTCCCGCTTGACGCGGGATATCGTTTCCGCGGAATTCGTTTTCTTCAACAAGACGCGCAGGTGAGCGGGGACTTCCCGCATGGTGTGGGAGTCGGCATCCGGCGAACGATTTTGCACCAGTGGTTGATCTCCCGCGCGGAAGAGTGCGGAGTCCGCATGTCGTGGAGAACGCCCGTTTCCGCGATAACGAAAGATGGCGTGCAGTTGCCGCAAGAATTTGTGCCGGCCCGCTGGATTGTGGGCGCTGATGGCAGCGGATCGCGAGTTCGACGGTGGAGTGGTTTGGATTCGGCGGCGAGACAATCGCAAAGGTATGCCACGCGGCGGCACTATCACGTGCGTCCCTGGTCGGAGTACGTGGAGTTTTACTGGTGGCCTCGGGCACAGGCTTACGTGACGCCCATTGGTCGCGAAGAAGTGTGCATCGTAGTGATGGCAGATAGCGTGGAAGACGCGGCATTCGATTCAATGTTGCGAGATTGCCCGGAATTGGCGCAGCGCTTATGCGGGGCGAAGCTCACCAGCCGCGAGCGAGGCGCGATCACCCAGATGCACTCGCTTCGCGAAGTCCATTCGGGCAACGTTGCGTTGCTTGGTGACGCTTCCGGCGGCGTGGACGCCATCACGGGAGAGGGCTTGCGGCTCGCTTTCCGGCAGGCGATTGCGCTTGCCGACGCTATGGAACGTGACGACTTGTCGAGTTACGCACGCGCACACAGGGAACAGGCGCGGAAGCCCGCGCTCATGGGAGACTTGCTTCTGCTGCTTGCCAGGAAAGAAAGCCTGCGGACTCGATCTATTCGCATGCTGTCCCGGAGCCCACGGCTTTTTGCCAGGCTGCTGGCCGTTCATGCCGGGCCGGCTGCGCTGGAAGATTTGCTTTCCACGGGCGTGCAACTTGGCTGGCGGTTTCTGACGACTTAGGAGAGATAAAACATGCGGGTATGCGGCTGGAGGCCAACGAGGGGTACGGCGGCGCTCATTTTGGCCGTAGCGACGTTGCTTTCCGCGGCCCCATCGCCCCCACGCCCGCAAGCTGCGCCGGCGGCGACACACGGAATAGCGCTGTCGCTCGACCCGGCTCAAACCAAGCTTCATTTCAACGTGGACAGCACTCTGCACATGGTGCACGGCACTTTCGCCGTGAAGAGCGGCTCCCTGCAATTCGACCCGCAAACGGGAAAAGCCAGCGGCTCAATCGTGGTGAATGCCGTCAGCGGAGAGACCGGAAACAATTCCCGCGACCAGCGCATGCACAAGGAAATCCTGGAGACCTGGAAGTTTGCGGAAGCGACTTTCCGGCCCTCGCAGATCGACGGGCAGGTTTCACTAACCGCACCATGCGATTTCAAAGTGAAAGGCGTTATCACGCTGCATGGCACGGATCACGAACTGGTGGCCGAGATTCACTCCGAATTTACCGGCGATCATTGGAAGGGAACCGCCAAGTTTGACGTTCCCTACATCCAGTGGGGCATCAAGGATCCCAGCAATTTCCTGCTTAAAGTGAAGCCGGTGGTCAACGTCGAGCTGGAACTGGCCGGCAGCAAAGCGAATCCGCAGTAGTTTGAACCCTGCCGCGTGATTGCCCATCGCAAGCGTTCCTTCAGGCCACGGCCCGTTTCCATTTGCATATCCGCCGAGCTTCCTCCATTATTGATAGTTTGGGTTACAGCTTTCCTGCCAGATGGCTGTGCCTTGTGTGGTCTACCTACGAAATAACTGAGGAAATTCATGGAAAAGCCAACGAGTATTGCCGCGCCGAAAGGAAAGCTTGGAGTGCTGCTGCCGGGCATGGGCGCGGTTGCAACGACCTTTATGGCGGGCGTGGAACTTGTGCGCAAGAAAAAAGCGCAGCCGGTCGGTTCGCTGACGCAGATGGCGACGATTCGCCTGGGGAAGCGCACGGATGGCCGTTCGCCGCGCATTAAAGATCTTGTGAAGCTGGCCAAGCTGGAAGACATCGTTTTCGGCGGCTGGGATATTTTTCCGGACAGCTCGTATGAGGCCGCCGCGAAGGCCGGCGTTCTCGATCCGCATCACCTGGCGATGGTGAAAGCGTTTCTATCCAAGATCAAGCCGATGCCGGCCGCGTTTGACCGCGAATACGTGAAGATGCTGGACGGGAAGCACGTAAAAAAGGGCAAGAACAAGTACGAAATCGCCCTGCAAATCAAGGCCGACATCGCGAAATTCAAGAAAACGCACGGCTGCTCGCGCCTGGTAATGCTGTGGTGCGGCTCGACGGAGATTTTCCTGACGCAGGACGACGTTCACACGACTCCGGAAAAATTTGAGAAGGCGATGAAGGAAAACCATCCTTCGATCGCTCCCTCGATGCTGTACGCGTGGGCCGCGATCACCAGCGGCATCGCCTACGGGAACGGCGCTCCGAACCTGAGCGTCGACGTTCCGGCGCTGCAGGCGCTGGCGCAAAAGCACAATGTGCCGATTGCCGGGAAAGACTTCAAGACCGGGCAGACGTTGATCAAGACCGTGCTCGCACCTGCGTTTAAGGCCCGCATGCTGGGACTGAACGGCTGGTTCTCCACCAACATTCTCGGCAATCGCGACGGCGAAGTCCTCGAAGATCCCGGCTCGTTCAAGACCAAGGAAGAGTCGAAACTTGGCGCTCTTGAATTCATCCTCCAGCCGCATCTGTATCCGGAGCTGTATAAAAAGATCCACCACAAAGTGCGGATCAACTACTACCCCCCGCGCGGCGACAACAAAGAGGGCTGGGACAACATCGACATCTTCGGGTGGCTCGGGTATCCGATGCAGATCAAGGTGGACTTCCTCTGCCGCGATTCGATTCTTGCCGCGCCGATCGTCCTCGACCTGGTTCTCTTTCTTGACCTCGCGCAGCGCGCTGGTATGAAGGGCATCCAGGAGTGGTTAAGCTTTTACTTCAAGTCGCCGATGACCGCGCCGGAACTTTATCCGGAGCATGACCTCTTCATTCAGTTGATGAAGCTGAAAAACACCCTGCGCTGGATGGTGGGCGAGGACCTGATTACGCATCTCGGCCAGGAATACTACGATTAATCTGCGAAGCGTAGCGTCCACCTTAAGGTGGACGCTACTTCATGCCCGCCCAAAATCCCTACAAAAGCTCCGGTTTCTCCCACATGCCCGATTGCGTGGAACGGAATAGCGCCTCAATCACCGCCGTGTTGCACACCGCGTCTTCCATCGGATTCGGCACTTCCAGATTTTCGAGAATCGCCTTCGAAAACAGATCCGCTTGAATCGTAAATTGATTGCAGATGGGCAGCGATTCCGTGACCTGACTGGCTCCACCATATAAATCCTTGCCGTCATCGAGAAAGATGCGGCACGGCTTGTCGGTGGGAGCGTTAAAGGGAATTTCGACGTCCAGGCGTCCCTCCGTGCCGAGGAATTGCATCCGCTGGTAGTAGTTCAGCTGCGTGGAGACGGTGAAAATACATTGGCCGGTCGGAAATTCCAGAATGGCGGAGGTCAGCCGGTCGGTTTTGAAGCTCGGGTCAAGCTCGATGCAAGCCATGACGCGCGCCGGCTCCTCGCCAAAAATGAAGCGCGACATCCGGACCGGGTAGCAGCCAATATCCATCAGCGCTCCGCCGGCAAGTTCCGCCGAATTGCGTACATTTTCCGGATTGACGTTGAAGTAGCTGAAGAGGCAGACAGCCGAGCGAAGTTTGCCGATGCGGCCGCCGCGGATGAGTTCCTGCGCCCGCAGCCACTGAGGGTGGGTGCAAACCATGAAGGCTTCGCCGATCTTTACGTGGTACTTGTCGCGGGCCTCGATCAATCGTCGGGCCTCCCCGACGCTTCTGGCAATGGGTTTTTCGCAGAGCACGTGCTTGCCCCGGCTGGCGGCGCGGATAGACCATTCCACATGCAAGTGATTGGGCAGCGGATTGTAAATCGCCTCAATCTCAGGGTCGTTGAGAAGCTCTTCGTACGAGCCATAAGCCTTGGGTATGGATAACTCGCGGGCGAATTCCTGCGCCTTTTCGAGAGAACGCGAGGCCACTGCAGCGGCCTCAGCCATCTCGCACTGAAGCATCCCTGGAACCGCACGCCTCCGGGCAATGGATGCGGCGCTCAAAATGCCCCATTTCACTTTTTTGGCCATCTGTTCTCCGGTGATGTCAGAATGCCAGAAGCTTTACGAGGAGTCCCGCCAGCGCTCCGCCTGCAAGCGGCCCAAAGACGGGAATCGCCGCGTAGTCCCATCCTGACCGGCCTTTTCCGGCGATCGGCAAAATCGCGTGAGCAATTCGTGGCCCCAGATCGCGGGCGGGATTGATCGCGTAGCCCGTTGGTCCGCCGAGCGAGAGACCGACACCCCAGACCAGGCTGCCGACAAGATAGGGTCCCAGCCCGGCGGCGGGGCCCGAAGCCGCGACATTTTTTGAAAAAATGGCGAACACCACGAACACAAGAGCAAATGTCGCGATCACCTCGCTCAAAAAGTTAGCAGGGAGGTTGCGGATTGCCGGAGAATTACAAAACACTCCAAGTTTCGCGGCTTGATCGGGAGTCTCCTTCCAGTGGGGAAGAAAGTGCAGCCACACCAGCGTCGCTCCCAGAATGCCGCCCAGCATCTGTGCGGTGAAAAAAGAGAGCAAATTCGAATAATCTCCGCTTCGAATCGCCAGGCCAAGTGTCACGGCGGGATTCAGATGCGCGCCCGGGCTCCCGCACGCAATTGCGGTAAAGACTCCGGCAATCACGGCCATGGCCCAACCCGTGGTGATCACGATCCACCCGGAATTTTCCGCTTTCGATTTCTTTAGAAGGACACCCGCGACGACGCCGTCACCCATCAGAATCAAAACCAGCGTGCCCATGAATTCTCCGAACCAGGGTGAGAGCATTTAGAAGTCCTCCGCGGAATTTCGACACCATTCTATTTCCCACGGATTCGCGAAAAGTGCAAACCGAGGGATTCGCTTCGCGTCCGGACAACCGAGTGTGGTCCGTCTGTTCGGCGAAACTCCGCAGTATATACGTTGGAGAAAAATTAAGCGCGGGCGGCCGCTGCCTTGCGAGCTGGCAGGTTGATTTGTGCGATGAGCTCCGTCCCCGAGTCGGGAGTCGAATTGATGAAAAGTGCCCCGCCCACCAGTCGGAGGCGTTCCCGCATGCTGGTCAGGCCAATCCCCGCGGACGCGGCACTTGCATTGAACCCGATCCCATCATCCGCCACGCAAAGGCTGATCACTTTACCGTTCAACCCGACTTTCACGAACACCGTGCTCGCCCCACTATGCTTCACCACGTTAGTTAGAGCCTCTTGCGCGATGCGGAACATGCAAAGCTCCACGGATTCGGGCAAGCGATCGACTTGGCAATCCACATTCAGGTCGATCGACAGGTGATGCTGGGCCGCGAGCTTGTCGCAGAGATCCTTCAGTGCCGAACCCAATCCCAGATACTGCAACCTCGAAGAGTGCAATTCATGGGATAACTTGTGAATGCTGGTCGCCAGTTCTCCCGCCAGTTGCGAAACTGTTTCCGCCAAGAGGATTGATGAGTCCTGCGCCCCGCGGGAAATCGCGTCGCGCAGAACGCACGAATCCGCGGCAATCGCGGCGGCTTGCTGCCCGATGTCGTCATGCAGCTCGCGGCTGATCCTTCTGCGCTCATCTTCCTGCGCTTCAATCAGGCGACCAGTCAGCGTTACCAGCTCCTGGTCCCTTTGTTTCAGCAACGAGATATCTTTCAACATCCCGATGATGAACGGCTCACCGCCGTCCTGAGGTTTCAGGAGTGAGACGCTCACACGGCCCCATAAAATCGTTCCGTCCTTGCGGAAAAAGCGCTTGTCGATCTGGTAGCTCGCCCGCGTGCCGGCGCAGAGGTCCCGGAACAGCGGCGCTTCGGCCGCCAAATCGTCCGGGTGGGAAAGCTGCACGCAACTCATTTGATGCAGCTCCGCTTCGGTATAACCGAAGATGGCGCAAAACGCCGGGTTCACAATCGTCAGCTTTCCCTGCAGAGATTCCAGCGCAACGCCTACGGAGGCCTGTTCGAAAAGCTGGCGAAAACGATTTTCGCTTTCGGCCAAAGCGGTTAAGGCGAACTTATGTTCCTGCATCATGGCGGCGAGAAGCATCAGTGGAACTGTCAGCAGAATCCAGAACAATTGCATGGACTCCACTTTTGTGATGGATGAGTCCTGAACGAACGGACCATCCCCGCGATAGGCCCCCCAGAAGGAAACGCAGACAACCGCCGCGATCGCCAGGCTGTTTCCCGTGGAGCCAAAGCGAATCGCGGCCCAAAGGAGAAGGGGAAGCGGAATCAGGAAAGCGGCAGGCTGCCAGCTTGCGTTTGTGTAGCCCGACCCAAAAATAAGATAGCCGGTGGCCAACAGCAGGCTTACCAGAAGAGAGGCCTCCGCATACTGCTTTGCCTTTATGCCCCAAGCCCAGAAGCGCCCGCGCGAAACAAGGAGCAGGATTACCGGAACGAAAACTAGAAACGATACCGTGTTGGTCAGCCAGATGCGGCTCAGGGAATGCCAGAAGCTCACCGACCATCCGTGCAGCCGGATCGTGTCTTCGGAACAAATGTTGCTGACTGCCGTTACCAGGGCAAGCGCGGCGAAGCCCGGCGCCAGGATGGCAGTTCCGAGGAAAACCAGAACATCGTGCAGGCGATCAAAGCTGAAAAGGGAAGGCTCCCAGCGTTTCAGGACGACAGCCGCCGCCGCCGCAAGCAGCGTGTTGTGGCCGATCTGAAAAGCCAGCCACAAGGCGCCAATGTGATATGTCCAGTGGACCACGATGTGCGCGGGAACCACTGCCAGCAGGTACATCCACCAGCGGCGAACAGGAGTAAGCAACAACGCGGCCACAAGGATGGCATTGGAAGGCCATAGAGCTGCCTTCGTCGAGCCGCCCAACCGCAGATCCATGCTGGTTTTTGCCACCAGGAAATAACTGAAAGCAACCACGAGGAGGCTGGCGGCCAACTCCGCGGCGTGGCCCGTCAAAGCTGATTTTGCGGCATCCAGCGCCCTCGAAAGGGAGGAAACGATATTCTCAGAAGCTTCGCCCGGCAAGGCGATCGTGTGGATGCGGGGCGATTTCGGGAATTGTTGAGCATCCGGTGGAGACATGGCTGCAATCCTCTCCGCGCAATCCGCATCAACGGACTACTCACTCCATCTCTAGTGCCGCGGATTTTACAGGAAGGTGGGTTTCAAAACAATTATAAATACCGGAATATTAGAGCATTTCGGCCCCTGGAACGCGGGCAATGCGGGTGATGGATTCCTCCGCAAAAGGATGTACAATCGACGCTATCGGAGGGCAGATATGCGAACGGCCGCGGCTCCTTCCACGCCTCGGAGCGCCCCACAGGAGATTCGTGTCCTGGTGAAGCACTCCCGGATTCGGGATCCGCTCGCCATCTGCATTCTCCTGTTTTCCTTGATTGCCTGTGCGCTCCCCGCTCAACAAAGCAGTTCCTCAAGCGGTGCAACGCCGGGATGGCCAATGCACGATTCCGCGCCGCGGCATGGTCTCCCCGACGTGGTTGGCACTGTACCTCAGAAAACTTCCCAGAATATTGGCTCCTGCCTGTTGTGGACGGTGGTCGAAGCGCCGGCAAACACAGTCAGTGCCGTGGCGCTGCAAATTCCGGGAAAAGCTCGCGCCGAATACGAAAAAGGCTGCGGTGATTTACGGGACGGGAAATTCGAAAACGCGGAAAGTCACCTGCGCAGAGCGATCCAGCTATACCCGAAGTATGCCGACGCACTGGTACTGCTGGGACAATTGCTGGCGGCGCACAATCGCGTCGATGACGCCGTCGGCCTGTGTTCTCAGGCTTCCAGCGTGGATCCGGATTTTGTTCCGGCTTACCTTTGCCTCGCCGACACTTCCGGCCAGCTTCGCCACTGGAACCAGACGCAGGAGTTTGCGGATCACGCGCTCAAGCTGAACCCCGTGCAGAATTTCTACGGCCACTTTTATCTGGCGATCGCGCAGTTTCATCTCAGCCAGTTTTCGGGAGCGGAAAAAAACGCCTTGCAGACAATCAACGATGATCACCAGCACCGCTTGCCGCAGGCGCACCTTTTGCTGGCGCAAATCTACGGCAACAGGAACGATTTGAAGAACGTGGCCTCTCAGCTCCGGGCCTATCTGCAGGTGGCTCCCCAATCCCCCGACGCTCCCAATGTGCGGAAGAGATTGGAAGACATCGAGAGTCAGATTCCACGGTAGGCAATTCAATCCGCTTGCCGGAGCGTCGCCAGGCAAATCGAGGCCGGCGCATGTTTGCGGAATCAGGTCCGGTCGTGCTCCGCGGGTGCGCAGTCTTCCGCTTTCATCGGCAGAATTGGCAACTGCTGCGCGGGTGTGATTCCATTGTTGCGCCGGGCGCGGCTCCTGCCGATCTTCACCGAAGCATGGAAAATTGTTCCGACGGGCAAGATTCCGCCCAGTTTGTGCGCCCCAACGGAAGCCAGCCCCATCGAAGCGTAGCAGCCGCAAGCGGAACAATCCGGCGTGCCCCCGAACTGGCAGGGAGTGATTCTTGTCTCCAGGTCCGCGGACAGAGTTTGTGTCGTCTGCGCGAAAATGCATTCCTCGGGGCTATGCGGCGGATTGGCGAACTGCTCGATCACCACCTCGGGCATGTCCAGCTTGGGAAACTCTTTCCGCAATTGCTTCATGTCCGCAATTGCCTGAGTCCGCTCGGCCTTGGTCAATATTTCCGGCATCTGGTCACCCACCTGCGGAGTGAACATGCTGAACCACACCTTTTTGATTTCGGGGCGAGGCGTCCAGAATTCAAGGAATTCGCGAAGGTATCCGGGACGCTTCATCATCTGCCCGGTGATGGTGCAATGGACCGTGACTTTCTGGCCCGCGATATTCTTCAAAATTCTCTCGTAGGTTGCCGGGGCGCGTCGCACGTCGTGCTCGGGCTGCAGCCCGTCGATGGACACGACGACATGCAGGTGAGGCAGGTTCGCCCACGTTGGCTCCATGGTTCGAAACGCGCTGGTGACAATCTGGACATGGATTCCGCGCGCCAGGATCTGTGGGATCAGTTGTTCTAGCTCGCGGTATCTCACCAACGGGTCGCCGCCGACGATCGATAAATGCAAGGGTTTCAGACGGTCGACAACTTCAAGCACTCCCTCCACCAGTGCCTGCCCCTTCCGGTCGTTCAGCTCGCGCAAGGTGCGGCCTCCGCCCAGGTGCGCATCGTCGTAGGCGTAGCAACCCGGACATCGCAAAGGGCACTCGCGAGTGATTTCAATTGAAAGGGAGGGGCTTTCGCCCTTGAGGATTTTTCCCCATGCCTGAAGGATTTGGAATGTTTCCACTGCTGATCGCTCTCTTTTCGACGCTGGCAGATACTCGCCTGCCAAGGCGTCCATCGTTTACGATTTCTAATGACAAGCCACCGATGAAAATCGTAGTGCGGGCCCGGCTTCTCGTAGTATTGGATGCGTCAGCCCAGGCAAGGGAAGTATAGAATAACAAATCTAAGGTGGATCTGTCGCGGCGATTGCACAACGCTTCCCAGGCCGGCGCCCGGCTTGCCGCGCGGGGCTTGAATCCTGGTGGTCGGGTCCCGCATCTCACTACGCGAAGATCAACGCAGGTTCTGCAGCTTGCTCGTGCGCGCCGGGCGGCGCTACTCTCCACTACGCGACGTAGGGTCGTTCAAAAAGTATCGAAAACGGCTCTCGACCATCTTATGGGACGGTGTTTGAACGGAGCTTAGCCATGGCCAGCACGCAGAAAATCGCAATCGTTACCGGGGGTTCGCAGGGGATCGGCGCCGGATTGGTGGAAGCGTATTTGAATCGTGGTTATAGCGTTGTTGCGAACTCGCGAAACATTACTAAGACTAACCCCTTCTCGGCTTCGCCGAATCTCGCACTGGTGGGGGGAGACATCGGCGACCCGAATACGGCCGCGAAGATCGTGGAAACCGCCGTATCCCGGTTCGGCCGGATCGATGTGCTGGTGAACAATGCGGGCCTTTTTATCCCCAAGCCTTTCCCGGAATACACGACGGAAGATTTCAATGCTTTGGTTTCCACGATTCTTGCCGGCTTTCTTTATGTTTCGCAGCTGACTGTGAAGCAGATGTTGCGGCAGAAGGGCGGCAGCATCGTCAACATTTCGACCACGCTCGTTGACCAACCGATCGCGGGTGTCTCCGCGGCCGTTCAAATTATGATTAAAGGCGGATTGAACGCGGTCACGCGAGCGCTGGCAATGGAATATGCAAAGGACGGCATTCGCGTGAACACCGTTGCCCCCGGCGTCATCAATACTCCGATGCATAAACCCGAAACTCATGAGTTTCTGAACGGTTTGCACCCGGTCGGCAGAATTGGCGAAATCAAGGAAATCGTCGATGCCGTTCTGTTTCTCACGGACGCGACGTTCACTACGGGTGAGACTTTGCATGTGGATGGTGGCGCGCACGCCGGCAAATGGTAATCCGGGAAAGCTCCCGGCCTGCGCTTGAGTTCCGCATAATGGACGTGAAATATTGAGGCGTAGCCCGTCGCCGTGCATTCAAATGTCAAGGAGTTCCTATGCGATCAGACATCGTCCCTGGTGCGATCTTCCCGGACTACGAGCTTTCCGACCACACCGCGAAACGCCGCAAGCTCTCCGAACTGCAAGGACCACACCCCATGGTTCTCGTTCTCAGCCGCGGCGGTTTCTGCCCTAAGGACCGCCGCCAGGCCGAAGGCCTCGTGCAACTCCACCGCGAACTCGAGGTCGCCTATTGCCGCCTCGTCACCATCAGCACCGACAACATTACCGAGACGAATGAATATCGCAGTGGGATCGGCGCCCAATGGTCTTTCCTCTCCGACGCCGGCCGCATCATCCAGAAAGATCTCGACATCGCCGAATACACTGATCCGCTCCACAATCCCATGATCCCCCACGTGATTGTCCTCGAGCCAGGCCTCATCGTTTATAAAATCTACAACGGCTACTGGTTCTTCGGCCGCCCCACCGTCGAAGATCTCCGCCAAGACCTTCGCGCCGTCACCAAAAAATGCCGTCCCGACTGGGACATCACCACGCCCGAATTAAAAGCCGCCTGGCAGCAAGGCCGCAAAGACCTCTTCTACCCCTACGGCAAGACCTACCTCCAAACCCTCGGCGAACAGAATTAGCGGCGAGTGGCGCACGCTTGTCAGTTTCGCGGCTTGGGCAAAAACTAACAATTGCACATAAATATGCAATTATGTACTATTGCACAGGAGTGTGCATATGACCGAAAAGCTCTGGGGCGTAATCGTCTCCGACGTGGTCGGCTCCAGCCGCACCAGGAACCTGCGTTCAGTGCTCAATGCGAGGCTTCGCCTCGTCACGTCCGCTCATCTCAAGGAAGAACGGATTCGCTTGCCGTACGCCGTGACCGCCGGGGACGAATTTCAAACCGTCGCCGCCGACCTTCGCCAGATCCCCGGGCTGGTGTTCGATTTGCGCCGGCGAATGCGCCCCTTGCAGTTGCGGATTGGCATCGGCATCGGCCGGATCTCCGGGCGCCTGCGCGGGCCCGTCAATCAACTGGGCGGGCAGGCGTTCGAATTCGCCCGCTTGGCGATCGGCGAAACGAAAGAGGGCCGCCAGCATTCGGGGAAAGTCACCCGTTTCCATTCGAAAAACGAACAATTTGACCTGGTGGCAAATCTGATTTACAACCTCCATGACGCCCTGGTGGGTCATCTTTCCGGGAAGCAGTGGCGCACGGTCGATGCCTACCTGGCGAACGGGCGCGTCGACCTCGCAGCCGAGGCCCTCCGGATCAATGCGTCGACAGCTTCGCGAAATTTGAGCCGGAGCCATCTCTGGCAGACTTTGGAGACGATTGAAACAGTGGAAAAACTCATCGGCTCATCCTTTCTGAAAATGCACGATTCCGTCAAATATCATAGGATTGCATGAAATCATGCATTTATTCCTGACTGCCTTTCTCGGCCTTTACCTCGCCCATCTGCTCACGGACTTTGTCTTGCAATCCGATCGGATGGTCATCAATAAGAAGCGAGGCGCGGCCCTGGCGTACACGGAGCATGGCGCGATTCACTTCGTTTCGTCAGCGGCATTTCTGGGATTTGCGATTCCTGGCCTGGCGGTGAGTTTGGCCTTCTATGCCTCCATTTTCGGTTTAACCCTGGTCCATTTGGCAATCGACTGGCTGAAACTCCGCCTGGTCCGCTCCGAAATAGTTGAGGACGGCGCGGCAGCCTTCTTAGCGGATCAGGCCGTGCATGCTCTCACCGTCTTTCTTGCCGCCTGGCTGATTACCCGCCCCCCATTCTGGACGTTGCTCGCCAAGCTCCACTGGGCTCAGTCCGCTATCGAGAAGCCGCTTCTCGTATCGGTCGTCTACGTCGGCGTAATTTTCGGCGGCGGCTACGTGGTTCGTTTCCTTACCAAGCCACTCACCAAGCAGGACATGAGTATTCTGGGTGAAACGTCGAATGAAATGCAGAATGCGGGGATGTATATCGGCTGGCTGGAACGCTTCGTCGTTTTGACGGCGCTGGTTCTGCAATCTCCCGCAACCGTCGGTTTAATCCTCACTGCAAAATCGATCGTGCGCTATCCGGAAATGAAGTCAGTTCGTTTTGCGGAGTACTTCCTGATTGGAACACTCCTCAGCATGAGCCTGGGCATCGCAGGCGGGCTAATCCTGTTAAAGGTCTTCTACGGCGCAATCACACTCTCAAAATGACGGGCGCCCCCGCGGACCCGTGAATCTCAAATACGCTTCTTGATGGATTGTTGAATCTATCGCCAGATCCAGATTCCCAGCACCAGGCTGGAAACATGAACAGGCTCGCCGGCACGGCGCGCGAATGTCGCCGTCTCTCCAAAGGTGCTCGAATAAGTGAAACCGAGGTACGGGGCAAATTTGCGAGAGATCTGATAGCCAAGCCGGATTCCGCTATCGAGGTCGGACAATCCGGTTCCAATGCCGCGCGCGGGATCGGTTTTGCTGTAGAAATTCATTTCCACTTGAGGCTGAAGGATCACGCGCTGAGTCACGTATAGGTTGTACGAGCCTTGCAAACGCCCGGCGACGTGCCCTCCGTCGCGGACGTAAAAGGTTGGTTCGAAATCGAAAAAATAAGGAGCGAGGCCCTGTATTCCAATCGCCGCCCAGGTTCGCCCGGACCCCGAATCCAGGTCCGCGCGGACCCCCGCTTGCCAGTCGAAATAGCGAAGATGCGGAATCGGCCGGTCATAAAGCGCTTCGTGATCTCCGTCGCTCATGATTCCGTTGGTCACATTGCCTTCGGACTTCAGCCAGAGTTTATTCTTGTTCGTGCCGATCCATCCCTCGCCATCCCACCGGAAGATCGGTGCCGGCCCGGAGAGCCTGCCTTCCAACTGATTGAAGCTGACGTACTCGAAAACCTCGTTGTCATGAACCGGGGCTGGCCAGTTCGGCGGAACAGGTTTGGCGGGATCCGGCGTGGATTCCGGCGGGGTTTGAGCAGGAGTAGTCACGCTTCCGGGTAGAGCTAAAAGGGCCGCGACACACAAAGAGCGACGCCACTCTCGGAAAAATCCCCAAATCATGACACGATCACCGTGCGAAACATTCCGGCCTTCATGTGGTACAGCAGATGACAGTGATACGCCCAGCGCCCCGGCGTGTCCGCGCTCACCAGGTAGCTCAAGCGCTCGGCTGGTTTGACGACCATGGTGTGCTTGTACGGCAGGAATTCGCCATGCCCGTTTTCCAACTCACCCCAAAGGCCATGGAGATGAATCGGATGCTCCATCATCGTGTCGTTGATAAGCACGATGCGCACTCGTTCTCCGAGTTTCAGGTGCAAAGGTTCGGCTTGCGAATAGCGGTAGCCATCGAACCCCCAAACATAACGCTCCATGTTTCCGGTCAGGTGCAGTTCGATCTCGCGGCTGGGTGGACGCCCATCCACGCCGGGATAGCGCGCGCGCAAATCGGCGTAGGTTAGGACGCGGCGGCCATTTTCATTCAATCCATCGCCGGGCGCTTTCAGTCTGGCCGTCGGATGCATCGCCACCATCACGGTTGCGGGGCCAACGCGCATGGCCGGGGGCCGATGCACCTCGATTGGAGTCGAAGCAGCGTCAGATCCAATCCGAGCGGTATGCGGCCCGGGTTGGGGAAACGGTGTAGTTCCGATTTTCTCCGAGACGCTACTGCTGTCCCGACTAACCATTTTCACCGAGGTCATGTTGGAGTTCTCTGACTGGTTCGCAGCCCCCGTCGGCATGGCGGGCATGGAGCCATTCGACATTCCCTTTATGCTCGCCTGTGGCGCATCCATTCCGGCCATGCCCTGCATTCCTGTCATTTCACTTTTGCTCTTGCCCTTCATGGCCATTGGGCCCATCCCCATGTCCATCATGGTGCGCACGGGAAGCGGATCCAGCGGCGGAATGTCCGCGCTGATGCCGATCCGGGGGGCGAGAGTTCCGCGGGCATAGCCGGAGCGGGACAGCGGCTGCGCAAAGATGGTGTAAGCGGAGTCCGCGGGAGGCTCCACAATAACGTCGTAGGTCTCGGCGGGGCCCATACGGAATTCGTCCACGGTCACTGGCTGAACAAAGTTTCCATCCGCTTGCACCACGGTCATCGGCACTCCCGGAATACGGACGTCGAAGAAGCTCATCGAAGATCCATTGATGAAGCGGAGGCGCACGCGTTGGCCGGGCTCGAACAAGGCGGTCCAATTTGCGCCCGGCGGTTTTCCGTTGAGCAGGTACGTATACGTGGCGCCGGTCACGTCCGCCACATCGGTCGGGCTCATGTTCATGCGCCCCCACGCGAGCCGATCCGAAACCGTCTTATGCAAACCGTGTAACTTCACGTCTGAAAAAAAGGTGCCCGCGGTGCGCTTGTTATAGTCGTAATAATCGCTTTGTTTTTTGAGATTGGCGAAGATGGTTTCCGGTTTCTCGTCTGTCCAGTCGGTCAGAAGGACAACGTATTCCCGGTCGCATTCCACGGGCTCCTTGTCTCGAGGCTCGATAATTAATGCCCCGACTATCCCGGTCTGCTCCTGATACCGGCTGTGGCTGTGATACCAGTAAGTGCCTTGCTGCAATACCGGAATCCGATAGACGAATGTTTCGTTCGGAGCAATTCCCGCAAAGCTTAATCCGGGCACTCCATCCATTTCCGCGGGACACCGAATGCCGTGCCAATGAATCGAAGTCGGCGACGGCAAACGATTGGTAACCGAAATGATCACCGTATCCCCCTCCCGCCATCGCAATGTTGGCCCGGGAACAGATCCATTCACTGCGGTCGCAGTGATGCGGCGGCCCGTGAAGTTGACCGGCAGCGAGTCGATCACCAGTTCGAAGTGATCTCCCGACAGCACGGCTTGCTCTGTGCCGAGTCCCTCGCCGTCGTGGTCTTCGCTGAATGCCCGATCGGCGAGCGTTGCAACTACTCCTGCGGCAGCGATCCCTTGTAGGAATCTGCGGCGACCCGGATTTATCCTGCCCTTTTGCCGGTTAGCGGTTCGCCTTTTATCTCTCATGATTCAGTTCTCCAGCGGGCGCAGAAAAATACCCGTCGCCCCAGGCCTGCGAATTCCTGAAGCAGGCGGCAGGCATCTTTCACAAAAGGTCCTGCTTCGTTACTTCGACGCGATTGCGGCTTCTCGGGTGGGCAAACTAACGGGGCCTGGCGCGCGGGCTGCATTCCTCACGCTTATCTCAGGAAGTGTGTGAGCCATATCGAGGCTGTCACGACGACCCGTCCGATATTTTTTCCCAGCAGGCCTCTCCAACGGCTCACGCTTGGTGCAGCAGAATTTACCTCGAACATGTCTGACTCCTGACCTTGAAGCTCTGCTAGTCAGTGCATTTCTCTTGCCAAAGGTTTTCCTGCGAGGAAGGGCAAGTGGTTGGGACTATTGGATGCTTTCCACTCCATCCAATCTCTTGCCGAAGCTGTTCGGCCGAGCGACGAAGAATCGGTCACTTGCTCCCAAGCCTCGAGCCCTCCGCGAGAAGAGAACGTCAGTTGGCGCGACGGGTGAGAACGCCGCGGAACTCAGAGTCGCCCTCCCCGCTAATTGACACGTGTCCGCAATTAGTCACGAAAGAAAACGTCCCACCCGGTGGTTTTCGTCCCTACCGTTTTCTCCAGCCGCAAAAGACTGAAAACATTTGAGCTACGTTCCGCCCGCTATCCCGCATATTTGGCACTTCTTTTGCTCAATGGCTTTGCATGGGTTGGAGTCCTTTCGACGTTGGTTGTTCGCGCGGAATTCGCAGTGCAGTCCGCTGCAGGGCGACCGTCGGAAGGAGAGAACACCATGCGAGGGGGATTATTAGTATTTCTTGCGATTGCCGCCAGTTCCATCGCCTCAACCCCGATCACCGCCCAATCCTCGGCACTCGTGCCCAGCCCCCGATCCGAACACATCGACATCTCGCGCCTCACGAAACTAGCCAACGATGGAAACATGGAAGCCCAATTCCGACTCGGCTTGGCGTACGAGTTTGGAGAAGGGGTAGAGAAGAGCGTCGGCTACGCCATCGCGTGGTACCAGAAAGCTGCGGACCGGGGCGCCCTCGGTGCAGAAAACAATCTGGCTCGCTTGTATGAGACTGGACCGGACGGCGTCAGGGATCTCCGGGAGGCAGTCAAGTGGTACAACCGCGCCGCTTTATACGGCAGCCCCGAAGCCCAATACAACTATGGCCGGCTGTATCTTCAAGGCCGAGGCGTGCCGCAGGACCCGGCCGAAGGCGCCCGCTGGATTCGAAAAGCCGCGGACGCGGGATGTCTCACCGCGACGACGCGGCTTGGCTGGATGTATGCGACAGGAACTGGCGTCCCTAAGGATGAGCGGGCAGCCCTGCGCATAACGCGCCAGGCCGTCAGAAAAGGCGACTTGGACGCGATGACCAACCTCGGAGCGTTCTACGCCCTGGGTCTTGGACTTTCCAAGAATGAAAAAGAAGCGAGGAAGTGGTTTGAAAAAGCCGTAGAGGGCGGCTTGGCCGACGCCGAATATGATCTCGCGGTCCTATATCAGAGTGGCAGGGGAGGGGAGAAGGATATTCAGGAAGCCTACCGGCTTTTCCAGTTGGCGGCTGAGCAGGGAATGGTCAAGGCCGAAGCCGTGATGGGAGAAATTCTTGAAACGGCTGACGGAGTTCAGGCCGACTACAAAGCGGCGGTCAAGTGGTATCGCCTGGCTGTCCGGGACGGCGACGTGAATTCGGCAAACCGGTTGGCGGGGATCTTATATTCCGGAAAAGGCGTGGATCGCGACTTGCCCGAGGCCGTCCGGCTCTGGAGTTGGGCCGCGGACAAAGGAAATGCCTATGCACAATTCAATCTTGCGCAAGCTTATGCGGCCGGCAAGGGCGTCCCGAAGGACTTGAGCAGGGCGCGCGAGTTCTTCGATCTCGCCGGCAGGAAAATGGATGTATCCAAACAGCTGGACGCCCTTTCGTCGCAAGATCGTGTCACCGAAGCGTCACAGACGCAATCGGAAACGGTAACGGAATCGGTGACGGTGGAATAGGGAGGCCTCTTGTATGTGGGGACGGTGCATTCTTCTTGCATCGCTGATTCTGTTATTGGCAATGCTGGCCGTGCGCGCCGTCGTTCTCAAGAGCAGGCCGAGCTGAATAACTCTCGCTGGAAGTTATTTGGCCCTGTTTGACTTCCCAGGCCTCCACGCCCCTGTCATCCCGAACCCCCGCGCTTTTTGCGAGGTGAGAGATCGGCTCTTCGCTTGCGGGCTGCGTTCCGGCGAGGACGTCAACGGAGACATAAGACTTCTAGCGGGACTTGGAAATGCCACATTGGATTTTGCATTGCCCCATGTGCAGGACAGAGGTCATTCATTCCGAGATTTTAATGAATCTCGAAATGGCTGAGCTTTGTTTTCCGCGGAAGCCAAGTGTTCCCAGCGAAGGACTCCGCCTGGAATGCCCAAATTGCACGAAAGCGTCAGTGTTCCATAGGGACCAACTCGTCTACAGCACGGCGTAGCCTCTCCTGACGGTGCGACCGTCTCGAACAATTCAGCAGCAGGGCGCCCCAAGTTCCGCCTTTTGGCACCTCGTTCCTGCCGTGCTCCGATTCGAATTGCACCTTCACCTTCACAAAAACAAAAAGGCGGGGCGCCAGTGCCAAGCCTGTAAATCCCAAATTGGTTGGGGGCCAGACTTGCCTGCCCTGAGCCTCGCGGAAGGGAACTGATGGGCTTCGGGTTATGAGAACGAACAAAAATACACGGCCTGTCGATTCTGCGCGACTTAGTGGGTGTTTGCGACTTTGCGTTCTTTCTCAAATCTTTGCCAAAGTTGTCAAATCGATTTCAGGATGTGCGAAGGGCGGCGGTTGGGTCAACACCAGCGCGTTTCGCGGTACTGATTCACACAATCCGTTAGACCCCTGCCGTAACAGTGCACTTTTTTTGGTTAGCGGTTGTGGGCACGACTTCCGCCGGATTGCGGGTGCATTCAGGAAGGGTAAGTGAATACCAGGCGCAGCTGACTCTCAGAAAAACAATTCGGTTCTCACGTTTGGAGCGTCTCTGATATCCCGGTTTCGAGCAGCTTGGCGAATTGCTCGGGAAGGATCGGTCGGCTGAAGTAATATCCCTGTGCCTCGTCACATTGGTGAGACTGAAGAAATTCGAGCTCTTTCAGCGTTTCCACGCCCTCGGCAACGACCCGCAGCTTTAGGCTTCGGGCCATGCTAATTACGGCCGTCACGATGGTAGTCTCGTCCGGGGCCGAGGTAATTCGACGGACAAAGGACTGGTCGATCTTGAGGGCATCGATTGAAAACTTTTGCAGATAGCTCAAGCTAGAATAACCCGTGCCGAAGTCATCGACCGCAACCTGTACCCCTTTTGCTCTCAGTGCCTGCAGAACAGATGCAGTGGACTCTGGATGTTTCATTAGAACGCTTTCAGTCAGCTCCAGTTCCAAAAGATGTGGATTCAAACCCGTATCCTTGAGAATTCCGAAGACCCCTTCAAGAAAGTCATCATTCCTGAACTCCACCGCGGAGATGTTCACCCCCATCGTACCCAGGGGCAGGCCTGCCTCCACCCAGGCCCGGGCCTGTTTGCACGCTTCACGGAGGACCCAGTTGCCAATCGGTAGAATCAAGCCACAGTCCTCGGCAACGGGAATGAATTGTGCTGGAGAGACCAGTCCTCGAGTGGGGTGCGTCCAACGTATCAACGCTTCCGCGCCGGAAATCTCTCGGGTCATCAAATTGATCTTCGGCTGGTAGTACACGGCGAATTCCTCGCGTTCCAGGGCCCTCCGCAAACTCGCCTCAATGGATTGCCGTTCCACGGCCCGGACGTTCATGGCTGGCTTAAAAAACTGATAGCTCTGACGCCCAGTTTCCTTGGCCTGGTACATCGCGGTATCCGCGTTTTTGATGAGCGTCTCCGCATCCAGGCCGTCGTCTGGATAAATGCTTACCCCAATGCATGCGGTGACGTAGAGGTCGTGCTGGCCGATGGTATGGGACTCTGCTCCCACTTGAAGCAATCTTCTAGCCGTAATCGCAACACCCTCCGAATGCTCCACCTCCGAAAGCAGCACCACGAATTCATCCCCTCCCTGCCGGCTGACCGTGTCCGAGCCGCGCACGCTATCCACCAGCCGTTTCGCGAAAGATTGAAGGACTCTGTCGCCGATCGAGTGTCCCAGGGAATCGTTGATGTGTTTGAAGCCGTCCAAATCCAAAAACAGCACCGCGACTTTATTCATGCTGCGAGATGCTAAGAGGATCGCCTGGCTGACCCGATCGTTCAGGAGCTTGCGATTGGGCAATCCAGTCAGAAAGTCGTGATGGGCAGCATGGACCATCTGTAGCGCCATCGTTTGGCCCGAACTCACGTCACGGAAAACGATTACTACACCTGTAGCCTTTCCTTCACGGTCATGTATGGGGGCAACGGAGTCTTCAATCGGAATTTCGCTTCCGTCACGCAGGATGAGGATGCAGTTCGACGGCAGATGTACGGTGCGGTTTTGCCTCACGGCCATTTCCATGGGGTTCGGTATGGTCTTACGGCTGTTGGCGTCCAGGACGCGGAAGACTTCACGCATGGGTTTGCCTGCTGCTTCGGCCTGCGCCCAGCCCGTCATTCTTACGGCAACAAGATTGAGGAAGGTGATATTCCCGGAAATGTCCGCGCAAATGACACCGTCGCCGATAGAGTTGAGCGTTACTTGGGCAAGTTCCTTTTCCCGGAACAATTCTTCTTGCATGCTTTTGCGCTCGACGGCGTAGCGCAAAGCCCGAAGAAGGCCGCGCGCATCGATTTGGCCTTTGATGAGATAGTCCTGGGCGCCCGCTTGGAAAGCTTGTGCGGCCATGGACTCGTCGTCCAACGCCGTCAGGACCACCAAAGGGACCTGGGGCGCGACGGTCCGGGCCCGGCGTATGGATTCGAGCCCCTGTGCGTCAGGTAATCCGAGATCGAGCAAAATGATGTCAGTCGCGAACACCGCAAGATGCTCCTCGGCTTCGCGCATGGTTTCCACCTGCGTCAATTCCGTCCGCAACGAGTTCTGTTCGTGGAACATCTCGCGGAGCAACCGCACATCTGCGGGGTTATCTTCCACGAGCAGCAGTACTTTGATTGATCTCTTGTTCATACATTTTGCCCATGCTTCGGCAACGAATTGACTGAAGAGGGCAGTCGGATACGAGCGGATGATTTTAGAAGGGGTATCTCAGTATTGCTCGCGGGACGGAAAAGTCAAGAACATTGGGCCGGCCGCGGGTCCCTAACTAGACACGAATGACATTTGGCCTAGACTCTGAAGCGTGAAACCGGCGGAAAGGCCCGCCTCCCCGGGGCACCTGCGAAGGGTTATCCGCAACCAGAAGAACCTGGAGTGGCTTTTCCTTCATGAATGACAGTTCGCGAAGGCTCTTTCCGTCAAAACGCACTCGTCGCTCTCTTTCGCGATCGTTGGGTTCGCAGTTCTCAGCTTCAGTTCTGGCACCAAAGTACTCCTACACAAACGGATCAGCTGACCCTGGCCGCCTTCACCGCACCTGCTTCCATGAAGCGCTGCATCTGCTCCTCCAACTGCGCATCTACCTCGTCCGCAATCGTCATAACGTCGGGAAGCAGCGCGCTGAATTCCAAACTATTCACGTTCGTGTGCAGTGTCGAGAAAATAGTGACCTGCAGTAGACGGGATTCCTCCATCGCCACCGCCGCTGTGTAGCCATGCTTGCCCCGTGAGTCTCTTTTTCGCTTCACCGATCTTGTCGGCCGTTGCCGCACCTGGGTTGCAAGATATGGCGAATAGTCTTGTCGTCACATGCACTGAACCATACTTCAGCAAAACGTCTTGCACGATTGTCCTCGATGAATCACGTTCGTTTTTATTAGCGTTCTCTAATGCCCTGATAGGTATCTACTCCATTGAGAATTCCCCATCGATTCAGAGCGCGAGGTGTCCTCTCGAACTCAGCCGAGTTGCAATTATTCGAGGACGGAGCCGCACTTTCCTACAGGGACCCCAGGTCATGCATGACCGGTTTCGCGGGGCGCACTGTCTCTCCCAGGAGTTGCTGAATAACCGCCAAGAGTTCGTCGTTATTCACGGGCTTTTGCAAGAAAGCCCTGGCCCCCGCTTTGAGGGCCCGATCTTTGTTCTCACGGTGGTCGCGGGCGGACACGACGATTATAGGAATCGCGGCGAGGTACGTGTTTTTCTTTAACCTTTCCATGACCATAAATCCATCGCCGGCGGGCAGGCCCAGATCAAGGATGATCAGATCCGGTTGATGCTTACGAGCCTCGGTCATGCTGGCCAGCGCATCGGCCGCGAAGAAGGTATCGTAATTGTTGGCTTTGAGGCGGATGTGGTAGCCCAGCCGCAGGTCGGAATCGTCTTCGATAATGAGAATTTTCTTATTCGCCATGGATAGTCCTCTCTTGAATTTCGGATTTGATCTGTGCTCCAAGCCTCGCGGCCATCTTCCCCACAGTGTCCTCAACTGAAGTGGATGTGTCGGCGAGGCTCTTGCCCAAGGATTTATAGGAGACGGAAAGGGTCAGTCCTGCTTGTATAAATGGGAGAAACCGCCCGAACTGTTCGCGGATCCGTTTGGCAAGCACGGTGGCACCCTTGTCATCCGCGAAGACGACGACAAAGAAAAATTCCTCGGCGCCTCCAGAATTCATTTTCGGCAGGAGCACGTCCAAATTGGGGAGCAAACAACTTTGGACAAGAGTGTGGCTCTCGCGAGACCACTCCGCGCGCTTCTCCTTGGAGAGCCACCCGTCTTGCGAGCCAATCCCCACGGTCATTAGGCCGACCGAAGACGCCGGCCAGGCTTGATTACGTAGTAACGGGCCAATCAGGGTCTCCAAAGAAAAAACTGGCAATGTAAATGAAAAAATGCTCCCGAGCCCCGGAGCGCTCTGGACCCAGATTTGACCTCCCTGCAGCGTGATCAACTCCTTGCAAATGTATAACCCAAGTCCAAGGCCCTTGCGGCCAGCCACCGCGGGGCTGGTCACCTGATAGAGACGATCAAAGATCTTCTCCGTCATATCCGGGCTGATCCCCCCTCCGGAGTCAGAAACCTGCAGAAGCAGGAAAGTGGGAGTTCTGTCGAACAACTCAGCGCGGAGGTTTACTGTGCCGCCCGATGGTGTAAATTTTATGGCGTTGTCGAGTAAGATCAGCAGGATTTGCCGTAACCGGGTCGGATCGGCGAACGCGGACGGTATCGGTGTGGAGAGGTCGTAGGAGATCGTGATTTGTTTGGCCAGGGCTGCTCCCTGGAGTGTATGGGTAGCGTCAAGCATGGCTTCGGAAACAGAGACGCATTGCGGCTCGACAACGAATTTACTCGTTTGTGCCCGCGTGGCTTCCAGCAAATCATCAATCATGGATTGCAATTGCCGCGCATTCCTTAGGATGATCTGCAGGTATTCCTGCTGCTCCGGCTTGGTCTCGCCCGCCAGTCCATCTGCGAGGATGGTCCCAAATTGATAGATTGCCGTGAGGGGCGAACGAAGCTCGTGCGATACGTGAGACAGGAATTCGTCCTTCAGCTGTAGTTGCAGTTTTTTGGTTTGGTCGGATTCGCTTTGCATGCGGTGACGCTCAACGGCATGTCGAAGCGCGCGCGGAAGCGCGCGACTCTCGATCTGGCCCTTGATCAGATAGTCCTGCGCCCCTTCCTTCATCGCCTCCGCCGCCAGGGTTTCATCGTCCAAGCCCGTTAAGACGATCACTGGGACGTTCGGAGCCACCTCGTGCGCCCGCCGCACGCTGTCGAGACCATGCGCATCCGGCAATCCCAAGTCCAACAGGGCGATGTCCACGCCTCCTTTGGCCAGATGAAGCACGGCATCACTCATGCGCAACAGGTGCGTCAATTCGAAGCTATCCGCCTTTTCCTTGCTGAACATCTCGCGCAACAAACGGGCGTCTCCCGCGTTATCCTCAACCAGAAGAACCTGGAGGGCCTTATCTTTCATGTGCGCGCTACACGTGGCAGCCTGACCACCGACAGCCAGAAACTGTCGATACTCTTGACCACTTTCAGGAAACCATCGAGGTCCACGGGCTTGGTGATGTAACAGTTCGCATGGTGCTGATAACTGCCATCGATATCCGCCTCTGATGCGGAGGTTGTCAAAATAACCACGGGGATACATCTCAGGGCCGGGCTCGACTTGAGTTCCGCCAACACCTCCCTGCCATCTTTCTTGGGCAGGTTCAGATCCAGCAGGATCAGATCCGGGCGAGGAGAATTGGCGTATTTTCCCTCGTTCGCCAAATACGCCATTGCTTCTGCGCCATCCGATGCAACGTTCAAGTTGATATGCACCTTGGCGTCTTTAAACGCTTCCCGCGTGAGCCGGACATCGCCGGGACTGTCTTCCACCAGCAGAACTTCGATAGGCACTGCGCTCGTTCCAATCGATTCCATCATTTCGCGTCTCTTTCTGGCAGGGCAAAATAGAAGGTCGAGCCCTTTTCGGGTTCCGACTCGACCCAGATCCTTCCGCCCAGCCGTTCCACAATTTTTTTGCAAATGGCCAATCCGATTCCTGTACCCTTGAACTCCTCTCGCCCGTGCAGGCGCTGGAAGAGGACGAAAATCCTGTCAAAATACTGCGGGTCAATTCCCAGGCCATTGTCTTGCACGGAAAAGTTCCATTCCTGGCCGCCGTTTTTTGCGGCAGAAACGTGTACGCGAGGAACTTCGGCGCGGCGGTACTTGATGGCGTTCCCCACCAGGTTCTGGAAGACCTGGACCAATTGCGCATCGTCCGTGGTGATGGTTGGCAGCGAATCGTGAGTCACAACCGCACCGCTCTCTTGAATGGATACCCGCAAGTTAGAAAGCGCTTCGAGTAGCGCCTTTTCGCTGGAAATCTCTTGATACGCCTTTCCGTTCGCGCCTGCCCGTGAATAGGCAAGCAGGTCATGGATCAACGCTTGCATGCGGTTGGACCCGTCTACCGCGTAGGCGATGAACTCATCAGCCTCGGAGTCCAGGCGCCCCGTGTAGCGTTTGGCCAGGAGTTGCGTGTAGCTGGCGACCATGCGTAGCGGCTCCTGCAAATCGTGTGACGCCACATAGGCGAATTGTTGCAGTTCCTCGTTGGAGCGCCTCAGCTCCCCCACCATCTTCACCAGGTGCTCTTCGGCTTTCTTCCGCTCCGTGATTTCCCGCG
>Ga0210387_10000052_pt1 | contig 90041 bp, 85 predicted proteins | sample IncBWC7OmetaG_FD_160108 | JGI IMG/M metagenome (GOLD analysis project Ga0210387, IMG submission 160108) | Forest soil microbial communities from Barre Woods Harvard Forest LTER site, Petersham, Massachusetts, United States - Inc-BW-C-7-O ...
TGCTTGGCGAAGACTACGTCAACAAGTCGATCGCGGGCGCGGACGAATTCACCCGCACCATGGCGGAATGGTCGACCGAATTCTGCTGGGGCGCGCTGTGGACGCGGCCGGGGCTCGATCGGCGCACCCGCAGCATCATCAATCTGGCCATGCTGGGCGCTCTCGGGCGCCCACACGAACTGAAGCTCCATGTCAAAGGCGCCTTGAAGAACGGACTCACCGTTGAAGAGATCAAGGAAATCTTCCTTCAGGTCGCGGTCTATTGCGGCGTGCCTTCCGGTATCGACGCGTTCCGCAACGCGCGCGAAGCCCTGAAAGAGGTGCAAGAAGGCAAGTGATTGCGTTTAGCTGCTGACCGAGCCAGCAGGCATGAGGGCCGCAGGCGACTGCGGCCCTCGGCGTTTAGGCAATGCCGCAAACCCTATGCGCTTGCGAGTTCCTCCAACGAACGCTGTTTGGTCTCGATGCCCATCGTTGTCAGCATGATCATTTGCAGCAATAGCGCAGCGCTGATCAATCCGAGCACGCCGTAGAGACCGAATTCGTCGAAGGTCGCTGCAATGGCGTAGGGGACCGCGATATTGACGGCGCGTCCCGCCGTATTGGCGATCCCGCTGCCGCGCAGCCGCACTTCAGTCGGGAACAGTTCCGGCACGTAGCAGGCGATGCTCAGCGACGACAGGATATAGATCACGCAGCTCACCAGGAAACCGAAGGTGACCACGAGCGTCACATCCGTCACGCTGACATAGGCTGCGCTCACCACGATGCCGACCGCTGAAAAGGCGACGATGCCCCATCGCCGGCCGATTTTTTCACAGAGCAACAGACCGATCAGCGAGCCGAGCGGGCCGCCGGCGAAGATCAATGCCGAGACGCCGAGCGAGTTCGAGATGCCCAACCCCTGTTTGACGAGGAAGGTCGGAACCCAGCTGACAAAGGCAAAATTGAAGGTGAGTAGACACACGGTCACGACGACCGCGAGGATCGTGCGAACCAGCAGCGGCGGACGAAAGAGATCGCCGAGCGTATAGGATCGGCTTGCGGCAGGTGCCGGTGGCGTCTTCGGCGCTTCCTTGCTGATCGTCGATTCCGCCTCGGCCCGGCTGACGATTTTCTCAGCCTCTTCCAGCCGGCCTTGGGCCACCAGCCATCGCGGCGATTCCGGCAAGGAGCGGCGCAGGAACCAGACGACGAATGCGCCGACCGAGACGATCGCAAACATCCAGCGCCAGCCGAATTTCGGGATCACCAGCCAGCCGATCACGGTGGCCAGAAAAAGACTGCTGTTGATGATCAGGTTGAGCAAAGCGGCAAAACGCCCGCGATGGCGAGCCGGAATGAATTCGCTGATGGTGCCGTAGCCGACCACGATTTCCGCGCCAAGGCCGAGACCCATGAAGAAACGCGCGACGATCAGCCATTGCATCGAAGGGCAGAATGCGCCCGCCAGCGAGGCGCCGCCGAACAACATCAAGTTAAACTGGTAACTGAATTTACGGCCAAAGCGGTCGCCGAGCAGCCCGGCGCACCAGGCCCCGATCATCATTCCCAGAAAGGTTGCCGAGATGAAGGTCGCATTCAGGGAAATGGTCGATTCCCCTGACTGCACCAGCGCGCCGAGAACGCCGCTGGCCAGATAGAGATCGAATGAATCGAAAAACATGCCGGCGGCAATCAGCGCCAGCACGCGCCAGTGAAAGCGGGAAATATTCAGGCGGTCGAGCCGCCAGCCAATATCGACAGCGCTATTGCCCACAAACTTCCCCCCGTCCGAATTTTATTCTTATAAGTTTTGGTTCGCGCTTCGGCGTTATCTATTGTCGCGAGCGTATCTTCACGCCGGCCCATCCCTCCAGCACCCGTGCCACCGAAGTAAAATCGCTGTCCGCGCCGAACGTGGCGTTGGTCACCGCCATCAGTTGCCGCACGGCTGCGCCGACCACCATCGGCACGCCCATGGCTTCCGCCTCATCGACGCAAAGCCGTACGTCCTTGTAGGAAAGGCCAGTGGCAAAACCGAAATCGAATGTGCCGGTAAGAACGGCCTTCGGGAATTTATCGCGCAGCGCGACATTACCGCCGCTCGAGGCCATGATGGTGTCGATCATGATTTGAGGATCAAGGCCGGCCTTGGCGCCCATCGCCATCGCTTCCGAAGAGATGGCAAGCGCCGCCACCGCAATGATGTTGTTGGCGAGCTTGAGCGTCTGCCCCATGCCGGGCTTGTCGCCGCATACGAACACCTTACCGAACACGCCCAACACCGGCCGCAGGGTCTCGACGGCCTCTTTTTCGCCGGAGACCATGACGGCGAGGGTGCCTTTCTCCGCACCGTTCGTGCCTCCGCTGACCGGCGCATCGATCAAGGTGATGCGTCCGGCTTTATCCAGCTCGGCGGCAATCTGGGTTGCCATCTTTGGGCCGGTGGTCGAGAGGTCGACCAACTTGGTCGTGCGGTTGGAATCGGTGACACCGTTCGGGCCAAATACGACATTGCGGACGACGTCGGGCGTTGGCAGGCTCATCAGTACGGTCTCGGAAGCCGCCGCGACCTCCGCAGCACTCGAGGCGCGTCGCGCGCCGCGCGCAACGATCTTCGCCATCGCCGCTTCGTCGCGGTCGAATACCGTGAGGCTGTGGCCGGCATCCAATAAGCGGATCGCCATGCGGCTGCCCATCTGGCCGAGACCGATAAATCCTAATTCCATGTGCCGCTCCCTTTGATTTTCTTGACCATTTCTGGACGATTTCTTGGGCCATTTTCTTCGGCCGCATTGGCTGGCGCCGAGGGCGCACTGCCGTCGTCGTTAATATTGACAGACAATCTGACGGAGATCAACGCGGGGGCGCTCTTCGCCCGGGGCATGGCTTCCGCCGGCCGGACAAGCTTATTCGCGCCGCGGCGCTGGCCTCATGAGGCCAGTATTTCACGCACACGCGGAATGACCTTTTCCCCGTAGAGCGAAATGCAACGCATGATCCGTTCATGGGACAACGCTCCTGCGCTGTATTTCATATCGAATCTGGAAAGACCAAGCGCCTTCGCGGTCGCCGCGATTTTCCGCGACACCGTTTCCGGCGATCCGACATACAGTGATCCATGCTCGATCTCGCGGTCGAACTCCGCCCGTTGCATCGGTGGCCAGCCGCGTTCCGCGCCGATCCGGTCGCGCATCACTTTATAATCAGGCCAGAGTTCGTCGCGCGCCTGTTCGTCCGAGCTGGAAATGTAGCCATGGGAGTGGACGCCGATGGGCAGAGGCGGCTTGTCGAGCTGGCCGAGGGCCTGAAGATAGAGGTCGACGTAGGGTTTGAAACGGTTGGGATCTCCGCCGATGATCGCAAGCATCAACGGCATGCCATGTTTGGCCGCGCGGATCACCGATTGCGGACTTCCGCCGACACCCACCCAGGTTTTCAGACGTCCTGAATCGACCGGCGGAAATACGCGCTGGTTCGCCAGCGGCGGCCGCGTCGTGCCTTTCCAGGTGATCGGCTGCTGTTTGACCAATGCTGCAAAGAGATCGAGCTTCTCTTCGAACAGTTTCTCATATTGGCTGAGCTCGTATCCGAACAGCGGAAAGGACTCTGTGAACGAGCCGCGCCCGAGAATGACCTCGGCGCGCCCATCGGATGCGGCATCGAGCGTCGCAAATCGCTGAAAGACGCGGATCGGATCGTCCGAACTGAGCACGGTCACGGCCGAGCCCAATCTGATGCGTCTCGTTCGGCCGGCGATTGCGGCCAATATGATCTCCGGTGAGGATATCGCGAAATCGGCGCGGTGATGCTCGCCAAGCCCGATGAAGTCGACGCCGACTTGGTCAGCCAGCACAGCTTCGTCGATCACGTCGCGAATGACCTGTGCGTGCGTCTTGGCCGCGCCGTTGTCGCCGGTAGTCACGTCGCCGAAGGTGTCGAGACCGAGTTCAAGAAGTTCAGTCACAGCTCTCTCTTTCTTGTTCGCCGATGCGGGCGCATAGCTCTTTCCAGAGGTGACTTATTGGCCCGAAGGCCGCTTCGCAATGGCTTGCCTTTTGTTCTAATCTGTTCGTATGACCCAGTCTCATGAGGATATCGTTCGCCGCGCGACCGCTGCCTTCAATGCGGGCCGACGTGATGAGGCGAGGGGGCTTTGCGAACAAGGTCTGACCGGCTCTCCGGGCGAGCCGATGCTGAGCCATCTATTGGCAGCCGTGCTGTTTGCCTCGGGCGAGATCGAGGCGGCGCGAGGGCATATCGAGACGAGCCTGGTCAAGCGGCCGGACAATGCGGCCGCGCGGCTCTTGGCTGCGCGCCTTGCGAGGGCGGCTGGAGATTTCGACCGGGCTCTGTCGCATCTGGATCGCGGCATCGCGATCGCGCCGCAACGCGAGGCTTTCATCGAAAAAGCCCGAACGCTCGATCGGGCTGGCCTGCGCCCACAAGCGCGGCAAGCCTGGAACGCCATCCTGGACGCCGTTCCCAACAACCTCGAGGCGGCTGCCAGGTCGGGTCGCCTCGCATGGGAGGACGGCGAGCTCTCGCTTGCGAAAAAATTTCTGGAACGGGTCACGCATACCGAAGTCCCCGCGTCTGTCTGGTTCGACCTCGGGCTCGTGCGGCAGGATTTACGCGACCATGCCGGTGCGGCAATCGCCTATCGCAAGGCGATCGATCTCAAGCCCGATCATGCGGAAGCAACCTTCAATCTCGGCGTCGTGCTCCAGGAAGCAGGCCTCCTCGACGACGCCATGCGCGTTTACGCGCGAGCCTATCGTCTGCGGCCTTCGAGCTTCGGCCAGATCGCGATGGCGCTGACCTCGGCGTCTCATGGCGGCCTGTGGCTTGATGAGGCTGCGTTGCGCCGTGCGCTAGAAGGCTAGGCTTTAAGCCCGTCCTCGCCGCGCGCGGAAATGCTTCCGGTAGACGTTGGGACTTTCGAGCACTTTCGCGACGGTTTTCTCGTAAGTCCGCTGGTGCGGCTCGTCGAAGCTTTCAAATTCCAGTCGAGGTGCGTCGCGTGGCACCGCAAAGACCTGTGCCACCGGCGTACCCTTCGGCAGCACGCCGGAAAAATCCGGTTGCAGCCATACGGCTGGAAAATTGATGCCGCCGTCGTGGAAGAGATCGGCATCGACCAGTCCCGTGATCAGGCGAAACGGAAGATCGTCGCGGTTGACCGGGTGGGTCGCGAACAACGACCATCCGCGTTCGAGTTCGATGGTCCAGAAGCTGTTGAACTTGATTGCCGCCTGTTCGCCGCGCGCAAAGGGCGCGCCCGCAAACTGCGGGGCGACATGAAAGCTTAAGGGAGCGCGCGGATGTCCCGATGTTGTGGGCTCCGGAATATCCCAGGCCCACGCGAACGAACCTTTGTCGACGGTCACGTCGCAGGGCAGCGGAATCAAAACGCCGTAAGCCATGGCGTCGACGAACGGAGGGCACTGCTTGACGGTGCGGATGTCGCGGCCGTGGATATCCGAATGGGCCCTCGCCGGCATCGCGCGGAGCCAATCGGGAAGCCCACTGCGTGCGGGAAGGGGTCGCGGCAAATGATCGGCGAGGGCCGGATCGCAGCGAAAGATCATGCGCATGACGAGGCTCCTTCGGGTAGCCGGCCCACGATGGTGCCGATTATACCGTCATTGCGAGCGAAGCGAAGCAATCCATCTTGCCGCGGCTGGATTGCTTCGTCGTTTTACTCCTCGCAATGACTGATAGAAAAAGGGCCGGGATCGCTCCCGGCCCTTGGCGCTTCCGTTCCTCGGACGCTGCGCAGCGCGCCGTCGTTTTGCGGCGTGGTGCGCTGCTGATCCGGGGCCCACCTACGGCGACGTTCGGGTCCCGGCTCTGCGACGCGGCACAAGCGCGCCGCATCGCGTCCGGGACACGCATTGTCCTAGTTCAACGACGCCCGCTTCGGCGGCGAGGCCGGCCACGACTTGATCAGCGTGTCGTAGTCGACGGTTTCGCCCTTTGGCTTCTCGTTCGCGAGCTTGCGTTGCGGCGCGATGTTGCCGTCCTTGGCGGATTTGTTGAACCAGTACTCCGCGCTCTCCTTCTTGTTTAGCTTCGGTCCGCAGGCACCCTGGACGCCGGACTTCTCAAGACGCTCCATCACCGAGTCCTGCGCTGCGGCCAGCGAATCCATCGCCTGCTGCGGCGTCTTCGCACCGGACGACGCATCGCCGATGTTCTGCCACCATAGCTGTGCGAGTTTTGGATAATCCGGCACGTTGTTGCCAGTCGGGGTCCACTGCACGCGTGCCGGCGAGCGGTAGAACTCGATCAGGCCGCCGAGTTTCGGCGCACGCTCCGTGAATGACTTGTCCCAGATATCGGACTCGCGGATGAAGGTGAGGCCGACATGGCTCTTCTTCAAGGACACCGTCTTGGAGACGATGAACTGTTGATACAGCCAGGCTGCCTTGCGGCGGTCGATCGGCGTCGACTTCAACAACGTCACCGAGCCGACGTCCTGATAGCCGAGCTTCATGCCGTCTTTCCAGTATGCGCCATGCGGAGACGGCGCCATTCGCCACTTCGGCGTGCCGTCGGCATTCACCACCGGCAAACCAGGCTTCACCATGTCGGCGGTGAAGGCGGTGTACCAGAAGATCTGCTGGGCGATATTGCCTTGCGCCGGCACCGGTCCCTCTTCGGAGAAGGTCATGCCTTGCGCCTGCGGCGGGGCATATTTCTTCATCCAGTCGAGATATTTGACGATCGAGTAGACCGCCGCGGGACCGTTGACGTCGCCGCCGCGCTCGACCGAAGAGCCTACGGGGCGACAGCCTTCCATGCGGATGCCCCATTCGTCGACGGGAAGTCCGTTCGGAATGCCGCGATCACCGTTGCCGGCCATCGACAGCCACGCATCGGTAAACCGCCATCCGAGCGACGGGTCCTTCTTGCCGTAGTCCATATGGCCGTAGACGCGGACGCCGTTGATTTCCTTGATGTCGTTGGTGAAGAACTCGGCGATGTCCTCATAGGCCGACCAGTTCACGGGAACGCCGAGGTCGTAGCCGTATTTGGCTTTGAACTTGGCCTTGTATTCGGGATTGGAGAACCAGTCGTAGCGGAACCAATAGAGGTTCGCGAACTGCTGGTCCGGCAACTGGTAGAGATGACCGTTCGGCGCGGTCGTGAACGACTTGCCGATGAAGTCGTTGACGTCGAGGCCGGGATTGGTCACGTCCTTGCCTTCGCTGGCCATCCATTCCGTGAGGTCCACGGCCTGGCCGTAGCGGAAATGCGTTCCGATGAAGTCGGAGTCGTTGATCCAGGCGTCGTATACGTTCTTGCCCGACTGCATCTGGGTCTGAATCTTCTCAACCACGTCACCTTCCTGGATGATGTCGTGTCGCACTTTGATGCCAGTGATTTCCTCGAACGCCTTTGCCAGCGTCTTGGATTCATATTCGTGCACAGTCAGCGTTTCGGAGACCGCGTTGATCTCCATCCCCTTGTAGGGTGCAGCGGCCTTGATGAACCACTGCATTTCTTTCATCTGGTCATCTTTGGATAGCGTCGACGGCTGAAATTCGCTGTCGATCCATTTCTTGGCGGCAGCTTCGTCCGCGAAAGCCGGTGCATTGATCGCGGCCGACGCCGCCATCAGCGCTACCGCTGATGTCATCATCAGGATGCGCGTCCTTGCAGGACTCTTCCTTGTCTCCACGTGTCGCATGATGCTTCCTCCGTTGCAGCAACTGACAATTAGTTCAGGTCCAGGTTGATCCCGGATCTGCTCGTTTTCACTTGCTTTAGACGGTGCGGAATATCGCAGCCGCCGAAACAAGCGAAATTGCGGTAGCGAACCATAGGCTCGACAATTCGATTCCTTCTCCGACCGGCAGCGTCGCCACCGTGTCGGTGCCGACAAAACCGATCCAGGCGAGGTGAATGATCGCGGCCATGATCAGCGAAATGAACAGGCGGTCGCCGCGCGTGGTCGGAATACGAAGGATTCCGACACGCTCGGCTTCCGGATAGGCGATGGCCAACCACGTCATGACGGCGAGCGTCGCGGCCAACAGCACGAAAAAGATCGCGGTCGGCAGCGTCCAGGCCATCCATGCGAGGCTTTCCATGGCTAGTGCCTCCACGCAAAGGACAACTCCCTCTCCCCGCGTGCGGGGAGAGGGTTGGGGTGAGGGGGGCTCTCGACAGGTTTCGGTTTGTGGATAGTCCCCCTCACCCGGATTTGCCGCTCCGCGCCAAATCCGACCTCTCCCCGCAAGCGGGGCGAGGTGAAGGAGAGTGCGTCATCTTGCTTCGACCGTATAACCATCATCACACCCTGCCGAGCGCAAAACCGCGCGCGATATAGTTGCGGACGAACCAGATCACGAGCGCGCCGGGAATAATGGTCAAGACGCCGGCTGCCGCCAGCAGCCCCCAATCCATGCCTGCGGCCGAGACGGTTCGCGTCATCACGGCGGAGATCGGCTTGGCGTCCACCGACGTCAATGTCCGCGCCAGCAACAGCTCGACCCATGAGAACATGAAGCAGAAGAAGGCGGCCACGCCGATGCCGCTTGCGATCAATGGCATCAGGATCTTGATGAAGAAGCGCGGGAAGGAATAGCCATCGAGGAATGCGGTCTCGTCGATCTCGCGTGGCACGCCGGAGACGAATCCCTCCAGGATCCAGACCGCGAGCGGCACATTGAAGATGCAATGCGCGAGGGCCACCGCCCACGGCGTATCGAATAGCCCAATCGCCGAATAAAGATTGAAGAATGGCAGCGCGTAGACCGCGGCCGGCGCCATCCGGTTCGACAACAGCCAGAAGAACAGGTGCTTGTCGCCGAGAAAACGATAGCGCGAGAAAGCGTAGGCCGCGGGCAATGCGACCGAGATCGAGATCACCGTGTTGATGACGACGTATTTCAGCGAGTTGATGTAGCCGGAATACCAGCTCTCGTCGGTGAAGATGCGGATGTAATTGGCGAGTGTCGGATCGTGCGGCCACAGGTTCATGGTCGAGACGATCTCGAGATTGGTCTTGAGGCTCATGTTGACCAGCCAGTAGATCGGCAGCAGCAGGAAGACCAAAAACAGCGACAAGATCAGGCGGCGGCCGGGGATCGAATGCATCACACCGCCTCCTTGACCGGCCGGCGTTCGGCGCCGGCGTTGGTCATCACGGTGTAGAACACCCAGCAGACGATGATGATGATCAGGTTGTAGACCAGCGAGAGCGCGGCCGCCTTGCCGAGGTCGAACTGCCCGAGCGCGATCTTGACCAGTTCGATCGAGATGAACGTGGTCGAATTGCCCGGTCCGCCGCCGGTGACGACGAACGGTTCGGTATAGATCATGAAGCTGTCCATGAAGCGTAAGAGAACCGCGATCAGCAGCACGCGCTTCATCTTCGGCAGTTGAATCGCGGTGAACACCGCCCACCGCGATGCGCCGTCGATCTGGGCGGCTTGATAATAGGCTTCTGGAATCGACTTCAGCCCGGCGTAGCACAACAACGCCACGAGGCTGGTCCAGTGCCAGACGTCCATCACGATGACAGTCGCCCAGGCATCGAACTCATTGGAGACGTAGTTATAGTTGATCCCGATGTGGTTCAGCGTATAGCCGAGCAGGCCGATGTCGGGGCGCCCGAAGATCTGCCAGATCGTTCCGACTACGTTCCAGGGAATCAGAAGCGGTAATGCCAGGATCACCAGACAAGCAGCGACGCTCCAGCCCTGCCGTGGCATCGACAGCGCGACCACGATGCCGAGTGGGACTTCGATAGCCAGGATCACAAAAGAGAAGAACAGGTTGCGCCAGAGCGAGGCGAAAAACCGCTCGCCGAGATCGCTTGAAGGATCGAGCAATTCCTTGAACCAGCCGACACCGTTCCAGAAGAACTGATTGTTGCCGAAGGTGTCCTGCATCGAATAGTTCACGACCGTCATCAACGGCAGGATCGCGGAGAACGCGACCACCAGGAACACCGGTAGCACCAAAAACCAGGCTTTCTGGTTGACGGTCTTGTCCATCACGCCTCCCCCTCGACCAGGAGACTGTCGGCGTAGATGTGCACGCGCGATGGGTCGAACACCAATCCAGCACTGTTGCCGGGCACTGAAAACCCTTGCGGCACTTTTGCGGAGAATCTCGTGTCGCCCACGCGAACGTGCGCGAAGCGAGCGCGGCCGAGATCGTCGATGCGCTCGATGTTCGCGGCCAGAAGATTGGGGGCAGGGGCGGCGATCTGGACAAACTCCGGCCGCACGCCGACTTCGATCTTGGCGCCCGCCGGGAGGCGGTCGTAACTACGTTCGAGCGCGATGGTGTGGCCGTCGATCCGCGCCTGCCGTCCTTTGACTTCGGCGGGAACGATGTTCATGCCGGGCGAGCCGATGAAATAGCCGACAAAGGTATGCGCGGGCCGGTCGAACAGATCCGCCGGCGTTCCGCTTTGCACCACGCGGCCGTCATGCATCACCACGACCGTATCGGCGAAGGTCAACGCCTCGGTCTGATCGTGCGTGACATAGATCATCGTGAGGTCGAGGTCGCGGTGCAGCGCTTTCAGTTTCGATCGTAGCTGCCATTTCAGTTCGGGGTCGATCACCGTCAGCGGCTCGTCGAACAAAACGGCGGCCACATCGGAGCGAACCAGGCCGCGGCCGAGCGAGATTTTCTGCTTGGCGTCGGCCGTCAGGCGCTCGGCCTTGCGTGACAGATAGGGCGTGAGGTCGAGAAGTGCCGCGATCTCCGCCACCCGCGCGTCAATCGCAGCTTTGGGTAGGCCGCGGTTCTTCAGCGGAAACGCAAGATTTTGCCCGACCGTCATGGTGTCGTAGATCACGGGAAACTGGAACACCTGCGCGATATTGCGCTCGCGCGTCGACTGCGTCGTGATGTCGACGCCGTCGAACAGGATCTTGCCGCGCGACGGCGTGACGATGCCGGAAATCAGATTCAACAACGTGGTCTTGCCGCAGCCGGACGGTCCGAGCAGCGCATAGGCGCCGCCGCGCCGCCATGTCATCGTGACCGGCTTCAGCGCGAAGGATTCTTCCGGCGCATCGTTGCCACCGTAGGAATGCGCGAGGTCGACGAGGTCAATGCGAGCCATGCATCACCTCACGTACGTTTCGCTGAAAGATCGGGCGATGCGACCAGGCGGTCGGCCGCATCGAAAACGAAAACATTATCCGGGTCGAGCACAGCATCGAGCAGATGCCCGGGCTGATATTCGTGCACGCCAGGCAGCACCGCCACCCAGTTGGAGGCGTCACGATTGAGATGCACGAAGCTTTCGGACCCCGTGATTTCTGTCACGGTCACCGTCGCATGGAACGCGTGGCGGCCGGGAATGCCGTTGGCAATCTCCAATTGATGGGCGCGGAAGCCGACCCGGTAGGCGCCGTCGGCCAGCGCAGCGTAGAGTCCAGCCGCGGGCGCCTGGATGCCCCCGGCATATTGCACAGAGCCGTTTTTCTTTTCGATGCCGACGATATTGAGCGGCGGATCGGAAAACACTTGCGCGACGCGCAACGTGTCGGGGCGGCGATAGACCAGCGGCGTCTCGCCCACCTGCAATGCTTTGCCCTCCCACATGCAGATGGTGCGCCCGCCGAGCAGCAACGCTTCCGACGGCTCGGTCGTTGCGTAGACAAAGATCGCGCCTGAGGCCTCAAAGATACGCGGCAGCTCGGTGCGAAGTTCCTCGCGCAGCTTGTAATCGAGATTGGCGAGCGGTTCGTCGAGCAGCACGAGATCGGCGCCCTTGACCAGCGCGCGAGCGATCGCGGTGCGTTGTTGCTGGCCGCCGGAAAGCTGCAGCGGTGTCCGGTCCAGATACGGTTCGAGTTTCAGAAGCCGTGCGGCTTCCTTGACGCGCGTTTCGATCTCGCTCTTTGGTTTGCCCTGCACCCGCAGTGGAGAGGCGATATTTTCGTAGACCGTGAACGAAGGGTAATTGATGAATTGCTGATAGACCATCGCGACCGAACGCTGCCGCACGTCGGCAGCCGTGACGTCCTTGCCGTCGACGAGGACCCGACCGGAGGTCGGTTTGTCGAGACCGGCGAGCAGCCGCATGATCGAGGTCTTGCCGGATAGCGTCGGACCCAGCAGAACGCTCAAGGTGCCGCGTTCGAGCCTCAGGCTGACGTCGCGAATGGCGGCGACGCCGTCGATCGACCGCGAGACGTTGACCAGTTCAACGCTCATGGTCGCCCTCCCGCTTCGGTCAGGAGAGCCTTCGAGGAGATTTGCTGGGCGGCAATCCAGAGATCGAGGGCTGCAATCTCTTCCGGCGTCAGTCGCAATCCCAACTTGGATCGTCGCCAGACGATGTCTTCGGCGGTGCGGGCCCATTCCTGCGATATCAGGTATCTGACCTCGGCCTCGGTCAAGCTCGCGCCGAATGCTTTACCAAGTTCCTCCATCGACTTCGCAGTGCCCAAAACCTTAATCGCGTGCGTGCCATAGGCGTGCGCCAGCCGGTTGGCATGGAAGGGCGTGAGGAACGGATAGTCGCGCATCAGCTCCGCCGTCAGCGCCGGAATGGCCGAGACATCCATATCGCCGCCGGGTAGCGGCGCCTTGCCGGTCCATCCTTCGCGCGCCTTATCGCCTTTCAGATAGGGGCCAAGCTTTTCCAGCGCCTCTTCGGCGAGACGCCGGTGGGTCGTGATCTTGCCGCCGTAGATCGAAAGCAGCGGCGCGCCGCCGGGCAGGTCGAGTTCGAACACATATTCGCGGGTCGCAGCCTTGGCTTCGCTGGCGCCGTCGTCGTAGAGCGGACGAACGCCGGCATAATCCCACACCACGTCGGCGGGCTTGACCGGCTTTGCCAGATATTCGCTGACGGAGGCGCAGAGATATTCGATCTCCTCGCCCGTTGCCTTCACCTTGGATGGATCGCCGTGATAATCGCGGTCGGTGGTGCCGATCAGCGTGAAATCGTCCTGATAGGGAATGACGAAAACGATGCGGCCGTCGCTGTTCTGGAACATGTAGGCGCGATCGTGGTCGTAGAGTTTCCGCACCACGATGTGCGAGCCCTGCACCAGCCGGACCTTGGCGCGTGCGTTGACGCCCGATCCTGCCGCGAGCACCTGCTCGACCCACGGCCCACCGGCATTGACCAGAATGCGGGCGCGAACCGTCGAGCGCTCGCCGCTCATGGCATGCTCAAGCGTGACTTCCCAGATGCCGTCGACCTGGCGGATTTCGGCGGCTCGGGCGCGGGTGCGAATCTCGGCGCCGCGGTTGGCGGCATCGCGTGCCGTGAGCACGACGAGCCGCGCATCGTCGACAAAGCAGTCGGAATATTCGAACCCTTTGGTGTAGCGGTTCGGAACCAGCGGCTTTCCGACCTCGTCACGGGTCAGATCGACCGAGCGCGTCGGCGGCAGGCGATGCCGGCCGCCAATGTGGTCATAGAGAAAGAGACCGAGCCGCAGCAGCCAGGTCGGCCGAAGCCCGTCGTGATGGGGCAGCACGAAACGCAGTGGGCGGATGATGTGGGGCGCGATTCCCCAGAGGATCTCGCGTTCGATCAGCGCCTCGCGAACCAGGCGAAACTCATAATATTCGAGATAGCGCAGGCCGCCGTGCACGAGCTTGGTCGACCAGGACGACGTCCCGCTCGCCAAGTCGTTCATTTCGCAAAGAAAAACCGAATTGCCCCGGCCCACAGCGTCGCGCGCGATTCCGCAGCCGTTGACGCCGCCTCCGATGATCAAGAGGTCGAAAATCCGATCCAAGCGCTTCCCCGGCTCGCCCATTGCGATTGGCGATTTTACTTTCGTTTTCGATTAAATCACAACTAAATGCGAAAGCAACACGGATGGTCCGTTTTCCAGTGCCGTCTCGGCAAAATCAGCGGACAGACGTGACGGCCGGGGGGAGTTCGGTGTCGGACTCCTCCGTGTCGAGCGATCCGGGCAGCGCCTCGATCACCTGGATTTCGCGGGTCCGGCAAATCTCGGCAAGCCGCGCCGGCAGCGCCACGTCGGTGACAAAGGTGTTGATCTGGCTGATGTCGGCGATGCGAACCGGTGCGCTGCGCCGGAATTTGGTGGAGTCCGCGACCAGCATCACGCTTCGCGCATTGGAGATGATCGCCTGCGCCGCCTGCACCTCGCGATAATCGAAATCGAGCAGCGTGCCGTCCTCGTCGATCGCGGACGCGCCGATGATGGCGTAGTCGACCTTGAACTGCCCGATCAGGCTGGTCGCAGTCGATCCGATCACGGCGCCATCGGCGCGGCGCACCGCGCCGCCGGCCACGATCACTTCGATGCGCGGATAGCGATACAGCAGCATCGCGACATTGAGGTTGTTGGTGATGACCAGCAGATCTTCATGCGAGGTCAGCGCGCTCGCGACTTCTTCGGTGGTGGTGCCGATATTGATGAACAGCGAACAGCCATTGGGGATCAGGCTTGCCGCGGCCGTACCAATCGCCTTCTTCTCCTCGGCGGCGACAAAGCGGCGCGCCTCATAAGCGAGGTTTTCGACGCCGGAGGCGATGATCGCACCGCCGTGAATGCGTGTCAGCACATGATGATCGCAGAGGTCGTTGAGATCCTTCCGGATGGTCTGCGCCGAAACCTCGAAGCGCCGGGCCAGATCCTCCACCATCACGCGGCCCTGGCCGCGCGCGATGTTCAAGATCTCGGTTTGACGGTTTGAAAGATCGGTCAACGCGACACCTGGTGAACGAGAAGGCCCTATGGTGCGGCGGTTTGTTCGGCCGGTCAACGGTGGTGATCGTCGCTTGCCCGGATGAAACAGCTCCGTGGAGAGAGCAAAATCGGCTGGAGGCAGCGTATTAGTATAGTGATGGATGACAGCGATATAGCTATTGGCGCGGCTGTTGCGTGCGGTTGGAAATCTGCCATGCTGACTGGCAACAGAAGAAAATATTCGGGAGACTCGTACCATGACCACCACTGTCGAAGTGCTCGCCGCCGCGTTCAGGGACGCCGGCACGCCCTTCATCGTCGGCCATCCCGGCGGGGAATCGGTGGAACTGATGGAAGCAGCACGCCAGCGACAGATGCGGTTTCTCCTGATGAAGCAGGAAGTCGCCGGCGCGATGCTGGCTGCGACCTGGGGCGATCTCACCGGCAGCCCCGGAATATGCCTCTCCACGCGAGGTCCAGGGGCGGCCAACATGGTCAACGGCGTGGCGCACGCCTTTCTCGATCGTTCGCCGCTGATCGCGATCACCGATACTTATTCGCGCTCGACCTTCGAGACCGGTTTGCGCCAGCGCATCAACCAGCAGGCGATTTACGAGCCGATCGTGAAGTGGAGCACCGTCGTCGACGCCAAGACCGTGCGCCAGCAGGTGCGCCGCGCCATGCGCACGGCGACCGCGACGCCGCCAGGCCCGGTGCATTTCGAGTTTCCGCAGAGCGAGACCACGCGCGAAGCCGGCGACTATGTCTCCGAGCCGCCGCTGATGCCGAACTGGATCATGCCGCGTCCGGACCGCGCTGACTTGAAGCCCGCGCTCGACATGCTCAACAGTGCCAAACGGCCGATCCTGATCGCCGGCATGGGCGTCTACTGGTGCGGCGCCTCGGCGGAGTTCGTCAAATTCGCCGAACGTCTCGGCGCACCGGTGCTCACCACCACCAAATGCAAGGGGATGATTCCCGAAGATCATTCGTTGCGTGCGGGGTGCATCATCGGCGGCTTGATCGAGCGCAAGCTGGTGATGGAATCCGATCTGATCATCACGATCGGCCTCGACGCGGTCGAACTGCAACCCAAACCCTGGCCCTATACGCTGCCGGTGTTGTCGTTGGCCTCGGTGCCGAGCACCGATGCGCTGGTGCCGGCCGATCCGGAAATCATTGGCGACCTCAAGGCGCTGCTCGCGGGGCTCGCGGAATGGGCGCCGGAAGGTACGAACTGGGGCGAGAAGTCCGCCAGGACGTTCCGCAGCGAAGTGCGTGACGCACTCAACACGCCGGCCACGGGCCTGTCGCCGCAACGGGCAATGGAAGTCGCGCGCGCGATCCTGCCGCGCGACACCATTGCGACCTGCGATGCCGGCGCGAGCCGGCTGCTGGTGGTGCAGAAGTGGGAATCCTACGGTCCGCGGGAATTCCTCACTTCTAACGGCTTGGCCTCGATGGGCTATGCGGTGCCCGGCGCGCTCGCCGCGCGCATGGCGTTCCCGGACCGGCCGGTGGTGGCGTTTACCGGCGACGGCGGTTTCCTGATGACGGTGGCAGAGTTACAGACCGCGCAGATCGAGAACCTGCCGATCATCGTGATCGTGTTCGACGACCGCGAGATCGGGCTCATTCGCGTCAAGCAGGAGATCAAGGGCATTCCGCGTAACGGCGTCGCGCTCGGCGGGGTCGATTGGGAAAAGCTCGCGCAGTCGTTTGGCGCCGACGGCGTGACGGTGGAAACCGAACAGGCCTTCAGCAACGCGCTCTCCAGCGCGCTGAAGACCAAAAAGACCACCGTGATCGGCGTGCGGATCGATGCGTCTGGCTATGTCGCGCAGTTCAACGCGCTGCGAGAGCTTTAAGCTGACCTGAGGCCGTCGCGAATCTTCGTGGTCCATGCCGAGGCGGCGGCTGACAGGAAGCCTATATCCGACTGCGTTGTAATAAATTGACAGCCCTTCTGGATCAGCTCGATCTGACGTGAAGGATCGCGGTTGCCGCCGCAGCCGGCAAAGATGCCGTTGCTGAGGCAGGCGGCGATGACGCGCTCTTGTGCCGCGACCAGTGCCGGATCATCAAATTTGCCGGGCTTGCCCATATTGGCCAACAAGTCGTTGCTGCCGACATGCAGCACGTCGATGCCTTTCACCGCCGCGATGGCTTCGACGTTGTTCAAGCCTTCGACCGTCTCGATCATGCAAACCAAAAGGCAGTTGTCGTTGAGCTGCGGAACGCAAGCGGCAATCGGCACCGAACGGTAGTCGAAATGCGGATAGCCGCCGCTGACCGAGCGTTTGCCAATTGGCGCGAACTTGCAGGCATCGACCGCGCGTTTGGCTTCTTCTGACGTATTGATGTCGGGATAGACGATACCCATCGCGCCATTATCCAATAGCAGCGACACGTCGGGATCGTTGATGCCGCGCACGCGTACCAGAGGCGCAATACCGCACGACATTGCCGTGCTGATGATGTGACCGATGGTCTCCAGATTGAACAGCGAGTGCTGGCAATCGATGAAAAGAAAGTCGTGCCCGGTCGATTTGGCGATGCGGGCGATATCGCCTGAGCGGGAAAGCCGCACCGGCATGCCGAGCGCGACATCGCCGGCTTGCAGGCGTTGCTTGATCGGATGGGCCAGTTCGTTCGCAGCCGCCATGACGCTTCCTAAGCTACCTGGCCGAGCGGCTGACCGCCGGCGAGCGCTTCAAGCAGCTGCGAGGCTGCCAGCATGGAGCTGCGCGCCTGGGTTTCGATCGTACCGGCGGCCGCGTGCGGCGTTCCCACAAACGTTGGCAGCGACATCAGCGGGTGATCCGAGGTCGGTGGCTCGACCTCGAAGACGTCGAAACCGGCGCCGAACAGCTTCCCGGACGAGATCGCCTGATAGAGCGCGGCTTCGTTGACGATGCCACCACGCGAGGTGTTCACCACGATCGCGCTCGGCTTCATCAGCGCCAACCTGGCAGCGTCGATCATATTGCGGCTTTCCGGAGTCAGCGGCAGGTGCAGCGACAGGATATCGACCTGCGGCAGCATTTCTTCGAGCGAAGCGGCCCGCTTGTGCGGCAGCTCGGACCAGCGGTTGGCCGGCACGTAGGGGTCATAGCCGATGATCTTGGCGTCGAACGCCCCGCGCCATTTGCGCGCAACTAGAGTTCCGATATTGCCCATGCCGACGATGCCGACCGTCTTCTGCCAGGATTCATAGCCGAGGTAATTCGCGCGCTGAACCTTGCCGGCGGCTCTCGTCATCCGGTCGAATTCGGTCACGCGCCGGACCACGCTGAGCCCCAGCGACAACGCCATTTCGGCAACCGCCTCGCTGTTGACGCCTGGCGTCCGGCACACGGTAATTCCGTGGGCTTTTGCGGCGTCCAGGTCGATGTTGTCGAGCCCGACGCCTTGCTTGGAAATAACGCGCAGCTTTTTGGCGCGCGCCATGTCTTCGGCGGCAATCTTCTTGCCGCGAACCATCAGTCCGTCGGCGTCTTCGTGCCAGTTCTTGGCGCGCGGGTCGTCCCACCGAATGACCTCCGCCTGCTTTTCGGCCAATTCGACGCCGCTCAGGTGAAATGCATCAAGTACATAGATCTTCATTCATCGTCTCCTAGGCGTTCTTATTGTGCGGGATCGGTCTTCAGCTACCCGCAAGTTCGTGGCATTCCGGCATGTAGAGGTCTTTCCACGAGGAAGGCTGCCGCTTCATGGTGCCGACCTTGTGCATGAAGCCGGCAAAGGTCATGGTCTGCTGCGGCGTCGTGGTCCAGATGTTGTCGGGATCGGAAATGAATTTGGTCATCTCTTCCTGGTTGCTGCGCTTCTCGCTGGTGGTCTTGATGTAGATCTGCGCGGCGTCGCCCGGGTTCTTGTTGATGAATTCGTGCGCCTCCGACAACGCGGCGTAGACGGCTAGCGTCACCTTCGGATTGGCGTCGCGGAATTTCTTGCTCATGAGCATCACGCCGTTGGTCGCGGGACCGCCCAGCGTGTCATAGGATTTCAGTACGTTGTGCACGCCGGCGGTTGCGAGCTCGTAGTAGTAATAGGGCGCAACCGAGTAGTGGGTGTCGATTTCGGTCTTCGCCATGATTGAGAGCGCGGCGTCCGGGTGCGAGCGCGTGATCGTGAATGCATCGAGCTTGGCGTATTGGTCGTCGCCCCATTCCTTGGCGGCCGCCATTTGCAGGCAGATCGCTTGGCTCGACACTTTGATGGCCGGAACCGCGATCTTGTCCTGATTGGTAAAGTCCTTGATCGTCTTGATCTCGGGCTTGTTGGTCACCAGCATGAACGGCATCGACTGCACCGCCGACAGCGCCCGGACTTCGTTCGGCGTGCCTGCGGTCTTGTCCCACAGCGTGGCGAGGCTCGGCACGCCGGTGACGCCGAAATCCATTTGCCGGCTCAACAGCGCATCGATCAGCGATTGGGTGCCGCCTAGGCTTTTGTATTCCGGCTTGATCGTGGCGATGCCGAGCTGACCGGCGTGCTTTTGCACCAGTTGAAGTGCGTCCATCACCATCAGCGGCAGATAGGGCAACCCTGTCTGGCTGATAATCACAATGCTCGAGACTTCGTCCGCGAAGGAAGAGCGCATCAGCATCGGCGACGCCAAGGCAACAGGCGCGGCCGCGAGCGCTTTGCAGAAATGGCGCCGGTGCAACATGAGGGCTTTCTGACTTCGCGGGGGCTTCATTTTAAGTCTGCATGCCCCAGCGCTGAACGGTCCGGGCTTCGATCAGGCGAAACACCCCGTTTTCGACCGCTAATCCAATGAGGATGATGGTGAGTAAGCCCGCGAACACCTCGGGAATATCGAGCTGGTTCTTGCTCTCGAAGATGTACCAGCCAAGCCCGCCCTGACCCGACGAGACGCCGAATACGAGTTCGGCGGCAATCAGCGTGCGCCAGGCAAAAGCCCAGCCGATCTTGAGGCCGGCCAGAATGCTCGGAAACGCCGCCGGAATCAGAATCAGGCAGACGAAACGTAAGCCTCTTAGATTGTAATTGCGGCCGACCATGCGCGCGGTCGTCGACACGCCGCGGAAGCCGGCGAGCATGTTGAGCGAAACCGCCCACGTCACCGAATGCACCAGCACAAAGATCAAGCTGCCATTGCCAAGGCCGAACCAGATCAGCGCCAGCGGCAATAGCGCAATCGCCGGCAGCGGATTGAACATTGCGGTCATGGTGTCGAGGAAATCAGTGCCGATCTTGCTGGAGATCGCGAACACCGTCAAAAGGCCCGCGAGCACGGTGCCGATCGCAAAGCCGACCAGCAGCACCTCGATCGAGCTCAAGGCGCGCGTCGGGATGATGCCGTTGGCGACATCGGTGATCAGCGCACGCACGGCGGCGCTGAATGGCGGCACCAATAGCGGGTTGTCCAGCCATCGGCCGTAGATTTCCCACGCCACCGCCAGCACGACTAGGATCGCGATCTTGCGCAGCCAGACCTTGTTGTAGATCTGCTCGGCGAGTGTCAGCGGCTTTTCGATAATGCCGAACTGATCGGGGCCCAGCGTTTCGCAGTAGATATTCGGACGTTCACTCGCCTGAAGCATGGGGAGCCTTCTTGATCTGGTCGGCGAACAGCATCTCGTGAATTTCGCGCCCCAAGGCGGCCGCTTCGTTGGAGTTTTCCTCGCCCCGCGGCACGCTGTTGATCTCGGCCTTGACCTGGCCGGGATGCGGCGACAAGAGCAGAATGCGATTGCCGAGCTTGATCGCTTCGGGAATCGAGTGGGTGACAAACAGCACGGTGAAGCGCGTCTCGTCCCATAGCGACAACAGTTCGTCCTGCATGCGCGATCGCGTCAGCGCGTCGAGTGCGGCGAACGGCTCGTCCATCAAGAGAATATCAGGCTCCATCGCCATGCCGCGTGCGATCGCGACACGTTGTTTCATGCCGCCGGACAGCATGTGCGGATAGCTATGTGCGAAATCCGCGAGCTTGACCTTTTCGAGATACTGCATGGCGCGATCGGTCGCGGCCTTGCCGCGCAACGCCCCGGTGGTCTTGAGCGGAAAGGTGACGTTCTCAAGAACTGTTTTCCACGGCAGCAGCTGGTCGAATTCCTGGAACACCATCATCCGGTCCGGTCCGGGATGGGTGACCGGCTTACCCTTCAAGGTGATCTCGCCTTCGGTGGGCGTGAGATAGCCGCCGACCGCCTTGAGCAAGGTCGACTTGCCGCAACCGGACGGGCCGACCACGACAAAGCGATCGCCCTGCAGGACGCTGAAACTGACGCGGTAAGTTGCGGTGATCAGATGAGCTTGCGTCTTGTAGCGCATGGTGACGCCGCGGACGTCGAGCAGCGGCCGGCCGGCCTCGCTGTCGGGCACGGCGCGGCCACGCGGCGCCGGTGACGCCGGCTTTATTCTTGCCGTTTCCGGGGTTGTCTTTGACGCGAGTGCTGGACCTCCCGTCATTCGCTATCCTCCCGAGGGTCGCTTATTTTTGTTTGAGATTTGAGTACTAGCTCATAACAGTCCAATAACAAATTGGCCGGTTTCCATAACCCTGTCTATTGGGTTGGCTCGGCGGCGATCACGCGGCCGAGATGACCGACGAATTCGTTCATGATTTTCGATTGTGGCGCCGTCTTGTGCCGGATCAGGAGCGTCTTGACGTCGATGCGCGGCTTGAGCGGCCGCGTCACGACACCGGGCAGGCCCATCGACGCCACCAGCAGCGGTTCCACCAGCGCGACGCCGGCGCCGTGGCGCGCCAGCATGATACCGGTCAGCGACAGGCTCACCTGCGCCACGATATTGGGCACGATGCCGGCGGCGCTCAGCGCGCGGTCGACATAGATGCGAGACAGCGCCTGCGGCAAATAAGTGATGATCGAATAGGGTTCCAGGTCCTTGACCGCGACTTCCTTGCGGCGGGCGAGCGGATGGCCTGACGCCATCACGCAGGCGATGCCGGTGCGCATCAATACTTTTGTCTCGACTTCCGAACTGACGACCGGCTCGTAAGCGATTCCCAATTCGACCTCGCGGTGCACCACGCGGTCGAGCACCTGCGGCGAGGTCAGCGATTGCAGCGCAACGCGCACATTGGGCCGTTCGACGACGAAGGTCGCGACCGCCTTAGCGAGATAACCGTTGGCGATCGGGAATGCGGCTGCGACCGACAGCGTTCCGAGACGGCCGCCGACAAGGTCTTGCGTCAGGGCGTTGACGGCGTCGACCCGACCGAAAATCGCGTCGATTTCCGGAAATATCGCCTTGGCTTCCGCCGTCGGCTGCAACCGGCCGGATACACGCGCGAACAGCTTCATCTTGAGCTGGCCTTCGCAGTGTTTGAGGATGGCTGAGACCGCCGGCTGCGTGACGTTGAGCGCGCGCGCAGCTCCAGTTACCGAGCCGGTCCGCATGATGGCATGGAAAACCTCCATATGCCGCAAGTTCATGGTGCGCTGCATTCCCTGGGGCGAGTTGGGAATAAACATAAGCAGAGCTTATGGACTATGCCAAGGTCCTGATTGGACGCCTATGCCTTCGATGCGCACACTCCGCGGCAAAAAACGATGAGAAAAACTTGAGGAGACGCAGCATGAGGTCGACAGACACCGTGCGTATCGGCTCAGGCGCGGGAACCTCCGATGATCGGATGGTGCCCGCGCTGGAACTTTCCGAACGCGGCGATATCGATTACCTCGTGTTCGAATGTCTCGCCGAACGAACCGTATCGCGGGAAAACCTGTCGCGCAGCAAGGATCCCGGCCAGGGTTATGCGCCGTCGCTGCATGCGCGCTTGCGGATGGTGCTGCCAGTCTGCATCGAGAAGAAAATCCGCATCGTCAGCAACATGGGCGCGGCCAATCCGGTCGGTGGTGCCCGCGCGGCGCGGAAGGAAGCCGCCGATCTTGGGTTGGGCGACGTTGCGGTCGCGGTCGTGCTCGGCGACGATGTGTCGAGCCTGGTCCAGCATAAGGGTGAATTGCGCCTGATCGAAAACGGCGAGCCGCTGGAATCGATCCTGCCCAAGATGATTTCCGCCAACGCTTATCTCGGCGCCGATGTGGTGTGCGAAGCGCTCAATACCGGCGCGCCGATTGTGCTGTCCGGCCGCGTCGCCGACCCCTCCTTGTTTCTGGCGCCGATGATGCACGAATTCGGCTGGGCCTATGATGATTTGCCGAAGATCGCGCAGGGCACCGCGGCCGGTCATCTGCTCGAATGCACGGCATCCGTGACCGGCGGCTGCTTCGGCTGGCCCGGCAAGAAGGACGTACCGGATCTCGCCAACAACGGCTTTCCATTTGCGGATGTGAAGGCCGACGGATCGATCGTGATCAGCAAGACGCCGGGTACCGGCGGCCGGCTCGACGTCATGACCTGCACCGAGCAACTGATCTATGAGATCCACGATCCGACCGCCTACATCACGCCGGATTGCGTGCTCGATATCTCCACCATCGCACTGACGCAGGAAGCCTCCGACCGCGTCCGCGTCGCCAATGCGACGGCGCGGCGGGCGACGCCGACCTACAAGGTCAATGTCGGCTATGCCGATGGTTATATCGGCGAGGGCGAGGTGTCCTATGGCGGCATCGATGCAGTCGCGCGCGCCAAATGGGCCGCCGAGATCGTCAAAGAGCGGCTGAAGCGCCAGGGCTTCACCTATGACGACTTCCGCGTCGATCTGATCGGCATGTCGAGCCTGCACGATAATATTGATAGCCGGCCCGAACCCTACGAAGTGCGCTTGCGGATGGCGGGCCGTACTCATAACCGCAAGGCTGCGCACGCGATCGGTTTCGAGGTTCGCGCCCTGCATATGCACGGGCCGGGCGGGGCAGGCGGCGCCTGCGAGCCGCGGGTACGCGATGTGTTGGCGGTGAAATCGATATTGCTGCCCAAGAGCATGGTCAACCCGCAGGTGGTCGTGGAGGGCACACTATGAGCGTTCGCGTCTATGACCTTGCCCACTCGCGTGCCGGCGACAAGGGCAACACCTCGAATATCTCGGTGATCTGCTACGACGCCAAGCACTGGGAATTCCTCGAGCGCGAGCTGACCGTCGAGCGCGTCGCAGACGCATTCCGCCATATCGCCAAGGGGCCGATCCACCGCTATCCCCTGCGCAATCTCAAGGCGTTCAATTTCGTGATCGAGAACGCGCTGGCCGGTGGCGTCACGATCTCGCTGGCGCAGGACATTCACGGCAAGAGCTACAGCAATGTGATGTTGGCGATCGCGTTGCCTGATCCGAAGTGACGGCATTGAAGGAGTTGATCGGGTGAAGGCGAGCGAGGTCGTACGCAACATCGTCAAGGAGAAGCTCGGGCGTGACGAGGTCGTGGCGTCCATGACCATCCGTCTCATGCGCGGGGTCGAGATCGCGCGCCTGGCGGCGACCGCCGGCTTCGACATGATCTATATCGACCTCGAACATTCGACGCTGACGCTGGAGGCGACGGGGCAGATCTGTCAGGCGGCGCTGCATGTCGGTGTTGCGCCGATGGTGCGTTTACCTGCCAATACGCCGGAATATATCCAGCGGGTGCTGGATGCCGGTGCGCTCGGCGTCATCGCGCCCGGCGTTCGGTCTGCCGCGGAAGCGCGCGCGGTGGTGAAGGCCGCGAAATTCGCCCCACTCGGCGAGCGCGGCGCCGGCGGCGCGCTGCCGCATCTGGAGTATCGCCCGTTTCCGACCGCCGAAGCCAATGCCGCCATCAACGACGCCACCATGGTGATCGTGCAGTTCGAATGCGCCGAGGCCGTGGACAAGGCAGACGAGATCGCCGCCGTCGAAGGCGTCGACATGGTGCTGGTCGGTGTCAACGATCTCCTGGCCGATCTCGGGCTCGCGGGACAGCTCGATCATCCCAAGATACGCGAGGCCTATGCGCGGACCATCGAAGCCTGCCGCAAGCACGGCAAGCATGTCGGCGTCGGAGGGCTCTCAACCAGACCGAAACTCGCCGCCGAATTCATCGCCATGGGCGCCCGGATGATTTCGACCGGAACCGATATCCAATTCCTGTCCGCCGCCATGAACGAGAAGGCAAAACAAGTCCGCGAGATTTCCGCGACATGAGGACTTTGCTCAAAATTCGCCTGCTCAACATTCTCTGCATCGCGCTCGCGGGCGTCCTCGTTGCCGGCACCGCGCAGGCTGAAGTTGCGAAGGTGCGGGTATCCAGGCAATTCGGCCTGCCATATTTGCCGATGATCGTCATTGAAGCCCAGCATCTTCTCGAAAAGAACGCCAAGGCGTTGGGCGTCGACGTCGAGGCGGAATGGACCCAGCGCGCCGGCCCCGCGGCCGATCTCGATGCGCTGCTGGCGGGACAGGCGGACTTTATCGGACCGGGCATCCCGACGCTGGCCACCGTTTGGGACAAAACCATCGGCACGCCGCAAGAAGTGCGCGCGCTGATCGCGATGCAGTCGATGCCTTACGTACTGGTGACGCGCAATCCGGCGATCAAGACCATCGCCGACTTCACCGACAAGGACAAGATCGCGCTGCCGGCGGTGAAACTCACTGGCCATGCGATCGCGCTGGAAATGGAATCAGCCAAGATCTGGGGGCCGGAGCATTACAACAAGCTCGATTCCATCACCATCACGCGCTCGCACGCGGATGCCGCGGCGGCGTTGATGTCGAACCAGTCCGAGATCGACGCCCATTTCGCCAGCGCGCCGTTTTACTATTACGAACTGGCAACGTCGGGCATTCATCAGGTGCTGAAGTCGTATGACACGCTCGGCGCCAAGCACACCAATGGCGTGCTGCTGACAGCCAAGAAATTCCACGACGCCAATCCGAAATTATGCGCGGCTGTCGTCGCCGCGTTCGAGGAAGCCGATGCCTTCATCAAGGCGCATCCGCGCGAGGCCGGTCAGATCTACCTGAACGTGACCAAGGACAAGATCGCGCTGGACGCACTGGAGAAGATGGTCGCCGATCCTGACGTCGAGTACACCACGACGCCGATCAACGTGATGAAGGTCGTCGACTTCATGCACGAGGTCGGGCGCATCAAGAAGAAACCGGCGTCGTGGAAGGACATGTTCTTCCCCGAAGCCTATGGATTGAACGGCAGTTGAGCGGCCATTGAACGGCAATTGAACGGTAAGTGATGACATCGACACATCAGGTAAATACCGACACGGCGCAGGGTCCATTTTACGTTGACGCCGAAGCGGCGGAAACGTTCGGACGCAGGCTCTTGGTCGCGCATGACTTGCCGGAGGAAGACGCGGCGATCGTAGCACGCTGCCTGGTGAAGGCGGATTTGCGCGGCGTCGATACCCATGGGTTGCAGACGCTGCCGCATTATCTCGATCGGGTGCGGCGCGGGCTGATCAATCCGCGGCCGAACTTGGAGGTCGAGCGCGTCACCCCGATGGTCGGGTCACTCGATGGCCAGGACGCGTTCGGCTTTGTGGTCGCGACCAAGGCGATGGCGGAAGCGATTGACATGGCACGCGAGTTTGGCGTCGGCATCGTCTCGGCGCGCCGCAGCACGCACTTTGGCGCGGCCTGCAATTACGCGTTGCAAGCGCTGGACGCCGGCTATATCGGCATCGTCTTCACCAACGCCTCAAAGGCGATGCCGCCCTGGGGCGGCCGTGTCGGCCTGCTCGGCACCAGCCCGATCGCGGTGGCGGCACCTGCGGGCAAGGAAACGCCATTTGATTTGGATATGTCGCCGGCGGTCGCCGCGCGCGGGAAAATCCGGCGTGCGGCGCGGCGCGGCGAGAGCATCCCGCTCGGTTATGCGCTCGACGCCAAGGGACGTCAGACCACCGATCCGAATATCGCGCTCGATGGTGGCACGGTGCAGCCGATCGGCGGGCCGAAGGGGTCGGCGCTGGCAATGCTGATGGATGTGATGGGCGGCGTGATTTCCGGCGCGGCGTTCGGCGGCGACGTGCGCAATCACTTTGAGGAATACGACAAGCCGCAGAATGTCGGCCACTTCATCATGGCGATGAAGCCGGATTTGTTCGTTAGCCGCGATGAATATCTCGGACGGATGGATACGCTGGCGCAGCGCGTGCATGCCAATCCGACCGCGGAGGGTTTCGACGAGGTGATCATGCCCGGCGAACGCGAGCGGCGGCTGGAAAAGAAATATCGCCGCATCGGGGTTCCGTTCCATGCCAAGGAAATAGCCGCATTGCAGGAGGCTGCCGCCAAGGCCAACCTGCCGCCGCTGGCGATCCTGAACGCGCCGCTGAAGTAGGTCTCTTTTATGCCCAACCGCATCAAGACCTTGATCGTGGTGCCCGAGAACAACTCCACCATGGAGCCCGAAATTGCCGCGCTGTGCCCGGCGCTCGCGCCGCTGACGGTGGCGCGTGTCAGGCGGCCACCGCGCACGCTGCTGCTGGAGGATTTGCCAGCCTATGCCGAGGCGACCTTGGATGCCGTCGCGCCGTTTACATCCGAGCGCTGGGATCTCGTGATCTATGGCTGCACCGCCGCCGGCTTCCTCGGCGGTCCCGACAGCAACGCGGCCATGGTCGAGTCCTTGCGCGAGCGCACCGGCGCACCCGTAGTCTCTACCGCCGGTGCCATGGTCGATGTGCTGCACGACGGCAAAGTCTCCGAGACCGCGGTGGTGACGCCTTATCTCCAGCCGGTCAATGACGGCTTGCGCCGCTATCTCGAAGCGTCCGGCATCCAGGTCGAGACGTTAAATAGCTTCTTCTGCAAGACCACCGCAGAGCTCGGCGCCGTTACCGAAGATCGGGTGATCGAACTGGCGCAGCGAACGGTAACGCCGGGGAGCAAGAGCCTTTTCCTGGCCTGCTCGCAATTGCCGACGCTGCATGCCATCGCACAGTTGCGTCGCGAGTTCGACATTCCGGTCTGGTCTTCGATCCAGGCGACCGCCTGGGCAAGCGCCAGGGTCATGACAGGCAATGGGCTTGAAGTGCAGTTCACGTGAGACAACCATGAATGAGATGACCACGCACGATCCGGACGCCGGCTTTGAGCCGGCCTTTGCCGCGCCGCCAAACGCCTGCGATTCGCATTTTCATGTGTTCGGCCCGGCGGAGAAATATTCCTACGGCACCGACATCCGGTACAAGCCACCTTACGAGCCGGTCGAGCGCTATCTCAAGCTGGCGCGGCGCTTAGGGTTGGTGCGTTATGTATTCGTCCAGCCGAGCGCCTATGGTTTTGATAATTCCTGCATGCTGGACGCCATGCGCGAGCTCGATCCGGCGATCCGGCGCGGCATCATCGACCTCGATGAGAACAAGACCAGCGATCGCGAATTGGACGAGTTCGACGCCATCGGCGTGCGCGGGATCCGCGTCAACATCTCGCCGATCCGCAAACCCGAAGCCGGGCTCGCCGATTCGATGCGGCCACGGATCGCTCGGCTTGCCAAGATCTGCGTCGAGCTCGGCTGGCATCTCGATTTCCTGACCCCGGGCTGGCTGGTCAGCGAGTTGATGCCGACGCTGCACGAGTTGCCGGTCGAGTTTTCGGTGGCGCATATGGGACTGTTTCCGGCCAAGGAGGGGCCGAACCAATCCGGCTTTCAGGAATTCCTCGATCTGGTCGACGACGGCTCGGCGCGTTGCTTTGTCAAGCTCACCGGCATTTATCGCTTTTCGACGACGCCTGATTTTTCGGACGTCAAGCCGATCGCGCAGGCGCTGATGGCCCGGACGCCCGGGCAGTTGATCTGGGGCAGTGATTTTCCACATCTGTCATTTCACGATCGGGTCGGCACCATCCAGCTCTATAATCTCATCAGCGAGTGGGCGCCGGATCCCGGCTTGCGAAAGCGAATTCTCACCGATAATCCGGCGCGCCTGTTCGGATTCGGGTAAGATCGCATCGAAAGACGACGGCGGAGGACGACTTGAACAGACGCGAATTCGTCACCGGTCTCGTTGCGCTTCCCGCCTTGGTGCGTCCTGCGCGCGCCGAAGCCTCGGCCATCAAGCTCGGCAAGCAATATGGCTTGCCGTTCCTGCCGCAGATGGTGATGGAGGATCGAAGACTGGTCGAGGCGCACGCGGCGGGCCTCGGCGTCAATAGCCTGGCTGTCGTCTGGCAGACCATGGGTGGCCCGGGCGCGCTGAACGACGGGCTCCTGAGCGGAAATATTCAGTTCGTCAATGTTGCATCGCCTTCGCTTGCCACCCTGTGGGACAAGACGGTTGGTACGCCGCAGGAAGTGCGCGCGGTTTGCGCCGTGCAGTCGATGCCCTACATCCTGACCACGCGCAATCCGGCGGTGAAGACGATCGCCGATTTCACGTCGGTGGACCGTATCGCGGTGCCGACGGTGAAGATTTCCGGCCAGGCGATGGCGCTGCAGATGGCCGCGGCCAAGTTGTGGGGCTTTGAAAAATATGACCGGCTCGATGAGTTCACGGTGTCGATGGGCCATCCGGACGCCATGCAGGCGGTTGTCTCGGGCCAGACCGTGAACAGCCATTTCAGCGTGGCGCCGTTCAACTATTTCGAGCTGCGGCTGCCCAACATCCATCAGGTGCTGTCAAGCTACGAGACCGACGGCAAGCACACCAATGGCCTTCAGGTCACGACCAAGGCGTTTCACGATGCCAACCCGAACATCTGCAAGGCGGTGCGGGCGGCGCATGAAGAAGCCAACGCGTTTATCAAGAGCGAACCGAGAGCCGCCGCCGAAATCTACCTGAAGCTCGTCAACGACAAGAAGAACTCCGCCGACGATCTGCTCGCGATGATTGCCGATCCCGACATCGACTACACCACGACGCCGGCCAATCTGATGAAACATGCCGCGTTCATGCACAAGGTCGGCCGCCTCAAACATTTGCCGGCGTCATGGAAGGACCTGTTTTTTCCCGAGGCGCACGATCTCAGCGGAAGCTGAAGAGAAAATACTCCGAGAGGGCTGCGGTATTGAGTCGCAGATGAGATGCCGTGCTCGCCTCAGTTGTGTCGTTGGAGTAACACGCCGGAATTTTGTTTCCGATTGTAATTGCGATCACTTGCAATTTTGATCGCTAACGTTTTCGATGCCTTCCGATCATTGGCGAGGGCGGCGATGCTTTTCTTCGCCTGAGCGTACTTACTGATATTTTATCCGTCGGAGACCGATAGCGGTTCGGGCCACATTTGTTATGGCGTCCGCTCAAGAAGAAATTTTAGCTCCAGCAGAAGAACCGGCCTGAAGAAGGTCGAACGGGTGACAGTTTTTCTGCGGGCAATGTTTTTTGAGAACGGGGCTGGGGCTCATGTTCAGGGTAGTGGTGTTTGCGTTTGTGTTGTGGCTAGGCGGCTGCACGATCGTTCAGCAGGAATTGGATAATCGCGGCGGGTACGTCGACTATCTGGCCGACCAGTATTGGTGGAAGGCCGACTCCAAGAAGATGCGGACCTTGCGCGCTTATGCGCTGCACACCGCGATCGCGCGTATTGCGATGATCAGCCCGAAGGGCGCCGCCGAACGCAATCAGCTCGCCTATCAGGTCGGAAATGCCGGCATGTACGCCAAGCTGCTGGTGACCTGCGCCTATGATACCGCGGGTGAGCCCTGCTTCTACTTCGACAGCATCATGGTGGATTACGTGGCTGCGCTCTATGGCGCCGCGGTCGCCGCCTTGCCGCTCGACGACGCGAAAAAACTGGTCAATGACATCACCGGCGGAATCGTTGGGCCGGCTGCGGCCGTCGACGCGCTCCAGGCGCTGATCAAGCTCGGGACCGACGCCGTGCGATACGGGACCGTTTCGGCCGCGCTGTACCGGGATTCCATGGAATTGGAAGTGCAGGTCTGGATCAATTCGCCCAACGAGCCCGGCAGCCAGGTGACTTTCAGCGATGTCGCGACGCTTGCGGCCATTTATGCAACGGGCAAGGACGACATGCCGTCCTGGAAGGCCGAGATCGAGCGGCTGGTGAAGGCCGGGCTGGAGCCAACGCCCAACCGCCGTTATCTCTCGCGGCTGTTCACGCTGATGACCTACGCCTGCAAGCAGATCACGCCGGATCCTGTCTTCAGGCAGAAGTGCATTGTCGATCCCGGGGCGACCGCGTCGACGCAAGTGGCGAATTCGGGAGGATCGACGCCGAGCGTCAATCCGCCAAGGCAAGCCAACCCGGCAGGCCCGAACGTTGATACGTCAAACCCGTCCAATCAGCAAAAGACTGATCTGCAGCAGAAGCAAGCTCTGCTCGTGGCCCTGCAGCAGCAGATCGCGAACAACAACAGAATGATCACTCCCATACAGAATAGTTTGGACGCGGCAACCAAGCAAAACCCACCCAACCAATCGGTTATCGACGATCTGCATGCGCAACTCGATCCCCTGAAGCAGCAAAATGACGGGCTTCTCAAGCAGGCTATAGACCTGCAAGGCCAGATCGCCGCGATCAGGAAGAAACCTTAGGCTCAGGGATTTGTCGGGGCTCGCCCCAGATCGATCAGATGGAGGAAGCGCGGTGAGCGACATCAACAATTCGGCGAGCGCGGCCGTGAATCAAAACAACCCGAGCACAGTCCAGGCAAAAAAGGACGGCCCCGGCGGCGCGATCAGCCCCGGCGCGGCGGGCTGGTTCGGTGCCGGGTTGATCGGGCTTGCGCTCATCTGCTTTCTGATCGTCAATATCCTGACCCCGGTCAACTCGCTGGGTTCGGCGGCGCTTGCGGGCACCGCCGTCCTGGCGATTGGACTTGTCGCGCTCATCGTGCTTGCGCGCGCCGTTGGCATTGTGGAGCCGGCTGCGGCCCTCGGCCTGCCGCATGGCTCGATCCGCGCGCTGCTGGCGCTTGGGCTTGCGATCGTGTTCGTCTCGGTGGCGTCATGGACGCTCGGTGGGCTGTTCCCGCCGATCGATCCGATGGGACGCCAGATCAGCGAGAAGCGAATGGCCAGGACCGAGGTCGAGGCTTTTCGCAAGCTCTACTCCGGCAGTGAATACATTATCGGCGAGACCGACGTGAAGCAGGCCGCTTCGGCGAAGGCGGATGCCGGGCCTGCCGACGGAAAGCCGGCCACGGATGCTGCACCGGCCGATGTGGTCGTCACCGTCTATCTGAAGAGACCGGCGCAGGATCCCGCGGTGCTCGATCTCGCCAAGCAGATTCTCACGATCTCGGCGACAGTGCTGGTGACCGTCGTCGGGTTTTACTTCGGCAGCAATTCCTCCGCGGAGGCGGCTCGGACGCTGAAGGCGACGCTGGCGGAAATGCAGGGCGGTGCGGGGCCGGCAACGCCCGACGCGGTCCTGAACATCGCCAGCGAGATCGCAGGCCTCGGCACTGACGTCGGGAAAAAGATGACGGCGCTCGGCACGGATCCGATGGCGCGGCTCGCCGCCGCGGTAAAAGGCGCGAGTAGTGACGTGCAGGACAAGATGTCGAGGCCGCTGGTCGAGGCGCAGCAATTGCTCGACGCCCTGAAGGCCGCGCAAAACGACGTGATTGCCAAGGCCGACCGCGCCAAAGAGGTGTCCGTGACGGTGAAGCCGGACTCCCAGGCTGGCGATCTCCTGCAATCTCGCGACAAGTTGGTCGCGTTGCGTACCGACGCCGCCGAGGCCAGCCGGAAATTCGAACAAAATCTCGCGGCCTTCATCACCGCGCGCGATGCAATCCTTCAAGCGACTGCGAAGGGATAACCCCGCGGGCTTCCAGTTACGTCGATCAGGCATGGACGAAGCGACATGGCAACCGGCATCGTAACGACCGACAACCTCACGCTCCGCAAGACGCCTGATTCCAATGGCGTGTCGATTGGTCTTCTGCAAAAGGGCGCTGCCTTTGACGCGATCGTGGACAACACCGTCGCTAATGTGAGGTGGTGGCTCATCTCGACAAAGGTCGGCACCGAGACTCGTGTCGGCTGGGTGCAGGGGGACTTCGTCAAGTTCGACCAGCCGGTCACAGGCCGAATCGATTGGAGCAAGACGCCGCAACTCGGTTCGTCCGGTTTTCATGATCGCGGCGGGCAGAGCTGGCGGTTCGACAATAATGGAGTCTATCTCCAGGACGATCCGAACAATCCCATTCGATCACCTGGAGCTCCGAAAACCTGCTCGGCCATTCTCGATCTCTTTGGCCAGCAAATTTTCGATTCATCGATCAAGCACGGCATTCCGCCGGAGCTGATCGTCATGACGATTGCAGCCGAGAGCGCGGCGGACCGCGCATCGCAATTTACGGGCCCGCCGACCTTTCGCTGGGAGCCGAAGCCGGTATCCTACAGCGCCGGGCCGATGCAGACCCTCGCCTCGACGGCGCAGGAGGTGATCGATCGTCTGGGGCTTCAATACAACAAGGAAGCCGTCGCGCCGACATTTACGAGCCAACCGGTGTCGACCCCGGACAAGCTCGGCCTGTACGACCCGACGTCCAACATCGACATCGGCACCGGCGAAATCAAGCTCAACAACACGCGCCATAATACGGGCTTCGACCCGATACTGGTCGCGGCCTGTTACAACGCCGGCAGTCTTCGCCCGTCAAGCGCAAACCCCTGGGGTCTTGTCACCTTCGGCGACCATCTCAACCGCTCCAGCACGTGGATCGGCGATGCGTGCTTCCTGCTGAACAAGCTGCGCACCGGCGGCGCGCTCGATCCGGAAGTCCTCAAGTCCGATCCCCAAACGGTGGGCGGAGGCAGCGATCCCAACGAATTCCAGATCACGGGGCTGTTGAGTGACGACGCCGACCACGAGATTGCGTTCTTCCAGGATGCAGGCGCAATCGCTCGCAAGATGCCGACGGCGGACGGGCTTTTCACCGTCTTCATCCAGTTTCCGCCGGACACCACGACGCCCCCGGTTGGACAAGTCGGCCCTGTTCCGGCGTTTCCCGCACCCGATCAGACCAAAGGCTACGTGCTCTGCATCGATCGCATCCGTACCGAGAAGCGGGACAAGATGGGCTTTCCGCGGACGGTCGGGGTTTATCAGGCCTATTTCAACGGCGAGAAGGTTCCGGAAATCTCGGGAATGGTGTGCGAGAGGCAAGGCCCCGGCGACAATGGCGAGGAAGGTCAGAGCGAGCATCAACGGATAGCGCAGGGGATTTATCCGCTATTTACGCACGCCGGCGCGAGCGGAAAATACCGAACGATTGGCTACACGGCGTCGGGCACGATCGGTGGTGAACCGCGTCCGGCGCTACGCGTCGAAAATACCGGGCACCGTGAAGGCATTCTCGTTCATCCTGCCCAAGGTTATCTCTGGAGTATCGGTTGTCTCAATCTGACGTCGCCGCTGAAGACGGCAACGGACAACATTGATTACACCGAGAGCCGGAGGCGGGTGATTGCGCTGATCGACAATATGACAAAGCTCACGGGCAGCGATTTTCCGCGCAACAACAATCAGGATACGGGGGCGCTGCTGGTGATCCGCAATCGCGATACCGGCGGAGGGTCGGCAGGGAGCTGACCGTTACTTTTGTTCTGGTAAGCGTCAGCTTGGGTTTAATGGCGCCCGCAACCGGCGGGCATGATTCTTTTATGGCATTGCGCGAGGAGCGGGACGATGGCGGTTGGCGATCTCTTATCAAAGACAGTTACCAACACCGGCAATACCGTCAAACGTTTGATGGGCGGCGTGATGAGCGCGTCCAGCACGACGGAAGATGTGCTGAAAAAGGAGTATGAAGCCATATGGCGTGACCCGCTGCCTCCGGGGGATGTCGAAGCAACCTATCGCGAGGAAGTGCAGAGGCGGAATCAGGCCGCGCTCTGTCTTTCAGGCGGGGGCATTCGCAGCGCGGCGTTTTCGCTCGGTGTGCTGAAAGTTCTTGCGGCCCGTGGATTGCTCACTCAGTTCCATTATCTGTCGACGGTTTCGGGAGGCGGCTATATCGGCGGCTGGCTGTCACGCTGGATTGCGGAAGATCCGGATCAGAACGCCGCGAATATTGAGGAGGTGCTCGGACGGCGCGAAGAAATTAGTCAGGTGTCGAACCTGCGCGCGAACTCGAATTTCCTGACCCCCAAGACCGGCATTACTTCGGCCGATACATGGACCGGAATACTGCTTTGGGTGCGCAACGTGCTCTTGAACTGGACGGTGTTCATTCCGGCGCTCATGTTCGCGGTGTTTGCGCCTAATCTCTATTTGGCGTTCCTGACCTGGTTTGCCGATCTCGCTAAGGATCGAGCCACGCTGCTCGGTCTCGATCTGGCCTTGGCGCTGTTGTGGATCGGCGGCATCGGCCTGACCATCGCTACCTTGCAGGCGGTGCGTAACATCCCAAGCCACCGGACCGGTTCGGGTCTGTCGGGAGGACAGGTCGGTTGGCGGATTGTCATGCCACTGGCGTTGTGGGCAAGCCTGGTGCCGCTCGTGCTTGTCGCCGGCAGCCACACGGTCAAGCTCGAGTTTCAGATGTTCGGCGCATCGTTGTCGATCCTGAAGTGGCTGCTCGTCTTCAGTTTCGGCGCCAAGATTATCGGCTACGTGATCGCGGCCATCATCAATCCGAGAAACTTTTTGCTTTATGTGAGGAATTTCCTGACCTGGGTGATCGTGGCCGCCATTGCGACGGCGGCCCTGTGGTTTGCCATCTGGGTCGTCGGCGAGCTTTCAACTTGGCTGCCGGACGAAAACCTCCTGATGTTCGCGGGACAGGGCATCGAGCCGAAGGTGGCGAAGTTTGTATTCCTGCTCGCCATTCTGGGGCCGCTCGGCGTAAATCTCGCTCATCTTCTCCTGTCGACGCTTTACGTTGGTTTCCGCAGTGTCGGCTTTCTAGACGACGCCGACCGGGAATGGCTCGCTCGATTGAGCGCCGTCAGCGTCTTTCCCGCGCTGCTTTGGGCGGTTTTCGCCGCGGTCTGCCTTTTTCTGCCATTCGTCTTCTTCGAGAACAAATGGCTGACGAGCATGCCATGGGGATCGACCTTCGGTTGGCTCAGCAAGGCGCTCGGGGTCGTGTCGGGATTCGTCGCGGTACTGGGCGGACAAAGCGCGACGACCAAGCCTGACGTCGCCAACGGCCCGCCGAAGAGCGGCACGGATAAGGCCATTGATATTGTCGTTCGGCTGGCAACGCTGATCTTCATCGCCTTCCTGTTTGCCACATTGGCGTATGTCGAGCGCACAGTAGCCGACGCGTTGGTCGGATTGGCCAACGAGATCGTCAAAGCGCACGGCAAATTCGATCCGCCCCTCGTTTCCATTCTGCTGCGGGTATTGGTCTTCCTCGCCGGTTTCGTGCCGGTCTATCTGCTCTGGTATATTCTGTCACGCAAGATGGGAGTCCTCGCTCTCGCCATGCTGGCGCTCGTCGTCCTCAGCGCGCAACATGTGTTTGCCGATGCGATGGGGAGCTGGTTGGCCGGCCTGGATAATTGGTCGGCTGGGCACGAGGTTCTGATAGCCCAGGGCTTCATCGCAGCCGGGCTTTTCCTGATCATTGCGATTGCGGCGATGAAGATCGACGTCAATCGTTTTTCGATGCACGGCGTTTATCGTAACCGCCTGGTGCGTGCCTTCCTCGGCGGCGCGCGCGCCAGCCGCGCGGTCGATCCGTTCACTGATTTCGATCCCGAGGACAATCGCCGCGTCAGCGAATTGAAGGCACAGAAGAATAACCGCCGCGTGCTTTACCCCGTCATCAACGTGACGCTCAATCTGGTCGGCGGTCAAAATCTCGCCTGGCAGGAGAGGAAAGCAAGCTCCTTCATCATCACGCCGTTTTATTGCGGCAGCGCAATCCTGGGTGACAAGATCACAGGCACTGCCTCTGCGAACAGTCCGCAGAAATGGACCGGAGCCTATGTCGAAACCAAGGACTATGGCGGCAAGGAACCGGACCTCGACCGCGATAAGACCGGCATCTCGCTTGGTACAGCGATCACGATTTCAGGCGCGGCTGCCAGTCCGAGCATGGGATACAATTCCTCGCCCGCCACGGCTTTCCTGATGACCCTGTTCAATGTTCGCCTCGGCGCGTGGCTTTCCAATCCTGCCGCGGACATCCCCAAGGCGGAGGTACAAGCCGGCCCGACCAGCGCGCTCAAGCCGCTGCTGACCGAAGCATTGGGATTGACGGATGCCAAAAGCGACAACGTTTATCTGTCCGACGGCGGGCATTTCGACAACCTTGGCATCTACGAGATGATCCGCCGCCGGTGCCGCTACATTCTCGTCGTCGACGCGGATCAGGACGAGAACTTCGACTTCGGGGATCTGGCTCGCTCGGTGCGCTTTGCCGCCATCGACCTCAATGCCAAGATCGAGTTCTCATCGATCAAGATGGTGCCCATGCGAGAAGCGAAGGAAAACTCGGTAACCTTCGCGGTCGGCCAAATTACTTACGCCGAAAATCCCACCGAGCGGAGCGTGCTCGTCTACCTCAAGCCGACTTATTTCTACCAGACGGCCCCTATTGATGTTCGCTCCTACGGGACAACCAGTCCGACATTTCCGCATGAGACGACGCTCGATCAGTGGTTCGGCGAAGCCCAGTTTGAAAGTTATCGCCGGCTCGGCGAATACCTGATGGGCAAGCTCTATGACGTCCAGCTTCCGAAGATGCAGCCACCGCTTCCCCAGGGCGCTGAAAAGGGACACACATTGGAACAATTCTTCGTCGCGGCGGCGTCCTAGAAGCCGCCCACGTCGCCCCTCAACTGTGTGACCGTTGCCGCCTCCGCGGCCGGTGACGTTTGTTTCTGCGCCGATCTGCTCTGCGGCGGCTAGGGGTCCAGATCAGCAGACGATGGCCCAAAAAGTGCATGAGGGTGGAAGGGCGGTCTTCACCCGGGCGTGTTTTCGAACCGCCGGCTGAAGGCCGCTCCTTGACCAGTTACGGCCACCTCTAGGTATTGACCGCCTCGATATCCCACCGGAGTTACCAGCATGAAGCGTTTGTTCGTTTGGGCCTTGGCCTGCCTCGCTATCGCAGCGATCTCCTCGGCGGCAAGCGCCGAGCCGGTCAAGATCCGCTTCATCCTGGACTGGAAGGCGCAAGGGCCGGGTGCATGGTTCTACGTCGCCCGCGACAACGGTTATTTCCAGGCTGAAGGGTTGGATGTCCTGATCGACCAGGGCGATGGATCGGCCGCAGCCGTCAGCCACATCATGACAGGCACGTACGATGCGGGATTCGGCGACATCAATGCCGTCATCCAGAACGCCGCGCTGCATCCGGGCGAACAGCCGCTGATGGTCTATATGCTTTACAACCGCGCGCCTTACGCCTTGATCGTCAAGGCGGATGGTCCGATCAAGACGTTAAAGGACGTCGAGGGCCACATCCTGGCGGCTCCGGCGGGTTCGGCAACCGAACGCATGTTCAAGCCGCTCGCGCTCAAAAATGGCGTCGACGCCTCCACGGTCAAGGTCCTGAACGCCGCGCCCAATCTGATCGAGCAGCTGCTGGTCACCGGACAAGCCGACGTCATCGCGCAATTCGCGCCGACCAGCTACATGAATTTTCTCGCCATGAAAAAATCGCCGGAGAAGGATTTCCACTGGTTCTTCTACAGCGAGAACGGGCTGGATCTTTATTCCAATGGCATCCTGGTTTCCCAGAAGCTGCTGAAGGAAAAACCCGAAGCCGTTCGCAGTCTCGTCAAGGCTCTGAACCGGGCGATACTTCAGGTCGCGGCCAATCCCGATATCGGGATCACGACGCTGCAAAAAGTCGAGCCGCTCACCAACTTCGATCTGGAGAAGCAGCGGCTGATCTATACCATCGATCAGCAATTGCGGACCGATGAAGTCGCCAAACTTGGGCTTGGCGATCTCGATGACACAAGGCTCCAGGCGGCGATCAAGACGGTTGCGGACGCCTATGCTCTCAGCCGCACGCCTGGGATCGATGAAGTCTTCAGCCGCGCCTTCCTGCCGCCAAAGGCCGATCGCATCCTGTCCGCGGGCCATTGACCGAAAATCCCTGCACCCGCGCAATCAAAAAGCAAACCACGGAGGATGACATTGGAACTCGATCATAACCGCTTCATGGCGATCGCCATCGAGGAAGCGAAAGCCGGTGGTGCACAAGGCGAACAGCCGTTTGGCGCGGTTGTGGTCGACGGCGACGGCGAGCTGGTCGTTCGCAGCCGCAGCCTCAAGGTATCGGCATGCGACGCCACCGCCCATTCGGAGACGCTCGCCGTCAAATACGCGACCCAGAAGCTTGGGCGGCGCATGCTGCCGGATTGCACGTTCTACGCAACCTGCGAACCCTGTCCGATGTGTCTGGGCGCCATTCTCAACGGCGGGTTCAACACCCTTGTGCTCGGCGCCCGCAACCGCGACATCAAGCAGCTCGCCAAGATCGCGTTCAACTTCAAGGATTATACGGTCGAGCGTTTTGCCGAAATGACCGGATGGAATTTGAAGGTGATCGAAGGCATTAGAACCGCGGAATGCGTCGAGCTGTACGCGACCTCCCAGGTCGAGTTGACGCGCTGAAGCGCCGAGCGATCCCGATGAGGATGCCATGAAGCAAAGCGCGGTCGAGGCCGTCATACGCGGGTTGAAGAAGGCGGGCGTCAGCGTCGTCTGCTACCTGCCGGATTCGCTGTTCAAGGAGTTATACCCGGCGCTCGACGCCGATCCGGACATCCGCACCATCCGTGTCACCAATGAGGGCGAGGGCGCGGCCATTTGCGGCGGCGTGTTTCTGTCCGGCAAGAAGGCGGCGTTGGTGATGGAGAATTCCGGACTGCGCGCCTCCGTAGAGCCGCTGGCGCGGATGGGGCTGGGCGCTGGAATTCCGGTCGTGATGCTGATGAGCTATCGCGGCGAACTTGGCGAAAACAACTGGTGGGCGATTCCGCACGGCATCACCATGGAGCCGGTGCTGGATGCGCTTCGCATTCCCTACCAAGTGGTGCGCGAAGAGGACAAGATCGAGCGCGCGATCACTGATGCCTATGCATGGTCGTATGCGTCCTATTATCACTCGGCGGTGGCGCTTGGCGGCGAGGTGGTGCGATGAAGCGGTTCGATTGCATGAAGGCGCTGGCCGCGCGTCTCAAGGACGAGCTCGTGATCCTGTCGCTCGGCGCCAGCGTCGACGAATGGTACAACGCGGCGCCTCATATGCGCAGCGCCAGTCTTTTCCAGCAACAGCTCGGCTGCGTCACGCCCGAGGCCTTTGGGCTCGCGGTCGGGTTGCCGCACCGTCGCATCGTATCGCTCGATACCGACGGCGGGATGATGTTCAACCTCGGCATTTTGGCGACGCTCGGCAATGAGCAGCCGAAAAACCTGTTGGTCGTGGTCTGGGACAACGAGTGCTACCAGTCGATCGGCGGGCCGCCGACGCATACCGCTTCAGGGCGCGTCGATCTTGCCGCGATCGCGCGTGGGGCCGGTGTCGAACAGGCGTTTACGGTCCGCACCGTCGAGGAGTTCGATGCGCATTGCGCGAAGGGTCTTGCCAGCGAGGTGCCTTATATCGTCGTCGCCAAGGTCGCCGGAACCGCGCAGCCGGACATCAAGCGCAAGCATAGCGACGGCCGCGAAGACAAATACATCTTCGTTCGTCACGTGGAGGCGACCGAGAACATCGTGATCATGGGCCCCAGTGAGCACAACTGACTCAGTGAAGCGCTCCGTGCCGGCTAGGCCGGTGCAACCCTCGCCTTGGTAAAGACGACGCCCTTGGCCTCGGTGCCGACGGCCGTCAGAACAACGATGACGATCGCAACCGATCCCGCCACGACTGCAAGCGCCAGCCCGTAGTTTCCGCCGAAATGCGCGGCGATGCCGGCCTGAAGCGTCGCGTTCACGGATGCGATCAGGTTACCCAACTGATAAACGAAACCGGGAAACGTTCCGCGCGCATTGTCAGGCGACAACTCGTTCAAGTGCACGGGCACGACGCCCCACGCGCCCTGTACGGCGAACTGCATCAGGAACGCACCGACCGCGAGCAAAGCGGGGCTGCTCGAGAACGCCCAGAGCGGGATGATCGGCAGGGACAAAAGAGCCGCGATGATGATGCAGCGCCGTCTTCCGAACTGCTCAGAGAGCGTGCCGAAGAGAATACCACCGCAAATGGCGCCGATATTGTAGATCACCGCGATGATGCCGACGGTTTGCGGTGGTAGCTTGTGTTCTACTTCCAGGAATGTCGGGTAGATATCCTGGGTGCCATGGCTGAAGAAATTGAACGCCGTCATCAGCACGACCGCATAGATGCCAAGGCGCCAGTGCGATTTCAGGACCGCTAACGTGCCGCCGCTCTCAATGGCCCGCTCTTTGCTCCAGCTTGGCGATTCCGGGACGTTGCGGCGAATGTACAAAACGAGCAGGGCAGGAATGACGCCGACCATGAACATGCCGCGCCAGCCGATATACGGGAACAGCAGGCCATACACGATCGATGCCATGAAATAGCCGGCGGGGTAGCCCGATTGCAGCAGGCCTGAGACGAAGCCGCGGGCATGCGGCGGAATGGTTTCCATCGTCAGCGAGGCCCCGACGCCCCATTCGCCGCCCATCGCGACACCGTACAGGGCGCGCAGGATGATGAATACCGTCAGGCTCGGAGCAAAGCCGGATGCGAATTCGAGGATCGAATACATGAGAATGTTGATCATCAGGACGGGACGGCGGCCCCAGCGATCGGCGGCACGGCCGAAAATAAACGCTCCTATCGGGCGCATCGCCAGCGTCAGCAGGATCGCAAGCGTTACGTTCGAAATGTCGGTGTGGAATTCTTCGGCAATATCTTTCAGCACAAAAACCAGCAGGAAAAAATCGAAGGCGTCCAGCGACCATCCGAGAAAGCTCGCCGCGACGACGTGCTTCTGTTCACGGGTCCATCCGGACAACGCTGCAATGACCATCGGGTTTGCCTCGCGCTAAATTGAAAAAATATTCCTCCAGCGGATCATTGGGGCAGGTTGCAGCGATGGCAAGTGAATAAGAGGTGACGCCGCCCAACCGAAAGTATGAGCCTGTTCGCAATGCAGCAAACGCTCAGCCGGCGTTGGTGGCACGGCCGCCGAGGAACGTTTCCGACACCACGGGATCGCCGATGAGGGCTTGCGCGGGGCCCGAAGTGACGACGCGGCCGGTCTCCATCAGATAGGCGCGGTCCGCGATCTTCAGCGTCTGGCGGGCCTTCTGCTCGACCAACAATACGGTGAGCCCTTCGCGCCGCAGGTCTTGAATCATCTGAAACACGGCCTCGGTCATTTTCGGCGCGAGCCCGAGCGATGGTTCGTCGAGCAGCAACAGCCGGGGTTTCGACAGTAGCGCTCGCGCGATCGCCAGCATCTGCTGTTCGCCGCCGCTCATCAGGCTCGCAAGGACGTGGCGGCGCTCGCCGAGAATTGGAAACCGCTCGAACATGACCGCGAGGTCGGATTGGCTTTGCGCCTTGTCGGTTCGGATATAAAGGCCCATCAGCAAATTCTCTTCGACGCTCATCGAGCCGAGAATGCCGCGCCCCTCGGGCACCAGCGCAATGCCGCGCCTGAGGTTGCGCTCGGCGCTGTTGGGCCGCAAGGTTTCGTTCTCGAACGCAATCTCGCCCTGGTAGGGCAAGAGCCCGGCCACCGCGCGTGCCACCGTCGTCTTGCCGGCGCCGTTGGCGCCGATCAACGCGACGATCTCGCCTTGGGCAACGTCGAGGTCGATGCCGCGCACCGCCTGGATGGCGCCATAGCGAACGCTGAGATGGCGGACGGTCAGCATCAGTCGGCCTGTCCCAAATAAGCGTCGAGCACGGTCGGATTAACCCGGATTTCATCCGGCCGTCCCTGCGCGATCAGAACGCCAAAGTCGAGCACATAGAGGGTGTCGCAAAGGTTCATGACAAAGGCCATGTCGTGTTCGATCAGGAGAATGCTGAGACCGTCGTCCCGAAGCTTCAGCATCAAATTTCGGATGGTCTCGGCCTCGTCGTGGTTCATGCCGGCGACCGGCTCATCGAGCAGCAGCAGTTTGGGCCGCGCCGTGACCGCCCGCGCCATCTCGACTTTCCGTTGCAGCCCATAAGGCAGCGAACGCGCCAACCGATTGCGGACCTCGCCGAGTTCGAAGAACTCCAGCACCTCTTGCGCGCGATGGATCGCCAACGGATTGGCAAGGCGGGTCGGCAACAACCTTTGCAGGGCAGAGCCGGTAGGCGGCTGCGCCACCAGCAGATGTTCCCACACGGTCATGTCGGCGAATAGCCGGATGTTCTGAAAGGTGCGCATGATTCCGGCCCGAGCGATTCTATGCGACGGCTCGTCGGTCACGGCTTTTCCGTCGAGCATGACGGCGCCGGACGAGGCGCGATAGGCGCCGGTGATGACGTTGAAGGTCGTGGTCTTGCCGGCGCCATTGGGACCGATCACGCCGACGATCTGGCGAGGCGCAACTTGAAGCGAAAGGTCGGTTAGCGCGTGGACGCCGCCGAACAGCTTGGAAACGCGATCGAGCTGCAAACGGGGAGGCGTTTCCATCATCGCACTCATGCCGGCGACGAAGGCCGCGCCAAACGCAGCAGCGCACGGTCGAGCAGACCCTGGCGGCGCACCACCAGCATGCCGATCAGGAGCGCGCCGAACGCCGCAAAGCGCCAGTCAGCGAGAAATCGCAAGTATTCAGGCAGCACCACCAGGATCACCGCGCCGGCGAGTGCACCGGGCGCTACCGTCGAACCCCCGAGGATGACGGCCAGCACGAAGTCGATCGAACGCTCGAACGAGAAATTACCGGGTTCGATGTAGACGTGATGATGCGCGAACAGCCCGCCGGCGATCGCCGCGACCGCGGCGCCAAAGCCGAAGGCGCCGACCTTGATGCTGGTGGCGTTGAGGCCGACCAGACCGGCGGCGGTTTCGTCGTCGCGTACCGCGCGAATCTCGAGCCAGATCTGCGAGGTCTCCAGCACCATGACGAGGACAAGCACCAGGATCGCCCAGATCCAGATCGTGCCGGTCGAGACATGCTGCATGCCGTGAAAGCCTTCCGGTCCGCCCATCGCGGAAAAATTCAGGAAGAAGCTGCGCACCATCTCGCCGAAGCCGAGCGTCGCCATGGCAAGATAAATGCCTTTCAGCCGTAGCGCTGGAAAACCAACGACCACGCCGATCGCGCCCGCGGCCAGCGCCGCGATGAGAAGCGAGGGCGTCAGTGGTAAGCCGGCCTGGACGGTCAGCCAGGAGGTGAGATAGGCGCCGATCCCCATGAAGCCGGCATTGCCGAGCGAGAGTTGCCCGGTCGACAAGATGATGTAGACGCTGAGCGCGCCCAATACGAGAATGCCGACGTCCGCAAGAATTCCTGCGTAATACATCGACATCGTCACACCCGCTGATCTTGATTGCGACCGCTGCCGCCGAGCAGACCTTGCGGGCGAAGCAGCAGGATCAAGATCATGAAGCCGTAGACGACGAAGTCGCGGATTTGGGATCCGCCGTAGGCGACCGTCATCACTTCCACCACGCCCATCAGGGGTCCGGCGATCAATGCGCCCCAGATACGTGTGGTGCCGCCGACCACCATGACCGCAATCGCCTTCAGCCCGATCTCGACGCCGATATAGGGCGTGATCGCCGCGTAATGCAGGCCGATCAGAACCCCGGCAGCACCCGCGAGCGCACCTGATAACATGAAGGCGATAAGTGTGGTGCGGCCTGCGGAAACGCCGAGCAGGCGCGCGACGTCGCGGTTTTCGGCAACCGCCCGCAACGCGCGTCCGATCGAGGTGCGCTGAACCAGAAATGCGAGCAGTGCCACCAGCACAATGGTGACGCCGAGCACCGTGAGCTGGATGGCGCTGATGCTCACCGGCCCAAAGTTGAAGCGTTCGGCAAAGACCTCTTCGGTCAGTTGCAGCGGATCGGAGCCCCAGATGTTGGTTGCGACGTTTTGCAGGATGATCGAGAAGCCGAGCGTCGACAGCATCGGCGTGACCACGGGCGCGGTGCGGAACGGCTGGTAGCCGACGCGTTCGATGATGGCCGCAACCAGTGCTGAGCCCGCCATGCCCGCGATCAAGGCCAGCGGTAGCGGCAATTGCGCGAGCACCACCGCGAAGCCGAAATAGCCCCCGAGCATGAACAGCTCGGCGATCGCGAGATTGAGGACGCCCAGGATGCCCATGACCAGCGAGTAGGACAGAGCGATCAAGGTGTAGACCGCTCCGAGCGTCAGGCCGTTCACGAACTGCTGGATCAGCACTTAAGCGCCCCTGTCGAGGTGAGGATTGTCGCTTATCGTTTTATTCCGTCATGGCCGGGCTCGTCCCGGCCATCCGCGTCTTTCTCTTCTGGAACTTCCCAAGACGTGGATGCCCGGCACAAGGCCGGGCATGACGGTCTTTGTGGAATTTAGCAGCCTTGTTTGCCATCCGGAGCGCTGCAGCCGCGCACCTTCGATTGCCATGCGCCATTCTGGCCTTGCACGATGTAGAAGGCCTTGATGGCATCGCCGTCCTCGTTGAAGCCGATCGGTCCGCCGAGCCCGGCAAAGCCCGCGAGCTTGGCCATGTAGTCGCGGATCTTGGTGCGGTCGGCTTCGAGGTCTTCGGGCTTGCCGGTGACGCCGGCTTTCTTGATCGCCTCGATATAGATGCTGCCGATCTCGTAGATGTTCGCGTCATACATGCTCGGCTCGATCTCCGGCGGCAGGCCTGAGATCTTGCGAAGGATCGGCGTCAATTCCTTGACGAATTTCTCCGGTCTGTCGCCTGTCATGCTGGCATAGAAGGTTGCCGGCGCCACGATCGGAATTTCCGGCGCGGCTTTCAGGATCGCCGACGAAATCAGTTGCGTCGAGCCGACCACCGGCTTGATGACGCCCTGCCGTTTCATCTCGCGGATCACGGTGACGGCTTGGCTATAGTCCGCGCTGACCACGACGCCGTCCGGATTCAGCGCCTTGATCTTGGTGACCTGGGCGCTGACGTCGAGGTCGCCGGTGTTGAAGGAAAGCGGATCGTTGGCGTTGGCAACCTCGATGCCGTTGTCCTTCATCAGCCCCGGCATGATCTTGCTGCCGACGGTCGCCGCGGTGGCGTCCTTGGCGTCGAAGATGATGGCGACGGTCTTGATGCCGAAAGCCTGCTTGTAATACGGCACGGTGGTGCGGCCGAGCACGCCTTCGTCGATGGTGTTTCGGAAGGCCCAGGGACGGTTGAGCTTGGCCACGCCGGGCTTCGACGAGGCTTGCGAGGTCGAAACAACCTTCATCTCATTGGCGACGGGGAAGGTGACTTCCGCGGCGCTCGATGTCAGCGGCCCCGCAACTGCGAGCACATGGTCGTCGCCGGCGAGTTTGCGAAGGTTGTTGGTGGCCTGTGCCGGTTTGGTGGCATCGTCCAGAATGAGAATGCGAAGCTTGGCGCCGTTGATGCCGCCGGCATCGTTGACCTGTTTTTCCAGCATTTGAAGCGTCGCGGTGTTGGTGCGTCCCCATTCGGCGAACGGACCGCTCGACGGCACGATCGCACCCAGCACGATCTCGGCGTCGGCGGCTTTCGCCGGGCCGCTTGCGACTGCTCCCGCCACCATCAGACCGGCGGCCATCAACACGCTTATTGATTTCGACATTATGCGGAAACTCCTCGTTCTCGCCAATCCGCGGACCACCAGTCCCGGAGGTCCCCAAGCATCTTCCCTCCGGGCTCGCCTTGCGAGAAGCTAGCACCAGAAAGCGAGCTTGAAAAGCTTCGTTAGTTATGTAATTCTTGAAGATAGTTTTCAGGGGAGGGAGAGCGATGGCCGAACCGGGCGCCAACATGCCGATCAAACGGCTTCTCACTTTTCTCGACGAGGTCAGAGCTGCCGACGGGCGCGACGTAACCCCGCCGCTTCGCAAAGCCGCCGCGGTCGCGATCATCGACAATCCGTTCGCGGGACGTTTTGTCGAAGACCTTTCGCCTCTGACGCGCGCCAGCGAAGCGATCGGCCGCGAGATCTGCGCAATTGCTGTGCGGCTGTTGGCGCCGGATCAGGCAGTGAGTTACGGCAAGGCCGCGGTGGTCGGCATCAATGGCGAGCAGGAGCACGGCAACGCCATGCTCACCACCGTGTTCGGCAATGTCATGCGCGAGGCGGCCGGCGGCGGCAAGGCGTGGATTTCGTCGATGACCAAGCGCGCCGCGCCGGGTGCTGCGATCGACATTCCGCTCGCGCACAAGGATGCGCTGTACGTGCGTTCGCATTACGATGGCATGACCCTGACCCTGCCGGATGCGCCGCAGCCGAACGAGATCGCGATCATCGCGGTCTATGCCACGCGTGGCCGGCCGAACCAGCGTGTCGGCGGTTTGTCGGCATCTGATATCAAGGGTCAGGACGGATTGGTTTAGGGGTTAGCGATCGCGCGGCCTCGCGATAACGGGAACCACCAAGCGGAGCACAACATGACGGTTGCCAAGACAGGTGCAGAGCACATTGCCTCGCTGCGGGACGGACGTACGGTCTATATCGACGGCGCCCTGGTCGAGGACGTCACCACGCATCCGGCGTTCAGGAATGCGGTGCAGTCATCGGCCTCGCTGTATGATTTTCAGGCGAGACCGGAAAACATCGAGCTATTGACCTTCATGCCGGAAGGCTCGAACCGCCGCGTCAATCGCGGCTGGCAGATGCCAAGGAGCTACGAGGAAATGGTGACGCGCCGCAAGGCGCTGCAAGCCTGGGCGCGGGTGCATTACGGCTTCATGGGCCGCTCCCCGGACCACGTCGCCTCGGCGCTGATCGGTCAGCGAATGGGCATCGAGGTGTTTCGCAAGCACGGTCCGCAGCGCGCCAAGGCGCTGGAAGATTACGTCGACTACGCCACCAAGAGCGACCTGTTCCTGACCTACGTGATCATCAACCCGCAGGCCGAACGCGCCAAGAACTGGGGCGACCAGACCCAGGATCTCGTGGCCCGCATTGTCGATGAAGACTCCACCGGCATCACCATCCGTGGCGCAAAGATGCTCGGGACGTCCTCGATCATGGCCAATGAGGTGCTGGTCGCCAATCTGCAGCCGCTGAAGCCGGGCGAGGAAGACCTGGCCTTTTCCTGCGCGCTGCCGATGAACGCCAAGGGCATCCGCGTGCTGTCGCGCAAGTCCTACGAGGCGTCGGCGGTGTCGGTATTCGATAACCCGATCTCGTCGCGCTTCGACGAAAACGATGCGCTGATCTATTTCGATGACGTTAAGGTGCCGTGGGACCGTCTGTTCGTCTATCGCGACACGGATGTCTGCCGCCAGCAGTTCCACGAGACCTGGGGCCATTCCTACCAAAACTACCAGGCGCAGATCCGCCTCTCGGTGAAGATCCGCTTTCTGGCAGGTTTGGCCCGCCGGCTGACCGAGGCGATCGGCACCACCAACATTCCCTCTGTCAGCGAGAAGCTCGGCTACATGGCGGCGCAAGCCAGCATGGTGGAGGCGATGCTGTCGGGCATGGAGGCGAGCGGCTCCAAGGCCGGCGAGTATTGGGTGCCGAACAAGCATTTCATGTATTCGGCACAGGTGCTGACGCAGGACCTCTACCCGCAATTCGTCAATGCGATCCGCGATCTTTCCGGCGGCGCCTTGATCATGCTGCCGTCCTCGATCAAGGACTTCAGTGATCCGCTGGTCCACAAGATCATCCAGACAACCCAAAGAGCCGCGAATCTTGAGCCGGAAGACAAGGTGAAATTCCTCAAAGCGTGCTGGGACGCCGTCGGCTCCGAATTCGGCTCACGCCACCAGCAATACGAAATGTTCTATGCCGGCGCGCGCTTCGTCACGGCGGGGCATAGTTTCCGCACCTACGACTGGAACGGGGCCACCGCGCTGGTTGAAAATCTTCTCGCCTCTTATTCGCTGAGTGATGAGCAAGGTGGGGTGAAACACTAGGTCTTTCCGTCATGGCCGGGCTTGACCCGGCCATCCACGTCTTTCTTGTTGCACTACCCTTAAGACGTGGATGCCCGGCACAAGGCCGGGCATGACGAGAAGAGGAAGCCCGGAAAGCCGGAGGTCCAATTGAAAGTCGCGATTACCAATCTCGGCATCATCGTTTCCGGCGACTGGCGCGCGCCGTTCGCTCGGGGCGACACCGTTATCGCCCATGACGGCAAGATCAGGAGTGTCGGCACGGCGAACGCCGCCGAGGTCGAGGCCTGCGACGTCGTGATCGATGCCGGCGGCATGACCGCGATCCCCGGCCTGATCGATTCCCACGTTCACATCACCTTCGGCGACTACACGCCGCGCCAGCGTACGGTGGGTTATCTCGAAAGCTACCTGCATGGCGGGGTCACCACATCGATCTCGGCGTCCGAGGTGCACGTGCCCGGCCGGCCGCGCGATCCCGAGGGCGTCAAGGCGCTGGCGCTGGCGGCGCAGCGCTGCTTCGCCGATTATCGTCCAGGCGGCATGCGCGTGATCGCGGGTTCGATCATTCTCGAGCCCGGCTTGAAAGACGAAGACTTCACAGAGTTGGCGGCGAAAGGCGTCGGCCTTGCCAAGGCCGGGTTCGGCGCGGTGAAGACCGCCTACGATTATGTGCCGCTGGTCGCGGCTGCAAAGGCGGCGGGCATGATCACCACCTGCCACACCGGCGGCTCGTCGATCCCCGGCTCCGGCGCGATCACCGGCGATCATCTGTTGAAGATGCATCCGCACGTCTCGTTCCACATCAACGGCGGACCGACCGCGATGCCGGACCGCGACTTCGAGCGCGTGATCCGCGAAAGCGAAATGGCGCTTCAGGTCTGCACCGCCGGCAACCTGCGCACGACGCTTCTATGCGGAAAGCTGGCGCTCGAACTTGACGCCTTCGATCGTTTTATCATCGCAACGGACACACCAACCGGCAGCGGCATCATGCCGCTCGGCATTCTCTATACGATGGCGCATCTGGCGAGCTTGACCCAGATGACGCCGGAGCAGGCGATCTGTGCGGCGAGCGGCAACAATGCGCGTGTCTACAGGCTCGATAGCGGCTTCCTGAAGGCGGGCCACGCCGCCGACATCGTGCTGCTGGATGCGCCCGACGGCGGCACGCAAGACAATGCGCTCGATGCGATCCGCCACGGCGATATCGCCGCGATCGGCGCCGTCGTTACCGCGGGCATTCCCCGGTTTGTCGGCCGCAGCCGCAATACGCCGGCGACGACGCGGAAAGCGCGGGTTGCGAAGTCGTCAGTGATGCAGGATTTCGCAGCAGTGGCGCATTGAGCAGCGCGCCGTCACGGAGTTTGCGTCACGCCGGATCGAAATAGTGGATTTCGAACAGCAGGCAGCCCTTCTCGGACTTGAACGGTCCATGCGAGGCGCCGGGCGGCCGCGAGGCATAGGTGTTGGGCTTGAAGGACTCGCCGCCTTTGCCCTGTTCGTCGTTGCCGACCGTGAGGTCGCCGGACACCAGATAAACCTCTTCCCAATATTCGTGCACGAACGGCTTGGTCGTGAACACGCCGGGCTCAAAGCGCAACAGCCGCGAGCGCGAGCCTTTTTTATTGTTCTCGTCCAGTGCGCCCGACAGGATCTTCTGCTGAATACCGGCCGGATATCCGGCTGGCGTCTCCCAGCCGCTCGACATGTCGAGGGCGTGAAATTCCTTGTGTTCCTTGTTGATCGCCATCCGGTCGTTCCTTCCTTGATCAAAATAGCGGAAATGAATGCATCACCAGCCGTACAGAAGCTCGGCTTCCGGCGGCGGCGCGTGGGCGGTCGCAGCGCTCGCCAACTGGCGGTAGCGTCCTTCGAAGAATACGAGCGGCCGGCCACGGGTGAAGGCATGTTCGTGCATGGCCTCGACCCGGCCGACGAAGATCTCGTGGGCGCCGGCGTCGTAGCGCGCATAGCTCGCGCATTCGAACACCACCGCGGCATTGGGGAGCATGGGCACACCACCGGGCGAGGTGAGCGCGGGGATGTCTTCCCATTTGTTGCCGCCGGCGCGCGCGAACTGGTTGGACACCTGCTCCTGATCCTCGTTCAGCACGTTGATGGCGTAGCGGGGAATTGATTGCCAGGCTGCAAAGCTCAGCGTCCCCCGATGCACGCTGAACAGGATCAGCGGTGGGTCGAGCGAGACCGAATTGAATGAACTCATCGTCATCCCGATCAGCTCGCCGGTTGGCGTGCGTGCGGTTGCCACCACGACGCCGGTCGGAAACTGTCCAAGCGCATTGCGGAATTTGCGGGAATCCATGCTGGTACCGCCTATTTGAAGTGCGATGGGGTGCACGAACTTTGGAAAGTGGGCACTGGTCTCCGGAACAGCCTTGGGTTATATACTCCATAACTTAGCTAGTTTTCAAAGTATTTTGCGGTACGCGAAGGAGGCCTCTTCCGGCATGCTCGATTTCCAATTGCTCCCACTGCAGGGCAGTGGCGAACGGATCGGCTTCGATGTCGCGACGCTGATCGTCGCCGGCTGGACCGGCCGCGACGAGGCAGCCTTGCGCCACCATATCGAAGAGCTTGCCACCATCGGCGTGCCGCGGCCGTCTTCGGTCCCGGTATTCTACCGAAACGCGACGCTGAATGTGACTCAAACTTCGCGCCTTCAGGTGCTGGGGCCGGACACCTCGGGCGAGGCTGAGCCGGTAGTGGTCGCGCATGGCGGACGCCTCTGGCTGACCGTCGGGTCCGATCACACCGATCGCAAGGCGGAGACCATGGGGATCGCGCTGTCCAAGCAGCTTTGCGGCAAGCCGGTCGGCGGCGAACTCTGGCTGCTCGACGATGTCGTCGGCCATTGGGACCAGATCAAGCTGCGCGCGTTCGCCACCATCGACGGCCGCCGCGTCGCCTATCAAGACGGCACATTGGCGGGCATGCGGACGCCGGCCGACCTGATCGCGCGGTGGGGCAAACCTTTGTCATCCGGCACCGTGATGTTCTGCGGTACGCTGGCCGCGATCGGCGGCATTCGTCCGGCCAGCCGTTTTGAGGTGGAGTTGGAAGACCCGGTGCTTGGCCGCACCTTGCGTCATGCCTACGACATCGATGCGCTGCCGGTCGTGAGTTGATCGGAGGCATCAAGACAGCGTACTGATCTCTCGTGAGCAATTTCGGGCCCCATCAGGAGAACATCCTTGTCGCGCCAAAAAGCCAAAGCCGAGCGCAGCCCGGCGCCGCGCCGCACGGAGACGCTTCAGTCGAGAAGCGGGCTGCCGTTGACGGTGACCCGTCCTGAACTACTGAATGAAGGCACCGACCGCGACTTTCGCAAGCTCGTGCATAACATCTTTGCCTTTATGGCGCGCCATGAAGCAATCCGCGACAATCATGCCAAGCAGATCGGGCTTGCGGGTGTCGAGTATACGATCCTGATCTCGATAGGCCATCTCGGCCTCGACGGCGATGTCAATGTCAAGACCGTCGCCGATCATCTGCATATGAGCGGCGCCTTCGTCACCACCGTCACCAGCAAGCTGCAGACACTGGGTCTCGCGGAAAAGAAGCCCGACAGCGTCGACCGGCGGCGGATCTCGCTCGCCATCACGGAAAAGGGGCGGGCGCTTTTAAGAAAGCTCGCGCCCTATCAGCGCGAGATCAACGACGTCGAATTCGGATCGCTCACGCGGGAAGACTTTCAAACGATGTCCCGCATCCTCGAAGAACTGATCGCCTCGAGCGACAAGGCGTTTGCGTTGCAACGCTACAAGTCTTCGATCAAGGACTCCACCAAGGTGGCCTGAACGGCTTCAAACTAGCTTGCGCTTCTCGTTCGTTTTGCCGTGCCGCGATGCTCGCGTGAGGCGAGCACGCTGTGCGGCTTCGATGCCGATTTTTCCTGCCGAGCCTTCATTCCCGGATGGTGATCGGCATATTCCTTGCCGTCGATCGGCGCCACATGCGGCGGATCTCGATCGAGATAGGGCCGGCCGATTCCAAATTCCTTGCCGTGGTTATCGACCCACTTCCAGAAGATGTCGCTGGCGAGGAGTCGCTGCGCCCGTGTTGTGCCGTTGACGCTCACGATGTCAGCCGCAAGCCCGTGACCATAGCCTCCGCGGAAGCTGCCGCCGTGGTACGACCGGTCGTTGGCCGCCTTGAGGCCGCTCGCAATCGATTGGCGATAGTCGTCGCGGAAGCCGCTGGTGATTCCCGGCGACATGCCGGCCTTGTCGGCGGCGCGCAGCATTTGAAACAGCTTCAGCTTGAAATCCCGATCGATGCCGCCGATCACATAGTCAGCCGGGGGCATGCCGGCTTTGTCGGCGGCCTTCGGATCCTTCCACGAAAAATCTTCATCGGTCGTTGTGGTGAAGGTCCTCGTGACCGTCACCATCCGGCCTTTTCGTTTGACGGAGACTTTCCTCTGTTGCTCGACCCTGATGGCGTCTTCCTTGGGCGTGCGCTGGTACAGCTCCCAGAGATAGCGATTGATGCAGGCATCCTCGACCGAACACTGATCGAGAGCTTCAGGCGAGCTGGCGGCGTTCGAACCGTCAGCGCGCGAATCACCCGCTTGATTCACATCGCCAGGCTCCAGAGACGCCACGGTCATTTCTTCCGCCGGCTTCGACGGAGCTTCAGCCGGCGGCGCTTCCGATGAACTGGCCAACGCGGTGGTGACGATCGGGTCTGGCTCGGATTTGGCTGTGTCGGGTTTGATGGCTGCTTCCGCGGGCGCTTCCGTCATCGAACGGCTGACCGCCGTCACATCGGCGGTGCTGAACGCGATTGCCGGTGGTTGAACGGCGAGCGTTATGTCGGTGGTCGGCGGCGGCGCAACCTGCTCGGCGACCGACGCGCCGGTGTTATCGATGCCCGCCGAACCAAACGCGGCGAGACATACAAGAACCGAAGCCGGCATCGCTGTCTCTCGGCACAGTGTGGCCATTGCTGCCAAACGCGGGTGCATGATCACCGTCTCCAATCGGGTCGGATACCACGTGCCATGCCGCTCATTTTCGAGCGGTGGCTTGGACAAACAATGGCGAAATCGTCGGAACTTCAATTTCATAGGATGGTGTTGCCTAAATGCAACGCGCCGATCTTTTGTAGTTTAGCAAATTACAGGCCCAGCAGGGGGCTCGCGGGAAGCCGTCCCCCGGAAACCATTTTCCGGCCTGACGACATCGATTTCAGCCGGCGACGAAATCCGTCTGCAACAGAACGGCTGCAACCTTCCTAGCAATCAACAACGGAGTTGGTTCCATGACATTCATCCTTCGTTTCATTTATCGTGAATATTGCCGGTCCTGCTTCCTGCACATCAGGTACCTGTAGGCGATCCCACCCGATGCCTCGGCACAAAACGATCGCGATTCCCACCTTTCTTGCGGCGGCTTTCACCGGAATAGCCATCTGGCTCATCGCAGGGCCGCCGCCTCACTCCCCAAAACCTGTTAACGCCCGCCAATTCGCTGTCTCGATCAAATAGCCGGCAGGGAGCCGCCGGTAGCTGCGCCCAATTTTCATCGTCCATTTCATCGGAGATCATTATGCAGCACGAATTTCCCTCCATTGATTTTGCAACCCAGGCTGAGGTGCGGCTGCAAGCCGAACACCGGCGCACCGAGGAGGTCGCCGGTTTGTTGAAGAGCCTGTTCGGTGAGTGGCTGGCCAAAATTCGCCAGTTCGAGCGCCCGGTTTTGCGCCCCGTTCCGCATCAGCCAACGGCTGGCGGAAATCGGTTGGCGGGGGTCTGACCGCGCCTGATCTTGTTCAAACAGCAGACCGACGAGCCGCCTTTCATGGCGTCTCGTCGGATTTCGCAATGGACTCGTCCGGACTATTAGCGGCGTTTTCGGGTTTGACCGTCACGCCACGCGCGCGGCAACTCAACGTCGCAGAAAGTGCGCGCTAGTCGCCGGACAGCAATTTGGCCGGTTCGGTGGTTGCGGCCGCATCCTTGGAAGCCGGCCAGAAAATCGAACCGGTCAGGATGTGCAAAGCGAGAAAACCGATAACGATCGCTATTAACAGCGCGAACTCGCTCAATCGGATAATCGAAGACTTGCGTTCAGAGCGCCGTTCACTCAGCGTCATCGTCAATTCCTTTCAATATGGGATCGCGGGCCTGGTGCGGAGCCGCGCTGTCAATCAAATGTTGATATCGTCGAAGAACACGCTGCGCCTCCAGACGCCTTGAATGATGCAAGGCCTCGAGGAGGGCAGCCCAAAATCCTTTTCGCTTCGTCTGGCGTTGATTGGTTTGAAGTTGAGATGAAATTATTTCAGAATCGAAAATCTCATTTTTCGGCAATGACGCATCGCTCATGGGGTAAGCTCTGCTGCTTGCGGGATGAATGCGTGGAAGATGCCGCTTTTTGTCCAAATCGGCTGTGAGACACTTCACATATCAAACGAATGTGAGCGCGATGGACGCGGTGGATAACCACCGAAAATTTTTCGAAAATAATTATTTCAGCTTGGGCGGTATTGTTGCACTACTCGTGCGCCCATTCGCCGACGACGCGGTGCACTTCGAACATGTGCTCGCGAAGCTGCTCAAGCGCGAATCCGAGCGCGAAAAATCTCTCCGCCGCTTCGCTTTTCATGTCGCGCGTCAGTCCCTCGTAGCGCACCGCGCCGAATTCCTCGATGTAATCCCGGAACGCGAGCTCGACGGCTTCCAGTGGAGGCGGCGGCTTTTGGTCGCGGAGCGCAACGCCGCAGGCGCGGAGGAAGTCGCGTCCCGCCGCCTCGATGTTTTCGAGTGGCGTCGTTAGCCGCGAGGCGACTTCCTCCGGCAACTCGCAGCCGACGACGCGGCCGAGCAGCACGATGTCATGGCGCAATCGCAACAACGTGCGCAGAAGAGGTCCGGTGTCAGGGCCGGATGTGAGGCGCGCATTGCGTTCGTGCTCGGCTTCGGCGCCGGTCATGTTGAGCCGCGTCAGTGCCGAGGCGATCCCATCATGAATCCGCCGGCGTTCCATCGGGTCGAGCTCACGGGTGTGGTCTTCCAGAAACTTCGAGAGCGCATCCGCCATCAGGTCGAGCATATCGGCCGCGGCCTGGATGGTGATCGCATGGGCGCGGGACGGAAACAGCAGAAAGGAGACGACGAAACCAATGGCGCCGCCGACGGTCACCTCCAGAACGCGATCGATCGCGGAACCCGCCGCGCTGACATGCTGCATGCTCGGGACCAGCAGCACGATGATCGCGGTGATCGGCAGCACGTTGAAATTGGCGCGGAACGAGGCGATGAAGGCGAGCGGTGCGATCGCAAGCGCCAGCACGGCGAGCAACGCCCATTCGCTGTCATGCGGAATCAGGATCGCGATCGCGCCGCCATAGGCGACGCCTGCGAAGGTACCGATCAGGTAGTCTTTTGCCACCTTCACCGAACGGCCGAGGCTCGCCTGGGTCACGATCACCGAGGTCAGGACCGCCCAGAGTGGCAGATGCAGGTGCACGGCCTGTGCCACCGCGAACGCCAGCAGCGCTGCGACTGTGACCCGAAGCGCCAGGATCAACTGCAGGCGGTAACGGCGAATCCATGTTCGGATCGACGTCAGGATGCTAGCGGCGCGGGATTCATTGGCAGACATGCGGCTCGCAACCGGGAGGCGTGAGAATCCCGGTTTAGGCCAGCTTCAACCTGAAGACAATGTCAGCAGGGAATGCAAATCGGGCCCCGCAGCCTATCCAGCGCGGAGCCCGATTATTACTCTCTCCTTATCCTTCGCGACGCCGCTTGCGCGGCTCCTCAGGATGAGGGGTTTAAGCGTTCAATGCGCCAGCGGATCGGGCCGCATCTGCACCTTGAACACTTTCGGATAGGCGTCCTTGCCGCCTTCGCTGTGGAAGTTCGCGCGCGTGCCGGAGGTGGTCCAGATGCCGCGGCCTTTCCAGCCCTTCGCGTCATCGTCGATCCGGCCGTCGACATTCTTGGTGAAGAAGCCGAGCGGGTAGGGCATGCGCAGCGTGACGAACTCGCCGTTGACCAGCGCCATCAGCGCTTCGGCGCCATTGGCTTCGGCGATCGGCACATTGGCGCCGAGGCCGAGCACGTTGTAGCGATCGACCCACACATAATAAGCATGGTTGGCGCTGCCCTTCGGGTCCAAGCCTTTGAACTGCGGTCCCGGCAAGCGATAGGTGTGCCAGCCTTCTGGACATTGTTTGCCTTCTGCAGTGGTCGGGCCGTTGAGCGGCCCCTTGCACAGCCGGCGGTCGAAGCTTCCGAGGTGGCCGCTCGAGAGCACCGTCCACACCACGCCGTCGAGGCCAATGTCGATGCCGCGCGGACCGAACGTGCCTTCCGGCGGCTGATACACTTCCGCGAGCGCGGTGTTGGCGGGATCGGGGCCCGGATTGACGCGGATGATGTAGCCGGGCTGGTCGATGCGGGAGAAGCCGCGATCCATCGCCTGGCCCCAGATGGAATCATCGACCGGGCTCGGCATGATGCCGTAAAACGAAGCCGCGATGCGCTTGTCCTTGGTCGGGTCGACGGGGTCCTTCGCGCCGACATAGGCATCGCGCTTGCCATTGCCGTTGGTGTCGATGACGAGCGCGGTCCAACCCTGCGAGGCGACGCCGTCATGCGTCTCGCGGAACTGCTTGGTGTTGAGCCAGCCGACGATGCCGCCGCCAAGGCCCGGACCGCCCGCGCTCATCCACAAGGTCTGGTTGGCGTCGTGTCCGAAATAGAGGTGATGGGTCGAGAAGCAGGTGTTGATCAAATCCCATTTGCCGGTCGCGGGATCGAAGCGCGACAGTTCGCGCACGGCGTTTGCCTGCGGATCGGCCTTGGCGGAAGGAAGCTCCGAGCCTTGTTTGCAGTAGTCGGGATTTGCCGGCGGGCGCAGCTTGGCGGTGAACCAGACCTTGCCCTGCTCATCCATCATCACGTTGTGGATCGAGGTGTGGCCGTCCCAGATCGCGTCGTCGCCCCAATAGGCCGAGGTGCCGTGCGGTGCATCCGCCGAACCCGTCATGCTGGGATCGAGGTAAGGCTCCTTGATGGTGGAGGCGATGTTCTTGATCGGATCGAGCGTCGGAATGAGGTCGGTGCTCTCTTCCGGCGATCCGTAGATCAGCCCGTTCGCATTGACATGCGGATTACGCTTGTCGGTCGAGATCGCGTCGTGCTGATAGTGTGTCGGCGTCGCCCAGTCCCACAGCGTGAAGACGACATTGCGCTCGATGCCTTTGGGGCGTGAAGGCTTGTCGAACGGCAAGGCGCCGGCCGCGATCTTGTCGGTCCACTTCGAGAATACCTCCGGTACCTTGTCGGGTCCGATGCTGTTGATCGCGGTCGCCATGTATTCCATGGCCTGGCCGGCTTGCGTGCGCATCGCCCAGGCGGTTTCGGAGTCGTGGGCCTGCTCCATGAACATCTTCGGTATTTCGCGGATGCCGCGCGTGCCGATGGCGTGACATGACTGGCACATGTTCTTGACGGTATCGACGAACTGCGCCTGGCTCTTCATCGTGTCGGGCATCTTGTTGCCCTTGGCGCCGGTGCCGGGAAATTCGCTTGTCGGGGGAATGTCGATCAGGGAATACCAGTACATGCCGGGATAAAGCTGCGCGTCAGCCGCAGGCGATGCGGTCGGCTTGACCTTGAAGTCGACGAGCTTGCCCGGCTTCGACTCGACAGGTGCGCTGTCGGTCAGGCCATAGCCGCGAACCCAGACCTTGTAGTTTGCGTCCGGCAATTCGGGAATGACGAAGCGGCCCTGATCGTCGGTCACCACGATCTTCGCATATTTGGTCGGCAGGTCTTTTGTCTCGGCGATGATCCAGACGCCGGCTTCCGGCCCCTTCTCGCCTGTGACCTGCCCGCCGATGTCATGAGCGGAGATATTGACGTTGGCCGCGAGGACGGCGCCGCCGTGCATCAGCGCGAGTGCGCCTACACCCGTGGCAATCAATCGATTCAACTTCATGGCTCGTTTCCTCATTATGCGGCACTCTCGCAACCGGTCGGTGTCTGCACCTGTTATGGCACACGGTCAGTCATGGGGGCTATTTCGACCAAAGTCTCCTGCTTGTCGAGGGACTCGGCGCGGAGTGCCTTTTGCTTCTCACATGGTGAAAAACAAAGCCGCCCGGATGAGCGAGTTTGATGCTGACGAGCGTGCGCGGCCAATTCCAACTCTCAATCGCGGGTTTCTATCGCCGATACGTGTCGCAGCATTCGATTACCTCAGGTTTCAAGCGCGTCATCCGCTTCCCGGACCCGTCGGCCCGTATTGCTTTTTGCCAGATAAGCCCTAGGAATCGAGAGGCTGGGCTTGGCGCAACGTCGCGCCGGAGTTCCGCGCAAAGACCAAGTCGCAAAAGACCAGTCTTGAAAAACAATAATGGCGAAGGCCCTTAAAACAGGGACTTTGCCGAGGAAAACGATGGGAGGACGGCTTGGCAGGGGCAACACCGCTTCGTGCGCTGCTGCAACGCGATGGGTGCCTGACGCTTCCGGGCGTCTTTGACGGCATCTCCGCGCGAATGGCGGCAAGCATCGGTTTCGATGCGCTTTACATGACCGGGTATGGCGTCGTCGCCTCAGCGTTGGGCGTGGCCGATGCCGGCACCGCAACCTTCACCGAAATGCTCGACCGTGTGCGCTGTATTGCCGGCGCGACGAATCTGCCGTTTCTGGCGGACGGCGACACCGGCTATGGCGGGCTGTTGAATGTCGACCGCACGGTGCGCGGTTATGCCGCCGCCGGCGCTTCCGGCATTCAGCTCGAGGATCAGGAATTTCCGAAGAAATGCGGCCACACCGAATTCCGCCGCGTCATTCCGGCCGACGATGCGGTTGCCAAGATTCGCGTCGCCGTCGATGCACGTCCGAGCCGCGACTTCCTCATCGTGGCGCGAACCGATGCGCGCTACGCCGAGGGACTCGATGCGGCGTTACGAAGAGCGGAACGATTTCTGGAGGCCGGCGCCGACGTGCTGTTTGTCGAGAGCCCGGAGAGTCTCGAGGAATTGCGCCGTGTTGCCGAGACCTTCAAGGGCGCGGCGCTCTTGGCGAACATGGTCGAGGGCGGCCGCACGCCGTATCTGTCGACGAGCGAACTCGCGTCGATGGGCTTTAAGATCGCGCTTTATCCAGGCTCGGGCTTTTTGACGGCGGCAGGCGCCCTGCAACAGGTCTATCGCCACCTGAAGACCGACGGGATCGGCACCGGCAGCAACGCGCCGATGCTGCCGTTCTCCGAGATGAATCAATTGATGGGCTTTCCCGCCGTGCATGCTTTTGAAAAGCGCCATGGCCTCAGCGGGAGCGAGCGTTAGAACTTCAATCGTCGCGTGTCTCAATCAGGAAGTCCTCGAGCCGCCTCTTCAAGAAGGATGACGCCATGACACAGGGAACATCGCTACTCTTGTTTCGACGGGTTCTTGATCCCGTTCTTCGGCGATTTGGTCTTCTCTTGGGTGTGGCCTCGGTTATCGTCGCCGGTGGATTTTCCGGCGCGCGGGCCGAGACGATCACGGTGACGCATTGGGGCGGGCAGTTCTATGGCGTTCCCTATGCGGTCGCGATGGAAAAAGGCTTCTTCAAGAAGAACGGCGTCGACGTCACGGGCATCCTGACCGCGGCCGGCGGCGGAACGGCCGTGCGCAACACGCTCGCAGGCGGCATTCCCTTTGGCGAAGTATCGCTGGCGGCCGCCGTCCAGGCGATCAACTCGGGCCAGAAGCTCATCATCATCGGTGCCGGCTCCTGGTCGGTCGCCGACCAGATGTGGCTGGTGAAAAAGGATTCGCCGCTGAAGACCATCAAGGATCTCGCCGGCAAGCAGATCGCCTATACGGCGCCGGGCTCGGTGAGCAACATGCTGATCCTGATGGCGCTGAAGGCCAACGGCATGACGCCGCAACAGGTCAAGCTGGTGCCGGCCGGCGATCTCGGCGCTAATATCTCCGCTGTTGGCAGCGGCGCGGTCGATGCCGGCTTCTCGGATGAATTGATCATCGCCCAGAACAAGGAGCTGGTGAGGCCGCTGTTCATGGTGCGCGACGTGCTCGACCCGCGCATGATGCAGACCGTGATGATCACCACGGCGGAATATGCCAAGGCGCATGCCGACATCATCAAGGGTCTCGTCAATTCGCGCCGCGAGGGATTGGCCTATACGCTCGACCATCCGGATGAGGCCGCCGATATCACGGCGAAAGCCTACAACAATCCGCACACCGATCTGTTTCGCGATCACATTCGCGAACTGATCAAGGAAAATTACTGGAGCGATGGCCGGCTCGATTACCCCGCCATGAATCACATGGTCGAGGGCCTTCAGATCACAGGCCAAATCAAGGGCGACGTCGACTGGCCGAAATACGTCGATACGTCCTATCTGCCGGCCGATCTGCGTCCGACGCAATGAGGGGATGACGGTGAGCGGACAGGCGCAGGTACAGCTAAGCGACGTGGTCCGCCGTTATGGCGGACCGTCCGGCTTGCAGGCGCTGGGCCCGGTCAACCTCGAGATCCGCAGCGGCGAGTTCTTCTCCATTGTCGGCCCATCCGGTTGCGGCAAGTCGACCTTGCTTGACGTCGCCGCGGGCCTGGTCGCGCCCACCAGCGGCAGCGTGCGCTTCGAGGGCAAGGAGTTGCACGGCGAGGTGCCTGATGGCATCGGCGTCGTGTTCCAGGAAGATGCGAGCATGCCGTGGTTGAGCGTTCGCGACAACGTCGCGTTCGGCCTGCGCACCTCGGGTCTGCCGAAAAAAGAAGTTGCCGATCGTGTCGATCACGCCATCAGCTTTATGGGGCTTGCGCAGTTTGCCGGTCATTATCCGGCGCAACTGTCGGGCGGGATGCGGCAACGCGTCTGCATCGCGCGGACGCTGGTGCTGCGGCCGCGGCTGATCCTGCTCGATGAGCCCTTCGGCGCGCTGGACCAGCAGACGCGGCTACTGATGGGCGACGAACTGTTGCGGCTGTGGCGCGAGACCGGCGCGACGGTGCTGTTGATCACGCATGCGCTCGACGAAGCGGCGATGCTGTCGGATCGCGTGGGCGTCATGAGCGCGCGGCCGGGCCGGTTCATCGATATGATCGACACCAAATGGCCTGGGGATCGCGACAGCCGCATCGTCTCTGATCCGAAATTCGGCGCATTGACCGCGCGCCTGTGGTCTTCGCTGCGCGAGGAGTCGCTCAAGACCATGGGCCGGGTGGCATGAGGTGGCGGCATGCCGCGCTCATCGTGCGGTCCGCCATCCTGGCGTTTCTGATCGTTTTGCTCGAACTTTGTTGCCGCGCAGGTTTCATCGATTCCCTCGCGGTGATCCCGCCGAGTGAAATGATCGCCTCGATGGTCGATCAAATCCGCTCCGGCGAGCTCAACGCCAGTATCGCGACGACGTTTTCGACCATTTTCATCGCCTTTCTGCTTGCCGTTGTCTTGGGTACGGCCATCGGCGCGCTGATCCATCGCTGGTCGCGGCTACGCGACGTTGCCGATCCGCTGCTCGCCTCCTATTATTCGGTGCCGACCTTCATCTTCTATCCGCTGCTGGTTGCGCTGCTCGGGCTCGGCAAGGCGCCGCTCGTAGTGCTCGGCATTCTCTCCGCCGCACCGGCCGTCGTGATCTCCACCCTGTCGGGACTCGATAGCGTCGCGCCCGTTCTGATGAAGCTTTCGCGCGTGCATCGGTTGACGCCGGCCCAAACGCTGTGGTGGATCGTGTTGCCGGCGGCGTTGCCGCATCTGTTCACCGGCTTCAAGCTGGCGCTGAGCTACGCCCTGATCGGTGTCATCGCCGGGGAATTCATCCTGTCCGGCACCGGGCTCGGTTACGCGATTTCTTATGCCTATCAGAGCTTCGACAACCGGACCATGTATGGCGCGATGCTGTTCGTGCTGCTGGTCGCGGTGACCGCCAATGGGATTCTCTATGTGTGGGAGGGGCGGTTGGCGCGCCGCCGTTCACGGGGATGAGCGATCTCTCACTGGAAACTGAGCAGGCCACGATCGCGGTACGCCGCCGCTTCCGTGGCTTTGACGCCATCGTGCTCACGCTGGTGATGCTGGCGCTCTGGCAGGCGATCGGGAGCTGGACGCAAGGCGTGGCGATCTCGCCGCCGCTGCAAACGCTGGTGTATCTCGTCAGCCTGCTGCGGACCTGGATGTTCTGGGATCACGCCGCCGCGACATTGGAAGCGTTTTGTCTCGCTTTCATGCTGTCCGCGCTGATCGGGCTTGCACTCGGGTTGATCTTCGGCGTCAGGCGCTTTGCCGGTGAAGTCGCCGAGCCGATTTTGGCCGGCTTCTACACCATCCCGAAAGTGACGCTCTATCCGGTCGTGTTGCTGTTGTTCGGTCTCGGCATGTCCGCCAAGGTCGCTTTCGGCGTCATGCACGGGCTGGTGCCGGTGACGCTGTTCACGCTGGGCGCGGTACGCAACCTGCCGCCGGTGCTGGTCCGCACCGCGCGCGCGTTGCGGCTTTCGCCTGGGCGTACCATGCGCTGGGTGCTGGTGCCGGCCTGTCTGCCTGATATCGTCAATGGCCTGCGCATCAGCTTTTCACTGAGCTTGCTCGGCGTCTTGATTGGCGAGATGTTTTCTTCCCAACGCGGCCTCGGCTTTCTGCTGGTCAACGGCATGGCGCAGAATAATGTGCCGCTGTCGACGGCCATCGTGACCGTGATCGTTGCAATCGCGATTGCCGCCAATACGCTGATGTTGCGTGCCGGCAGACGGTTCGCGCGGCGGCCAGAGGCTGTGGCCAGATAGGTCGCGACAGGAGCGAGATAGGAGAATGGCATGACAAGGCCAACGACGACTCTGAAGACCATCCTCAACCGCCGCGAGGCGACGATACTGCCCGGTGCCGCCAACGGCCTGTTTGCGCGGATCATCGAGGATCTCGGCTATGAGGCGGTCTATGTCACCGGCGCCGGTGTCGCCAACATGTATCTCGGCGCGCCCGATATCGGTCTGACGACGCTGACCGAAATTGCTGGCCATGTCGCGGCGATTTCCGATGCGGTCGCCGTGCCCTTGCTGGTCGACGCTGACACCGGCTTTGGCAATGCGGTCAACATGGTGCGTACTGTAAAAGTATTGGAACGGGCAGGCGCGGCCGGGCTCCAGATCGAGGATCAGGTCTTCCCAAAAAAGTGCGGTCATTTCGAGGGCAAGCAAGTTGTGCCGCTGGAAGAGATGCTGGCGAAGATCAAGGCCGCAGTCGATACAAGGAAAGACGGCGATCTCCAGATCGTGGCGCGCACCGATGCGCGGGCGATCCTCGGTCTTCAAGCCGCGATCGATCGCGCCGGTGCCATGATCGAGGCCGGTGCCGACGTGACCTTCGTGGAGGCGCCAACCTCGGCCGACGAACTGGCGCAGATCGCCAAAAGCCTTTCCGTGCCCCAGGTCGCCAACATCGTGTTCGGCGGCCGCACGCCGGAATTGGGCCGGCAAAAATTCGCGGAGCTCGGCTTCGGCTGCGTGCTCTATGCCAACGCGGCGCTGCAAGCGGCGCTGAAAGCGTCGCACGAGGTGCTGATGGCTTTGAAGCAGGAAGGTTCGCTGGCGTCGGTCGCCGATCGTCTCGCCGGCTTCGACATTCGCCAGCAGACCGTCTCCAAGCCAAAATTTGATGAACTCGAACACCGCTACCGTGGGGGATGATGTGAGCTATCGCCGGGGATGGGTTGCGCTGCTGATTTTTACCGTCGTGATCATCAACTATATCGACCGCATCGCGTTGTCGGTCGCCGCCAGACCCATTGTCGCCGAGTTCGGCTTCTCGCCGGTGCAAATGGGCTATCTGTTTTCCGGCTTCCTGTGGACCTATGTCGTTTGCCTCGTTCCGCTCGGGCTTCTGGTTGAGCGGGTCGGCATCAAGAACATGGTCGGCGGCGGCATCGCGATCTGGTCGACGGCGACCGCCTTCACGGCGGCGGCCGGCAGCTTTGTCACCATCCTGGCGGCGCGGCTCGTGATGGGCGCAAGCGAAGCGACGACCTTCCCGGCCTGCGGCGGCGCGATCCGCCAGTGGTTTCCGGAGCGCGAGCGTGGCTTCGTCACGACCTTGTTCAACGGCGGCTCTTCGGCCGGGCCAGCGGTCGGCGCCATCCTCACCGCAGCGCTGGTGAGTTCGTTCAGTTGGCGCACGGCGTTCGTCGTGCTGGGTGCGATCGGCTTCGTCTGGTTGATCGCATGGTGGATCTGGTACGCCCCGCCGGAAGAAGCCCCTTGGCTTGATGAAACCGAGCGGACCAAAATCCTCGCCGAACGCAACGGCACCGGCGTGGCGACCGAGAAGGCGCCACCACCGTCTTCGCTCGGCTATCTCCTGAGCCAGCGCAGCGTCTGGGGCCTCGTGCTGACGCAGGCGTGTCTGGTTTATACGGCCTATCTCTTCTTGACGTGGCTGCCGACTTATTTGCAGTCGACCCGCGAACTCTCGACGATGAATACCGGCTATCTCACCGCGATCCCGTATCTCTGCACCGTGGTGCTCGGCGTCACGATCGCCCGCATCAGCGATCGCGTGTTGTCGTCAAAGGACGTCAAAGCAGGCCGCCGCCGCAACTTCATCGCCGCCATGGCGATCCTGGCGATGACGATTTTGCTCGCTCCCGTCGTTGACGGGCTGTTCCAGCTCTTATGCGTGTTGACGGTGGTGCTGACGGGGGCAACGACCGGCTCGGGTCTGAATTTCACGCTCGCCAGCGATCTCCTGCGCAACCCGCGCGATGTCTCACGCGTTGTCGCCATGACGTCGTTTGGCGGCAACTTTTTCGGCCTGATCTCGCCGATCATCACCGGCTACGTCGTCGCCGAGACCGGCGGCTATACGTGGGCATTCCGTATCGCAGCCGTCTTGTTATTCTGCGGCTGTCTGGCGACGCTCACCTTGACGCGCCGGCCGATCGAACCGCAGCATGCTTAAACGTTTCAGGAGAAAACGAAAATGGCAAAAAGGATGAAACACCATTACGCCGGCCTGCGCCGCCCGGTCACCGACGAGACGCGCGCGGGCGTGATCGAGGATTTTCCCGAGATCGAGCTGGTGCCGGACAAGGCGCTCGGCACGCGCTGCGTCGAGGCCTGGAGCTATTCGCTCTGCTGTTCGGACTTCCACCGCATCCGGGATATCCCGCCCTGGGGCAATCCCAATGGTCCCATCCTGCGCAAGGGAAACCAGACGGAACATTTGCGCGGCGTGGTGCGCATGACGAAAGCGATGGCGGAGGAGTTCGAACATTCATATCCGCAGGTGCACATCGATTGGGACGTGCTGATCGCCGGCGCCGTGTGTCACGACGTCGGCAAGCCCTACGAGTTCGACCCGAGCAACCGTATCAGGTGGCAGGCTGATCCGGCCGACAGCGGCGAGCCGACGTTCCGGCATTCGGTGTTCGGCATGCATGTCTGCCTCACGGTCGGTTTGCCGGAGGAGATCGCGCATATCGCGGTCGGTCACTCCTACGAAGGCTTGCACATGGGCGTCAGCACCGAGTGCATGATCGTCCGTCAGGCCGATCACGGCTGGTGGTTTATTGCCGGCGGGCTGGGCCTGCTCGAGCCCGAGACCATCGGCGTGCTGCCAAGCAACTTGCGCGCTCGAAATCTCTGACATACTGCTCGATCAACAATAATCAGCGCCCCGTCAGTGGGCGCGAAAATTGGGGGGAAGAAGATGAAGCGCCGGTACTGGATTTTCGTTTTCATGTTTCTGCTGGCGACGATCAATTACGTCGACCGGGTCGCGCTCTCGGTGTCCTCGACGCCGATCGCCGCGGAGTTCGGCATCAGCAAGGTCGAACTCGGTTATCTCTTCTCCTCCTTTCTCTGGCTGTATGTCGTCTGCCTGGTGCCGATGGGCATGATCGTCGACAAGCTCGGCACCCGGACGGTCAATGCGGCCGGCATCGGCCTCTGGTCGATTGCGACCGCCTTGACGGGATTGGCGACCGGCTTCGGCATGCTGATCGCAACCCGCGTCGTCATGGGCGTCGGCGAGTCCACCACCTATCCGGCGGCGGGCCGCGTTATCAGAGAATGGATTCCGCTGAAAGAACGTGCGCTGTTCACGGCCATCTTCAATGGCGGCGCCTATTTCGGCCCGGCGCTCGGCGGCCTCGTTCTCGCCGGCCTCGTCGGAGCGATCGGTTGGCGCATGACATTCCTGATCTGTGCGGCCATCGGCTTCGTCTGGCTGCTCGCCTGGATGATCTGGTTCCGCAAGCCCGAGGAAGTAAGCTGGCTCAGCGACGAAGAGCGCGCGTTCATCTTGCGCGAGCGCAACGGCAGTGCTGGGGCGACACCCGCCGACGGGCATTCGATCGGTCTGCGCGGGTTGTTGAGTTCGCCTTCGATGCTCGGTTTGATGGTCACACAAGGCTGCGCGGTCTACACGCAATATTTCTTCCTGACCTGGCTGCCTAATTATCTTCAGACCGAGCGCGGCATGTCGATCCTGAAAAGCGGCGCGCTGATGTCGCTGCCGTTCATCGGCGCGGTGATCCTGACCGTGCTGTTCGGTAAACTAAGCGACAGCATGCTCGACGAGGAAAGTGCGCGCCAAGGCGGCCGCAGGCGGCTCGGGGCGCTCTGCATGCTGTTCGGCTCGGTGATCCTGCTGACGCCGCTGGTCGACAATGTCTATCTCGTGCTGGTGCTGATCACGATTGCGCTCGGCGGCGTGGCCTCCGCCGTCGCGCTTAATATCGCGATGGTTGGCGATCTCCTGCGCACCTCAGCCGATTGCGGCCGCGCGACCGGGCTGCTCATCCTTGGCGGCAACATTTTCGGCATCATGGCGCCGATCGTAACCGGTTACGTCGTGCAATCGACCGGCAGCTTCAACATGGCATTCGTTGTTGCCGGCGCGTTGCTGGCGTTTGGCGCTGCGACCGTGTTCCTGCTGGCGCGAACGCCGATCGGGCCGAGCGAGAGCGAGGCCGCATTGGCGGTCCGGACGGCATAAGGGGACTTCATCTTGTTTTTCCATCCGCCAAAAGACCTCGAAACCCGCGTGTTCGCGCGGCTGCCGGAGGAGTTTCGTAAAGCAGATCCCAACAACGAGTGGGCGCGCTATCAACCCAAAGGAAGCCCGGCGCGCTCGCTGCTCGAAGGACCGTCGTTCGACCGCAACGGCAATCTCTGGTGCGTCGATCTGCCGAACGGCCGGATTTACAAGGTCACTTCGGACGGCCAGTTTCACGTCGCCGCCGAATATGACGGCTGGCCCAACGGGCTGAAGTTTCACAAAGACGGCCGCATCTTCATTGCCGACTACAAGAACGGGATCATGGAAATGGACCCGGTCAACGGCAAGGTGAAACCGTATCTCACCCGCGCGAGCCTCGCGCCGTTCAAAGGCTGCAACGATCTCTTCTTCGCGGCCAATGGCGATCTTTATTTTACCGATCAGGGCCTCACGGGACTGCACGATCCGACCGGACGGCTATTTCGGCTGACCGAACGCGGCCAGCTCGATTGTCTGCTCGACAATGTGCCGAGCCCGAATGGCCTCGTGATGAATTTCGCCGAGAACATGGTCTATCTCGCGGTCACCCGCGGCAACTGCATCTGGCGCGTGCCGCTCAGTCCCGATGGCGGCGTCGCCAAGGTCGGGATCTATATTCAGTTGTCCGGCGGCTGGGGCGGCCCGGATGGGCTGGCGCTCGACTCCGAAGGCCGGCTGTTCATCGCCCATGTCGGCATGGGCGCGGTGTGGGTGGTCGATGCGCTGGGCGAGCCGGTCTACCGCATCCGAACCTGCGCCGAGCCTCACACCACCAACATGGCGTTCGGCGGCGCGGACAACACAACGCTGTTCATCACTGAATCCGGCAGCGGCTCGATCTTGACGGCGCAACTCGACGTGCCGGGCAAGCCGATGTTCTCGCATCAGTGATGTGAAGCGGTAAAGACGGGCCCTTATTTGGACGCCGGATCGGCCACGGTCTCCTTGACCTGAACCACCATCGGCTTTGGCGGGTCGGGCAGGGTCTGTTCCCAGCCGCCGCCGAGTGCCTTGAACAGCGTGACGAGATCGAGCGCGACATTGGTGGTGCTCTGCGATAGCTGCTGTTCGTTCTGCAACAGGTTGCGCTCGGCATCGAGCACGGTCAGGAAGTCGGCGACGCCGTCATTGTAGCGCGAGCGGCTGAGATCGAGCGCGGCGCGGGTATGTTCGAGCTGGGCGCGCAGCCGCGCGCGCCGGATTTGCTCGAGCCGCAGCGAAGCGATCGCGTTGACCACCTCGTGCCAGGCCTGCAGCACCGTCTTGTGATAGGTGATAGCGGCTTCGGCCTGCTGGACCTCGCTCAGACGGAGCGAACTCTGCAAGCGAAAGCCGTCAAAGAGCGGTATCGTCACGCTCGGGCCGGCCGTATATTGCAGCGAACTCGCGTTGTACAAACTGCTGAACTGAAGCGAGTCCAGCACGACCTGGCCGTTGAGCTGGAATTTCGGATAGAACGAGGCGATCGCAACGCCGATATTGGCCGTCGCGGCATGCAATTGATCTTCGGCCTGGCGAATATCGGGCCGCCTGCGCGCCAGTTCCGACGGCAGACCGAGAGGAACATGTGCCGGCAGCCGCAGCGCGGCGCGCCCTGAGCCGAGTTCGCCATTGAGCGAAGACGGCGGCAGATCGAGCAGCAAGGCGATCGCATTCTGATACTGGATTTGCTGCTGTTCCAAGGCCGGCAGTTGCGCGCGAATGCCTTCGACTTGAGCCGCCGCATTCTCGGCGTCTAGCCCGCTGCGCACGCCCTTTTGCTGCAGCTGCTGGGCAAGCTGCAGGATGTCGCTATCGACCCTGACGTTGTTTGTGGCGATCCGGATCTGGTCTTGGGTGCCGCGAAGCTGGATGTAGTTGCGCGCCAGTTCAGCAAGGCTTGAGACCAGCGCATCCCGCCTGCGATCCTCAGCCTGGTCGACCTGCGCGTCGGCGGCTTCGACCTGCCGGCGCAGGCGACCCCAGAGGTCGAGCTCCCAGGACATGTCGAGACCGACCGTATATTCGTTGATCGGCGTAATGGGAATGCCGCCCGAACTGCCCGGGCCGAGCAAAGGCGATAAGAGACTGATGATGCCGTTCTTGCTGAAGAGTTCGCGCTGATACTTGCCGTCGCCATTGATGCTGGGCAATTCGGCTGCGGCGGCCTGGCCGCGCTGGTAGCGGCTTTCGGCGATGCGGATCGCGGCGGTACGTACGTCCAGATTGGCCTCGGCGACGCGGCTTTCGAGATTGGTCAGGATCGGATCGCCGAAGATCCTCCACCAGTTGGGATCGGTCGGCGTCGGCAGATGGGCGTCGGCGACCGGCTGGCCGTTGAAGGTCGCATTGTCAGGCAGATGCGGGTTCGGTTCGGTGAAGTCGGGCCCAAGTGCGCAACTGGAAAGCGCGCAGCCGGAAAGCAGCACGACCATCGCGGCGATAATGCCGTCGCGGCGGCGATGAAAACGCGACATCAGTGACCCCCTCCGGGGCGCATGCCCCCGGTCTTCGGCGAAAGCAGGAAACAAAGGGGTACAATCAGAAACGCCACAATCGCGCAGTAGAAGAATACATCCCGATAGCCGAGGATGGCGGCCTGGGTCCGGAACACCTGATAGACGCGGCCGACAGCGGCATCATGCGCGGCGGCGCCGACGCGGCCCAATCCCCGCAGCGTTTGTTCGTATTGGGCGACCAGCGCCTGATAGGGCTGGTTGAGCGGCGAAGTCCATTGCGCCAGATAACTCTGATGGACCTGCGAGCGCTCCGTCACCTGCGAGGTCGCAAGCGCAATGCCGATCGAACCGAAGATATTCCGGAACATCGCAAACAGCGCGGCGCCGTCGCCGTTGAGTTCTCGCGGCAAGGTCATATAGGCGATGGTCGAGATCGGCACGAACAGGAATGCCAGTCCGGCGGTCTGGAAGGTTCGCATGAAGACCAGCGTCTTGAAGTCGATGTTCGGCACCAGCGTGCTCGAATAAACCAGCGCGCAGCCGATGATGGTGAAGCCAAATGCGATGAGATAACGAATTTGTATGACGGCCATCAGCCGGCCAACGAACGGGATCAGGATGATCACCGCGATCCCGCCCGGCGACAGAATCAGCCCGGCCCAGGTTGCAGTATACAAGAGCACGGTTTGGGCGAATTGCGGGATCAACACGGCGCTCGCGTACAAGATGCCGCCGGTGGCGCCGATCATGATGCAGCCGCCGGCGAAGTTCCGGTCAGCGAACACCGACAGATCGACGATAGGCTTCCTGGCGACCAACAGCCAGCCGATCGCTCCCAATATCCCAAGGAAAGCAAGCAGCGCCATCAGACAGATGAAATTGGACTGAAACCAGTCGGCATCCTCGCCGCGGTCCAGCATAATTTCGAGACAGCCGAGCCCGATCGTGATCAAGGACAGGCCGATATAGTCGATGCCGCGGCTGCGGCGGTTCTTTTCCCAGGGCGGGTCTTCGACCATCACCGAGACGAAGAAGGCGGCCACCGCGCCGACGGGCACGTTGAGGAAGAAGATCCAGCGCCACGACACTTGATCGGTAATGAAGCCGCCGAGTGTCGGACCGAGCACCGGCGCCACGATGGTGGCGATCGCCGTGACGCCAAAGGCCGCGCCGCGGCGTGCGGGGGGAAAATAATCAAGAATGATGGATTGCTGGTTCGGCTGCAGGCCACCGCCGAAGAATCCCTGCATCAGGCGGAAGATAATGAGCTGGCTCAGGCTCTGCGCGACGCCACACAGAAACGAGCAGACCGTGAACATGATGATGCAGATGATGAAGTAGCGCTTGCGCCCCAACAGGTCGCCGAGCCATCCGGAGATCGTCAGCACGATACCGTTGGCGACGAGGTAGGAGGTCAGCGCCCAGGTCGCTTCGTCGTTGCTGGAGGAGAGGCTTCCGGCAATATGCGGCAACGCCACGTTCACGATCGTGGTGTCGAGAATCTCCATGAACGCGGCACTCGTGACAATCACCGCGATCAGCCATGGATTATATTGCGGCTTCCATGGTTCTTCGGGCTTGGACCCGCCAGGTTTGGGCGCCGCGGGCGCGGCGTCGCTCATTGCACCGTCACCTTCGGCTCGACCGAAATCCCGAGCGGCAGCGGAATGTTGGGATCGAGCCCTTTGTCGATGACGATCTTCACCGGCACGCGCTGAACGATCTTGATGAAGTTGCCGGTGGCGTTTTCGGGCGGGAAGGCCGTGAACTTCGAGCCGGAGCCGAGCTGGATGCTGTCGACGTGGCCCTCCAGCCGCAGCTGCGGATAGGCATCGACCCGGATCGAGACGTGTTGGCCGGGCCGCATGTTGACGAGCTGGCTCTCTTTAAAGTTTGCGGTGATCCAGACGTCGGTGGCGACGATCGAAAAGATCTGTTGGCCGGGGGCGACGTAATTGCCCTTTTCCACGTTGCGTTTGGTGATCCAGCCGTCCTGCGGCGCGGTGACCACGCTCCAGGACAGATTCAGATTAGCCTGATCGAGCCGTGCCTGCGCCTGCTCGACCTGGCCCTTGAGCTGGCCGACGGCGGCATCGGTCTCGCCGACGCGCTCGGTGACCGGGGAGTTCTGTGTCACCTGGGCGTCGGCCAATGCCACTTGCGCTTCGGCCTGCTTCAACGCGGCCTCCGCCGCATCGACATCCTGTTGCGAGGTCGCAGCCTTCGGCAGCGCTTTTTGCCGATCGTAGTCGGCCTGGGTCCTGGCTTTGGTCGCCCTGGCGTTTTCGAGCTGGGCTTTCGCCTGGTCGAGCTGCGCCGGAAAATTCTTCTTCGCGACCTCCAGCCCATATTGCTGCCCGCGATATTGCGCCTTGGCGGTTGCAAGCGCGCCTTCGGCTTGCTCGCGATCGATCTGGTATTGCCGGGGGTCGATGTGGATGAGCGGCTGGCCCTGCTTGACGAACTGGTTGTCGTTGACGTCGAGCGAGATCACCGCGCCCGAGACTTGCGGCGCGATCGTGATCGCGCGGCCGTCGGTATAGGCGTCGTCGGTGTCCTCGATGCCGCGCGTCGTGATCCAGTAATAGAGGCCGCCGATGGCGAGCAGCGCCAGCACCACGGCGCCGATGATGACGACGGTCGGCCGTCGCTTCTTTCTGGTTTCCTCGCGGGCGGCGGCGGCCGCCGCCTTGCCGCTGTCGGCAGGCGCAACGGGCTTGCCGGCGTCGGGCTTCGCCTCGTCGGGCGCCTGGTTCGGTCCTTGGCCTTCCTGGCCGCGCCGTTCGGCCCGCTTCACCTCGGGCGAACGATCCGTTGCGTCAACTTCGTCAACCGCCATACGGTGCGCCCCTTTGAACCATCAAACTCATCAGCCTTGTCACTTGCGTGATGCCCCGGATATAACCGTACCTGATGGTTCGGTTAGAGACAAGGGTTGCTCCCACTCAAGATAATCTGCAAGACACTCTGCAAGACAATCCTGTAAGGCACCCCCGGCATGCCTAAAGATGCGGTCAATCGAAAAGTTCCACGCGGCGATCGGCGCCGTCTGGAACTCATTGACGTCGCAGAAAAAATGTTTCTCGAGCGCGGCTATGCCGAAACCACGATGCAGGTGATCGCGGAAGCAGCCGGCGCTTCCAAGGAAACGCTCTACCGGCACTTCGAAAGCAAGGAGCTTTTGTTTGCCGAAATCGTCGGCCGCAAAGCGCAGATGATCTCCGGGCCTGACACCGGCATCACGCGCGGCGGCGTGCCGGAAGCCGTGCTGTTGGAGCTCGGCACCAACCTGCTGAAGGCGATCAGCAGGGGGCAATCGTCATTTTTGTTTCGGACCGTCGTTGCCGAGGCGGTATGGACGCCGGAACTCGGCGATCTCTTCTATGAGCGCGGACCCGGTCTGACGGTCGCCCGGCTCACGCAATATCTCGCGGACGCCACGGAAAAAGGCGCGTTGCATTGCGACGACCCGCTGATGGCGGCGCGGTTATTTCTCGGCGCGGTGGTCTCGCAATTTCATCTGTGCCGCCTGGTTCAATCGAGCTGGAAACCGCCGACGCCAGCCGAGGTCGACCGCCATGTCAAAGCCGCGGTGTCGATGTTTTTGGCGGAATTCGGCCCGCGGCGAACGGGCCGCACGCGGTAGGCCGCTCGGCCTTCTGGCGACGCGATGAGAACTCCTTCCCGCGTGCGGGGAAAAGGTCGGCGTCTATTTTTTTGAAGCGATCGCGGCCGTATGCATGGGTTCGCCCGCCATATCTGACGACACGGGGGCGAAGATACGGCTTGCAACGGTTGCAAAGACCATGGCCGCCATGAGCGAGCCGTAAATCAACAAGCCGCCGCGCAGCCATTTCTTGTACAGGATGCGATCTTCCGGCGACAAAAGCTGCAACTGTCTCTGTGAAGGGCCCATAACCTATTCTCCCTTAAAAAGACCAACGCTTCCCGAAATATTCGTTGAGATCAAAACGCTCCCAACAACTCTTGCGCGTCAAAGGAAATGACCGGCGTATTGAAATGCGCGGATATGGCGATCAACAGCAGCGCCATCGCCCAAATCACCAACGGGACGCCCAATATCAGATAGGGCGACCGAAACGATTTTGGCTCTGAAACCCGGATGTAAGTCGGCATGTAAAAAAACCTTGTGCGGGCCGCACCCGTTGCGGCGGTGAGTTGATCTGTTGAATAACGCTTGAGACGGATCGGCTAGCTCAGGGAAACACGATCATGGATGCGAATGCGTCAGGCGCCGTGCCCGGCGACATCGAAGCGAAAGACCTGAAAAATTCGAGAGCGAATGACTCAAATAATATCGTCGTGGGTTACTGAGTACGCCTTGGCTGGGCGAGACACTATGAACTCGTTCACACGCCGGAAAATTCTCAACTGTTACAAAGCGACATAACTTCGCGGAAAACTCTTACTTCGCGGGAGCTCTCGCGAACAAAAAGATGGCTATCCTCGATGCGGCCAGCGCATCAGGGATATCGCATCACAACGCTGCATTTTTATTACGGATACGTATCAGCAAAATGCGTGCCAGCGAACGGCCTCTGAAAAATCAGAGCTTTCCGATCTCAAGGAAGGCAAAAACCTTGTTCTTCGGATTAAACTTGATGCAGGAGGCTCGTTATCGATTCACGCGCGCCTTCCGAGGTTGATTCTCTGATATTGATTTCATTGGCATGTTCTCTGCTTCTTCCCTGGTTCAGAATCGCAGGCAGAGCAGACAACAATGGAGGCACCGATGACCGATCACGCATCCTTCATGGCCAAGGCCTACGATCAGGCTTTCGAAAGCTACAAAAGCGGGGGCGTGCCGGTCGGCAGCGTTCTGGTGCGCGGCGGCGAGATCGTGAGCGCCGGGCATAATCAACGGGTCCAGCAGTCGGACCCGATCGCGCATGGCGAGATGGATTGTCTGCGAAAGGCCGGCCGGCAGCGCAGCTATCGCGACACGGTGATCTATACGACGCTGTCGCCCTGCATGATGTGCACGGGCACCATCATCCTGTTCAAGATTCCGACCGTGGTGATCGGTGAGTGCGTCAATTTCGGCGGCAATGAGCAGTTGCTCAGGGATCACGGCATCGACGTGATCGACCTCAACGATCCCAGCTGCATCGACCTGATGGCGCGGTTCATCCGCGAGCGGCCGGAGATCTGGAACGAGGACATCGCGGAGTAGGGTGATCTTGTTTTCTTCCCTCTCCCCTTGCGGGAGAGGGTGGTCCGAAATGCCTTTTTCGGCATGAGGACCGGGTGAGGGGTCGTCAAGAATCCACAGACCCCTCTCCCGGCTCGCTCAGGCGCGCAATTGCGCCGCCGACCTCGCCACCCTCTCCCACAAGGGGAGAGGGTAACTTCATCGTCTCTTACTTCATCGCGTCATAGATGGCGAAGGAGTAGGCGCCTTCCGGCTTCTTGGTGATGACGGGGTCGGAGCCGCCCGCCATCAACTCCGAGACTGTGCGGTCATAGTCCTTGACGTCGAGCTTGCCGTCGCCGGTCGAGAGCAATTTGGCGACTTCGCCCATCATCCGCTTCTGATCCTTCTCGGTCTTGGCGCCGGTGGTATCGGCGGCGAGGATGATCTTCACCGCTTCATCGACGTGGTTCTTGGCGTAGTCCCAGCCCTTCATCGAGGCCTTGACGAATTTCGCCATCTTGGCGACGAAGGCCGGATCCTTCAGGTTCTTCTCGAGCACATAGAGCCCGTCTTCCAGCGTCGCCACGCCCTCGTCTTCATACTTGAAGACGACGAGCTGGCTCGGCTTGTAGCCGCCGTCGATCACCTGCCAGTATTCGTTGTAGGTCATGGTGGAGACGCAGTCGGCCTGTTTCTGCAACAGTGGATCGACGTTGAAACCCTGCTTGATGACCTTCACGCCGGTCGGCGACGAGTCGGTCTTGAGGTTGAGCTTCGACATCCAGGACAGGAACGGATATTCGTTGCCGCCATACCAGACGCCGATGGTCTTGCCCTTGAAGTCCGCGGGCTTCTTGATGCCGGTCTCGGCGCGGCAGGTCAGCTCCAGCCCGGAGCGCTTGAAGGTCTGCGAGATGTTGACGAGCGGCACGCCCTTTTCGCGCGAGGCGAGCGCTGACGGCATCCAGTCGACGACGACATCGGCGCCGCCGCCTGCGATCACCTGCGGCGGAGCGACGTCCGGGCCGCCCGGCTTGATCGTGACGTCGAGCCCGGCATCCTTGTAGAAGCCCTTTTCCTTGGCGACGAAGTAGCCGGCGAACTGGGCCTGCGAAACCCATTTGAGCTGGATGGTGACGGGATCGGCGGCCTGGGCTGTGGTAACCGCAAGGCCGAGCGCGAGACCGGTGGCGAGTGCGAGACTGTGTTTCATGAGTACCCCCAAATCAAAGGACCTTGCCGACCTAGGTCCGATACGATGGATGCCAGAAAGTTGTCGCGCGTTCGGCAAGCGTGACACATCCGTAGAAAGCCATTCCCGCAAGGGCTGCGAGCGCGATCTCCGCCCAGACCATGTCCAGCGCCATGCGGCCGGCCTCGGTCGAGATGCGAAACCCGATCCCTTGCGTCGGTGTTCCGAAGAACTCTGCAACGATCGCGCCAATCAGCGCCAGCGTGGCGTTGATCTTGAGCGCGTTGAAAATAAAGGGCAACGCGGCCGGCAAATAAAGCTTGATCAGGCTTTGCCTCGGGCTCGCGGCGTAGGAGCGCATCAGGTCACGCTCGATATGGCCGGAAGCCTCAAGGCCCGCGATCGCGTTCACCAGCATCGGGAAGAAGGTGACCAGCACCACCACCGCCGCCTTTGAGGGCCAGTCGAAGCCGAACCACATCACCATGATCGGCGCGACGCCGACCAGTGGTAGCGCGGAAAAGAAATTGCCGAGCGGCAGCAGGCCGCGGGCCAGGAAATGATAGCGATGCGCGAGGATCGCAACGGCGAGCCCCGCGCTGCAGCCGATCGCGTATCCGATCAGCACGCCGCGAATGAAGGTCTGGGTGAAATCGCCGGCCAATGTCGGCAGTGAAGCAAAAAACCGCGCGGCTGCCGCGCTCGGCGGCGGCAGCAACACCGTCGGCACGCCGAACCCGCGCACCGCGACTTCCCAGAGATAGAATGCGGTCGCTCCGAACAACAGCGGCACCAGAAGATTCACCGCCTGTTGCGCTCGACGTCGTAATTTCTGTAATCCAGCGAGATTGACGAGGCCAAGCACGACCGAGAGCCACGCGGCGATCACGATCATCCAGAAGCCGGCCTGCGCGGAGCCCGCCACCGAGGCGTCATTCAACAATGCCAGCGAAGCTGCGGCTGCGAGCAGCGTGCCTGTAAGGCCCACCACGATCGCGCGGTGATCGGCAAGCCACGCCGCGAGCAGAAATAATACGCCCGCGCCGGCGGTGATTTCCCTTGAGTATGGCCGCGCCATCAGCGGTAGCGAATCCGGCGCGACCGGGAAAACGAAGGCGAGCGCAAGGGCGCCGGTGGCGAGCAAAAATCCCAGCCGTAATTTGCGCGGGTCCATCAATGGGCCCCCATGCGGCTGTTAACGCCGCGCTCGACCAGACCGACGATGGCGATCAGGGCCGAGGCCAGCACGGCGGCGGCGACGAGTGCTGCCCACAACTGGATGGTCTGGCCGTAATAGGAGCCTGACAACAGCCGCGCGCCGATGCCGGCTTCGCCGCCGGTCGGCAGTTCCGCGACGATGGCGCCGACCAGCGAGATCGTGATCGCGACTTTCAGGCTCGCAAACAGATACGGTACTGCGGACGGCCATCGCAGTTTCCAGAGCACCTGGCGCGGGGTCGCCGACCAGGTCCGCATCAATTCGATCTGCAACGGATCGGGCGAGGTGAAGCCCTTCACCATGCCGATCGCGATCGGGAAAAAGCAGAGATAGGCCGAGATGATCGATTTCGGCAAAAGGCCTTGCAGGCCGATCGCGCCCAGCACCACGATGAAGATCGGCGCCAGCGCCAGCACCGGCACCATCTGCGAGCAGATGATCCACGGCAAAAGACTGCGCTCCAGCACGCGGCTGTGCACGATCAGAAGCGCCAGCGAAATTCCGAACAGCGCACCGAGCAGGAAGCCGAGCACGGTCGCCGATAGCGTGACGAGGGAGTGATAGATGAGACTGCGCGGCGCCAGCGGCGGATAGCCGAATACGCCGTCGACAAAGGCGTTGATCACCTGATGCGGCGCCGGCAACAGCGGGCGCTCGGCATCCATGGTTCCCGCCAGAACGTCGCTGATGGTGTAGGGCGTCTCCTCGCGCTCAAAGGCGTCGCGGACCAACGTCCAGTTCATCGCCACCGCGGCGACATACCAGATCGCGATCAGCGCCAGCACCATGGTTGCGACCGGCACATAGCGTTCGACGATCGCGTGGCGGAACAACGAGGGCGCCCGCCGCGCCGGCAGCGTTAGCGAGCTACTCGTCATAGGAGCTACTCGTCATAGGAGTGCCCCGCGCGCAGGCCGTTGCGCACACGCTGCGCGATCTTGAGAAATTCCGGCGTCTCGCGGATTTCCAGCGAGCGATCGGCAGGGAAGTTGCAGTCGATGACGTCGATGATGCGTCCCGGCCGCGGCGACATCACCACGATTTTGGTCGAAAGAAACACCGCTTCCGGAATCGAATGGGTGACGAACAGCACGGTCTTTTCCGTCGATTTCCACAATTGCAGCAATTGCTCGTTGAGGTGGTCGCGCACGATCTCGTCCAGCGCGCCGAACGGCTCGTCCATCAGCAGCATCGCGGGATCGAACGACAATGCGCGCGCAATCGAGACCCGCTGCTGCATGCCGCCGGACAATTGCCAGGGAAACTTTCGTTCGAATCCCTTCAGGTTGACCATCGACAGATAGCGCTCGGCGCGGATTCTTTGCTCGCTGTCCGAAAAGCCCATGATTTCGAGCGGCAGCTTGAGGTTCTTCTCGATCGTGCGCCACGGAAACAGCGCCGGCGCCTGGAACACATAGCCGTAGCTGCGCGCGAGCCGCGCGTTCTCAGCCGTCATGCCGTTGACCGATAACGAGCCCGAGGTCGGCTGCTGCAAGTCGGCGATCACCCGCAGCATCGTGGTCTTGCCGCAACCGGACGGGCCGATGAAGGAAACGAACTCGCCTTCCGCGACTTGCAAGCTGACATCGGACAAGGCGTCGACCGGGCCGTCCGCGGTCTCGAACCTCAGCGAGATCGCGTTCGCCTCGACCACCAGCCGTTTCGACGCCGGCTCGGTGGACATTACGTCAACGCTCCTGACGGATGTGGGCCGCGACATTCGTTCACTCGGGGAAGGGGCCGCCGGCGGGGCGCTGGAGGCCGAAATGCTCTGTTTTGGCGATGCCATACCCGAAGTGTGGCAAATGCGCTCGTCTTAGGCGCGCACAATGTTTGCGCAGCCCGATAGAAAGTTGAGCAGCATTTCGCCGCGTTTCGACGCAGTTTGCCCGGGGACGCCCGGGTCCCGCTTTTGACTTGCCCGACTTCGCGACAGATAATCGGCCATATTGCGTTCGCGAAGCGGGCGCGAATGCTCTGTCGCCGGGCGCGAATCATGAAGCCTGCTCCATTCAAATACATCGCCGCCTCGTCCCTCGATCAAGCGCTTGCCCTCAAGGCCGAATATGGCGACGAGGCGCGTTTTCTGGCCGGGGGCCAGAGCCTGATACCGGCGATGAACTTCCGTCTGGCCCGCCCCGAGGTCCTGATCGACATCAATCCCCTGTCCGAGCTGGCCGGGATCGACCGCTCGGATGGCGAGACTATAAGGGTTGGTGCCGTGACGCGATATCGGGCGCTGGAACGGGACGCTGGCTTTCTGAATGCCTGTCCACTGTTTGCGGACGCGCTGCCCCATATCGCCCATCCGCAGATCCGAAACCGCGGCACCATCGGCGGCAACCTCTCGCATGCCGACCCGGCGTCCGAATTGCCGGCGGTCGCGACCGCGATGCGGGCGCGCATGAAGATCAGGTCCAGCCAAGGCGAGCGGGAGCTTTCCGCATCCGAATTCTTCGTCGACCTGCTGACCACGTGCCTCGAGCCTGAGGAAATGCTGGTCGAGATCGCCTTTCCCGCGTCTCCGCCGCGTTCCGGAAGCTGCTTTATGGAAGTGGCGCGGCGGCGCGGCGACTTTGCGCTCGCGGGCGTCGCCGCGATCGTCTCGCTCGACGAAGACGGGCAATTCACAGATGTGCGGCTCGCGCTCTGTGGCGTCGGCGAAACGCCGGTCGATGCCAGTGAAGCCGCTTCCTCGCTGATCGGGCAACGCTGCACGGATAAGGCGCTCGAGGCGGTTGCCGCCGAAGTGCAAGCCACGATCTCGCCGTCGGGCAATGTCCATGCAAGCGCCGACTACCAGCGCCACATTGCGGGCGTGCTGACCCGGCGGGCGCTAGCCTCGGCGCATGAGTGGGTCGTTCATGCCTGACGACGCCCACGACATTGCACTTCATCACATCGCGCTCAAGGTCAATGGCACGTCTTATAAAGGCAGCATCGAAGCGCGGATGCTGCTCAGCGATTTCCTGCGCCACGAACTCAAGCTCGCCGGCACCCATGTCGGCTGCGAGCACGGGGTTTGCGGCGCCTGCACCGTGCTGCTCGACGGTGCGCCGGTCCGCTCCTGCCTGATGTTCGCCGTGCAGGCCCATGGTCGCGAGCTTGCGACCATCGAGGGGCTCGCGGCGCCCTCCGGCGATCTCAGCCCGTTGCAGGCGGCAATGCATGAGCATCACGGTCTGCAATGCGGCTACTGCACACCGGGCATCCTGATGACCATGACCGCGTTCCTGCGCGAGCACCAGGAGCCTTCGGAACACGAGGTGCGCGAGGCCTTGTCCGGCAATCTCTGCCGCTGCACCGGCTATCAGAATATCGTCGATGCGGTGCTGAAGGCGGCCGAGACGTTGCGGGCGGCGGCGCCATGACCACGCGTTTCTTTGGCGCACCGGTCAAACGCAACGAAGACCGAAAACTCCTCACCGGGCGGGCGCTGTTCATCGACGACGTCGAACTGCCGGGCCTGTTGCATGCCGCCTTCCTGCGCAGCCAGGTCGCGCACGCCAGGATCAACTCGATCGATGTCTCGGAGGCGCTGAAACGTCCCGGTGTCGTCGCAGTTTATACCGCCGAAGACCTCGGGGCATTTTGGCAACCGGGTCCACTTCTCGTGCCGCCGCCGCCGATTCCCGGCATCGTCTTCAACACACGCACCCACGTGCCGCTGGCCAAGGACACCATCCGCTGCGCCGGAGAGCCGATCGCGATCGTGGTGGCGGAAAGCCGCTATATCGCCGAGGACGCGCTCGACGACATTGCGGTCGATCTGGAAATCCTCCCCGCTGTGGTCGATCTCGAGCAGGCGCTCAGAAAAGACTCTCCTCGCGTTCACGCCGATCTCGGCAACAATGTCGCAGCCCATGTGCGTCAAACCAAGGGCGATTACAAACGCGCCGCCGCAAAGGCGCATCTCACGCTGAAGCGGCGCTTTCGTTACGAGCACGGCATCTCCTCGCCGATCGAGACCCGCGGCGTGGTCGCGCAATGGGATGAACGCGCCGAACACATGACGGTCTGGGATACCACGCAGGCGCCGGTGTTCGTGCGCAACGTGCTGGCGGGCGCGCTTGGCCTCGGCGAGGGCCAGGTGCGGGTGATCGCGCCGTTCGTCGGCGGCGGCTTCGGCCCCAAGATCATGATGCTCTATCCGGAAGAAGCGACGCTGCCGTGGATGGCGATGCGGCTCAACCGCCCGATCAAGTGGATCGAGGACCGCTTCGAGCATTTCGTCGCGACCACGCATGAGCGCGGGCAGATCCACGACGCCGAAATCGCGCTCGACAGTGACGGCCGCGTCCTCGGCGTGAAAGACGTCTTCCTGCACGACAACGGCGCCTACAATCCCTACGGGCTGACGGTGCCGATCAACAGCCAGTGTACGCTGCTCGGTCCCTATGTGATTCCGGCCTATGACAGCACGTTCACCTCGATCTTCACCAACCTGACGATCGTCACGCCGTATCGCGGCGCCGGCCGCCAGCACGGCGTGTTCGTGATCGAGCGCCTGCTCGATCTTGCCGCCCATGAACTTGGGCTAGATCCGGCGGAAATCCGCCGCCGCAATCTCATTCCAAAGGACGCGTTCCCGTACAAGAACGAGATCATCTACCAGGATTTCGCGCCGCTCGAATATGACAGCGGCAACTACGAGCCGGTGCTTGACAAGGCGCTTGCGGCGATCGGCTACGAGAACTTCATCCGGGAAGAGCAGCCGAAGCTGCGGGCGCAAGGCCGCCACGTCGGTATCGGCATCGCCTGCTATGTCGAAGGCACCGGCATCGGGCCTTACGAGGGCGCCAAGGTTCAGGTGCGTACCAACGGCAAGGTTAGCGTCGCAACCGGCGTCGGCACCCAGGGGCAGGGCCATTTCACGAGCTTCGCGCAGATTGTTGCGGACCAGCTCGGCGTCGACGTCACCGACGTCGATATCGTCACCGGCGATACCGACCGCTTCTATTGGGGCGCCGGCACCTTTGCCAGCCGCGGTGCGGTGGTGGCGGGCAACGCCGTGAATGAAGCCTCGCTCGCCGTGCGCAAGAAAGCCCTGAAATTCGCGAGCGATGCCTTCGAATGTTCTGAGGAAGACCTCGTGCTCGCCGATGGCAAGGTCTCGATCGCCGGTATTCCGGAGAAATTCATCCGGCTCGGCGAACTCGCGCAACGCGCGAACCCAATGCGCGGCGCGGTCAAGCCCGGCACCGAGCCGGGACTCGAATCCACGCAATATTTCGGGCCGCCGAGCGGCGCGACGGCGAACGGCGTCCATGCGATGATCGTCGAGATCGATCCCGAGACGTTCGATTTGCAGATCAGGAAGTACGTCGTGGTGCATGATTGCGGCACCGTGATCAATCCGATGATCCTGGAAGGCCAGATCCACGGCGGCGTCGCGCAAGGCATCGGCAACGCGTTCTTCGAGAAGCTGTCGTTTGACGAGCACGGCCAGTTGCTGAACGCCTCGCTCGCCGATTATCTGTTGCCGACCTCGCTCGATGTGCCGCGCATGATACTCGATCACACCGTGACGCCGTCGCCGCTCAATCCGCTCGGCATCAAGGGCGCGGGCGAGGCTGGCGCGATTCCGGTCGGGCCGTTGTTCGCGCAGGCGATCGAGGACGCGCTTCAGCTTAAAGGGCGTGGCATCGAGCTTCTGGAAATCCCGTTAAGCCCGAGCCGGGTGTTCGAACTGATTGGCGAGGGCGGTAAATCATGAAGCGCGCACAGGTGTTCAGGCTGTCGATGGCGCATCCCGGCGATCTCTCCGCACTGGAGGCGCTGATAACGGGCGGCACGATCCGCGCATCGGATGTCGTGGCCATCATCGGCAAGACCGAGGGCAATGGCGGCGTCAACGACTTCACCCGCGGCTACTTCACACAAACCCTGATGGCGCTGCTGTCGGCGCATCTGAACAGGCCGGCGTCGCAACTGATCAGGGAAGTCCCCTGCGTGTTGTCGGGCGGCACCGAGGGCGTGATGAGCCCGCATTACAGCGTGTTCTGCATCAGCGATGAGCCGTCGACGACGCGGCAATATTCCTCGGCGCTCGCGATCGGCACGGCGTTTGCGCCGGTTGCGACCGCAGATGTCGGCCGGCGCGCCCATGTCGAGAGCGTGGCGACCGCCGTGCGGCAGGCCATCGTGAACGCCGGCATCGAGAAACTCGACGACGTGCATTTCGTGCAGGTCAAGTGCCCCTGCGTGACCGTGGCGCGCGCTTCCGCCGCGATCGCCGCGGGAAAGCCGCCGCGTACGTCAGACCCCAACCGCTCGATGGCGTTTGCCCGCGCCGCTGGCGCCTTCGGCGTCGCGCTCGCGCTCGATGAGATCAAGCCGGATTCGTTTAACGACGATTCGTTGCTCGGCGATTTCACGGTCCAGTCGCCGCGCGCCAGTATTTCCTCGGGCGTCGAGGTCGAGAGCAACGAGGTGATCGTGCTCGGCAATAGTCCTGCCTGGGGCGGCGATTTGAAGATCGCGCACGCTTCGATGAGCGATGCGCTCGACATCGGCGGCATCGTCGAAGTGCTCGGCGATCTCGGCATCGCCGCTTCGCCGCAGGTCTCAGTGCGCGATGCCGCGCGCATCGCCTGCGTGCTGGTGAAATGCGAGCCCGACCGGCGAGGTAACGTGCGCGGCCATCGCCACACCATGCTGGACGATACTGATATCAACGCGCAGCGCCATATCCGTGGCGCGGTCGCGGGTCTCGTGGCGGGTGTGGTCGGCGACGGGCGCATCTTTGTCTCCGGCGGCGCCGAGCATCAGGGCCCGGACGGTGGCGGCTTGATCGCGGTCATCGCCTCGCAAAGCCACGGCGGTGCCTGATGCGGATCGTCATTGTCGGCGCCGGTGTCGCAGGCTGCGTGATGGCGCGAAAATTATCGCGGCTTGCGGGCGTCGAGGTCGTTTGCCTTGAGCGCGTCGCCCGTGACGATCATTCGGAAGCCGGCACCGGTCTCAATGTCGGGCCCAACGCGGTGAAGGCCTTGAGGCTCGCCGACCCCGAGCTTGCCGATGCGATCACACGCGCCAGCTTCGCATGGACGACGTGGCGGATATCGCTCACCGACGGCACCGAGCTGTTCAACCTGAAACTCAGGGATGTCGCCGAGGGGCCGGGATGGCGCATCCGCTGGTCGGAGCTTTATCGCGTCTTGCGCGATGCGGCAGGGACGAACGTGCAATATGCCTGCGAGATTTCCGAGATCGGCCGCGACGCCGACGATCCGCGCAAGACCACGATGACGTGGACGCAAGACGGCAAGACGCAACGCATCGATGACATCGATCTCCTGATTGCCGCGGACGGCCGTTACTCCCGCGTGCGCCGCGCGATCTCGGGCGAACCCGGTATCAAGCAGACCGGCGTGGCGATTTCGCGCGTGCTCGTCGAGGATACGTCGAACGGGCTGATCGACGACTACGAGCAATGGTTCAACGGGCCAAACCGCCTGCTCGCGTTTCGCGTGCCGCCCGGCCATATCTACATCGCCTGCGCTTTTCCGATTTCGCCGGAAGCGGATATTCCTCCGCGCCTGAAGACGCCGGAGGCGCTGCGCGCGGCCTACACGCCGCCGAATGCCGCGCCGAGCGCGCAAGCCGCATGGATGATCGACCAGGTCTGCGCCAATGTCGCCGATACCCATTGGGCGCGCATGCAGGAGCACGACGCGCTTTATCGTGCCGCTGACTGCAACGTGCTCTATCTCGGTGATGCTGCGCATGGCATGGTGCCGACGCTGGGGCAGGGCGCCACGCAGGCGATCGAGGATGCAGCGGTCGCCGCGACGCTGATCGCGCAACGCCATGCGCGCGGCCAGCTTGATGTCACCTCGTGGCTCCATGACATCGGGGCGTTGCGAGAACAGCGAATGCGCTTTGTGATGGAGTTCTCGCTTGCGGCGACCGACACCATGTTAGAGGGCGCCGATCCGGTCGAAGGCACCAGGCACAAGGCAGAGGCGCCGTTCATCGACCGCCTCAAGGCGCTTTACAACGACATCGGATTGCCGCTGAAATAGATTGAACAGGAGAGACGCCATGACCGCGACCGCCGAGGCCATCAAGGCCACAGAGAACAAGACGCTGCCGCTCGCCACCGTGCACGGGCTGTTTCATATCGCGATCAAGACCGACGATCTGGCGGCGACGCGCAAGTTCTGGACCGACATCATCGGCTTGCGCGAATTTCCGCGGCCGGATTTCGGCTATCCCGGCGCGTGGCTCGGCTGCACGCAGCCCGGCGGCATCGCCATCATTCATGTCTATGCCGGCGGGCCGGCGCTGGGACCGACGGGCAAGGCGGAAGCCGGCACTGCGGCGATCGATCACGTGTCGCTGTCGTGCTCCGGTTATCGCTCCTATGTCACGCGTTTCAAGGCGGCTGGCCTCGATTGGCGTGAGTTCATCGTGCCCGGCACGTCACTGTGGCAATTGTTCGTCTACGATCCCTCGGGCGTGCAGCTCGAATTGACGTTCGAGTGCGGCGGCGAGGGCGAAGAGAAGCCCGACATGTCGGCGGGACGCAAATACGTCGCCGGCTCGAGCTTCTACGATAAAGCGACGTATCCGAAACTCGCCTGAGGCTACCGGCTCTCGCGCATCTCGGGTGACGCGGGCAATCGTTTTCGATTCCAATGCACCTTTGGGTTTTCAAAAATGTTCGCACCATTTTTGCGAGCGAATTCGCATGCCAAAGAATTCTATCTGTGCGTGCGCGTAGCCGTAGAATTACGGGTTTTCGGCCGCCGCCTTCCGCCGGCCATCTTGGTTAAGCCGCCGCTAAGGAATCTCAAGCTAACGTGAGCAAGCCATTCAGATCGGCGATTTTTTTTGTCCTTATTTCGGAGACGTCTCGATGCTGCGCAATATGACCATTGCCCCCAAGCTCGGCATTCTGGTGGGCGCAACGCTGATCGGTCTTTGCGTGGCCTGCGGAATCGCCAGCTACCTGATGCAGCAGGAAATGTACAACGCGCGCGTCGACCAGACCAAGGCCATTGTCACCATGGCCAAGAACATGGCGGGCGAGTTGAAGCGGCAGGTCGATGCCGGCGAGATGACCAAGGACCAGGCGATGGCGATGTTCCGCAAGCTCGGCAACGCCATGACCTATGACAACGGCGCCGGCTATCTCTTCGCCACCGGTTTTAACGGCATCACCCAGTTGGCGCCCGATCCCAAGCAGATCGGCATCAACCGGATGGACGTCGTGACCAACGGCCGAAAGATCTCGCAGGAACTGCTGGATGGCACACGCGCCAAGGGCGAGATGCTGCTTCCTTATGATTACGTGAAACCCGGCCAAGACACGCCGATCCGCAAGATCGGCTATGCGGTCGCCGTTCCCGGCTTCGACATGTTCATGGGCACCGGCGCCTATCTCGATGACCTCGATGCCAAGTTGCGGCCGATCGTGTGGACGCTAGGCCTTTCGACCATCGGCATCGGCATTTTTTCGGGCTGTATCGCCTGGTTCATCGGCCGCGGCATCAGCCGTCCGCTCAATTCGCTCGGCGCCCGGATGGAAGGGATCGCCAATGGCGAACTCGATAGTAACATTCCCGGCGCCGGCCGCGGCGACGAAGTCGGCAAGATGGCCAAGACCGTGCAGATCTTCAAGGACAACGCGCTGCGCATGCGCGAGCTTGAAAAATCGGAGGCTGAGACGCGCGAGCGGACAGCGACCGAACGCCGCGCGGCGATGGAGAGCCTTGCCGGCGACTTCGAACGCAGCGTCAACGGCATCGTCCGTTCGGTCTCGACCGCCGCAACCAGCATGCAGACCACGGCGCAATCGATGACGGCGACCGCAAGCGACGCCAGCGCGCGGGCAGCCAATGTCAGCGCAGCTTCGCAGAGCGCTTCCGGCAATGTCGGCACCGTTGCCGCCGCCGCCGAAGAACTGTCGAGCTCGGTTGCCGAAATTTCGCGACAGGTCGGCCGTTCCACCCAAATCGCCAGCCAGGCGGTGACGGATGCCGAGCGCACCAATGCGACCGTGCAGGTGCTTTCGACTGGCGCGGAAAAAATCGGCGAGGTGGTGAAGCTGATCCACTCGATCGCCGCGCAAACCAATCTGCTTGCGCTGAATGCCACCATCGAAGCGGCGCGCGCCGGTGAATCCGGCCGCGGCTTTGCGGTGGTCGCCTCCGAAGTGAAGGCGCTCGCCAACCAGACCGCGAAGGCGACGGAAGAAATCTCCGGCCAGGTCGAGGCGATGCAGCAGTCGACCAATGACGCGGTTACCGCCATCAACGGTATCTCGCGGACGATTGCGCAGATGAGCGAGATCACCACCTCGATCTCGACCGCGATGGAGCAGCAGGGCGATGCCACGCGCGAGATCGCCCGCAACATCCAGTCGGCAGCGGCAGGTTCGAGTGAGATCAGCACCCATATCGGCGGCGTCACCACCGCGGCGGCCGCCACTGGAAATGCGGCTTCCGAGGTGCTGGAGAATGCGCGCCAGCTCGACACGCAATCCGGCATGCTGCGCAGCGCGGTCGACGGCTTCCTGGCCAAGGTGCGCGCGGCTTAAAGATACGAAAAAGCTACGCGCGCGAGCCATTGCCGAAATCGCCGATTGCTGCCACTTTCGCTCCGTTACACGGAGGCGAGAGTGCGATGGCGCGATTTCTGACGGCGATATTTTTACTGGCGATTCTGCCCGGCTGGACCGACACCAGGGGCATCGTCCGCGTTGACGCCGCCTCGCCCGACAAACCTTATGACTTCGTGGTGCACGTCAGAAACATTCCGGACATCAAGTATAATCCGCTGGTGCGCCGGGATCGCAACCGGATGGCGCTCGATCTCGTCCGCGGCCAATGCCCGCGAGGTCGCGTTGTCGGCGAGGATACCGTGAACACCGAGATTTACGGCATCACCTCTCAACTGCCTGACTACGTCGTGCTGGTGAGCTGCGCGCGGAGTCGTTGAGGGCCTTACGCCCTTTGCGCTTCCGGAACGGGCTGCTTCACCGGTTCGACGGTCGCAATCCCGCGCAAGAGACGGCCGAGCAGGTCGGAGCCGGTGATGATCCGCTTTCGCGTGCTCCACACCAGAATGAGATCGTTCTCGATCAAGTCGTCCTCGGGCGTTTCCTGAACCACCCGCATCTGCCCGATCACATCGCCAAGCTTGGCCTTGGTGTCGCGGACCACGATCGGCCGATGCCAATAGGCGGAGGTGTCCATTTCAAGCTCGTTGAATAGCGCATCGCGCAGGAAATGATGGGCATCGAGCACGAAGACGGGCTCGCCGGTCGCGGCATCGGTGATGATCACCCATTTCATCCCGGATGCATCGACCTGCCGCAGGAATGGATCGTCGGGCGAACGCTTGAATTCCGGCAGCACGCAGCGTTCATTGGCGAGCGGCAGGCTGATGATGCTTTTGACATCGACGAACTCGCCCTCGTCGCAGACGGAAATGTCGTCGAGATCGAGGAAATTCTGCGCACCGGTGGCCTCCAGCTTGCCGATCGTGCCTCCGCTCGTCGAGTGGCGCGCGAGCATCGAGCGCAGATCCCGCTCCTTCATATAGGCCGGCCCTTCCGGTCCGAGCCAGGCATCGAGCAGCATCGCGGTCGGCTTCGCCAGCGGATACAGCACGACGCGGTAGAAGTTCAGGAACGGCAGGAAGCGCGAGGTCACCCGAAGCGCATTGCGCGAGAAATAGGCCTGCGGGATGATTTCGCCGAGCATCGTGATAGCGAAGGCCGAGAAGAAGAAAGCCGCTATGCCGTGCAGAACGGAGTTGGACAAAAGTGTCAGAAGAACGTTGGTGGTGACATTGCCCCAGATCACGGTCGCCAGAACCTGGTTGGCGTTATGGCGCAGCTCCAACACCTTGATGGCGTCTTTGTTGCCGCCATCGGCCTCGACCTGAAGCCGGAGCAGGCTGAGGCTGAAGACGGCGAGGTTGAGGCCGGCAAACAGCGCCGATTGGATGATGCAGGCGAAGACGCCGAGCCAGGCGCCGGTGGTGCTGAACGCAGCCATGCTTCCCCGTCCATTTCCGGTGTTACGCGGCCACCTCCTGAGGTGGCTCCGTAACACCTATATACGACGGCCTCTGTTCGAAAGCGCTATGCCGCGGCCTTATTCCGCTGCCTGCTGGGCGACGGCGTCGACATCTTTATTATAATCGAACGCCACGCGACCATACGGCAAAGTGAGATCGGCGATGTAGTGGTGGGCGCCGATGACGCGGCGGACCGGGAAGTCGGCGACCGGCGCGTTGACGTGGGGAACCAGGTGCAGGCGGCCGGGTCCGACCCATGATCCCTTCACGACAATGTCGATCAGGTTGATCGCGACCAGCTGGCAGACTTCGGCGTGGCCGTCGACGCCCGGGATCAGCTTCAGATTGATCTGGGTCTTCGACAATGTCGCGCGGGTCAGCGAGCCGTCGCCAGCCATCGCTTCGTGCTTGTAGCCCATGGTGCCCATGGCGACGAGTTGGCCAGCATATTCCAGCGTGCCGGTCAGCGTGTCCTTGACGGTCTCGAGCTTGGGGTGCGCGTACTTTTTCGGAAAACCCCAGATCTCGCGGCCGGCCGCGATCGGCGGATCGTCGTCGAGATACATCTGCGAGACGAAATTGACTTCC
>Ga0210387_10000053_pt1 | contig 87849 bp, 86 predicted proteins | sample IncBWC7OmetaG_FD_160108 | JGI IMG/M metagenome (GOLD analysis project Ga0210387, IMG submission 160108) | Forest soil microbial communities from Barre Woods Harvard Forest LTER site, Petersham, Massachusetts, United States - Inc-BW-C-7-O ...
CATTCTGTTCTTCGAGATTTTTTTCTTCTTCATGGCTTTGGCCAGTTGCCAGGCGACCACTTCCTTGATTGCCTGCGCTTGCGCCGCCTCGAAAATACCTTCCCCCTTTAGGAAGTCATCAATACTGGAACCCAAGTGTTTCTTGCTCATTGCTCCAACTCCTTCTTGCGCTTGCGTGTCAATTCCAGATCGCCGGCCGGCGTTGCGCGGGACTTCTTTATAAATCCGTGCAGTGCCACAAGGTGCTCACGATAAAGGCAAATCAACACGCGCGCGGTTCGCCTTGTCGGCAGGTCAGTCCGAATTTCCCATAGGCCGTGTCCCATTGCACGGCACAAAGGCATCCCGATGGGCCACCGCCACTGGGCTCGCAACAGATCCACTCCGATGGCCTGGCGTTCCCCTCGTGGAAGCTCTCTCAGCCACTCCCGCACGGGCTCGCTTCCCGCGGGAGTTCGAAAAAATAATAGCGGGATCTTTTTTGGCTGCGAGTCTCCGGCCACCATGCACCTTATTTAGTACATTGTACCATTAAAAGTACACCCCGGCTCGTGCCTATTGTCAGTTCACGGGTGGGTCATGTCTTCGGGTTTGACGAGGGCGTCGAACTCTTCGCCGGAGAGGAAGCCGAGTTTTACGGCGGCTTCGCGGAGGCTGGTGTTTTCATGGTGGGCGGTCTTGGCGACTTTGGCGGCGTTGTCGTAGCCGATCTTTGGAGCCAGCGCCGTGACCAGCATCAGGGAATTGTGCACGTAGCCGTCGATGGTCTCCCGGTTCAGTTCGATGCCCACCACGCAGTGATCCACGAAGCTGTTCATCGCGTCGGTCAGCAGTTCCACCGAGTGCAGGTAGTTGAAAATCATCACCGGTTTGTAGACGTTCAGCTCGAAATTGCCCTGCGTGCCGGCGAACCCGATGGCCGCATCGTTGCCCAGCACCTGGACGGCAACCATGGTCACGGCTTCCGACTGCGTGGGATTCACCTTGCCCGGCATGATCGAAGAGCCCGGCTCGTTTTCCGGAATTGTCAGTTCGCCCAGCCCGCAGCGCGGCCCGGACGCCAGCCAGCGCACGTCATTGGCAATTTTCATCAGCGAAGCCGCCAGGGTCTTCAGCGCGCCGCTGGCGAACACGATCTCGTCGTGCGCCGAAAGGCTGGCAAATTTATTCGGGTGTGAACGGAACGGCAGCCCGGTAAGCTCCGCGATTTTCTTCGCCGCGCGCTCCGCAAATTCGGGATGCGCATTCAAGCCCGTGCCGACGGCGGTGCCGCCAATCGCCAGATCGAGCAATCCATCCACGGCCACGGCAATGCGCGCTCCGTCGCGGTCCAGCAGGCTCACCCACCCGGAAAACTCCTGCCCCACGGTCAGCGGCGTGGCGTCCTGCAGATGCGTGCGCCCGATTTTCACCACGTCCTTGAATTCTTTCGCCTTGGCGTCAATCGCGTCGCGCAGGCGTTTCACCGCGGGCAGCAGCCGCCGCGAACTCTCTGTCGCCGCCGCAATGTGCATCGCCGCGGGAAACGTGTCGTTCGACGACTGCGACATATTCACGTCGTCATTCGGGTGAATCGGCTTCTTGCTGCCGATTTCGCCGTGCGCAATCTGAATCGCGCGGTTGGAGATCACCTCGTTCACGTTCATGTTGGTCTGCGTGCCGCTGCCAGTCTGCCAGATGCGAAGAGGGAAGTGCTCGTTCAATTTGCCGGAGATCACTTCGTCGGCTGCCTGCGTGATCAGGTTGGCTTTTTCCTCGGAAAGTTTTCCCAGGTCGCGATTCACCAGCGCCGCCGCTTTTTTCAGGATGCCGAAGGAGCGAATCAGCTCCGGCGGCATGGTGTCTTTGCCGATCGCGAAATGAATCAGCGAGCGTGCCGTTTGCGCACCGTAGTAGCGGTCCATCGGCACATCAATGCTGCCCATGCTGTCCGATTCGGAACGGGTGGGAACGGACTTCGCGAATTGCGTGGCTTCGCTCATGGAGGTCTCCTTGAGTGCGATGAAGGATAGTGTAGCAGGAAGAGGGTGGTCAGTGGCCGGCGACCAGTGGCCAGCGATTGGTGATTATTCGCAAACGCACGACTTCACCTATGTGCGACGGGCAAACTTCGAAAGAAAATGTCGGCGCGCCGACATTTAAACTATTACGTGAAGGTTAGTATCTGGATATCGTACTGGTATTGCTCCGCCGATTAACAAGGCTGGCAACAAATCTTTGTGCCCAGCCCCTTGCCCGCTCGAAACACGAGGCTTAGCGAAAGATGCGCGCGATGCTTGCCCTGCCGAAATCCTGAGAACGCGACCATTCGAATGTGTTTACCCCGCTACCGCCGAGAAATTGGCCGGTACGCTGGAGAAGATTCTTTCGGAACAGGCCGAACGCGGACAGCGCGCGGCCCTAGAACGCGGCGGCTGCGCGGCGAAAGCGGCGAACGAGCAGCAACGCCGGAATCAGAATAATGACCAGCCATATGAGCAGCGTGGGTCCCGATTCGGCGAAGAAGAGGACGAACCCAAGCAGAGTTTCCGCGGCACCTTTATAGCCGGCCACCAGTGAGTTGTGAATGCGCGTCGAGGCGGACGGAGAGGAGTTGTTGAGCTGGGCTTTGTACTCCTCGGAGATTTGCAGTTCGATGGTGGCGAAATTCACGCGGTGCTCGAGCGAATTTTGTTCCGCTTCCATCTGCTCGATTTCTCCGCGGACGCGAGCGATCTCCTGTTCGACGGCGAGGACGTCGGCGATTTTTCCGGTGCGCTGAAGCAGGATAGCTTGCAGGCGCTGTTCGGTTTCGCGGGAATTCTTGAGGCGGGCGACGAGGTCGGCGTGCTGTTGGGTGACTTCTTCGCCGGATTGCGATTCGGTTTCCACATGGCCGAGGGACTTGAGTTCGGCGAGCGTGGCGGTGAGTTCGTTTGCGGGAACGCGCAGCGAAGCGGTGATGGAGCGCTGCGCGTTTTCGGAGGTGCTGGCATTGAGCTGTGCGGTGTGGCCGTGATGACGCACAAGGATGGAATCGAGAGACAAGCGGGAGGCCGCAAAATCCTTCACCATTATCGAAAGGGAGGCGGTGCGAGCGATCATGGCGTCGATTACAGACGAGTTTGTGGTGTGATCTCCAAGCCCATGAAGAAGTCCGTTTGAATCCGCCGCAATCCCTGGCGAATTCAATGTAACGACTTGTTTGCTGAGCGCTCTGGATTGTTGGTCAGTGATCGGCTGGCCGCTGCCTCCTATCGCGCCTGGATAGCCGGCAACTCCACCTACTTCGCTTATGGTATGAGAGGCAGCGTAATGCGCAAGTCGCGGAGACTGCCCGGCGTGCGAGGTCAGGATTAGAGCGGCGATCGTCACGAGCGAAAGGGCGAGAAGGGGTTTCCAACCGAACCCTGAGCGAGTTTCCAAAATCCACCTAGGTAAGAAATTTTTCAAGTGGGAACCGTGCTGTTCCGCAGATTGCCGAATTGCGGCTTCCGCGTGCGCGGGCAGCAGCTCCACTTTCCAGGATGCCAGGCGGTTCTGCGTCTCACCGAGTTGCGCGGCGAGGTTGGAGCAGTCGGCGCACTGCTTCAAGTGATCAGAGACGGAATGCGCCTGAGCAGTGGGGAGTTCACCATCGAGAAATGCCATGAGTTCTTCGGGTGCGACGGGATGTGCAGCGGTGCTCATACCTGTCCCTCGGATTCGGTGAGAGTTGCAGCTACGGGGTTTGGCGCGGAGCCCAGGAGGATGTTGCGCAGGGCAACGCGTGCGCGGAAAAGACGCGAGCGAACAGTGTTCACGGGCAAATGCAATAGATCGGCGATTTCGGAATAGCTGAGCTGCTCGAATTCGCGGAGCAGCAGGATTTCGCGTTCGGTGGATTCCAGCTTGGCGAGTGCTTCTCGGATTGCGAGATTGGCATCGGGTGAATCGTGTGTGGCGGGGTCCTGCGATGTGTGCCTGACGCCAATGAACGTGGCGCGAAAAATGGTTTTGCGCCGCTGGGCGCGAAGAATCTTGAAGCCAACGGCATAGAGATAGGTCCGGAACAACGCCCGAGGCTGATAGCGGGAAGCGGAACGCAGCAAAACAAGAAAGGTTTCCTGAGTTAGTTCCTCCGCTTGCGCAGGGTCCGTCAGACGGCGACGGAAGAATCCGAATAGCGGCTGCTTGTAGCGCGAGAAGAGTACGGAAAAGGCTTCGGCCGAGCCCTGGGAGAAGGCGAGCATCAAGTGCTCGTCGGAAGGGTGCTCGTGGGAAGGGCTGGGCGCCTCGTTGCTCGTTTGTGGGTTGGCCAGCGAGTCGTTCATGGCGGTGCGTGGTGCCTCCGAGTCTAGAACGAATGCCGGCAGCGCGTCTTGCATAGGTTACCTGCCTGGCTTGCACTACTGGTAATGCCGTGAGAGGTGAAAAAGTTCCCTCGGGTTGGTTGCGATGCGGAGAATTCGCGGCGTGCCGATAGAGATGTTCCACAAGCGAATAGGATCGAATGGGACTTCTGGTACTCGCCGGGGCAAAATTGCAAAAAAAAGTCTCAAGTCGCGCGACTTTTCCAAACAACCGGGGTTGTGGCGCGCAAGGCCGGGGAGGACCTCCTCACAAGCGCAGATTGGGTGCGCAGGGGTGTCCCCACCGGTAACCACGGCTCTCTCGCCAGGCCGTTGCGGAAATTCACAATCTGGAGGAAGTCATGAAACGACTCATCATTTCTTTGGTGAGTGCGCTAGCACTACTCGTGTTCGCACTTGGGGTCCACGCACAGGACCTGCTGGTGCCCGCGGGGACACTGCTGCAGTGCACTATGGAAGAACCGAACTTCTCGTCGGCGACGGCGTCGGTGGGCGATCCGGTGTTGTGCCATTTGAAAAGCTTTCAGGAGTTCGGGCACACCGTGTTTCCGCGGGGAAGCATGCTCGCCGGACATCTGGAAGATGAAAAAGATCCGGGCCACTTCGTCGGGAAAGGCTACCTGAAGCTTACGTTTGATCGCGTGATCGTGCCGACGGGGGATATTCCCTTGCCAGCGAAAGTGATTCAGGCGAAAGGCTACAAGGTAGACAAGCAGGGAGACATCAAAGGCAAAGGGCACCCCAAGCGCGACGTCGTCGAGTGGATGATTCCGCCACTGTGGCCCTGGAAAGTGGTGTCCCTGCCGGCGCGCGGGCCACGGCCGACCCTGAAGGGGGAAGAACCGATGCAACTGCGCTTGATGGACGACATCGTGGTGCCGCGAAATATGGCGGCCGCCATAACGGTGCCGCACAACATGCCGGCCTCTCTCGTGGTGCCGCACAACGTATCGGCCGTCGCCAGCCATCCGGACCGGCCGCCTTACGCATCCTCCAACATTCCCAAGCCCAACCTGAATTCCCCGGCACCTGAGCTCGGCACAGTCCAGCAATCTGGCCTGACGCAGATGCCCGCGGGAGTCGCGAATGAAAACATCACTCCCGTGACGATGACGGTGGGCGGAGCCGCGCCTGCGGCTGAGTCTCCGGCGGCACGGGTAACCACGCTGGTACTGAAGTCGAACCAGGTGCTGGAAGTTTCCAAGTACCGGATTGACAGTGGCGTGGTGACCTACCACGGATTGGACGGCTCGGTTGGAGCCGTGGACACAGACCAGATTGATTGGCGCATAACCACGCAGATGACCGCGGCTGTGCGCTCCGTGGATCTGCCCATGGTGGCCCGGCAGACGAACTAGGCCTAAGAATCGAAGGAAAACGGATTGGCCGGATGCGGGCAAAGCCGCACGAGCGTGGACGTGTGTGTGTTTAGCCGCATAAAACCAAGCCAAATACTGCTGTTGATTTCGACATGTAAGAATTTCGGCACGCCACTGACAGCGTACGGTTATTAGCCAGTTCAACACACCCCTCTCTCTGGAATCTTGCAGACGCAATAAGCCAAAAGCAAACTACCGATACAGGTTTAGTACTCCTATACCTGCCGGAGACTTGATTCAGAGTTTGTGCCTCGGTTGTTGGGGTGGGCCGCAGGCGCAGAGTCAGACCAACGCCGTAAATCGAACCACCGAACGGGAATCGGGATTTTTGCTGAAAATGAGATCCGCGTGGGATCACGCATCCTGAGCGGCGAGACAGAAGACGAGGATGAATACGATGGCTAGGACAAAATTAGCATTTGCTCTGCTCGGGATTGCGGCACTTCTCATCAGCGGCTGCAGCGGCATTAAAGGCGGAAACACCACCGGCGGCACGGGCGGAGGGACCGGCGGAGGCACAGGCGGCGGCACGGGCGGTGGCACGGGCGGCGGCACTGGCGGCTCCACTGGGCCGTTCACCATCGGCGGAAACGTGATCGGTCTAAAGGGCACCGGCCTGATTCTTGAGGATAACGGCGATCCCACGACCGACACGCCTGTTACCGGGACGGGAACCGTGGCCTTCACCTTCAAGAGCACGGTGACCCTCAATTACAAAGTTAGCGTCAAGGCGCAACCGTCGAGTCCAACGCAAAATTGCAGCGTGACCAACGGCTCTGGCGTGGCAACTGCCAATGTTACGAGTGTGCAGGTTACTTGCGTTCCTGTGTTTACGGTGGGCGGGAGCGTTTCTGGATTGGGTGGCCCCGGCCTGGTCTTGCAAGACAATGGCGGCGATGATCTGCCGGTCACCAATTCCAGCAACAACGTGAGTTTTACGTTTGCGACGCCGCTGGCGAGCGGCGCGACGTATGCCGTCACCATCAAGACGCAGCCCACAAACCCCCCGCAGACTTGCGTGGTCGTCAACGGCAGCGGAACCGTGAGCAGCGCTGTGAACACGGTCCAGATCATATGTCCAGGACCGACCTTTACGATCGGGGGCACAGTAATCGGATTGGTCAACGGCGCGGGCGACACCTTGGAACTTCTGAACAACGGCGGCGACAACACTTTTGTCACCGGCAACAATACGACGTTCACATTCCCGACTCAGGTGACCACCAACGGCGCTTATAACGTTGGGATATTTGTGGATCCCACCAGTCAGCCTCAGCCGTGCGACGTTTTCTTCTACACGGGAATCGCCACCTCCAACATCTCGAGCGTGCTGGTCGATTGCCAGCACAACGACTGGACGTGGAGATCCGGCCCCAATACGGCCGCCCAACTCGGCAAAGCGGTGCTTCCGCCGCCGAATCCGGATACAAATACCCCAGGAGGGCGTGATTACGCGGCCGCCTGGACGGACAGCATTGGAAGACACTGGATTTTCGGAGGATTTGGCCTGGAACTTACAGGCAAGACGCCGCCAGATCTGCCCGGACTGATGAACGATCTCTGGGTGTTTAATGAGGGAACAGGCGGTTGGCTGCCTGCCAATGCTCCGATCACCGAGACTTCCGCTGGTATAGTGATCAAATCGCCCCCCCAAGCTCCAACCCCCTGCGCGCTGTGCACAAGCACTGGGGATCTAACAGAATTTCAGACGGTCGACGTTCCGAGCACAACGGGTGGCACGCCAGGCACAGGCCCCGGTGGACGCTGGGGAAGCGTGACGTGGAGCGATACCACGGGAAATCTCTGGCTGTTTGGAGGGCAAGGGATAACCACGAACAACGTCAGCGGTGCCAGCATCGGACTGCTGAACGATATCTGGGAATGGACCCCGGGAGTATTGGATGCATCGGACCCCAGTCTGAAATATATCGGATCCTACATTCAGCAGGGGACTTGGACGCCCGTGGCGAACGTGGCGACGGCCAACAATAAGGGCACATACGGCGCCGTTGGTGCCGCTGGATTCCCGGGAGGACGCTGGGGTGCCGGATTCACGACTGACGCTGCCGGCAACGTCTGGATGTTCGGCGGCCAGGGTATCGACTCCGCCGGCAACCTAGGACTGCTGAACGACCTGTGGAAGTACAATATTACCAGCCAGACGTGGACGTGGATGGGCCCGACGAACTCGAACCTGGGCCAAAACAATGGTGTTTATGGCACCTTGGGAACAGCGCTAGCGGCCAACGCTGCGGGACCCGGCGGGCGACAAACCCCCGTGGTTTGGGCGGACAATCTTGGCAGTATCTGGGTCTTCGGTGGATTAGGCCTGGACTCCGCCGGAACCCGCAATCCCGGACCATTGAACGGCCTCACGGCCGGCACGGTAACCGCTGAGGGAGCGCTGTTGAACGACCTCTGGAAGTTCAACATCGCCACCGGCACATGGACTTGGGTCTCCGGTGGAGGCTCTGCTGGCCTGGCTAACCAAAACGGCATCTATGGAACACAGCTTACAGGGGCCTCTGGAAACGTCCCCGGTTCGCGGTGGAGCGGAGTTGGCTGGTCCGACAGCGTGGGCAACATATGGATATTCGGCGGGTGGGGCTACGGCTCAACACTGGCGCAAAGCACCGGATTCCTGAACGATGTTTGGGAATACGTGCCGGCTCTCAACCAATGGGTCTGGTGGAAGGGCTCCAGCAATGTCAACCAGAATGGCTCGTATAAAACACCGCTCGATCCGAACAACTATAACGTGCCGTATACCAACAACACGCCCGGCGGACGCCGCGGCATGGCCTTCTGGCCGCAGGACTCCTTTGATTACATCTGGATATTCGGCGGACAGGGATTTGATTCCAGTTCGACGACCAACTTCTATCTCAACGACTTCTGGACATACCTGGGTTATCCCAAGTATCCGAACCAGTAAAGAACCGGGTCTGAAAAGAGATAACGTCAGGCCATAAAATCAAAGGACAGCCGGAAGCATGAAAATGTTTCCGGCTGCCTTCTTTTGCAGACACGTCGGATTTTGCCGGCAGCCGAGACATTCGCCACACGAACCACATTTGCGCCTGTTAACTTGTCGCTGGCAGGGCCATTGGCCGCGGCCAGGCGAAAAACGGGCATCATGTATAATTGAAGCTAGGGGAAATCAAAGGAAAATGAGCCTGGTACGGCAAAAAGGAAAAGCGTCGCCGGCAACGCGGCGCAGGCGAAGACTGCGGTTTTACCGCACGCGGCTGCGCGAGCTGAAGATGATTGCGAAGGCGCTGGTGTCCACGAAGCACCCGGTGCTTGTGCACATCATCCCGATGCGGCGCTGCAACCTGGACTGCGGGTATTGCAACGAATTTGACGACGTATCGAAACCGGTGCCGCTGGAGGAGATGAAACGGCGGCTGGACATCCTTGCCGGCATGGGAACGTCCGTAATTACGATCAGCGGCGGCGAGCCGCTGATGCACCCGGATCTCGACGAGATCATCCGGCACATTCGCAACCGCGGGATGATCGCCGGGCTGATCACCAACGGGTTTTTCCTGAACAAGGAGCGCATCGAGCGGCTGAACGACGCCGGGCTCGAGCACCTGCAGATCAGCATTGATAACGCCACGCCGGACGAGGTTTCTAAGAAAAGCCTGAAGACGCTGGACGGGCGGCTGGAAATGCTCTCCGAATGGGCGGAATTCCAGGTGAACATCAATTCGGTGCTGGGCAGCGGCGTGAAGAATTCCGAAGACGCTCTTACGATCGCCCATCGTGCGCTGGAGTTGGGATTTACCAGCACGGTGGGAATCATCCACGACCATGACGGGCAGTTGAAGCCCCTGGTCGACCGAGATCAGGAGATTTTTGAAGAGATTATGACCCTGGGGAAGCGCTCGTACTCGCGCTTCAACCAGTTCCAGCACAACGTGGCCAGGGGCCGCGAGCACGACTGGAAGTGCCGGGCAGGCTCGCGCTACCTCTATATTTGCGAGGATGGCCTGGTGCACTGGTGCTCGCAGCAGCGCGGGTATCCGGGGATACCGCTGACGAATTACACGTCGGAGATGCGCCACCGGGAATATTCCACGCATAAAGGGTGCGCACCGCGCTGCACGGTAAGCTGCGTCCAACAGGTGGGGATTCTGGACAACTGGCGCTCGCCGCAGACCCTGCAACCGACGCCGATTGCGGTGCCCGCGAAGAGCGATCTGGTGCAGATCGGGAAGTAAGAAGAAATTTGCACCACAGGGGATTCTGAGTACACAGAGACGGAACCAGCGAGAATTTGCACCGGGCGCTCCTAAAAGTGGGGCGCCCATTTTTTTGGAGTTGCTGGCTGCGAACACTTTGCCGCAGCACCGGTTGACGATAGGTAATGTCTTTTCAAAAATATGGGTATGCCACAGGGTGCGATTGAGATTGAAAATCTTTCGAAGGAATACCCCTTCGGGTTCCTTCACCTGAAACGGAAAAAGTCGCTCGAAGACCTGACCATGCGAGTCGAGGATGGCGAAGTGTTCGGCTTCCTCGGCCCGAACGGGGCGGGGAAATCCACGACCATCAAGCTGCTGATGAGGCTGATCTTTCCGAGCGCGGGAACCGCGCGGATCCTGGGGAAATCCATCGAGGACGTCTCGATGCACAACTCCATCGGTTATTTGCCCGAACAGCCTTACTTCTACGACTACCTTACCGCGCAAGAGGTGCTGGATTACTTCGCGAGATTTCACGGCTTGACAGCGGGCGATCGGGCCGCGCGCGTGCAGGCAATGCTGAAAAAAGTGGGGCTCGACACCGCGAAAAAAATTCAATTGCGGAAATATTCCAAGGGCATGCTGCAGCGTGTGGGGCTGGCGCAGGCGATTCTTCACGACCCGCAGGTGGTGGTGCTGGACGAGCCGATGTCGGGGCTGGACCCGCTGGGGCGGCGCGAGGTGCGCGACATCATCCTGGAGCTGAAGCGCGAGGGGCGCACGGTTCTTTTTTCCACGCACGTGCTATCCGATGCGGAAATGCTCTGCGACCGGGTCGGCGTGATTGTGGGAGGAAGGCTTCGCGGCACCGGCGCGCCGGCTGAACTGGTGGACGTGAAGGCGCAAGGAATGGAAATCCTGTTTGAACTTTCCGGGGCGGCGGGAAATCTGCCGCTTCTGGCCCAGGCCACGCGAACCGGCGAACGGTACCGGGTACAATTGCCGGAAACGGAACTGTATGCGGCGCTCGATGCGCTGAAGGCCGCGGGCGCGCGGATTATGTCCGTCGCGCAAATCAAGCCCACGCTGGAGGAATATTTCATGCACCTGGTGGAAGCCGACCGGGCGCAGGCAAGCGCCGTCGAGGTGAGTGGGAAATGAGAAACATTCAAACGGTGGCGGCGAACACCTTCCGGGAGGCGGTGCGCGACCGGGTGCTCTACAACCTGGTCTTCTTCGCGCTGTTGATGATGGGCGCGGCGATTTTGGTGGGCCAAATCTCCATAGGGATCGAGCAGGACATGATTGTGAGCCTGGGGCTCACGGCGATTTCCGCCGTCGGCATCCTCATTGCCGTGTTCCTTGGAGTGGCGCTGGTGTCCAAGGAGATGGACAAGCGCACGCTGTACGCCCTCTTGGCCAAGCCTGTAAGGCGCTGGGAATTTCTTCTCGGTAAGTTCCTGGGCCTGGTGATGACACTGACAGTCAATACTGCGGCCATGGCGGCGGGTTTATATCTGGCGCTATGGACGGTGAAACACCCCCTGCTCAAGAGCGATGCTTATATCCTCGTCGCCGTGTACCTGATTCTGTTAAAACTGGCGTTAATCGTAGCCCTCGCGCTGCTTTTTTCCTGCTTCACGACGCCGTTTCTGGCCATTTTATTCAGCGCCGGAATCTATGTGGCGGGATTATTCGCCGCCGACTTGCGAACCGTTCATGGCGTGGACCTCGATCCAGGAACGCTGCGGCTGATGCGCGGTATTTCCTACCTGTTGCCGAATTTCCAGAATTTCAACGTGATGGGCGCGGTGGTCCACGGCCGCGGAGTTCCGGGCGTTTTCATCTGGCAGGCCACACTGTACGCCCTCCTGTACATCGCGATTGTGTTGACGGGAGCCGCCGTTGTATTTTCACGGCGCAACCTGAAATGAACCGGCGAGCGAGTTACGGCCTGTTTGTGGGAATCGCGATCCTGGCCGGCTTTGCTTGTGTATGGCGGTTGCAGGCGAGCGTGGATGCCGAACGAACGGAGCTGCGGCTGGAAGCCGACGAACTTGCGCTGCGTTCGCCGGCGGTGATGAAAAAATTGAGCCTCGAATACACTCCGCTGATGGGGGCGATCTATTGGACGCGTGCGGTGCAGTATTTCGGAGAAAAACACCAGGCGAGCAACCAGAATCTGGATGAACTCTGGCCGCTGCTGGATATTGCGACCACGCTGGACCCCAACCTTCTTGTCGCATATCGTTTTGGCGCCACGTTTTTGAGCGACGCTCCGCCGCGCGGCGCGGGCGAGCCGGAAAAGGCAGTGGAGCTTCTGGAGCGGGGCATAAAAGCCAACCCCGACTACTGGAGGCTTTACCAGGATCTTGGCAACGTTTATTACTTCGATGAGAAAAATTACCTCAAGGCTTCGCAGGCGTTTGAAGAGGGAAGCCGAAATCCTGCTGCCATGCCTTGGATGAAGATTATGGCTGCAAGAATAGCGGCGGAGGGGGAATCCCTGGAGACTTCCTACGCCTTATGGCTGGACATCTACCAGACAGCCACTGACAGGGATATTCGCAAGAACGCCGATGAGCACCTGCGGCTGGTGCAGGCCGAAATGGATATTCGAGAGATCGACAAGGCCGCTGACGTCTATGAACAAAGAACAAAGCATCGCGCAATACGCATCAGCGAATTGGCGCAGGCGGGTTTGCTGACGGGTCAACCTCTGGATCCTGCAGGTTTCCCTTACATCTTGGGGGAGCAGGGCAAAGCGGAGCCAAATCCGAAGAGCCCGCTGAGAGAAGAATGGCTGAAGGAAAAGAAGTAACGAAGCAACGAGAAACCTGCGTCACTCCGGGATGCAAAGCAGCGTCATGTGCGGGTCGATCAGGAGCTTGTGGGGTTGGGCGGCGGTTGTGAACGTAAAGGATGTTTCGTCGCCGCTGGCGACAACCGTCCCCAGAAATGTGGTGCGGCCAGGGCCAAACGAGGCGTAAATGGGGACGGGCGCGATGAAAGAGCGAGGCACCCCCTCCTGCATCAGCTTGCCCCGAACCTGAAACCCTTTGTCGCTGCCGTGTGATGTGAACTGAATTTTATAGTGCGGGATGCCGGTTCCGCGCACGTATTCGTCGAAAAACCATTCCATCGAGCGCCCGCCCTCCAGATCCATTCGTGGAGTCATGACGGCCTCCACTTCACGTTGCAGGTCGGCGGTGGTCAGGGCGGTCCTTGCGTATTTCGAAACCAGAGTGTGCAAAAGGGCGATAAAGCGCGCGTCCGAATCTTTTCCGCTGGAGCCACCCGGCTGCCGAAGCATCTCGCGCAGCATGTGCATGATCCACGTTCCCTTCGCGTAAACCACAACATTGTAGGCATCGGGAGAGCGCGAAGAAATCATGCGCCTGCCGATACTGACCGGACCTATTTCCGCGGGGGTGCGATCTTCACCTTCCGCCTTTGTGGTCAGGCGTTTTCGATAGCGGGCCAGCCAGGTGTTGAGCGGGTGATCCTGATTCTTTTGCGAATCCGCGAATTGCAGCGCAAGATATTCCGAAATCGCTTCATCGATCCATTGATCGCGGTACGAGGACCAGCCGACGACATTGCCCCACCATTGATGGGCCACTTCGTGGAAAGGCACCACATTGGAGAAGAAGGCGCGGCCCGTGGTGCTCAGCCCGGCCCGGGTTTGCGCTTCGTCCGGCAGGAACGAAAACGTGGAGAGATACAGAAGCCCGGGCCAGCCTTGGCCGAATGCGCCCGGGATCTGCGAAACGCCGAGATTCCGGAAAGGAAAGGGGCCGGAGTAGAGTTCATAGAAATGTATCGAGGAGTCAATTTCGCGAGCAAGTTGCTTGAGCAACGCGGATGGGCTGGGAGGCGGCACCGGCACATCGGTATCCAACGGGTGTTGCAAGATGCTGTTGTGGCGGGGAGGGTCTCCCGACGGCGGGACTGCCGACAGGCGAGCCCTTAAGATTTCCTCGAGTTGCTTGTTGGCATATACGTCGATCGTGCGATTCTCCGAAGGCAGGGAAGTGCTTGCGTATTCGCCCAGGTTAAAACCCGCCTCTGGCACGGGTATTTCGGTTTTCCAGGTGGCCACGCGCGAATCGCCTTCCTCGCGTTCCGTCGATTTATTGCCGGTGGCGACTAGGCGAAGCCGCTTCGGCCAGTGGAACGTCAGGTCGTAGAGCGCAAATTCGGACGAATCGCCGAAGTGGGGATACCAGCTCTCCCTTGCGCCGACAAAAAGAACATTGTTCCCCGCGTCTTCGATGACGTTGCCGTCGTAACGAAAATGAAGGGTGAACGTGCCGCCCGGCGCCGGGCGTTTGGGGAGAAAGACAATCAGCGAGTCCTGGCCGCGGGAATTGATCTCCTGCGGGGTGAGGCCTTCGTTCTGGAAGAAGGGAAGCGCTTCGCCGCCATCACCGGTGACGGCCGATATTTTCAAGGTGCGCGAAAGCTGGACTCCAAGAAACTGCTGCGATCCCGAAGAGGCGCGGAATTCGATGGATGCGTTCGCCTCCAGCGAATTGTCGGGATGAATCGTGGTGTCGATGCGGTAATGGATGGCGTCGATTCCCATGTGAAATGCAGGGGAATCAGGTAATCGGTAGGAGCTCCACACATCGTAATAGGTGGACTTCCCGACGGTGCGAGGCTGGCCCAGGTTGAAATTGTCCTCTTGCATTCCATCCAGAAGAATGTCGAATGGGCCGGTGAGCACTCCATCGAGTCCCGCGTGGAAAAAGGGCGCCGGTGGATTCGAATATTTTTCGATGAGGATGCGCAGGGAGTGGGAAGGATTCAGGCGATCCAGGTTTACACCCCAGAGAGACGCGAACTGTTCGTCCACGGCGGGCGTCAGGCCCGCTCGCTGCAGTTCGCGCAGGAGATCCTGGTCCGTGCCGTCGGTGAAACGCACGTAGGCGGAGAGAAACTGCTGGTCGAGGACGGGGGCTCCTAGGAATCGCGCGACCTGTTGCCGTTCGACGGGATCGCGCGGCAACGCTACGACGTGGCCCACGCCCGAAAAAACGAAGCCGGTGGTGCGGCCTTCGAAGGACTGGAGGAAGGCGATCTTACCGTTCTGAAAGGCGAGGACGGTATCGGCCTTGCGAAGCTCTACGCGGTCTTTGGCGGATACCGTGTAGACGTGTTGCGAATCGATGGCCAGGGCGTTGAGGGAGGTGAGAAGTTCGCGCGGGGAAGAATCCGCTGCACCGCACAGTGAAGGAAACAGAAACCCGAAAACCACCAGGAGGAGACGAGGCCGCATGAAACGAGTGTAGACACATTCGGCATGCGGGAACAAGGCGGACGACGAACCTTTCCGCGGAGAGCTAAAATGGATGGATGCCCCCGAGAATCGGCCACCTTCCGAAAATTCTGCTCACGCTTGTATGGGTGTTGGCACTCTCTGGTGTGGCGCTTGCAGACAAGATTGTTCTCAAGAACGGCCGGAAAATCGTCGCGTACAACGTGGTGGAAGACGGCGACAAAGTCCGCTATGAGACCTCCGCGGGCGAGATGGCTTTGCCGAAATCGATCGTGGACCACATTGAGAGGGGCGGGTTGACGCCGATGATGGGTTCGCCGGCGGCTGCGGCGGCCAGCCTGAACCTGGAGCCACCCGAAACTCCTGCAAACGCGGGAGAGTCTGAAATCGACAAGAGCGCGGTGCACGACGGCGCGGTGGACCGCAACTACATCAATCGTGTCGAGAGCGGCGCCACTGCAGGCACCGAGCAGGCGAATCAGGCGGCGCGCGCGCATCATGCGGCCGCGGAATTTGAAATGGCCAAGGGCGACCTGGAGCACGCGCTGGCGGACGCGCGCGCCGCGGTGTTCTACGCGCCGGAAGACCCGGCCATGCTGCTGGACCTGGCGTACGTATATTTGCGCCGCAGCGAGTTCAAGCAGTCGCTCGAATACCTGGAGCGGGCGAAGCGCTATGCGCCGAAGAACGCGGACGTTTACAAACTGGAAGGGTGGACGTATTACGGACTGAACCGCCCGGACCAGGCCGTAACGGAGTGGAGGAAATCGCTCGCCTTGCGGCCGGACTCGGATGTGCAGGCGGCGCTGGACAAGGCGCTTCGCGACAAAACCGAGGAAGAAAATTACCGGGAGAACGAAAGCGCGCATTTCCAGTTGAAGTACAACGGCGCGGCGGAGCCGGCGCTGGCGCGCGAAGTGCTCCACACGCTGGAAGGGCATTACCAGCAGATCGAATCGGAATTGAATTTTTCGCCGCCGGATCCGATTGGCGTTGTTTTGTACACGTCGGAAGGATTCGCGGATATCACGCGGGCGCCGGGCTGGGTGGGCGCGCTAAATGATGGAAGAATCCGCGTGCCGGTGCAGGGGTTGACTGGCGTGGATTCGGAGCTATCGCGGGTTTTGCGGCACGAACTGACGCACAGTTTTATCCAGCAGAAAACGCACGGGCGAGCGCCGACGTGGATTCAGGAAGGCGTGGCGCAATGGATGGAAGGAAAACGCAGCGACGAAAGCGCCGCCGTGCTGGTGCAGGTGTATGATGCCGGGCAAGCCGCGCCGCTCGGGCAGTTGGAAGGCTCGTGGATGAAGCTGCCGGGGCCGATGGCGAGCTATGCGTATGCGTGGGCGCTTGCGAATATCGAATATATCGTGCAGACGCAGGGCATGGGGGATGTGGAGCGGATTCTGGATCGCCTCGCGGCGGGAAGTTCGACGGAGCAGGCCGTGCGGGCAGTGTTGCACGACGATTACGCGGATTTGATGCAGGCGACTGCGGAATATTTGAAGAAGAATTACGGGCGGTAGCGGTTGTTCGTGTTGTAGCTCAGGCCATTCAGGCCTGAGGGTTTTCGTTCCTACATTTCGATTTTGCCAGAGCGATGGAAGGCCTCACCCCTGAAGGGGTGAGCTACATGGCTAGCAAGGCCGCGAGGAGGGCGGCGCGCTGGGGCATGGTGTTGATGAGGACGTGCTCGTAGGTGGCGTGGGCGCCGTCGCCGACTGCACCGAGGCCGTCGAGTGTGGGAATGCCGAGGGCGGCGGTGAAGTTACCGTCGGAGCCGCCGCCGGCCGCGGCTTCGCCGAGGGGAAAGCCGAGTTCACGGGCGATGGATGTGGCGCGCGCGAATAGGGCGGCGCTGTGTTTGCGTTCGAGCGGCGGGCGGTCGAAGCCGCCGTGAATTTCGAGTTTTGCGCCGCGATGGACGGGCTTCAGGGAGTGAAGACGCTTTTCGAGCGCGCGCATGTCCGCGTGGCGCCAGGCACGAAGATCGAGCGTGGCCGCAGCACGGTCGGCGATTACGTTTGTGCGGGAACCGCCGGAGACGATGTCGGCGTTGATGGTTACGCCGCGGCGCAGGTCGTTCCACTTTTCGAGGCGGCCGATTTGCGCGGCGAGCTCATGCACCGCGTTGATGCCTTTTTCGGGAGCGAGCCCCGCGTGGGAGGCGCGTCCGTGGACAATCAGTTGCGCCTCGCCCACTCCCTTGCGGGAAGTCTTCAGATGACCGCGAGGGCCGAGCGACGGTTCCAGCACGAATACTGCGTCGCTGCGCCCGGCTTCCTCTTCAATTAACTTGCGCGAAGATTCGCTGCCGATCTCTTCGTCGGACGTCCACAGGAACACCATGCGTTTCTGGACGGGCGTTTGCAGTTCGCGAATGGCTTCGAGTGCGAAAAGAGCTTGAACGATGCCGGCTTTCATGTCGAACGTGCCGGGGCCGTAGGCTTTACCGCCTGAAACGCGAAAGGGCATTTGGGCCAGGGTGCCGGTTGGATAGACGGTGTCGTAGTGTCCGAGCACCAGTAGTTGCGACTTGGCTCGTCCTTCCGCGGGTTTCCAAACCACGCGAAGATGATCGCCACGATGCCTCTGCCGGAGGATTTGCGCAATCGTGCCATGGCACAGCCATTTTTCCGCCAGAAACTGGCAGCAGCGATCCGTTGGCTCTTTTTCCAGGCTGGGAGATTCGAGCACGGTGAGTTCACGCAGAGTTTCCAGCATCTGCGGCAGCCGCTTGCGTAAGTAGGGAAGAAAGGAAAGCCCGGCCATGGAGAGGGCATGGTAACACGCAGGGCGAAGCGCGATGAAGCCTGCGCCGCCCGCAGGGACCCGCGGGCGCAAAATGATAAGCTGTCCGAAGAACCGAAAACCCTTATAATAAGAGGTTTGCGAACTGACGGAGGGAGCCTTTTCATTGGCTATGAGCGACACACAAGTGGGAACGCAACTCGACATCAACGAGATCCAGAAATTCCTGCCGCACCGGTACCCGTTTCTGCTGATCGATAAAGTTGTCGAGATGGAACGCCTCAAGCGCATCGTCGCGATCAAGAGCGTCACGATCAACGAGGGATTTTTTCAGGGACATTTTCCGGGCAAGCCGGTGATGCCGGGCGTGCTGATTCTGGAGTCGATGGCGCAGGCCGGCGGATTGCTGCTGCTGCAGGAAATTCCGGACCGCGAGAAGAAATTGCTTTACCTGGCTTCGATGAGCGACGTGAAGTTCCGGCGGCCGGTGGTGCCCGGAGACCAGTTGCGCATCGAAGTGAACGTCGTCACGTGGAAAGGCGATCTCTGCAAGATCGAAGCAAAGGCGTTCGTTGAAGGAAGCCTGGCGACGGAAGCGAAGATGCTTTGCGTGATGGCCGACCGGGAAAAGCCCGCAAGCGCATAAATGGGGATTAGCACAAATATTCATCCTCAGGCGATCGTTTCACGGGAAGCGAAGCTGGGCGCGGGCGTGCAGATTGGCGCCTATGCGGTGGTCGGCGCGGACGTGGAACTGGGCGAGGGCTGCGAACTCAAAGAGCACGCGGTGGTGCAGGGCCCCGTGAAATTCGGCGCCAAGAATGTCTTCCACCCTTTTTGCGTGATTGGCGGCGATCCCCAGGACTACTCTTTCCGCGGGGAGCGCGTCGAACTGCAAGTGGGCAGCGGAAACATTTTTCGCGAGCATGTGACCATCAGCCGGGGCACGGTCAAGGGCGGCGGCATCACGCGGATCGGCAACGATAATTTCTTCCTGGCGTATTCGCACGTGGGCCACGACTGTCAGATCGGCAACAATACGCTCTTCGTGAATGGGGCGACGCTCGCCGGGCATGTGAGCGTGCAGGACTTCGTCACCCTGGGTGCGTTTTCGCCGGTGCACCAGTTTTGCCGGCTGGGGCGCTATTCATATATCGGAGCGGCGACGGTGATCACGCAGGACGTTTTGCCGTTTTCGCTGATTGTAACGGAACGCGAGACGCGCTGCTTCGGGCCGAACACGATCGGACTGGAGCGCAAGGGTTTTTCCGCGGAACGCATCAAGGCGCTTCAGAAAGCATTCCGCGTGCTGACGCGTTCGAAGAAAAACACTTCGCAGGCCTTGGAAGAGATTCGAAAGACAATGAAGGAATCCACCGATGTGAACGAGTTGGTGGAATTCGTGGAAAAGGCCGAACGCGGCATTGTGAAGTAAGGCTGACCGGAAATTCATGCCAGAGACAATGCAAAGCAATCCCGGGCAAAGCAACTCCGGCTGGGGCCTGATCGCGGGGAACGGCCGATTTCCTTTCCTGGTTCTGGAGGGCGCGCGCAGCCAGGGAATCGAAATGGCGGTGATCGCGCTGAAAGAAGAGGCTTCGCCGGAACTGGAGAAAATCGCCAAGCGGCTGCACTGGGTGAGCCTGGGCGAACTGAGCAAGGCGATCGAGTTGATGCAGGGCGAAGGCGTGAAGCGCGCGGTGATGGCCGGGCAGGTGAAGCACAACAAAATTTTCAGTTCCATTCGCCCGGACTGGAAGCTGGCCAAACTGCTCTTTGCCTTGCCGCGAAAAAACACGGATTCGCTCATCGGCGCGGTGGCAAAGGTTCTTGAGGAAGAAGGCATTCAATTGGTGGATTCGACGATGTTTCTGAAGCCGCTGCTGCCGGAGGCGGGCGTGCTGACGCGGCGCGCTCCCAGCCAGCAGGAAGCCGCCGACATGGAATACGGCCTGGGCATCGCGCGGCATATCGCGGCGAAAGATATCGGGCAGACGGTGGTAGTGGCCGACAGCGCTTGCGTGGCCGTGGAGGCGATGGAAGGCACGGACGAAACGATTGCGCGGGCCGCGCGCTTCGCCAACGGGCGACCGCTGGTAGTCGTAAAGGTCAGTAAACCCAGGCAGGACATGAGGTTCGATGTACCCGTGGTCGGTTTGCCGACCGTCGAATCCATGAAGTTGGCCGGGGCGACGGCGCTGGCCATCGACGCAAATCGCACTCTCCTCTTTGACAGGGAAAAATTGATTGCCATGGCCAACGACGCCGGAATTGCGATTCAGGCCTTTCCTTCCATGCAGGCCGGGGAACCAACGAGTGATTCGCGGGGAATGACTAAGGAATGAGCGAGCGCGGGGGTGTGGCCGGGGGGCAACGCAAAATTCGTGTGGGCGTAGTGGGCGCCGGCGAATTCGGCCGGAATCACGCGCGGGTGTATCGCGAAATGGATGGCGTGGAACTTGTCGGCGTGCTGGACCAGAGCGCGGCGCGCGCCGAGGCCATCGCGCAAGAATTTGGGACCCGGGCGTTCAAAGGCATAGAGGAGTTGCAGGGCGCGGTGGATGCGGTAACTGTTGCGGTTCCCACGGTGGCGCACGCCGAAGTGGGCTGCCGCCTGATGGCCCTGGGGATTGACGTCCTGGTGGAGAAGCCGATGGCGGCTACGCTTGCGGAAGCGGATGAGTTGCTCGAAGCGGCGCGACGCTACCAGCGGATCCTGCAGGTCGGGCACGTCGAAAGGTTCAACCCGGCGGTGATCGCGGTCGAGCCAATTTTGAACCGGCCGCTTTTCTTTGAAGTCCACCGGCTGGGCGTATTCACGCCGCGGAGCCTGGACGTGGAAGTAATTTACGACCTGATGATTCACGACCTGGACATTCTGCTGGCGCTGGTGAAAGAACCTGTGACGGAAGTGAAAGCCGTTGGCATCCCGGTGTTGACGGACAAGGTCGATATCGCTCACGCACGCATCGAATTCACGGGCGGAGCCGTGGCCAATGTCACTGCCAGCCGGGTTTCAACAGAGCGTGTGCGGAAAATGAGATTCTTTCAGCACCACGAGTACATTTCGCTCGACTACGCGCGGCGCGACGCATTGCGCGTTGGCGTGAAGAAGCCCGGGCCGCAGCCTGAGTTTGGATTTGAGAAACTGGCGGCGCCGGCCGTTGAACCCCTGCGCGCGGAGCTGGAAGCCTTCGCCGCGGCGGTTCGCACGCGGGTCGCTCCAAAGACCGACGGGGTAGCCGGGCGGGCGGCGCTGGAGCTGGCGAGCCAAGTCATGCAAAGCATCCGTGAGCATGATGAGCGCGTCAAACCTCAAGCCAAAGGGCCTGTAGCTAAAGGGCCCATAGCCCAGAGCTACCCGGATAAAGCGAGCCAATGATTCCCAGGATCCTAGTCCCCGTCGGTGCGCGTTTGCCTGCCGAAGATGTTCCGACGACGCGCCGGCGGCCGACGACGCTGGACGAGCGCACCCTGGTGCCATCCGGGATGCCGCTGGTGCAGCTGGATGGGCGCACAACCATTCCCTCCAATTTGCCGCTCGATTCGATTGCCACCCGCGTGGTGGTGCCGCGCGACGTGAACGTGGAAGCGGTGCAGCGCGAGGAAGTATCCCATCTGCCGCCGCAGCCAACGGAGATGGACGAGCGCATCAGCATTCCCGTCGGGGCCGCGGCGCCGGAAGTGTTTGCGCCGCTGGGGCCGATCTCGGAGGACCTGGTGGAGCCGGACATTTTCCAGTCCGGCGAAGCTGCGTTTCTGCCTCCGGAGTGGCGTGGCAAGCCGACGACGGAAGACCGCGTCACCACCATTGCGTCGGTGGTTTTTCACATTCTGCTGATCCTGATGCTGCTCTTTTCACCGAAGCTTTTCTCGCCGCACGTGCGCACGAACGAAGAGGAAGAGATCGGGCGCCGGCAGATGACGGTGCTCCTGCCGCCGGGGGCGCTGGACGCGCTGAAGCCCTCGCCCGCTCCGGCGCCACATGCGGCTGTGCGAGTCGATCCGCGAGTGATCAACAAGATCGCGCCGCCGGCGCCGACTCCGCCTCCACCGCAGCCCGTGCCGGAGCCGCCGAAGCGCGAGTTGCCGAGCGCGCCGACGCCGCAGCCGAACGCGGCCGCTGTGCAGCCTCCTCCGACTCCGTCTCCTTCCCAGGGTGAATTGCCGAAGACACCCACGAAACTGGAAAACCCGGACATGCCGGTGCCGGAAAAAGGATTGATCCTGCCGAAGACTGGCGGCTCGGCCGGGGATTTGATTCGTGATGCCGCTCGTGGAACGAAGCCGAGTTCTCCGGCGCCGATTCGGGGCGGGAACCAAGGGCCTTCGAGCGGCGGCGGTGGTCGTGGCGGTAAGGGAGGCCATGGCGCTGGAATCGAAATGCTCACGGACACCGAGGGTGTGGATTTCAACGATTATTTCCGGCGGATTTATTACATCGTGAAAGGGAATTGGGAAGCGGTGATGCCGCCGTCGGTGAGCCTGGGCGACCAGGGTGTGGTATCGCTGCAGTTCAAGATTATGCGCGACGGCTCGGTTCCCGACGGGATGCCGATTCAGGTTTATGGCTCCGGGAAAGAGCCGCTGGACCGCGCGGCGTTTTCTTCCATTCGCGCGTCGAATCCGTTTCCGCCGCTGCCGCCGCAGTTCAAGGGGCCTTTCATCGAGCTGCGATTCACGTATTATTACAACATTCAGGTACCGACGCAGTAGGGCGCGGCACGCATATACGAGAAGGAAACTTCTCGTTGTTCACGCGCGAAAAAATATGTTGTCATCCTGAGGGGCGCGTTGTTTGCGCTCCGAAGGACCTCAACTGAAAAATCCTGCACAATTTAAGCGTTGAGGTCCTTCGCGCACCCTCGTCGGGTGCGCTCAGGATGACAATTTTGCGGGGCGTTCAGCGTGCGGCGATGTTTCTGTGTTAGAAATATTGGCGATATGAAACTTTCGCGGCACCAGGTGATCGGCAGTGTGCTGCTGGCGCTGATTGTGCTGGCGGTGCTGATCGTCCGCGCGTGGCCGCAGTTGTTCCCCAAATGAACGCACCCGCCGAGTCTCCGCTTATCACGATTGTTGGACCAACCGGTTCGGGGAAATCGGCGCTGGGGGTTTGGCTTGCGCAGCAGCTTGGCGGCGAAGTGGTGGCTTGCGATTCCACGCAGCTTTATCGCGGATTTGATGTGGGCACGGCGAAGCCCACCGTCGAAGAGCGGCACGGCGTGGCGCATCATCTGATTGATGTTCTGGACCCGCGGGAAGAATCCACCGCCGGAGGGTATCGCGAGAGGGCCATTGCCGTACTGGAGGATCTTCGCGCGCGGAAGCGGCTGCCGATTTTCACCGTGGGCACGGGGCTTTACCTGCGCGCGCTGCTCGAAGGGCTTGCGGACGTGCCGCTGCGCTCGGAAGAGTTGCGCGAGCGGCTGTGGGCCAGCGTCGCGGCGCATCCGCCGGGTTATCTGCATCGCATCCTGAAACGGATGGATCCGGTTTCGGCGGAAAAGATTGCGCCGGGCGACGAGCAGAAACTGATCCGCGCCGTCGAGGTCTGTCTGCTCGCAAAGAAGCCGCTCTCCGAAGTCCATCGCGCGGGAAGAAATCCCCTGCGCGGCTGGCGTCCGATAAAGACGGGGCTGTCCCCAGGGCGCGAAGCCCTCTATCAACGAATTCACGCGAGGACGGACGCGATGCTGGCCGCGGGATGGATGGAAGAGGTGCGCGGGCTCCTCGCCAGCGGACTGCCAGCTGACGCCAAGCCGTTCGATTTTATCGGCTACCGCGAATTGCGTACCGTGCTCAACGGCGGAATGAAACTGGAAGAAGCCAAAGTGGTGATTCAGCAAGCCACACGCCGCTACGCGAAACGGCAGCTAACCTGGTTCCGTCGCGACCCGCAGATTCACTGGCAGGTCGGATTCGGGCAAGACACATCAATCCAGCAGGAATCGCTCGCCTGGGTGCGCGGCGAATTGTAAGTAGTCATTTTCCGGTGAGCGCAGGCTAGTCAGGACCTGAGCCCGATTTTGCCAGTTACTTTGCGCGAATGGAGAGACAAATTCAGGCTAAAATACGGCGCATGGTCCGAAGGCTACTCACAGCTTTCATGTTCGGGGCAATTGGTTTCGTTTCCTGCTCGCAGCCTACTAATATGCAGAAGGTCGCAGACACTGGAGCATCGCCCCTCAAGGATCGTATCCCTCCCCCAGACCCCAATATGTACCGGTCCGTTAGGAGTGCGCGAGATTGGCAGAACCCGTATCTTATGGTTCAAGCAAAAGGAATTGACGTCCGGCCGATCAATGCGGCTACGGAAGTTCCGACCATGTCACCCGAGGAGGTGGTCGCGTACTTGGAAAAACTTCCTTCTATTGCATGGCCCTATGGTCTTGTCGTAGCGGTGCAGGAGAACGGCTTGCGTGCCCCCGGCGACGATGCCCGGATCAAGAGAAACAGAGAAGAATTGGTACGGCTTCTAGAAAAAGCTGGAGTAAAAGTGGACTTGTGGCCCTCTGCGTAGAATCGAAACGCTCGTTCCGCATAATTCGACAACTACGGGTGCCATGCTCGCTTGCAAGTCGCATCTGTTGCTTTTCGGGGTTAGGCTAGAGGCTAGCTCTGGAGGCGGGGATTCCTTTGCGAGGGCATTTTCGGGGTTTGTTTCTGTATGACGTAGCCGAGGCTATCCGTCTGGATGAACTCCGATCCCTGCTCAAACCGGGGCTCGAACCCGGGGGCGCGGAACCCCCGCCCAATCCGGCACACCCGATTCCGCATTATTTGCGATTTGAACGGCCGCCCGTGATCGAATCCGCCGAGCCGATGGTCCTGGCGACGGGCGAGCGCATCGGGGTAACCACGAAATATTACGATTATGGAGTCATCAGCTTCGAGCTGGTGCTGTCCTTTGAATGCGATTGGGATTCCCTCGTTTTGGAGTCCAGCCGCTGGGTCGGCGCGGCGGAGCTTGAGAATCGAGCCAGCGAACTGCTTCCGATTGCCTTGAAACGCGCGGGCGCGGCGCTGATCAATCCGTACAAGGCCTGGCTCAAAGAGGACTACTTCATCGTGCACCTTCTGGAAATCGCCGAAGCGGACGGCAAGCCCTTGGCCGCCGGGGAGCTTCTCTCCTCCCACGCGTGGGAGATCGCGCAACTCGTTCGAGGAGAGTCCGTATCCTTGTCCGAGGCAGAGCGCCAGGAGGTGCTGCAATCGAGCATTTCGTATTCCCGAACGGATCTTCTGGTGGTCGGCTGGACCGGGGCCCTGGTCTACGGCGGACCGGAGGGCGCCGCGGTTACGATTCAGATGCTCGAATACGCTAACACGCAACTGCTGGAGTTCCGCTATTACGACAGCTTGCTCACTCAGTTGCTCGATGATGTCTATCGCTCGTTGGAGCGAAGGGGTGGCGTGTGGGCCGCCTGGCGGCTCTCGCGCGAGGCATCGCGCCTCAACACGATTCGGCTGGATGTGATGGAACTGACCGAAAAGGTGGACAACGCCATCAAATTCCTGAGCGATATGTTTTATGCGCGCCTGTATGGCTTGGCCGCGGCAAAAGTGGGAGTGCCGGACTACAGGCGGCTGGTGGACCAGAAGCTGCGCACCGCCGGCGAACTCTACCGATTCATGGTGGACCAGTTCAACCAGACGCGCAGCTTCGTCCTCGAGCTGGCGGTCGTGATAATTCTGATTGTCGACTTGTTCTTCCTGTTTCGCGGCAAGTAGGCGATCCGCCGACATTCCAAGCTGGCCGCCGGACCGATCTCACTTTTCGGGAAGCTAACTTGTCGTTATACTTCGCCCGTGAAGAGGGGACGATTCCACGAGTGACCCCTAATGGCCGAAGAAAAGCTCCGCAACCACTTTGACGTCTATGTGGGTAAAGCCGAAGTGGTTATCTATTCCGTCCTTGCTGTGCTGCTTTTTGTAACGGCGCTCGCGTCGATTGCAAACGCCGCAAAATTGCTCTGGGAGGGCCTTGGTCACTGGCCGTTTGCCACGCAGACACTGCTGGTGCTGGACCAACTGCTGGTGGTGCTGATGCTGGTGGAGATACTGCATACGGTGCGAATCTCCATACGCTCGCATATTCTTGTTACCGAACCATTTCTTGTCGTGGGCCTGATTGCCTCGATTCGACGCATGCTGGTGATCACGCTGGAAGCGGCCACCCTCACGAAGGGTGGAGTGTGGTCGACGGACGTTGTGAGCATATTTCGAGCGAATATGATGGAGCTTGGTTTGCTGGGAGTGCTCATCCTGATTTTAGTATTTTCCATTACGCTTTTGCGCCGGTCCACTCCCCCAAAAGAATACATGGAAAATTAGAGCACGCCCGGAGGGCAGGGAGGACACACCTGCCCCTTTCTTGTACTTCTTGCCAGTTTTCACCCTATATACCCAGGCCTAAATTACTGAGTACCCGCCCAAGGTGGAACATATGAGCGATTTTGGACCCTTGGCTATCAAAGATTGGTACTCGCTGGGAAACCTGCTTGCCCAGATCGGATTCTTGGTGGCAGCGGTTTGGTTTGCGCGTAATTTCCTGCGAACAATGAGGGCGTTTCAGGAGCAGATCGGTGCGCTGCTGAAGCTTTCGATCACGTCCTCGCCGGGCGAGCGGCAATCCTCGAATACAGCTTCAAGAAACGTGCTGGCGGAAGGGAGCCCGTACTGGCTGCCACCTACGCTGGCGGCATCCGCCAGTCCGCCGGCTAATCCGACGGAGGTTGTTGAGCACGGGCCGAACCTGTTCGTTGCCGGCTGGCAGCGGACGATTCATTGGCTGCGGGAGCCGATGGGGATGGCACAAGTGTCCTACCGGCGGCGGGTGATGAATTGGTTGCAGGCGCCGGCGGGACATTGAGGACCGCCGCAGGATCAGAACTGTGGGCGAGTTTGGCCACCCGTTCCTTCGTCAGGGCAAGCCTGAAGGTGGCCGCTACTGGGTTGAGCGGCCCGCCGCGGACGGCGGGCCCTACATGAGAAATGCCAGTTAGGGCAAAGGCAGGATGATTATGGACGACATGAAACCTAAGGAAAGTGCTTATTCGGGCGAGCGGGCGCCGGTGGCGCCAGTGACCTCTCCGGCGGAAGCGGTGGCGCAGGCCGCGCCTGCAGGAAATGCCTCGGCGTTCACACAGCCGGGCCACGGGCTGGGAAGTGCGGGCTTGCTGGAAGCAGCGAAGTCCGATCTACCCTCATGGCTGGCGGAGATATTGGCTTTCCTGATGCGGACGAAGCGAGTGTGGCTGATGGCGGCGGCTATCCTGGTCGGAGCCGCGGCGCTGGCGAATTTGACGGCGCGCGCGGCTGAGTGGGCCAAAAACGCGCGGGAGCGGCGGCAACTGCACGCGGTTGCGACGCTGACGCCCGATACGTTGTTCGCGAGATGCGGCGCGGCGGCGGAAGATGTGAGCAAGGAAGTGTATCCCGTGGTGATGCGGACGCTGACCTATCAGCCGCCCGGCGGAGAAAAATTGGTGATTTCCTTCAGCCGGACAGCGGAAGAACAGAGCGACTGGGTGTTCCTATCCATGCAAGGCGGCGCTGGCGCAGCAAGCTACGACACGTCCGAAGCGAAAATCGCGGCGCTGCCCTGTCTGGACTCGAAGAAGTAAAATCTTTAAATGGAAGAATTGAAGTCGCCAGGCTAAGCGGCCGCACCGGTTTCGCTTAGCACGCGGGCAAAGACGTCTTGATCTACGTTGCCGCCGGTGGCGATAAGGGCTACGCGCTTGCCTTTTAGCGCGGGCGCTTCTTTGGACGCCGCAGCCAAACCGGATGCGCCGGCTCCTTCCACAACATTGTGAGTGTCCGTGAACATCGCGCGCATGGCGGCGGCGACTTCGGCGTCGGTGACGCGGACGATGTGGTCCACATTTTCGAGCATGACTTCGAGCGCGTCTTCATTTCCGCGGCGGCAGGCAAGGCCGTCGGCGAGTTTCGTGGTAGCCGGGGCCTCGACAATCTTCTTCTGCTGCCAGGAGAGCGCGTACGTCGGCGCTTGATCGGAGACTACGCCCACCAGTTTCGTTTTCAGTCCCAAAGCATTCCGAACCGCTGCAGCCGAACAAATACCCGAGCCCATACCGACCGGGACGTAGGCCACATCAATTTCCGTCACAGTGGTGAAGAGTTCCAGCCAGTAGGTGGCGATGCCCAGCACGATATCGCGGTGATAGGGAGGCACGAGGTGATAGCCCGTCTCTGCCGCGAGATTCCTGGCGTGCTCCAGTGAGGACTGGAAATCGTCTCCGTATTCGATGAGCTTCGCGCCCTGCGCGCGCATTGCGGCGTTCTTGGAAAGGCTATTCCCATGCGGCACAACGATCACGCATTCCAGCTTCTTGCGCTGTGCCGCCAGGGCTACGGACTGGCCATGATTCCCGCGCGTTGCCGCGATCAGGCCGCGCGTGGCGGGCTGGCGTTTGAGCAGCGCTTCCGCATAGACGATGGCGGTGCGCGCCTTGAACGCCCCGATGGGCGTCTGGTTTTCGTGCTTCACCCAGACTTCGGTGTCGAGGCGCTCGCAGAGCAGCGGCCAGCGATACTGTGGCGTCGGCGGCATCAGGCGGTAGACCAACTCCGCCGCGGCCCGTACTTCGTCGATCGTCGGCAGATTTATCGTAGTTTGTCCTAGGCTCATCGCAGCACCTCGCGTTGCCCAACATTCCCTGCGTATACCAATCTGAATATTGGCCCTGGTAAATTCGATTGCTAGCTCCACATTGGCCTGAATCGGCGCCCTTTTTTGAATAAGGCGGGCGCCGAGTTGCCGGTCATCCGGCAGGGTGCTACGCCGCGGCGGCCGAATCGACGTATAATTGGGGGGATGACGCAGGTCCTTCCCGCTCGGCGGGCCTTCAGCGCGAATGCGATGACGCAAGACCACTCATGAAAACACAGCACAAGATATCTTCGGCGGAACGTGTGTTGCTTGTCGGCGTCGGCTGGAAGCGCGCGCCGCGTTTTCCCGGAATGCCAGTGGGAGAGCAGGGCAGGGAATCTCTGGCCGAGCTTGTGGAGCTTGCGGAGAGCGCGGGCGGCGAAGTTGCCGGGACGCTATTTCAGGTGCGGGACTCGGCGGATCCCGCAACGCTGGTTGGCCGAGGGAAACTGGAAGAGATTCGGGCCGCCGCGAACGCGTCCAACGCGCCGCTGATTATTTTTGACAGCGATCTTTCGCCGGTGCAGCAGCGCAACATTGAGGAGCTCACCGAACGGCGCGTGATTGACCGCACGCAGCTGATCCTGGACATTTTTGCGAGGCACGCACGAAGCCGCGAGGGGCAGTTGCAGGTGGAGTTGGCGCAGCTTAATTATTTATTGCCGCGGTTGACCGGGCGCGGCGCGCAGATGTCCCGCCAGGGCGGCAAAGGTGCGGGGGGCGCAGGCGGGGCGGGCGGCGGAGGCGGACGCATCGGCGTGCGTGGCCCGGGCGAAAAGAAACTGGAGACCGACCGGCGGCGCATTCGGGACCGCGTGCACAAGATCGAAGTGAGTATTGATGAGGTGCGAAAACAGCGCGCGTTGCGGCGGGAAGCGCGGAACGCCGTGCCGCTGGGGACCGTAGCGCTGGTCGGCTACACGAATGCAGGGAAATCCACATTGTTCAACGCGCTTAGCAAGGCGGAAGTGCTGGTGTCGTCTCGCATGTTCGCAACACTCGATCCCACGATCCGGGCGATTCGCTTGCCATCGAACCGGCGAGTCCTGGTGTCGGACACGGTGGGATTCATCCGGCAGTTGCCGAAGGGTTTGATCAAGGCGTTTCGCGCCACGCTGGAGGAAGTGCAGGAAGCGGCGCTGCTCCTGCAAGTGAGCGACATTTCGAATCCGCGCCACGACGAACTGGAAGAAGAAGTCGAAAAGATTCTGGACGACCTGGGCGTGAAGGAAACGCCTCGGCTTCGCGTCTATAACAAGGTGGATCAGTTGGACGCGGAACGCCGAGGAAATTTGGAATCAGCGTCGCGCCGCAATGGCGGCGACGCACCACCGGTGCTGGTTTCCGGGCTTACGGGCGAAGGCCTCGACGAATTGCTCCGACGGATCGATGCCGCCCTGCCGCTGGATCCGATCGTGAAGCTCACCCTGCACATGCCTTTGTGCGAGGGAAGGTCACTGGCGCTGATCCATGCGCTGGGACGGGTGCTGCATTCCCACGTCAGCGATTCGCACATGGACATGGAAGCCGAGGTGCCCCAAAGTATCGCCACCCGGCTTAAATTAGAGAGCTACGTGGCAGCGGGAACTTCCGGGCCGGCTCGTGCGTATCAGCATGCAAGAGAGGTGAACTGACGATGGCTGCTTTCTTCGTGTGGTGTCTCCTGTTGGTGTTCTGCTGGCCGATTGCGTTGCTGGCGCTGATTGCCTATCCCTTTGTGTGGTTGATCCTGCTGCCGTTCCGGATCGTGGGGATCGCAGTGCACGGAGTTTTGGCGTTTCTGCGGGCGCTTTTCTTCCTTCCTGTCCGGATTTTGCGTGGGCCGCACGCGATCTGAAAACCGGCGAGACAGAGGTTTAGTCACTTTCGAGTAACTCCCCCGAATTCTTCGCAAATGTTAAAGGAATATGACACTTCTCGCGGCCTGTCCGGGCAGTCGAAGGAAGCACCCGGCTTGTGGAAAAGTTTGTGGAAACTGCTGGCCGCTCTTTTCGTGGAAGTGGTAAGGATTTCACTCGAGCCGTTCTTCCCGATTGGTGAGCTGTATGTAACCTATACTAAATAAAATACTTATATAGGCATTGGGACGGATGGTCCCAAGCGGAATTTCGCAAAAAGGGTGGTTTCCCTAAATGGCTTTTGCACAGGTTTGCAGCAGTGGTGTTACGAAAGAGTATCTGAACGGAAAGAAACAGGGGAGTCCCACTAGTTATCCCTAAGTACCGCCCGGCCCCAGAAACTCTCGAGTTTGCAGTACGTTGACGCGGCCAGAAGCGGAGTCTATAGTGGCCGATGTGGCTCCAAAAGGCTTGGAACGCGGCCTTCCGGAGCGCTCGACTATGAATTTGCCGAACTCCCTTACCGTCCTTCGAATCTTCTTCGTTCCAGTGCTGATTGTGGTGCTGTTGACGAGGAGCCCCAACGTGGAATTATGGGGCTTTCCCATGCATTTTGAGGTCTGGGGAGTCCTGATTCTGTTGACGGCGGCCGCAACCGACTGGGCCGATGGATATTTCGCACGCCGAAACCGGCAGATAACCACTCTGGGAATTTTGCTGGACCCGATTGCCGACAAGCTGCTGATTTCGGCCGCATTCATCTCGCTGGTGGACATGCACCTGGTGGCTGGGTGGATGGTGGTGATTATCATCGGGCGGGAATTCACGATTTTGGGATTGCGAAACATTGCTTCGGCGGAGGGCTTCACCATCGCCGCATCCACCCTGGGAAAAACGAAGATGGTCTTGCAGGTGTGCGCGGTGGCCGTGCTGATCGCGGGAGCGCGCCACCCATCGCTGCGGCCGATTTCGAACGTGCTGCTTTGGCTGGTGGTGATCAGCGCGCTGGTGTCCGCGGCGCAATACTTCCACCGCTTCTGGAACCGGTTGGACGACCGCATCAAGCAGCGCCGCAAGCTGGGCATGCTGGAATCGCAGAAGAAGCAGCAGGATGCCATCCCTCTCTGACGATGATCGAAGAGCAATCCTGGAGCTGGCGCGCCAGGGCGTTTTCCATGCGGTATGCCACGAGCAGCCACTTTCCTCCTTTCCAACCACAGGAGTTTTCGCGGAGCGCCGGGGTTTGTTTGTGACGTTGCACGTCAACAAGCAACTGCGCGGCTGCATCGGCGTGATTGAAGCCCATACGACCCTAGGAGAAAGCCTGGCGCGATGCGCGGCCGATGCGGCGCTGCGCGACCCGCGCTTTTCGCGGATGCGCCCAGAGGAGATGGAGGCGCTGGAAATTGAAGTATCGCTTCTCTCGCCGCTGGAACCGATCCTTCCTGGACAGATAGAAATTGGGAGTCACGGATTGCTGGTGGAACGAGGGCAGCGGCGGGGACTGCTGTTGCCACAGGTAGCCGTGGAGCACCGACTTAGCCGCGAACAGTTTCTTGGGGAAACCTGTGCGAAAGCGGGGCTTCCCCGCGAGGCGTGGAAAGATGCGGAAACGAAGCTTTATGGATTTGAATGTGAAATCATGACCGAGGCACGCGGCCCGCTTGCTGAAAAACAAAGCCCGCGCCAGTAGGGAAGCGCGGGCCGTTTCGGCGAAACCGGAATCGGGTTATTCGATTTCGACGTAATCGCCGGCGTACAGTTCCAGCTTGCTGTAGGTAACAAAAATGGTGCAGGCGTTACGGGTGACGTTCATGACGATGCCTTCGCCAATGACGTCGCGGGGAATGTCATTCCACTTGTATTTCACGGGCGTGCTGCCAAATCCATACATGCTGTATTGGAAGTCCGGGAAATTCTCAGACGTTTCCGCGGTTGAACCCTCGTAACGGAATATCCGAAGGTAATCACCGAGTTTGACGCCCTGGTTGGTTCCGAGATTTACGTACACCGTGGAGTTTTTGCCGAACGCTTCGGTGAATTCCCGGCCGGCCACGAGCATGCCAACGGACTTGCCGCTGACCGGCGCGAACTTGTCGAATTTTTCGGCCGGCTTGAAGGGTGGCGTCGGGCGCTCGGTCATGGGAAGAGCGATGTCGCCGCGCTGCAGATAGTCGCAGGAAAATTTGACGAGACCGATCGAGACGTTCGGATGGACCGTGGTGATCTGCACCTGGCCGGCGTCGACGTATTGCGTGCCCATGGCTTTCAAAAGCTTTAACTGCCACTTGAACCACGGCACCTCGTCGGGATCCTTGTCCGGACGCACAATGGAGAAGCGGTCACCAACGCGAACGCCCTGCGCGGCGCCCCGGTTGATGTAGACGTAGTCGCCGCTGGTAAACACGATCTTGTTGGCGGAATCTTCGCCGGAAATCAAGCGCACATCCCAAGGTACCCGGTCATCGGTGATGAAGCCGGAGCAGTAAACCGCCGTGTAATCCGGCGAAGCGGATTCGTGGAGGGGACGGTTCTCATTGACTACCTGCACCTGAGCGTTGTTCTGGGCCGAAGCGCCGAGAGCCAGCATCAGGGTAGCGAAAGACATTGCAGTCGCGATTGCGCGCATGTTCAGCACTCCTTCATTTCACGCCGGTTAAGGGCCGTGCGGGGACTTGCACCTTTGAAACTAACAAGGGCCCCGGGTGGCGTCAACAAAATGGGTGGCGACACTTTCCAGATTTGCAAAGGTAACTTAGATGCCGTATTTTCAATGGATTGGAGGTGGTTTCCCGTGAGCAGCGTGTTCGGAAAAGGGGTTGGACGGCTTTGCGGGGTGTTGGCCGCCCCCACATCCCGCGAATTATGCAGATTGCTGGCGCTGGCGCTACGCGAAACGCCCACAGCGGAGATTCGCCTGGACTGGCTGAAGAGCGACCGCGAACGCCATGCTTTTCTGAGATGGCTGAAAGCGCATCGTCCGCGAAAGGCGCAACTGATTGCCACGTGCCGGCGGCGGGTCGGCGGCGGTGAATTTGCCGGGGATGCGGGCGAAGAACTTTATTGGCTGATGCAGGCGAAAGAGGCGGGTTGCGCGTGGTGCGACCTGGAGGTGGAAACGCTTCGCGAATTGCCGGGGAAGAGCGTGCGTGGCTACGCGGTACCGGAAAAGGTTTTGCTGTCGATGCACGATTTCCGCAAGACGCCGGCTTTTCCGAAGAAGTTGACTGTGCCGGACGGTGGCGGCGCCAATGCGATCAAGGTGGCGGCGATGGCGCGATCCCTGATGGACGGCGCGCGCATCTTGCGGCTTGCCCGAACCTCGCGCGATTTGGTTGCGGTGGCGATGGGTGAAATTGGTTTGCCTGCGCGGGTGTTGGCGCTGCGCGAAGGAAGCGCGCTGGCCTACGCCCCGGTGGCGGCCGCCACGGCGCCCGGGCAGATCCCGCTGCGCGATTTGAAGGCGCTCTATCGCGCCCACGAATTGACGCGGGCGACGCAGGTGTTTGGAGTGATTGGCAATCCTGTTGGCCATTCGCTTTCTCCGCTGCTGCACAACACCGGATACGTTGCGGCCGGGAAAGACGCGGTCTACTTGCCGTTTCTGGTGGAAAACTTGAAGGATTTTTTGAAGGCCCTGCCGGATTTCGGCGTGCGGGGGTTCAGCGTGACCCTGCCGCATAAGGAAAAAATCTTCGCGCATCTCGACGACGTGGAGCCACTCGCGGAAAAAATCGGGGCGGTGAACACGGTGACGGTGCGGAGTAGTGGATCGCTTTACGGCAGCAACACGGATTACGTCGGAGTATTGCGGGCTCTCGAAAAGAGAATGAAACTCCCCGGGAGCCGCGTGGCGATTTATGGCGCGGGTGGATCCGCGCGCGCGGCGGCATTTGCGCTGTCCGAGGCTGGAGCGCAGGTTTTCGTTTGCGCGCGTCGCCCGGAAGCGGCGCGCAAGCTGGCCAAAGCGGCGGGGGGCGAACCGATTGACCGTTCGGAGTTGCGCAGACTGGAGTTCGACGCGCTTTTGAACACAACGCCCATCGGGATGTTCCCTCAGGAAAAAGTTTCGCCGCTAGCGGCAGCCGAGTTAAACTGTTCTCTAGTCATGGACTTCATCTACCGCCCCATCCGGACCAAACTGCTGCGGCTCGCAGCCTCAAGAAAATTAGCCTGCGTATCCGGCGTGGAAATGTTTCTGGCGCAAGGATTCGCGCAATGGGAACACTGGATGGGCAGCAAGGCGCCGGAGTCGAAGATGAGAAACGCCGTGCTGCGGGCGCTGAAAAACGAAGAAAACACGCGCTGGTGACCCAGTCTTCCTGGGCGCCCAAAAGCAGTTCTCTCAACTCCAGATAGAATTTCAAATTGAATTGGGTGAAAAGAGGCCATGATTCAGCCTTCGTTCCAGGAATTTGAGCGGCTTGCGAAACGCGGGAACCTGATTCCCGTATACGACACTTTTTCGGCGGACCTGCTGACGCCGGTGAGCGCGTATCTGCGGGTGGCGCAGGGGGCGCGGTATTCGTTTCTGCTGGAGAGCGTGGAAGGCGGGGAAAAGATCGCGCGTTATACGTTTGCCGGCGCGAACCCCGAAGAGATTTTCCGGTACGCGAATGGCGCGTGCGTTCTGGAGAGCCGGGAACGCATCATCTGGGAAGAACGCGATCCGATCACTTTTCTGCGCGAGCACATGGCGCGATACCGGCCGGTGCGCTTGCCGGGCCTGCCGCCGCTGGTTGCGGGCGCCATCGGGTACTTCAGTTACGACATGGTCCGGCTGATCGAACGATTGCCGAAACGCCTGCGCGACGAAATCGGCTTGTTCGATGCGGTGCTGATGTTCTATCACGGAATTCTGGCGTTCGATCACGTGCAGCACCGCTTGTGGGTGGTGCGCAACGTTTATACCGACGGGCCGAAGGGCCTGCGCGCGAAATACGATGCCGCGGTGAAAGAGATTCGCCGCACGCGGAAGATGCTGGAAGAGCCGGCAGCCGGTGAGAAACAGCAGAGGGCGGCCAGGGGCAAACGGCGCCAGCTGAAGATTGCCTCCAATGTGAAGCGCGGCGAGTATCTGGCGATCGTGAAGAAGGCCAAGCAATACATCCGCGAAGGCGATATTTTCCAGGTGGTGCTGAGCCAGCGCTTTTCCGCGAAAACCAAGGCCGAACCGTTTTCGATTTATCGCGAGTTGCGCGCGCTGAATCCTTCTCCTTATCTTTTTTATTTGCAGTTGAACGATGTCTATGTGGTGGGGAGTTCGCCGGAGATGCTGGTGAAGGTGCAGGGCCGCGACGTTTTCTACCGGCCGATTGCCGGCACACGGTGGCGCGGGAAGGACGAAGCCGAAGACCAGCGGCTGGAGCGAGAGATGCTGGCCAGCGAAAAAGAGCGCGCGGAACACATCATGCTGGTGGATCTGGGGCGCAACGATTTGGGGCGAGTGTGCGAGTATGGGACCGTGCGGCCGGAAAAACTGATGACTGTGGAGCGCTACTCGCACGTGATGCACCTGGTTTCCAGCTTGCGCGGCAAATTGCGCGAAGACGTGGATTGCTTTGATGCGCTGATGTCGTGCTTCCCCGCGGGCACGGTTTCCGGCGCTCCGAAAGTGCGGGCGATGGAAATTATTGAAGAGCTGGAGAAAACGCGCCGAGGGATTTACGCGGGCGGAATCCTATATCTCGATTTCGCGGGGAATCTGGATTCGTGTATCGCGCTGCGCACGATGGTCATCAAAAATGGTGTGGCGCACATTCAGGCGGGCGGCGGCATCGTGGCGGACTCCACGCCTGAGGGCGAATTCGACGAGTCTGTGAACAAGTCCAAAGCGCTGCTGCGCGCGCTGGAAGCGGCGCATGGCGCGGCCGGGAAAGGGAAGGGCAAATCGTGATTCTGCTGCTGGATAACTACGATTCGTTCACCTATAACCTGGCGCAATATCTGGGCGAACTGGGATGCGAGGTGGAAGTGCATCGCAACGACCGCATCAGCGTGGAACAGATTGCGCAGCGCAAGCCGGAGCGCATTGTGATTTCTCCCGGGCCGTGCACGCCACAGGAAGCCGGCATCTCGGTGGAGCTGGTCCAGAAGTTGGCGGGGAAGATTCCGATTCTCGGCGTTTGCCTGGGCCACCAGGCGATTGGCGCGGCGTTTGGAGGGAAAATTATCCGCGCGCCGAAGCTGTTTCACGGGAAGACGAGCCAGATCCGGCATGACGGCAGCGGAGTGTTTCGAGGCTTACCGAATCCGTTCACGGCGACGCGGTATCACTCGCTGATTGTCGAGAGAAAATCGCTGCCCGCGGAGTTGCAGGTGACCGCGGAAACCGACGACGACATCATTATGGGGATGCAGCACCGGGAGTACGCGTTGATGGGCGTGCAGTTCCACCCGGAGTCTGTGCTGACGGATTCGGGCATGCAGTTGCTGAAGAATTTTCTCTCAATTTAAACAACCAAGAGCATTTGTAGCGCCCGCCGCGGCGGGCGGGCGTTTGCCACCCCGAACGGGTTTACGGGGCGGGCGTTTTTCTCGCTGATTCGCGTCCACCTGAAGGTGGACGCTACGTGTGGAATACCATTTTGGGAAAGAAATGGTAACTGTAAGGTAATAGGCAACAGCTTATAAAAGAGCGGTATTACTTCGTATATTATATTGAATTAATAGTACTGAGTGTGTATTGTACCTGCCGCAGGTTGCCCCTCCACTTTAGTCACCCTCGGAGGTAAGTTATGCACGCGCTTCGCGGTGTCCTTGCATTGTCTCTTTGTGTCTCCCTCTGCGTTTACAACATTCCTGCCTATGCCGCCGGAAAGCCGCTCGGCATCCTGACGATGGCGTATGGCGCCCACCTGAACGCCTCGAACGCGTTCGCCGGCTCGTCGGTATTCGCTGGCGAACGCGTGTCGACGGATCCAGACGGGAAGTTGACCGTGCGCATCGGCGGGAGCGTGATTACGCTGGCGAAACGGAGCGCTGCCACTTTGCAACGTAGCGGTGATGGGGCGCACGTGGATGTGGATGCTGGCGCCGTGTATCTCTGGTCCACGGAAAGCAATCCGCTGGAGGCGCATGTGGAGGGGGCGACGTTGCGGGCACACGGGAAGGGGAATGGGCAATCGCAGATCCGGATGTTCGCGCCGAAGATTCTTGAAGTCACCACGCGTCAGGGAAGCTTTGATTTTTCGTATGGGAAGGAATTTCGCGTTTTACCGGAGGGGCAGACCTACCATATTTATCTGGAATCGGCGGACGACCCGCGGGGTGCGCCGGACGCGGGAGACGATAAGAAGAAGCCGGGGATTTCCACGGGGAGGAAGGTGGCTTATTTCATTCTCGCCGGGGCAGGCACAGGGCTTGCCGCGTGGGGGATTCACGATTTAATTCAGTCGAATAGTGGGGTGGAGAGTCCGGCGAAGCCGTGAGGGATCTGGGAGCAGTCTGGTAACGCCAATCTCCCCATTGGCGTTACCAGGGAAGTTGCGTGACTCGGTAGAGTTGGCTTTGGCGAGATTACACGGGGCCACCTGAAGGTGGCCGCTACTTGTTGGCCGCGTGCTTCTGGGAAAAGTCTTTGAGTTGGTCGAGCTTTTCGCGTGCATTGCCTGAGGTCACGGCGCGGCGCGCTAGTTCGGCGGCGGCGCGAAAAGTGTCGGCGACTCCGGTGACTACGAGGGCGGCGGCGGCGTTTGCGATGACGATGTCGAGGCGGGGGCCGGGTTCGCCAGCCAGCAGGGAATGAATGAGTTTCGCGTTTTCCTGCGGCGTGCCCCCGCGGATGGCTTCGAGCGGGGCGCGCGAGACGCCGAAGTCTTCGGGCGCGACGATAAATCGGCGCACGCTGCCGTTGCGGACTTCGGCGATTTGCGTTTCGCCGGAAAGGGAGATTTCGTCGAGGCCGCCGGCGCCGTGCACGACGTAAGCGTGATGTGTGCTGAGTTCCGCGAGTGTTGCCGCAACGGTGTCGATTAGGTCTGCTGAGAAAACACCCAGCACCTGTGCTTCGGCGCCCGCCGGATTGGTAAGGGGCCCTAGGAGATTAAAAATGGTGCGCTTCCCGATTTGCTGGCGCGCGGGCCCGGCGTGGCGAGCCGCCGCGTGAGCCGCGGGAGCAAACAGAAAGCCGATGCCAATCTCGCGCACGGAGCGGCCAGCCGCCGTCATCGGCAGATCAATGCGCACGCCGAGGGCTTCGAGGACATCCGCAGAGCCGCTGCGCGAGCTGACGGAGCGATTGCCATGCTTGGCAACGCGCGCGCCCGCCGCTGATGCGACGATAGCCGCAGCCGTCGAAATGTTGAACGTGCCGGTTTCGTCGCCACCCGTGCCGCAGGTATCAACGAGTCTCGTGGGCCGGGGCTCATTCGCCGAAAAAACAGGAGCGGCGTGCTTGCGCATGACGCGGGCAAACCCGGATAGTTCGTCAACGCTCACGGCACGCCGGTTCAGCGCCACCAGCATGCGCACAATCTCCGGCGTGGCGATGCGCCCGGAGAGAAGCTCCTCCATGAACGCTTCCGCTTCCGCGAGAGAAAGCGGACGGCCAGCTTCCGTTTTTTCGATTAACAAATTTGACGCGCTTCTCATTTCATTCGCCCAGGAGATTGCTCGCCTTGCTCGAGGTGCGCGAGTCAAGTAAACTTAAGTGTTTTGCGAAGCCTCAAATTCTAACATCGGTGCACTGTCCCATCGTCGCACAAGATGTCGGTTCCAGTTTGGCCGGAGCCGCCCGAAAAGGCAGAACCTCAAATGAAGATCCACGAATATCAGGCAAAGGCCATCCTTGCGCGTTACGGGGTTACGACTCCGCGCGGAGAGGTGGCGTTCACCAAGGAAGAGGCGCGGGAAGCGGCGCAGCGGTTGAAGTCGCCGGTGGTCGTTGTGAAGGCGCAGATTCATGCGGGAGGGCGTGGGAAGGCTGGCGGCGTGAAATTGGCGCGGTCGGCGGATGAAGCGGCGGAACTGGCCTCGAACATCCTGGGGATGACGCTGGTGACGCCGCAGACCGGTCCACAGGGACGCGTGGTTCGCCGCCTGCTTATCGAAGAAGGATTGGACATCAAGCGCGAACTGTATTTGGGGCTTTTGATCGATCGCGAAACGGGGCGGCCGGTGTTTATGGCCAGCGCGGCAGGCGGAATGGAAATCGAGGAAGTGGCGAAGGACAATCCCAACGCAATTCTGCGCGAGCACATTCACCCGGCAGTCGGACTGCAACCTTATCAGGCGCGGAAGATTGCGTTTGGACTGGGGCTTTCGGGAGAACTGGCTGGGGTGGCTACACCATTTTTACAGGCGCTTTATCGCGCGTTCATTGATACGGACGCTTCGATGCTGGAGATTAATCCGTGCGTGGTGACGGGCGACGGGAAATTGATGGCGCTGGACGCGAAGATGACGTTCGACGACAACGGATTGTTCCGCCACAAGGATTTGCGCGAATTGCGCGACCTGGACGAGGAAGATCCGCTGGAAGTGGAAGCTTCGAAGTACGGGCTGAACTACATCAAGCTGGATGGCAGCGTGGCGTGCATGGTGAACGGCGCGGGCCTGGCGATGGCCACGATGGACATTATCAAGTACGCGGGCGGCTCACCGGCGAATTTCCTGGATGTGGGCGGCGGCGCTTCGGCGGAGCAGGTGAAGAATGCGTTTCGGATTCTGTTGAGCGATCCGGAAGTACGCGCGGTGTTCATTAATATTTTTGGGGGGATTTTGCGTTGCGACGTGTTGGCCACCGGAGTAGTGGCTGCCGCGAAGGATTTGCACGTCAGTATCCCCGTCGTGGTGAGAATGGAAGGAACCAACGTGGAGCGAGGGCAACAGATTTTGCGCGATAGCGGGCTGAATTTCACGATCGCGGACGGAATGAAGGATGGAGCGCAAAAGGTCGTCGCGCTGGCGCGGGGATAAAGCATGGAGGTAAAGGAAGTAAAGGAGGTAAATGAGGTAAAGGACCGGAGCGTGGCGATCGGTCCGGTGAAGAATTACAAAGATTTGCTGGTGTACCGGCAGGCTTACAAGCTTGCGTTGGGAATTTCAAAGCTTACGAGGGCGCTTCCTCGTGAAGAGCAGTATGAGTTGGGCAAGCAACTACGAAGGTGCGCGCGATCCGTACCGGCGAATGTTGTTGAAGGCTGGGCGAAAAGAAATTCGGCGGCGGATTTCAAGCGGCACCTCGTGATTGCGTCAGGAGAAGTGGCGGAGTGCAAGTTTTGGATTGAGCTTGCCATCGACGAAGGATTTTTGAAGAGAAATTCTTCGGAACCGATTTTGAAATAGTATGCGAAGTTGGGTTTCATGATTCACAAACTTTGGAAGGAGTGGAGGAAGCTGTAATCTGAGGAAGTTCCTTTACCTCATTTACTTCATTTACCTCCTTTACCTCAATTTATGAGCGTGCTTGTAAACGAAAAGACTAGAGTTCTCGTTCAGGGATTCACGGGGCGCGAGGGAACTTTTCACGCGCAGCAGATGATTGAGTATGGGACGAACGTTGTGGGCGGGGTGACGCCGGGCAAGGGTGGGACGAAGCACCTGGAGCGGCCGGTTTTCAACACTGTCGCGGAGGCGGTGAAGGCTACCGGCGCGGACGCTTCGGTGATTTTTGTGCCGCCGCCGTATTCGGCTGACGCGATCCTTGAAGCCGCGGATTCGCAACTGCCGCTGGTGGTTTGCATCACGGAAGGCATTCCGGTGCTGGACATGGTGCGCGTGGCGGAAGTGCTGAGCCGGTCGAAGACGCGGTTGATCGGGCCGAACTGCCCCGGCATTATTTCTCCGGGGAAGTGCAAGATCGGCATCATGCCCGGGCGGATTCACAAGCAGGGGCACGTCGGCGTGGTGAGCCGCAGCGGGACGCTTACGTACGAGGCAGTGCACCAGTTGACGCAGCTTGGCATCGGGCAGTCCACATGCATCGGCATCGGCGGCGATCCGATTATCGGGACGTCGTTTCTGGACAGCATCAAGATGTTTAACGACGACCCGGACACGCACGCGATCATCCTGATTGGCGAAATCGGCGGCAATGCGGAAGAGCGGGCGGCGGAGTGGATCAAGGTGCATGTGAAGAAGCCGGTGGTTGGGTTCATCGCCGGGCAGACTGCGCCGCCTGGACGCAGAATGGGCCACGCTGGAGCGATCATCAGCGGCGGGCAGGGAACCGCGAAGGACAAATACGCCGCTATGAATGCGGCGGGAATTCAAACAGTTGAAACTCCCGCCGATTTGGGCAGTACTCTCGCAGCGGCTATGAAGTAGGTCTTTGCATCGGAAGCGCTGGCATAAAAGCCAGCGCTACATTTTTTAATTCAGAGTTGAGGAGAGTTTTGTGGCGATCGAAAGAACATTTGCAATCATCAAGCCGGACGCCGTGGGGCGCGGCCTGCAGGGAGAGATTCTCTCGCGGATTCACAGGGCGGGATTCAAGATTGTGGCGGCCAAGTCGATGCGGCTGACTAAGGACGAAGCCGGCGGGTTTTACGCCGTCCACAAGGAGCGGCCGTTTTTTGGCGAGCTGACCGACTTCATGAGCTCCGGAAAGATTTTTGCGCTGGTGCTGGAAGCGGACGGCGCCATCACCAAGTGGCGCGACGCAATGGGCGCCACCGATCCGAAGAAGGCCGCACCGGGAACGATTCGGCATGACCTGGGCACCAGCATCGGCAACAATTGCACACATGGCTCGGACGCGCCGGAGACGGCCGCGTTTGAGATCGGATATTTTTTCTCGGGAATGGAATTGATTTAAGTCCGGGAGTTCTAGGGAGAGATTGGGGGTGGCCGGTCTAAAGACCGGCCACTGCATTTTTGGCTCGGTTTCATGGAACCATTTCGCGAACTCGGCAGGGCGTTGCTTGTTGTGGCGGCGTTGCTCGCATTGGTTGGCGCCTTCTTTTATTTTGGGGGAAAGCTCCCCTTCCGGCTGGGCCGCTTGCCCGGCGACATTGTGCACGAGGGCGAGCACTCCACGTTTTATTTTCCACTGACCACGAGCATCCTGCTCAGCGTCGGACTAAGCCTGCTCCTTTGGCTCCTTTGTCGTATCCGGCGATAAGAGCCTTGATTTTCATGCTGAAGTTAGCTAAGCTGGATTAGCTAATATGCCGACCGTGAAGATCCATCACGCTAAAACCAATCTCTCACGACTCATCGAAAAAGCTTGTGAGGGCGAGGAAATAATCATTGCCCGTGGCGATGAGCCGCTGGTTCGCCTGCAGCCGCTCCGCGGAAGAAAAGGGCAGCGCAAGCCGGGCAGCCTGAAGGGAATCTTGAAAGTTGGTCCGGAATTCTTCGAGCCCCTGCCTGAGGACGAGCTGAAATCCTGGGAGTAACGTTGCTCTTGCTGCTGGATACTCACGCTCTCTTGTGGTGGTTGGCCGATGATCCTGCCCTCCCCTCACATGCAAGGAAAACCATAAGCTCTCGCGCCCACACTATCTACGTGAGTGCTGTGTCCGCCTGGGAGATTGCAACCAAATACAGAATCGGCAAGCTTCCGCAAGGCGGAGAACTTGCTTCGCGTTTTGACTCGATCCTTGCCTCGGAGTCCTTCGAACCGCTCTCCATTTCCACTTCGCACGGGGTTAGGGCTGGGCTGCTGCCGGGACCGCATCGTGATCCGTTTGATCGGATGCTAATTGCGCAGGCACATGCGGAGGGTTTGACACTGGTGAGCAATGACAAAATATTTGATGAATACAAGCTGCATCGTCTCTGGGATTGAAGAAAACGGGATGAAGCTGAATTGCCAGGTTTCTCCAGAGATGTCGCGAACAGATCGCTTGCATGTCCCCGAACTGCTAACATTCCAAGCGAACCTCGCATGAATCAACTGACATTTAATTTGCAGCCGGAGCGGCGGATTTATACGGTCAGCGACCTGACGGCGCGGATCCGCGAATTGCTGGCGAAGAATTTCACGGACGTTACCGTGCAGGGCGAGATTTCGAATTGCCGCGCGGCCTCGTCCGGACATTATTATTTCACCTTGAAGGATGAGCGGGCGCAGTTGCGTTGCGTGCTTTTCAAACAGCAACAGCGCGGGATGAAGTTTTTGCCGGAGGATGGAATCAAGGTGACCGTGCGCGGCTCGGTCAGCGTTTACGAAGCGCGCGGCGAGTATCAGATTTACGTGGAGTCGATCGAGCCGGCGGGGCGCGGCGCGCTGCAGCTTGCGTTTGAACAACTGAAGAAACGGCTGGAAGCCGAGGGACTGTTCGATGCCGCGCGGAAAAAGCCGCTGCCACTGCTGCCGAATCGCATCGGGCTGATCACTTCGCCGACGGGCGCCGCCGTGCGCGACGTCGTGCGCATCCTTAGGCGGCGGTTCCACAATGTTCATCTCACACTGTATCCCGTGCGCGTGCAGGGAGAAGGATCGGCGGCGGAAATCGTGACGGCGCTGGGCTATTTCAACAAGAAATTGCCCGTGGATGTGATTCTGGTGGTTCGCGGCGGCGGGTCGCTGGAGGATTTGTGGTCGTTCAACGAGGAGAGCGTGGCGCGAGCGATTGCCGGCTCTGCGATTCCGGTGATTTCCGGCGTGGGCCACGAAACGGATTTCACGATCGCTGATTTTGTGGCGGACATGCGGGCTTCGACGCCTTCGGCCGCCGCCGAGCTGGTGGTGCAGACGCGGCGCGAGTTCGACAAGCAGGTGATGGATCTTCGCGGAAGGCTCGAAGGATCGCTGCGCTACCGTTTGCTGGAACTTTCCCGGCGCGTGCACGCGCTGAATGCGCGCAGCGGGTTCCGGCGCCCGCAGGATCTGTTGCGGCAGCAGCGGCAGCGCGCCGACGAATTTACATCGCGGCTGGCTTTGGCCTTGCGCGCGCGGCTTGAAGATTCGCGCAAGCGCCTGAACACGGCGCGGCTGCGTGTGGCGTCGTTTGATTTTCGCGCAAAGATTGGCGTGCTGCGGCTGCGATTGCAACGGCGGACACAGGAGCTGGGCGTGCGCGAAGAACGCCTGCTGCGTTTGAAACGCGAGCGCTGGGAACGCCTGACGCTGCAATTGCAGGAACGCAGCCCGTTAAAAGTGTTGGAGCGCGGCTACGCCATCGCCACCGACGCCGCCGGCAACGTCCTCCGCGATGCGGCACAAGTTCAAATCGGCGACGCTGTCACACTCCAGCTCCACCGTGGCCGCCTTCAGACGGAAGTCAAAAAGGGTTAGTAGCGGGGACTCCGTAAATTGTGTTAGCGGTTTTCATCGGCAGTAGCGAAGCAACCAAGCTCGAAGTTCGTCTTGCACGCTCCAAACCGCGCGACATTTCATGATGCCTAGTCCTTTGTGAGTCTCAAGCGAAGGGAGAGCTCTCAAATCTAACCAGCATTTGTCGATCAGTTCGTCAGTATCTGATCGTCGAAAGTTTGGATTCATCGCAACGGACACTTCGACAGTGACGCCCAGGCTGGCGTCCCTGAAGGTTTGGGCCCCGAATTTGCTCCTGTCATCGTCCCAGGAAGGCCATCCAAACCGCTTCAGGGCCGGGAGGCAGGCTAGGATCATCCGCGCCTTTACACACCCAAATTTAAAGTGTTCGTCGAACCGGGTCACGGGTCCACCGTTCTTCAGGATTTCAATCACAGGATTTTCCGCATAATAGCCAGTTACGACGGAAAAGATAGGATTTTCTTGAGTTCCTCGCTGCTTGTTTTGACAGTGAGAGCAATATCTCTTGTCCATGCCGGAAAAATCGCAACGGTCTGACATGTCCAACTCCCTGCGCACCGACAGAGGAATCCGCCGGATTACTCTTCTTCGCTGCCGTCGACTTTTAGGACGGCTAGGAAGGCTTCCTGGGGGATGTCCACCTGGCCGACGCGCTTCATGCGCTTTTTGCCTTCTTTTTGTTTTTCGAGGAGTTTGCGTTTGCGGGAAATGTCGCCGCCGTAGCACTTGGCGAGAACGTTTTTGCGGATGGCCGCGACGGTCTCGCGAGCGATCACGCGGCTGCCGATGGCGGCCTGGATAGGGACTTCGAACATCTGGCGCGGAATCAGCTTGCGAAGGCGAGTGACGAGATCGCGGCCGCGCTCGATGGAGAATTCGCGGTGAATGATCAGAGCAAGCGCGTCCACCGGCTCGCCGCCGACGAGGATATCCAGCTTGATCAAATCCGATTCGCTGTAACCGGCGAGGTGGTAATCGAGCGAAGCGTAGCCGCGCGAAACGCTTTTCAGCCGGTCGTAGAAATCGAGCACGATCTCGTTCAGCGGCAGTTCGTAGGTGAGCATGACGCGCGTGGGCGAGAGATATTCGAAATTTTTCTGGGTGCCGCGCTTGTCCTGGCAGAGCTGCAGGATTCCACCGACAGAGTCTTCGTTGGTGATGATCATCGCCTTAATGATGGGCTCTTCGATTTTTTCGATGTCGCCGGGATTCGGAAATTTCGCCGGGCTGTCCACTTCTATGACCTCGCCGGTGACGCGGGTGATGCGGTAACGCACGCTGGGCGCGGTGGTGATCAGATTCAGGCCGAATTCGCGCTCCAGCCGCTCCTGCACGATTTCAAGGTGCAGGAGGCCCAGAAAGCCGCAGCGGAACCCGAAGCCCAGGGCCACGGAGTTCTCCGGCTCGTAAAAAAAAGCCGCGTCGTTCAATTGCAGTTTGCCTAGCGCGTCCCGCAGCGGCTCGTACTCGTCGGCGAGCACCGGGAAAATTCCGGCGAACACCATCGGTTTGATCGCCTCAAACCCAGGCAACGCGGGGGCGGGCCGCGACGCTTCGGTGACGGTGTCGCCCATGCGCGCATCGGCGACGCGCTTGATGTTCGCGACGATGAAGCCGACATCGCCGGCTTCCAATTCTTCCAAAGCCACGGGCTTCGGCGTCAGCGTGCCGAGTTGCTCCACTTCATACACTTCGTTGGTGGCCACCAGACGGATCTTCATGTGCTTGGTGATGCGGCCTTCCATCACGCGCACCAGCACCACGGCGCCACGATAGATGTCGAACCACGAATCGAACACCAGCGCCTGAAACGGATTATCGGCGCTGCCCTTCGGCGGCGGAATCCGCTGGACAATGGCCTCCAGCACATCTTCCACACCGATGCCGCTCTTCGCGCTGATCATCAGCGCATCGGCGGAGGGAATGGCCAGGACGTTTTCGATCTGCTCTTTCACGAAATCGGGCTGGGCGGCGGGGAGGTCGATCTTATTAATGACCGGCAGAATGGTGAGGTTGTGCGAAGCGGCGAGAAAGGTGTTGGCAACGGTCTGCGCTTCCACGCCTTGGCTGGCATCCACCACCAGCAAAGCGCCTTCGCAGGCTGAAAGGGCGCGGGACACCTCGTAAGAAAAATCAACGTGGCCCGGGGTATCAATCAGGTTCAGGCGATAGGTGTTTCCGTCCTTCGCGGTGTAATGCAGGCGGATGCTTTTGGCCTTGATGGTGATGCCGCGCTCACGCTCCAGGTCCATGGAGTCCAGCACCTGCTCGTGCATCTCGCGCTGCGAGAGCGCCCCGGTCATTTCCAGCAGCCGGTCGGCGAGGGTGGATTTGCCGTGGTCAATGTGCGCGATGATACAGAAATTGCGTATGAACTTTGGGTCCATTCGTGTCCGTTACCGCCAGGATTTTCCCTGAGGGTGTTCCTGAGTGTTCGACGGCGGCCTTGCTGCCAGATGAGGGCCGCTCACCCTGCTCGAAAGCGTGCCGCGTAAACATCTAGTTTGCCATAAACGAGAGGGGGCGTCAGCCGGAGAGGCGAGGCCTAATGTCGAGTGGCGTTACGGAGCCACAGGGCTGTCGATTCGCGAAGGTTTCATTCCGGGTCACTGGCCAGACGGGCAGCATTCACACTCGCGACTGGAAACACGGACAGGTTGTGAAGGGGCAGGCAAAACAGGACTTTCGTCCTATAGGAAGAAACACAGCAAGCCTGTGAAATAGTAGACGAGCTACGAAGACGCACCACCCGTGTAGTTGTGGCAGACCGGCGGGTAAGGCAGAGCGTCAATTCGTGGCGACGAGATCATTGCGAGTAGCCATGAAAACGATGAACCACAGTGGCAAGCAGTCACCTAGACAGCGGAGCCGCACAGGCGGATTCAGCCTGGTTGAACTCGTGCTCGTCATGTTCATAATGTTGGTGGTCGCCGGGTTCGCGATCCCCAATGTGATGATGGCGGTTGCCAACGCACGATTGAGAGGCTCGGCCAGCGATCTGGCGGGGCTCATGCAACAGGCCCGAATCCTGGCTGCCAAGAACAACCCGCAGAATCCCCCGACTGCTGTTTACCCCATTCGGTTCACAACCGTCGGCAACGCGCGGATAGCCTATGTAGACATGAACAACACCTCTACGTGGGATTTGAATATCACGATTAATGGCTCAGCCGTAAATGAGCCGGGAATTCAGTTCGGTGGGAGTGTGGTGCTTGCCGCGGGAGCGCCAACCGGCACCGGCGGGCAGCCGACTCCGTATGTTCTGGTGGGAGATAGCAGTACTGGCGGGCCTTTCACAAACGCCAACATCTTGGCATTCACGTCGAGGGGTTTGCCTTGCGATTTCACCACGCCTCCCACGTGTAACTCCCCGGCGCCCAGCTATTTTGTCTACTACCTCACCGACTCGCGAGTTGGAACTCCCGGGTGGGCGGCAGTGGTTGTAACCAAGGGTGGAAGGACGAAAGTGGTGATGTGGAACGGCACGACATGGAACTAAAAATGAAAAATAATAAATCGAAACAACGCGGTTCGTCTTTGATCGAACTCATGATCGCCTGCCTGGTGCTGATGGTTGGCGTCGCGGGGACCGTATCGCTGATACCCATCGCCATCGGGGCGAATTCCAGGAACCGCCAGCAGAGCAACTCGACGGTTATCGCGCAGATGGTGATGGAAAAGATAATGAGCGTGCCGGCGGGGAATCCGGCGGTTCTCACAATCAACGACTGTGTGCCGAATACCTTCAACATCAACACCGCTGGAACGACAGGGTCGGGGACTGGCGCGACGCTTCTGGCGTCGGGCGACGTGAACTTCAACGTAGCGGCTCCGGCGGGTTACGGCATGCTCTACACGGCGTGCGGTCCCACGGGCGGGCAATCCACATACGACGTCCGTTGGAACATCCAGACACCTTCCAATTCCACGTTCGTCTCGCTGATAACCGTTTCAGCGAAGCTGAGAGGGAGCGGAACGGATATCAAGTATTTTTCTCTCCCGGTAACGATTCGCTCCATGTCCGGGAATGGGAGCTAACATGAAGAGGGAAAAAATGCGAAAGAGCGGGCAGCACGGGTTCTCCATGATCGAATTGATGCTGGTGTTGGCGATTATCAGCGTGGTCGTCGGAGGGTTGTTTTCGCAAATGGACCAGGCCCAGCAGCGAGCGTATGCCGAGCGGGTCAAGCTGGACAACATGCAGGAAGCGAGAGACTTCGTCGACCAGTTCTTTCGCGACATCAATGAGATTGGCTATCCGAACGTACGGATGATGGATGTCAGCAGCGCCTTCTGGTCCCCCGCGCTCACCACGCCGTCAACCTACGCCTGGGGAAATCCGTATACCAATGACTACCGGATGGCGGTGGGCCTGGTGAAAATAGACAACACCGCGATCCAGTTCGAGGCGGATACCAACGGTGACGGCAACGTCCAAAGTATGCAGTACAAAATCAACGGCAACGGGAACTGCACGCTCTGCCTGCAACGCAGCCAGGTTCCCAAAGTGGCCGGCGATCCGTTGAACGGACAAACGCCAAACTGGGGAACCGAAGTCAATGACGCGTTGAACCCCATCATCTTCACTTATTTTAAGACGGATGGAACTCAAGTCCCATCCGCATCCCTGCCATTGGACATCAGTACCCAGGCGGGCGCGCAGACCCTGGCCTCGATCAAAACGATCAAGATCAGCCTGCTGATCAGCAACCCCACGGTTATAGATCTCAAGTCAGGCCAAGTGATTCAGACCTCGTTCGAAGGGGAAGTTTCCCTGAACAATTGTTCGATGGCTACCGCGAATCAGCCGATGTCTTGTTAGGAGAACAACATGATTGGACGCCAAAATAGAAAATCAAGATCGTCCGAACGCGGCGTCGCCCTGATTATCGCTTTGCTGACGCTGCTGCTGATCAGCGCCATCCTGATGGGCATGATCGTTGCCTCGAACTCGGAAACGAACATCAGCGCGAACTTCCGCGACGAGCAGACGGCTTTCTTTGCCGCCAGAGCCGGGATCGAGGAGGTCCGTGACCGAATGCGGGCGGGCGCCAATCCGACTCTCGCCACCAGCACTTATTTCACTGCCGGAACTCCCGCCGGAACTACCCCACTTGCCGGAGCGGCCAGCGGGATTCTTTATGTCATAAACCCCGCCAATGGAGAAACTGTCGCTCCTTGGAGTGCGGGAACCAAATACTATGATGACGAGCTCATCACAGAGCTTGGCACCGCGCCCAGCGGATCGTATTACGTCACTCCCGTGCCTTCTTCCACCGGCAACAGCTATGCCGCTACGCCGCCCCTCGCGTGGAAGTGGGTTCGCATCATGATCAAGCCCAACAAGTCAGACACCGGTTCAACTCGCATCACTTCCGTTGATGGCGCGCAGAACGGCAATCGCGTTTGTTTCAACGGCACGAATGAACACACGACAACGTTGACGGCCTGCCCGGACAAGCCGGTGTACGAGTTGACGGCGTTGGCAATGACGCCTTCCGGTTCACGCCGCATGGTTCAATATGAAATCAGCCAGAATACTCTTCCCCCGATACCCGGAGCGATAGTTTTTGACGGCCCCACCCCGGACTTTAATACCAATCCCCACTCGGCCGCGTTCAGTGTGACGGGCGTAGACACACACACTGGTCCGAACGGTGGAGCTGGATGTCCCCCGGCCTCGAGCGAGCCCGGGCTCGGAGGCTATAACGCTGCAGCTGCAGCCAACTTGACGACCCAAACCAACCGGCCTGGCAGTTTCGCGGGGAGCCCTACCGGTATCGCGGACGTAAGCTCCCAATTGGGGCCGTTGGCCACGGTAGACGGATTGAACGCTCTTGTCAGCTCGGTCACCAGTATGGCGGGTACCAACGTTTACGGACCCAGTCCGTTACCAAATCCATCCACTCTGAATCCGGGCACAACTAGCCCAGTCAACCCAGTAATCAACGTCGTAAACGGAGACTATACGTTGCCGGGCTCCGGTTCGGGAATTCTACTGGTTACGGGTACTCTGACCATGAGCGGGAATCCCAGCTGGAACGGGCTCATTTTGGTAGTCGGGAAAGGGAACGTCGTTAAGAATGGCGGAGGAAATGGCACGCTGGACGGCTCGTTGCTCGTGGCCAACATGTTTAGCGACCCGGGTACCTGGACGCACCCCATTCCCTTGGGTTTAAGCAATCCTCCGGGCACACCGACAATTGCCTGGAACGGTGGTGGCAATGCAACCGTTCAATACGACAGCTGCTGGGCCAATTACATGTCACAATCACTTCCGTACAGGACGATTACGGACCGGGAACTAATCTACTAAAGCGGACGGACTGAATTACCAACGATTCTGCCGAGTGCAGCCGGCAGAGGGCTTAAAACCAACCGCACCCCACTTGCCGAGCGTTTAAAACGCCGGTTTAAATGTGGGGTGCGTTTTTCTTTGCTGCGGTTGCCGTCTGGTTGCGTTTGCTGATGCTGTTTGCATGGGCAACCTCCACTCTGGCCGGCGGCTCGTGCCGAATTGATGGACTGTGAGCATTTCTCGTCGATCGGAAAGTGGCAGCTGGCCGCATTCAGCACACGCCAGCAGCGCGGCCTCTTGCCGGATTGCCCAACGCGTAGCCAGTCTGCTTTTGGCGGCATCTCATCAGGGGTATATAGTGGAAATGGCGTTCAGAGCGCCCCTTGTGGCGGCGAACGCTACCTTGCAAGAAACCCAAGGCACGAAATCAAAGGCAAATCCCTGATGGCAGCAGACGTCAGCAAACAGCTGGAGCGGGCGAAGAAATTTCTCGAGAAAAACCGCGTTGAGGACGCGATTGAGGCGTATCTCGCCGTGCTGGACGGCGCCCCGCAGCATCTGGAGGCCTCGCAAGCTCTCGGAGATCTCTACACGCGCCTGGAACAACCCGACCGCGCTGCCGTCTACTACGGCCACCTGTTCGACCTGCTGATCGATCCCAAGGAAGAAACCAAGGCGCTGGCGATTTACAACCGCTTCCTGCGGAATACCCTGGCGATACAATCCCCCGAACGCATTACGCGCTACGCTTTCCTGCTGCAAAAGCAGAATCGCGGCGAAGAAGCCATTGAGCAGTACACCAAGGCCGCGGAGATGTTCTCCGAAGCCGGGCGCGGAGAGGATGCGCTGTTCTGCTGGGAGCGCACCGCGCAACTGGACCCGGAGAAACATTCGCGGCAGATGAAAGTGGCGGAGATCGCCGCGCAACTGGGAAAAAACGCGCTGGCCGCCCGGGCGTTTCTGCGTTCCGCGCAACTCTCCAGCGCCTCGGGCGCTCCCGCGGAAGCCCTTAAGCTGCTGGCGCGCGCCTACGCGCTGGCGCCGAAGGAACGCAGCGTGGCGTTGCTCTACGCCGAAGCCAAGCTGCGGAATGGAGATTTCGCTGAAGCCGCGGGATTGCTGGAGCCGTTCGCGCCGACGGAGAGCGATGTGGCGTTTCTGGACGCCTTCGCCGATGCCCTGTTGCAATCCGGACAACTCGATCGTTCCCGGGCGATTCTGGAAAAACTGCTTCGCGAAAAGAACGAAGGGGTCACGCGCCTGTTCGATCTTGCGGATGCCTACGCCAACAACGATCAGGACTCCAAGTCGGTGGAGATACTGCAGATTCTGAAGCGCCGGCTGAGCGCCGACAAGAAATTGACGGAGTTCACCACGCAACTCGAAGCGCTCGGCGCGAAGCATCCGGAATCCATCCCCATTCTGGAATTCTGGGCCGCGCTTTACAGCGAGCTGAATCGCGAATCGCAATACTTTGAGGTCCTGATCCGCTTGTTCGATGCGAATTTTAATTCCGGATTCTTTCCGAAAGCCTGCGAAGCCCTGGACCGCCTGGTGGACATCGACTCTTATGATTATCGCTGCCAGGAACGCCTCGAGCGGCTGCGCGGCCACGCGGACGAGGCATTCCTGCGGCGGGTCGCGGGACGCATGGCGCGCTCGGCGAACGCCCAGTCCAGAAACACGGCGCCGCCCAAGGCTCAGGCGAGCCAGGAACTTGAGGGGCCTCCTCCGGCCACCGATGAAGGGCGCAAGATGCAGGCGCTGGACGACCTGATCGTGCAGACGGAAATTTTTCTGCAGTACTCCCTGCAGGCGAAAGCAATTGAGAGGTTGCAGAAGATTGCCTCGATGTTTCCCGGCGAGGAAGCGCGCAATCCCCGGCTGCAGAATCTGTATCAGGTTGCGAACTGGTGGCCGAAAACGGCGGTGAAGCCGCAGCCATCTCCAAAGCCTGCGGGCGCCGGGCCAGTGATCGAAGAAAAGCCCACGCCGCCGACCGGGCGGACCGGCAGCTACACGGTGGAGACGCTACGCGACCTGACGAAAATTTCAGAGATCAATCAGAAAATTTTCCGGCAGCAGACGCCGCGCGCCATGCTGAATACCACGGTGAACGAAGTCGGCGCGTACATGAAAGCCGCGCGCACGTTCTCGGTGATTGGCGCGCCGGGGCGTCCGCCGGAGATGGCGGCGGAGCATTGCACTTCAGGATTGCGGCCGGCGCCCGCGGCGCAAATGGTGTTTTTGCTGGCGCAACTTGAAAAGGCGGTTCCCGACGAACTGGGCGGGCTGATCGTGGACGGTTCGGACGAATCCATTTTGAAGGATTTGGGATTGGCGACCGCGCTTGGCGTGACCATCACCGACAAGGAAACGCAGGCGCCGGCGGGAATGCTGATTGTCGCTCACGACAAGGCTCACCACTGGAAGCCGAACGAAACTTATTTTCTGCAAGCCATCGGCGACCAGATGATGATGAGCGTCAGCCACACGCGGTTGCGCAGCCTGGTGCGCCGCATGGGCGTTTCCGACGAGAAAACGGGCCTGTTGAGCCGGAGTTCCTATGTCGGCTGCCTGCTGAACGAAGCCGACCGCGCGCGCACCCAGGGCACGCCGCTTTCGCTGGCCGTGCTGCAGATTGACCGCGGCGCGGACATGCTGCGGGCGCAAGGAGAAGTGCCGTTGGAAAAATTCCTGGAGCAGCTTTCGCGCTCCTTGCAGCCGATCGTGCGTCAGAACGATATGGCGGTAAAATATACGTCGTGGGCGCTGGCGTTCATCCTGCCGGACACGAATCTATCCGGGGCGCAGAATCTGGTGGATAAACTGAAGCGGGCGGCGGCGGGCGTGCGGCCTCCGTGGGATTCGACGCAAATTACGTTGAGCGCCGGGGTTGTGGAAGCGGCGGCGCGGCAGGAGTTCGACAGCGAGGATATTGTGACCGACCTGATCAATCGCGCGGAGTTCAGCGTGGAGGAAGCCCGCAAGCGCGGCGGGGACGTCATCGTGCTCTCCGAGATTCCCAAGCTTTAGCAGCATTTTTTGATCGCGGGTGATTCTTTTGCGATTCGCCGCGTCTCCGGAGATTGTCATCCTGAGCGGAGCGTCGTTTGCGGAGCGAAGGATCTCAGCTGATACGTGGTGCACAATTTTAACGTTGAGATCCTTCGGCTATCTCCGGTAAAACCACCGGAGTCCAAATTGCGGACCTCGTCGGATAGCCTCAGGATGACAGTTTTCTTAAGAGGAAAGGAAAAACATGTTTCCATCGGATGTAGTTATTGTTGCAGGTGCGCGCACGCCTATGGCGCGCTATACAGGTGCGTTTTCGGAGGTTTCGGCGATTGACTTGGGCGCGCACGCGAGCAAGGCCGCGATTCAGAAATCAGGCGTGGACCCGGCGGAATTCGATCACGCAATTTTTGGCAACGTGATGCAGACGAGCGCCGACGCGATTTACGGCGCGCGTCACGTGGGATTGAAGGCGGGGTTGAAGATGGAAACGCCAGCAGTGACCGTGAATCGCCTCTGCGGCTCCGGCATTGAGGCGATCGTGCAGGGCGCGCAGCGATTGCTGCTGGGCGAAGCGAACATGGTGTTGGCGGGCGGCATGGAGAACATGACCCAGGCGCCATTCGTAATTCGTGGAGCTCGCACCGGGCTGAAGCTTGGCGGCGGCGCGCTCGAGGATTTTCTGTTTGTCGGGCTGACGGATACGTATTGCGGATTGCCGATGGCGCTGACCGCGGAGAAACTGGCGGAGCAGAAGGGAATTAGCCGCAAGGATGCGGACGCGTATGCGCTGCGCAGCCAGCAGGCGGCGGAGGCGGCGTTCAAAGCGTGCTACCTGACGGAAGAGATCGTGCCGGTGGAAGTGAAGCAGGGGAAGAAGACGATTCTGGTGAAGGAAGACGATCACCGGCGCCCGGAAACCACGATGGAAATTTTGGAGAAGCTGCCGCCGTCGTTTAAGAAAGACGGCATGGTGACAGCGGGGAACGCCAGCGGGATCGTGGATGGCGCGGCGGCGGTGGTGCTGACGCGAGAGCAAACTGCGAAAGAGCGAGGCTTGAAGCCGCTCGGCCGCATCATTTCGTGGGCCGTCGCGGGTGTGGATCCCAGCATCATGGGGATCGGGCCCGTGCCTTCGACGCGCAAGGCGCTGCAGCTTGCAGGGATGAAGCTCGAACAGATCGATCGCGTGGAAGTGAATGAAGCCTTCGCCGCGCAATACCTCGCTGTCGAAAAAGAACTCGGCCTCGACCGCGACAAAACCAATGTGAATGGCGGCGCGATCGCGCTCGGCCACCCGCTCGGCGCTTCCGGCACGCGCCTGGTCATCACCGTGCTGAATGAACTGCGCCGCAAAGGCCTGCGCTATGGGCTGGCGACAGCCTGCATCGGCGGCGGCCAGGGCATCGCAATCATCGTCGAAGCTCTCGCGCATTAATTTCCGGATCGTACAACCCCTTGCAGCCTTCTGATGTTTGGAAGTCCAGGGGATTCACGTCGTGCCCGTTTGGGACTGGGCGCGCCGGAATCTCCTTGGATCTCTTCATTCGTCGTGATTTGTGATATGGTTCCCCCCGTACGAATTACCCGCCCACAAGAATTGTCTGAAAAAACCATGACCGTGAATTCCATAAAAAGGGGCAAAACAATATGAAGTTCCAGAATCGCGTTTTGCTGGCGATGCTGTTCGTTCTGGCGGTGTTCCTGGCGCCTCAAGGCCGAGCGCAAACTGACACGCAACAGCCCGCGGGCAAATCCGCGGCAACATCCGACGCTGGTACGCAGAAGAAAAATATGGATGCCTACCTGGCGCTGATGCGCAGAGAAGTCCAGCAGGAAAAAGCGGAGATTATGGGCGCCACGATGGCATTGAACGCCCAGGATGCGGCAAAATTCTGGCCCATCTACAGCGAATACGATCGGGCGCTCGCGAAGCTGAACGATCAGAGAATCGCGAATATCAAGGAATACGCGCAAAACTACGCGCAGTTGTCAGACGAAGAGGCGGACAAACTGATTCAGAAATTTGTTGCTTATCAGAAACAGCGCGCAGAGCTGCTTGTGCAGACCTATGAAAAGGTCAAGCAGGCGCTGGGTGGCGTCACTGCGGCGCGCTTCGCGATGGTGGAACACCAGATCCTGACCATTATCGACCTGCAGATCGCTGATTCACTGCCCATCGCCGGGCAGGGCATGTAAATTCCGGGAGAAGGAGAAAATGCAAATGCAAACGAGATTCGTTTTGGCGGCAATGCTGCTGGCAGGGATGGCGATAGTTACTCTGAACTCTGGAGCGAATTCCAGCGCCGGCGCGGCGGTGCAAGATAAGCAGAGAATCACCGTTCCTGCGGGGACGCGAATCCTGATTCGAACGATCGATTCCATCGACTCGACCAAACAGAAAACGGGTTACCGTTTTTCGGCGACCCTGGAAACCAACCTGCAGGCGGAAGACACCGTGATTGCGCCCCGCGGCACGACGATTTATGGACGCCTGGCAAATGCCTCTTCTGCAGGAAGGATGAAAGGAAGTTCGGAATTGACTCTCGAGTTGACGGACATTGTCATCAACGGCACCGCTTATCCGCTGCTCACCAGCACTTATGAAGTCAAGGGCAAGGGTGAAGGCGGGAATACCGCGAAGAAAGTGGTTGGCGGTGCGGGGTTAGGCGCACTGATCGGGGGACTGGCAGGCGGCGGGAAGGGAGCGGGCATTGGCGCGCTGGCCGGCGCGGGAGCGGGAACAGCGGTTGCCGCTTCCAAGAAGGGGGAGCAGTTACAGATCCCCAGCGAATCGTTGCTCGAGTTCCGGCTGGAGCAACCCGTGGCGCTGCCTGTTGGTCGATAGCGCTGCCCGCAAGAACCAGGAGTGCGCAGGAATCGTTTGCGTTAACCATTCACTCCATTTCGGCGACAAAGGTGCCGAAAGGCGGTAGCGAGATCGCGTCCATCGGAACTTCTGTTGTGCTGATGCTTGGATAGGAGAGCAACAGCTTTGCGGAGTTGCCGCGGATGCCTTGGGCTTTCAGATTGACGGCGACTTTCTTTGATTTGTAGCTCATATTCAACAAGACCAGCATGGACTCGCCGTCCCCGGGATTTTTTCGCAGGTAGGAGAGCACGTCAGCGTCGTGGCAGTCCACCGCGATTTGCGTGCCATCGCGTAACGCAGGCCGGTTGCGGCGCAACTGGATCAGACGCTTATAGAAGTTGAGCAGCGAGTCCGGGTCATTTTCTTCCACTGCCACGTTGCGCTGCTTGTAGCTTGGGGGAACGGGCAGCCAGGGCCTCGGCGAAGTGGTGAATCCCGCATTGTTTGACGTGTCCCATTGCATTGGAGTGCGTTCGCCGTCGCGGCCCTTTTCCTTGGGCCAGCCGAGCTTGCCGATAGGGTCGCGCACGTCTTCCTTGCGTGCCGGAGGCGTGGTGAGCATTCCGATTTCTTCACCGTAGTACAGTTGCGGCGTGGCGCGCGCGGTCAGAAGCAGCGCCGCCAGGAGCCTTGCGATCGCGTCGTTGTGGACGCCGTCGCCGTAGCGATCCCACGTGCGGTCCTGGTCGTGATTATTAAAGAAAAAGTATGGTTGGCCGCCGGCCGGGTTGTCTTCGATCTGGTCGATCAATTCGCGGAAGCGCGCGGCGGAAAGCTGGTTGACGTCGGCAACCTGGAAATCCATCGGAAGCTGGATTTCATCGAGCTTGCTGCCATAGAGCTTTGTGAGTTCGGAGATGTTGGGCTCATCGGCCTCGCTGATGAGCACGGGATTCCCCGGATACTCGTCCACCACCTGCCGCATCTCCTTCAACACGTCGTGTACTTCCGGCAGATTGTCGGTATGCAAGTGCTGGATGTTTGGATCGCCGTAGGCATTCCTTCCCGGCAGAAAAGGGTCGTCCTGAAGATCCGAATCTTCGAAGAGTCGCGAAACCGCGTCGAGGCGGAATCCGGAAACGCCGCGATCCAGCCAAAAGCGCAGCACGTTGTACATTGCCTTGCGGACTTCGGGATTGCGCCAGTTCAGGTCCGGCTGCTCAGGATAAAAATGGTGGTAATAGAATTGGCCGGTCCTGGCGTCGAATTTCCAGGCGGAGTGGCCGAACCAGGAGAGCCAGTTATTGGGGGGCTGCCCGGGGGCTTTGCCGTCGCGCCAGACGTACCAGTCGCGCTTGGGATTGGTGCGAGACGAGCTTGACTCCACGAACCATGGATGCTGGTCGGAGGTATGGTTTGGAACGAAATCCATGATCACGCGAATTTCGCGCGACTTGGCTTCCTTCACCAGTCGATCGAAGTCCGCCATCGTGCCGTATTGCGGATCGATGGCGGTGTAATCGGCGATGTCGTAGCCGAAGTCCACTTGCGGCGAGGGATACATCGGGGTGATCCAGATGGCGTCCACGCCGAGATCTTTCAGGTAATCGAGACGCGAGGTGATGCCGTTAAGATCGCCGACGCCGTCGCCGTTCGAATCCTGAAAACTGCGGGGATAGATTTCGTAAATGACAGCATGTTTCCACCACATGTCGTTTTTGTCCCGCGTAGTTGGATGAACAGCGAAGGGTTTGGATGCTGGCTGTTGCGCGCAGGTGAGTCCGCTGGAGGCGGCGGGCGCGACGATCAGTATTGCAATCAGAGCCCGAAGAAAACATGCGCGTAACGTCAGCGGGAGCATTTCGTGGAAAGTTTATCACCGGTTAGACTTTCGGAAATAGTTCTCTCGGCGAAGCGCTTGAACCGAGCCATTAAACTGATGAAACCGATTGTATCGATTTAAGCTGCGGAGAAAAAAGAGGGAACGTGGAGACGTTCCCTCTTTGAAGCGGAAAGTTAGGGGATCAGCGCCGCGCTAACGGGTCAGAACGGCTGCTACGATTACGACTTCCGGAGTTTCGTGGTTCTGTGCAAGCTCGACCTCGATCCGGCTCTTCGGGAATTCGCGTCCCGTCAGATTGCCCGCAGTCCATGCCTGGTAGAGGAAGTAGCGACCGCCCATGCGATGGAACACAAGCTTGGTGTCCTTTGAGGGCATGGCCTTTGAGCACGGGTTTGTGGGAGCAAAAGCGCCTGAGACTTCTTGAACGTTTTCGATGCGGATGACCCCGCTGTTGCTGAGAGCTTCACTGAGGATGTATTCACCGGCCGGATAGGCGCGGTCGCCGGCTACAAAGTCAAAGGGTACGTCGGCCTTGATACCTGTCTGCTGGGCCCGAGCTGCCGGCACCAGCAGGATGGCGGCCAGAACGAAAAGAACTGAGCGTAGGTTTTTCATAAGACCTCCTATTCAGACAAAATCGGCGAGAGGATGAAAACATTGTTTTGAGGTGCTAGCTCCTGTGTTCTCTTCCTGCTCACGTCTTTGTGGGAAGCATGGCGCATGCCACCTTGGCGAAAAATGTTGTGCCCATGGAACACTCTTCCGATTCGCTTTAGACCCAATGCGATAGCGGACATTTTCCTTCCGGGTGCTTGGGTATGGCGGCAGTTGGCCAAATTGTTCTGGGAAATATTCCTATCCGATTCGCACGCGGCGTATGTGTCGCTTTTGCACTTCGGAGCTTGGCGCAGGGGGGAACGAGGCCATCGAACCGTTCTGGTTCGGGGAAAATTGTTGAGGTGACGGGAGATGCGGGAGGCATTTCCGGATCCATTTTTTGAGAGGTGGTTGACTGGCCAGGCCTCGCCATTCGGATAGTCTGCCTAACCATTTGGATAAGACGCCAGCCGATGGCACGGGCAGTTTTATAGTGGTAGGCCGCACAAAGTGAGTTCCGGGAGCAGCTTTGGTACACTTTGACGGGTGGCAATTTCCCGCCGTTTTTGTGTGTATTTGCAGACGTGAGGAATCCATGGCAATTCAAAAAGTCGGCGTAGTGGGGTGTGGCCTGATGGGCTCGGGCATCGCGCAGGTTTGCGCGCAGTCGGGATTCGCGACCGTGATTCGCGAGGTCAGCGCCGAGCTAGTGGAAAAGGGATTGAAGAGCATCGAGAAGAACCTGGCGCGGCTGGTGGAAAAAGGCACGTTGACGGAAGCGGCGAAAGGGGAAGCGCGCGGACGGCTGAAGGGCACGACTTCTCTGGAAGAGCTGAAAGATTGCGACCTGATCGTGGAAGCGATCATCGAGCAACTGCCCGTGAAACGCGAACTTTTCGGCGCGCTGGACAAGCTCTGCCCGCCGCATACCATTTTTGCCAGCAACACCTCTTCATTGACCATCACGGAAATCGCCGCAGCTACCAAGCGCCCGCAGCGATTTGTTGGCTTGCATTTTTTCAATCCCGTACCGGTAATGAAACTCGTGGAAGTGGTGAAAACCATTTCCACCGATCCCGCCGTATACGACGAGATGGTTGCGTTTGGAGCGAAGCTCGGCAAGACGCCGGTGCGCGCCAGCGACAGCGGTGGATTTATCGTCAACCGGCTGCTGGTGCCGTATCTGCTGGACGCGATACGCGCGCTCGAAGAAGGCGTCGGCTCCGTGGTGGACATTGATAATTCGATGAAGCTGGGCTGCGGCTATCCGATGGGGCCGTTCACGCTGCTGGATTTCGTGGGGCTGGACACCACGTATTTCATTTCGCAGATCATGTTCGATGAGTTCAAAGAGAAGCGCTTTGCCGCGCCGCCGCTGCTGAAGCGCATGGTGCTGGCCGGCTGGAACGGAAAGAAATCCGGCCGCGGGTTTTACGACTATTCGGACCCCGCAAATCCGAAGCCGATCCAATTTTGAGGGAAATCATGGCCTATGAAAATCTGCTGTATGAGAAGAAGGACGGCATTGCGTTCATCACGTTTAACCGGCCGAAGGTGTTGAACGCGCTGAACCGCAGGACGGTGGAGGAGTTCCGGCAGATCTTGCTGGATGCGCGCGATGATGCCTCGGTGAGGGTGCTGATTTTGACCGGTTCGGGCGAAAAGGCGTTTGTGGCCGGCGCGGACATCAACGAACTGGCGCAGCAGACTCCCGTGAATGGAAAAGAGTTTTCGATTTTTGGGCAGGGCGTGTTTCATTTGCTCGAAACGCTGGGGAAGCCGTCCATCTGCGCGATCAACGGATTTGCGCTTGGCGGAGGTTGCGAGCTGGCTCTATCTTGCACAATTCGCATTGCGAGCAAGACCGCGAAGCTGGGCCAACCCGAGGTGAAGCTAGGCATTATCCCGGGCTACGGCGGCTCGCAGCGCATGGCGCGGCTGTGCGGCAAAGGCGTGGCGCATGAACTTTGCCTGACCGGCGAGATGATCAGCGCGGAAGAGGCGCAGCGCATCGGGTTGGTCAATCACATCTACGAGCCGGCGGAGTTGGTGCCCGCCGCGGAAGCCCTGGCGAAAAAGATTATCGAGAAAGCACCGCTGGCCGTGAAATACTGCATGGAAGCAATCGAGCGCGGGATAGAAATGCCGCAGGAAGAGGGACTGTTCCTGGAGGCGACGCTCTTCGGCTTGTGCTGCGCGACGGAAGATATGCGCGAGGGCACGAAGGCGTTTCTGGAAAAGCGGCCGGCAGTATTTAAAGGGAAGTAAAGGAAGTAAATGAAGTAGACGAACGGAATTGCGGAAGCCGTCGCGAGCGGGGAAACGAGGGTGATGATTCAGCCGGGGAAAATTGATGGAGGGTTGAGCGGCGCAGGATTTCGTTTTGGCGTGGTTGTGAGCCGCTTCAACAGTTTTATTACGGAGCGGCTGTTGCAGGGCGCCGTGGATGCGCTGGAGCGCGGCGGCGCGGCCAGCAAAGACGTGGATGTGGTCCACGTGCCGGGCGCGTTTGAACTGCCGCTGACGGCGAAGAAACTGGCGCAGACGGGGCGCTACGACGCGCTGATCGCGATCGGTTGCGTGCTGCGCGGCGAAACCGCGCATTACGATTACGTGTGCTCGGAAACTTCGCGCGGGTTGCAGCTTGCGCAGATGGATACGGGCGTGCCGGTGATGTTCTGCGTGCTCACCTGTGACACGCTGGAGCAGGCCATTGATCGCGCGGGATTGAAGGGCGGCAACAAGGGATTTGAGGCTGGGCTCGGCGCGATCGAGATGGCGCAGTTGTCGCGCAAACTGCGTGCTTCGTCGAAGTCCTCTTCTGCCACGTCAGGCAAAGGGCGGCGCAAATAACGTGAGCCTGCGGACCAAATCGCGCGAATTCGCGATGCAGATGCTGTTTCAGTGGGATATGAGCCAGCAGTTCCCCGAAAAACTTGAGACAACTTTTTGGAAAAACGCCAAAGCTGCTGCGCAGACCCGCACGTTTGCGAACCAGCTATTTGAAGGGGCGGCCCATGATGCCACCGCGCTCGACGAACTGATCAGCAAGCACGCCGTCAACTGGCGCCTGGACCGCCTTGCCGCCATCGACCGCGCGATTCTACGTCTGGCGATGCACGAAATGCGCGCCACGGATACGCCGGCGAAGGTTGTCATCAATGAAGCCGTGGATCTGGCCAAGAAATATTCCTCCGACGATGCCGCGGGTTTCGTCAACGGCATCCTCGACGCCTACCAGAAAACCCTCAAGACCAAGTGAACGGAGCGCCGCGCGTCTCGCACCGCTAGGTGCGGATGGTGCCTTCGAAGACTTTTACCGCGGCGCCGCTTACGCGCGGGGTCAGCTTTTTGCCGTTTTGTGAAACTTCCACTTCGATTTCGCTGGGGCGGCCCATCTCGACGCCTTGCGCGATGTGCAGCGTGTGGCCGGCGCCGAATTTTCCATGCTTCACGAGATAGGCGCCGAGCGATCCGGCGGCCGAGCCTGTGGCCGCGTCCTCATACATTTCCCAGGGCATCATGCCGCGGGCGTAGGCCGAGGAGTTGCCGCCGAGCGCAAAGCAATAGGCCAGCGCGCCCTGTTTGCCGAAGAGCCGGGCAAGCTCCACCATGTTCAACTGAATTTTTCCGAGCGCCTGGCGATTCCGCAGCGGCACCATCAAGTTGAAAATGCCGGTGGAGACGAATTCGGGTTCCAGCTTGGGATCGAGATCTTTCGGGGAAAGACCCAGCGATTCCGCCAGCTTTTTTTTGTTGATCTTGGAAGGCTTGAACGTCGCCTCCTTTTGCGTCATGGTGACGCGCTGCGGGCGGCCGTCCTTGAAGCGGATCTCCACCGGCAGAATTCCCGCACCGGTCTGTTGCAGCACGTGTACGCCGCCTTCTTGCGCAGGGACCACGCCGAGCTCGGCAAGCAGGAACCACGTGCCAATTACCGGATGCCCCGCGAGCTTCAGCTCTTCCTTGGTGGTGAAAATGCGCAAGCGGGCCAAGGCTCTGTCGTCGGTCGGCTTTTGCACGAAGACCGTCTCGGAAAGATTCATTTCGCGGGCGATAGCCAGCATCTGGTCGTCAGACAGGCCGTCGCCGTCGGTTATCACGGCGAGCGGATTGCCCTGAAATCGCGTGGTGGTGAAGACATCGAGCGTGTAGAAGCGATGTTGCATGTCTGGGTCCTGTCTTTCAGGCCGCCGGGCGGTCAAGCTCAAATCCGCTCGAGCTGGCTGACTGTCCTATCGTTCCGGATATTTCCCGTGTTCAGTGTGGTGCGCGGTTCGATCAAAACAATGTGAACTTCTTGATCGGCTACGGGAAGATGTTCGACGCCGCGGGGCACGATCACAAATTCGCCTTCGCGCACGAGCGTTTCGCGATCGCGGAATTTCATGCGCAGGGTGCCCTGGACCACCAGAAAAAGCTCGTCCTCATTGTCGTGGTGGTGCCAGACAAATTCGCCTTTGAGCTTGACGGCCTTTACCTGGCAGTCGTTCACGTCGCCGAGCACGCGCGGATTCCAGTAATCCTGGAATCTGCTGAATTTTTCTTTCAGATTTATTGTTTCCATGGCGAGCTCCCTAAAGGGCGTTTACCGCAGCCACTGTTGCCTGCAGAACGCGTTTCGTGGTTTCCGGCCGCGAAGTCTCCGAATAGATGCGCAAAAGATTTTCGGTGCCCGATGGACGCACCAGCACCCAGCCAATGTCGCCGAGATACAGCTTGATGCCGTCCATGTTTTCGCGGCGCGTGACGCCCCAGTTTTCGACGCGCTTTGTTTTTTCGCTGGTGAAATATGCGATGGCTTTTTCCTTTTGTCCGCGCTTCACGTCCAGATCGATGCGGCCATAATGGAATTCGCCAAACTCCGCGTGCAGCGCGGCCAGCAGTTCGCCGAGCGATTTGCCGTGCCACGCCATCAGCTCCGCCAGGAAAAGCGCCGAAACCGAGGCGTCGCGCTCCGGCAGATAGAGGCTGGTGCCGATGCCGCCGCTTTCTTCGCCTCCGATCAGGATGTTCTGCTCCAGCATCAGTTCGCAGATGAACTTGAAGCCGATGGGCACTTCATAAAGCTTGCGCGAGAATTTGGCGGCCAGCTTGTCGATGAGTTTGGTGACGGAAAAAGTTTTGGCGATGTCGCCGGGGAGTTTGCGGGTGCCGGCCAGGTGCCAGACCATCAGCGCGAAAATCTGGTGAGGATTGATGAAAGAGCCGTTGCGGTCAATGGCGCCGATGCGGTCGCCGTCGCCGTCGGCGGCAAAGCCCGCGTCGTATTTACCGGCGCGCACCGCCTTCCGCAGCGCTTCGATGTGTGGCTCGATGGGCTCTGGATGCACGCCGCCGAAACGTGGATCGCGCGTGCCGCGGATTTCGTCGCAAACGACGCCATTGCGCCGGAAAAGTTCGTGCAGCAGACCCGCGGCAGAACCGTGCATGGGATCGACGACGAAGCGGAATTTGGCGTCACGCAGGCGTTGCCAGTCGATTAATTTTTCGATCGTGTCGAGATAGGGCGCCCGCGGCTCCAGCCAGTGGATCAATTCCTTTCTCGGCGGCAACGGCGGCACGCCCGACGTTTCCACGGTAGCCAGTTCCTCTTCAATCTGCGCGACGATGGAGGGCAGCGCGCTGCTGCCATAGCTGGCCTTGTACTTAATGCCGTTCCACGAATATGGATTGTGGCTCGCGGTGATGACGAGACCCCCGGCGGCTTGGCGCTGGCGGACGAGCAGCGAAATCGCGGGCGTGGGGCAGGGCTTATCGGCTAGCCAGACGAGAGTTCCGGTCGAGCTGATCACCTCGGCTACCGTCGCGGCGACGCGGTCGGCGGCATAGCGGTGGTCGTAGCCAACCAGCACGCCTTTGCGCGCGTCTTCGCCCCGGACCACGTAGCGTGCAATCGCGGTGGCGACGGTGCGGGCGTTCGCAAAAGTGAAATCTTCAGCAATGATCCCGCGCCATCCGTCGGTTCCGAATTGAATCGAACTCATTGCTAGTGAGTATACGCGAGGAAGGCAAGACGCCAAAGATTGCGGGGTTAGGCACGGGTAGAGAAAAGTGATAAAGGCAGCAATTTTCGAATGCAGGGAGGTTCGGTTCGATTCCGCACCTGGCGAACGGACGCTTCGGCGGCCGTTAGTTTAGGGTTCGGACGTTGAGCGCGAGGAATGGCTCGGTGTCCACCTGGGGACGATGAACTCCTGAAAGATATTGGCCACCGTGGTTTCGGTTAGCCGGATCGCGGCGGTGCTGAAGACGAGGCTCGCTCCATGTCGATTGCTCGCCGGGTAATAAAGATTGGCGATTCCCCCAGCCGCAAGATTTCCGCCGACGTTTGAGTAATTCGGCTGCCAGCGCCCGTTGTCACCCTTGCAGATGAACGAACTGGCGATCGCATAGAAAAGCCTGGAGCGCTTGCTGCCGGTGCCTTTGTAGAAATAACGCGGATCCTGCTTTAGCAGCGACGGCAATATGGCGCCTCCAATATAAGTGCCGGAAAAAACGTCGCCGTAGGTCGCGCCGTAACGCTTCGCATAGCCCTGCATGCCCTGGCCATACCCGCTCCAGCTATTGGCCGCTTGATTGATTCCAGCTATTGCGCCAACGCCCAGAAACGTGATTGGATCCGTGGAGGATTTCCAGGCAAGTCCGAATTTTTGTTTGGCTGTGAGGGGAACGGCGTTGCGATCGTACGTGACGTAGAAATTCGGAATGATGCCGAATACGCGCTGTTTTTCTTCTTCCCGGATCTGCACCTCGGCGAGTTCTTCTCGCGTAAGCCTCACACGCACCTCGGTCACCTGGGTCGCGACCACCAGCATCGCCAGCGGGATGACGTAGGGCTCGCCAGTCTGCACGGTTCCAGTGATTTCCTGCGTCGCAAGTCCTTCGGACGAAAGCGTGAGGCGGAAGGGCCCGGGAGCGACATTGGAAAAAACGAACTGCCCGTCTTTGTCCGTCAGCGTTTCTTGCGCGGGGGATTGATCTTCGCGCGTCAGCTTTATGTTTGCTCCACCGATGCTGGCGCCGGATTGATCGATGATTTTTCCACTGATGCTTCCTGCCGGTTGCCGGTCGGACTGGGGCGCTTGGGTGGGGGCCACGATTCCCGATGATGGGGGCGCGCCGCTCTTCTCATTCGGAAGGCCAGACGACTGCGTAGTCTGGGCGGAAGCGGCAAAGCTGCAAAGCAGCAGGCAAAGACCCAGCCAAAGGAATTTCCCCAAACCAAGGGAGGAACGTTTTTGCAAAAGTTCGACGATCATCCCGAATCTTCCCGGACAATTCTCCAAACTTAGATGCAATGACCTGGCGAGCTGATACAAAGGTTTCTGACGCAGAATTGGGGCTGGTGTGAGCCAATCTGGAATCTCCCCAACCTGGAAAAATTTTCATAGTGGGTGGGGCACTTTGCGCAATACCCGGGAGTCGCGTGAGGACACCACCCCGGGTACTTGAAGTACTTGATTGCGTGGCGCAATTGAAAAGCGAGCGCCAATGGAGTCTCCCCTCAACCCTCGGGGTTAGTCCGGGGTATATCCCAGGAAGTCTTCGTGGCCTTCGAACACCGAAGCCATTTTTGTTAACCGGAACAACTCCTGCAAGCGCTGGTTCAGATTGATCAGTTTCAGCTGGCTGTTCTGCCGCTTGGCAGAGAAGAACAATCCGGCGATCGCACCAAGGCCAGAGCTGTCCATATAGCTCACGTGGGTGAGATCAAGCACGACGCATTTCGTCTCCGGGAAGAGGCTGCGGACTGTTGTTTGCAGCAGTCCAGAGGTGCCCGAGGTGATCTTACCGGTGCAGCGAACCATCGTTTCCTCGGGGTTTTTTGTCGTTTCCAGATTTAATTCGGAGATTGGACTGGGGGTTGCAGCCATGACGGGGCCTCCTTAAGGCTGAGCTGGACTTGGAGAATCATGGGATCCGCTCTTCGGAGATGGAACCGCCGCCGGTTCGGGCAAACTTCGTCCGGCCGGGTAAAGAGTAGGCTCGGCCGAACGCCCTTACAATACTCCGGAAGCGAGCAAAGTCAAGCCAGACTTGATGAGAATGCGGTAGGTTTCGACGATGAAGGCCGGGTCCTGGAAAGGACCCGGCCGGGGTGATTACAAGAGTTTCTTGTGCTTGCGGTCTTCGAGGGCTTTCACGATTTTGCCGACGTCCTGGGCGCGGTCGCGAGGGCAGATCAGCAGGGCGTCGGGCGTTTCCACGACGACCAGTCCGCTGACGCCGATTGCGGCAATGTATTTGCCGGGGCTCCAAAGGAAGTTGCCTTCGGCATCGAGGGTGTGGCCGGGCCCCGCAAAAATATTTTCCGCTGGATGCTTGGCGAGCAGTTCGTGAACCGCGGCCCAGGAGCCGATATCGCTCCAGCCCATTTCCGCGGGAATCACGAAGACGCGCGGCGGCCCGGGATGCTGGGTTGCCCGTTCGAGGATGGCGTAGTCCACGGAGATATTTTCGAGACGCGGATAGATGCGCTTCAATTTGGCGGTGTAGCTCCGCTTTCCGATGTGGCGGGCGAGCTCCTCAATCTGCGAATGCGTTTTCGGCAGGAATTCCTTGAGCGCGTCCAGAAACGTGGATACGCGCCAGAAAAACATTCCCGCGTTCCAGTGAAAATTTCCAGAGGCTACGTATTCCTTCGCGACGGCAAGTTCCGGTTTTTCCTTGAAACCCCGCACGGCAAAAATCGGCGCACCGGTCGAGGTGATGGAGTCTCCCTGGCGCTCGATATAACCGAACCCCGTTTCTGGCCGTGTCGGCGGAATGCCCAGAACCACCATGCGTCCGGGCTCGCGGGCTACGTCCAGAGCAGCGCGCACGATTTCGCGATAGCGTTCCGGCTGGGCGATGTAGTGATCCGCGGGCAGCACGGCGAGTAATGCGTCGCCGCCCGCTGAGTGCCGCACATGAATAGCGGCCAGCGCGATCGCGGCCGCCGTGTTTCTCCCCACGGGTTCGGCCAGTGCATGCTTACGCGCGGCCGCGGGCAACTGTTTTGCCAGGGCGGTGGCCTGCTCCGCGTTCGTCACTGTCCAGATGCGCTGAGCGGGAACTAGCGGCGCCAGGCGCGCCACGGTCTGCTGGAGCATGGAGCCCTCGCCGACAATATTCAGCAGTTGCTTCGGCGTGCGCGTGCGGCTGCGCGGCCAGAAGCGCGTGCCGCGCCCTCCGGCAAGAATCACGGCGTGGATCGCCAGCGGTTTGTCTTTCTTCACTCGGCACCTATCAGTACGCGCGAAATCGCCCGGTCTTCAAACCCCTGGTTGCGCAATTGCCGCCGCAGCACGCGGGTGTCCGGCACGGTCACGCGCAGGACCGAACTTATACCATCCGGGTGCAATAAAGTTGTAGGCAGGTTGGCCGGCAGAAACCACGCTTCCCCGGGACGAAACGCATATTCGTGCTCGGCATCATGGAATGCGCCGGTACCTTCCAGAATCACGAACAATTGAAACTCTTCGGGATCGCTTTCGATCGGCGTGGTCCGGTTGCAATCCCAGCGCTCTGTGGCAAAGAATTCGCAAGCGGACAAAAGACATTTCTTTGCATCGGGCGAGTGCAGAGCCAGCGGCTCGATTTTACCGCCGCTTCCCTGGCCGAAATTCGTTACCTCCAGCGCTTTCTCAATGTGCAGCTCACGCGGCTTCCCGGAGGAGTCCACGCGGCCATAATCATAAACGCGATAGGTAAGGTCCGAATACTCCTGGATCTCGCAAATCACCATCCCCGGCCCGATGGCGTGTTGCGTTCCCGCGGGCACGAAGTAGGTGTCGCCGGCCTGCACCGGGAGGTGCACCAGCAGATTCTCCACGGTACCCGCAGCCAGAGCTCGCAGGAAACTCTCTTTGTTCACACCGGGTTGCAACCCGAGCATGATTTCGGCGCCGCCCTGCGCACTCACCAGGTGCCACATCTCCGTTTTCCCGCGGCCGCCGGCGCTTTGCTCGTGTATTGCGGCGTAGGCGTCGTCAGGGTGCACCTGAATGGACAATTTGTCGTTGGGGAAAATAAATTTGATGAGCACCGGGAAATCGGCGACGGAGGCGTGGCGCCGTCCGCGCCATTCCACGGGCGCGTCGTGCCACATCTCGCGCAGCGTTTTTCCGGCAAACGGCCCGTTGGACACGCCCGATTCGAACGCCGTCAGCCATGCTTCGCCGAGTGGCTCTTTCAGATTCGCTTTGTCCGGATACCAGGGGGCGAGCGAGAGCTGGCCCCAGATTCTCGGGCTAAAAAAGGGTTCGAGTCGCGAGAGGACAGGGACCATCACGGCCTAGGAAGCGGCCTCCGCGCGGGAAAAGAATTTTTCCAGCCGCCGGAGCCCTTCCTCGATGCGCTCGATCGAAGTTGCATACGAAAGCCGGAGGAATCCCGGCGCGCCGAAGGCTTCGCCCGCAACCAGCGCCACGTGCGCTTTTTCGAGCAGCAGATTCGAAAGTTCGGTGCAGTTTTTTGCCGCGGCGTTCTTGCCTTCGCCCAGATGGGCCGAAACATTCGGAAACGCATAGAACGCGCCCCCCGGCCACTCGCAGGTGACGCCGGGAATCGCACGCAAACCTTCTACGATGCGCTTGCGGCGCTTTGTGTATTCCGCGAGCATCGGCGGCACAGTGTCCATGGAGCCGCGCATCGCTTCAAGCGCCGCGTACTGCGCGATAGACGTCGGATTCGACGTGGACTGGCTCTGCACCTTGATCATCGCCTGGATGAGTTCTTCCGGCGCCAGCGTGTAGCCGATCCGCCAACCGGTCATCGCAAACGTTTTCGAGACGCTGCCGATGATGATGACGTTAGCTTTGCCGTCTTTCGCGCTGGCGATCGAAAACGGCTTGTGGGGCTCGTAGACGAAATGCGAATAGCATTCGTCGCCCATCACCCAGATGTTGCGCTTTTTGCAGACCGCCAGAATTTTCTTGAATTCGGGCCCATCCACAACGCCTCCCGAAGGATTGCTGGGCGAGTTGATGATCACCATTTTCGTTCTTGGCGTGATGGCCTTTTCAATGTCGTCGGCCTTTGCGCTGAAACCATCTTCGGGGCGTGTCTGCACGATCACGGGCGTTCCGCCGGCGTACTTGATAATGTCCGGAAAACTGACCCAATACGGCGCGGGCAAAATCACTTCGTCGCCGTTCTGGATGAGCACGCTGATGGCGTTGAAAATGGAATGTTTTCCGCCCACCGTGACCACACATTCTTTCGCGGTGTAGTCGGAGCCGAGTTCCCGCTTGTGCCATGCGGCGATCGCTTCGCGCAGCGGCAGGATGCCGCCGGTCGCGGTGTACTTGGTACGATTCTCCTCGGTGGCCTTGATCGCGGCATTCTTGATGTGGTCGGGGGTAGGGAAGTCCGGCTCGCCGGGGCCGAAGTCGGCGATGTCCACGCCCTTGGCCTTCAGTTGTTCGGCGGCGTTGATTACCAATGCGGTGGGCGAAGTCTGGATGCGATTGATGCGATCGGTCAGTTGCACGTGCTCTCCCTGGAGCGAAGCTGTAACAGACTAGTTTTCAGGAAAAACCGCGGAATTTCAATCGGGAACCGCTCACGGGGAGAAAGCGTGAGTTTACGAGGAGGCGAGGGCAAGTTTCGCGCGGATCTTTTGTTCAACGAGAGGAGGAACCAGGCCGGTGAGCGGGCCGCCGAGTTGCGCGATTTCGCGGACGAGTTTTGCGCTCAGATAGCTGTAGGATTCACCGGGGAGCATGAACACTGTTTCGAGGCGCGGCTCCAGCTTGCGGTTCATCAGGGCCATCTGCAGTTCGTATTCATAGTCGGAAATGGCGCGAATGCCGCGGAGGATTACAGCGGCATCGCGTTTGCGTGCGTAATCCACCAGCAGGCCCTGGAAGACATCCACTTCCACGCCTGGCCAATGTTTGGTGACTTCGCGCAGCATTTCCACGCGCTCGGGGACCGAGAAGAGCGGTTCTTTCTCCATGTTTTTCAGGACCGCGACGATCAGGTGGTCGAACATTTTTTCGCCGCGCCCAATCAGGTCGAGATGTCCGTTGGTGACGGGATCGAAGGAGCCGGGATAGATGGCAATCGAAGTTTTCATGAAGGTGGCGCGCGGTGCCGCGGCACATTCTAACTCGCCTTTCTAAGGAAGAGCAATTTATCCGTCAGCGCACCTTCACCAGAACGGTCATCCTGAGCGGCGGGTTTTTTGCGCCGCGAAGGATATCAACTTCAACGTTGTGCGAGATTTTGCCTGTGAGGTCCTTCGGCTACCCTGATCGGGTAGCCTCAGGATGACACGTTTAATTCCGCGGGTTGAAGTTGCGGGGACCGTATAATTTTGGAAAGGGAATTGTCCCGGCGGAGGAGATGTGACACCCTTACTTCGGCGCGTGCAAAGGATTGTGCGCCGTTGAACCGATTTAAATGGGCGAGGGGGAATTGCCGATGGACGGGGTGGGGCCACGGGCGCGACACATTCTGCCGGCAATTGTCCTGGCGGCAACCGGAGTTTGCATGCTGAATGTGCAGTCGAACACGCCACTGAACATCATGCCGCTGCCGGCGAAGGCGGAGCGCGGCGAAGGTTCGCTGAAGATCGATGCGAACTTCCGGGTCGCATTTGCAGGATACCGCGAGCCGCGCCTGGAGCGCGCCGGCTTGCGACTCGAACGGCAGATCGAACGGCAAACCGGGCTAGTCATCCTCCGTGCAAGCAAAAGCGCGGGCCCGGCAGCGCTCGAAGTCACCACAGACCACGAAAGCAAGGCCGTCCAGGAACTCGGCGAAGACGAATCCTACACGCTCGATGTCACTCCCGCGGGAGCGAAATTGCATGCCGCCAATCCGCTAGGGGCACTCCGTGGACTGCAAACGTTCCTCCAGTTGATCGCCATCACGCCGGATGGCTTCAGCGTCCCGGCGATACACATCGAAGATCGCCCCCGCTTTCCCTGGCGCGGACTGATGATCGATTCCGCCCGGCATTTTATTCCCCTCGACGTCATAAAACGGAATCTCGACGGAATGGAAGCCGTCAAGATGAATGTCTTCCACTGGCATCTTTCCGAAAATCAGGGCTTCCGCGCGGAGAGCCGGAAATTTCCGAAGCTGCATGAACAGGGCTCGGACGGCCTCTTTTACACGCAGGAAGAGATTCGCGATCTGATCGACTACGCGCGGGACCGCGGCATTCGCGTTGTGCCGGAGTTCGACATGCCCGGCCACAGCACGGCGTGGTTCGCCGGATATCCCGAACTTGCCAGCGGCAGCGGTCCTTATGCGATCGAGCGGCAGTGGGGCATCTTCGATCCCTCCATGGATCCCACGGACGAGAAGATTTACAAATTCCTGGGCGAATTTATCGGCGAGATGGCCAAACTTTTCCCCGACCAGTTCTTTCACATCGGTGGCGACGAAGTGAACGGCAAGGAATGGGACGCCAATCCGAAGATTCAGGCATTCAAGAAATCGCACAAGATCAAAGACAACGCGGGCTTGCAGGCGTATTTCAGCGGGCGCGTGCAGGATTTGGTGACGAAGCACAAAAAAACGCCGGTGGGCTGGGACGAGGTACTTGTGCCCGGCGTGCCGAAATCGATTGTGATTCAATCGTGGCGCGGCGTGGATTCGCTGGCAGCGGCGGCAAAGGACGGCTATCGCGGCATACTTTCGAACGGCTATTACCTGGACCTCGGCTGGACCGCCGCACGTCACTACACGATGGATCCGCTGGGTGGTCCCGCGGCCGCGCTTACGCCGGAGCAGAAGCAACTGATTCTTGGCGGCGAATCCTGCATCTGGTCCGAATATGTGAACGCGGAGAACATCGATTCGCGCATCTGGCCGCGCAATACGGCGATTGCCGAACGGCTGTGGTCGCCCGAGGGAACGGCAGACGTGGCTTCCATGTACGCGCGCCTGGTCGCCGAGTCCGCGCGCCTCGAATGGCTGGGACTGGCGCACCGGTCGTTCCAGCGCACGATGCTGCAGCGCATCGCGGGAACGTGGACGCCCTCCGAGTTTGATGCGCTGCGGGCGCTGGCCCAGGCGCTGGAACACCAGAAAGATTATTCGCGCGAAGCGAGCGCCAGCAGCCAGCCGACCAGCCTTACACCGTTGAACCGTTTGGTGGACGCCGTTTACCCGGAAAGCGATGTCTCCCGGCGATTCTCACTGCTTGTGGATCAATTCGTCGCGGCGGCCTGCAAGGATGCCGCTCAATCAGCGGGGATCCGCGCGCAGTTGGCGGAGTGGGCGACGATAGATGATCGCTTGCAGAGTTTGGCGCAGCGGTCGCAGCTTGTCAGGGAGGCGGCGCTGGCGTCTGCGGCGTTTTCCCAGGCCGCGAAGATCGCGATGGATGCGGTTGACTCTATTCAAATGGGCGCGCCGGTTTCCGCCGATCAAAAGAAAATATATCTCGATTCTCTTAATGTGTTGGAGCAGCAGGCGAACAAAGGCCAGTTAACGATTCCCGAGCTGCCGGCGTTCCAAAAGTTGGTCGAATCGGCTTCAGCTGGTGGTGTTTGCGCGCGATGAATTGGTAGCGCCGGCATCCTGCCGGCCTGCGTTTGCCTCCAGCATGCCGGTGCCACAAGCATTCGGATTTCGGCTGCGTCATCAACGGCCCGTCTCAGAAGGCGGGCCCTACAAGGGCCGAGGCGCCTTAAAGCCGCCGCTACGCGTTCTTGCAAATGCTAGTTCGTTTTGGGCGGGCCGGGTTGGGCGTGGCAAACGCCTTCGCCGGAATCGCGAAACGTTTTGCCGGGGATGGGGATGAACTCCCAGCGGTATTGGCCGGGCGAGAGCGTGAGCTTCAAGACGCCATAAGTTTTGTCGTCACGGACTTCGCTATTGGGCTTGGCGTAGCCGAGAGGGGTGTGGCTGCGGCCGCCGGTGCCGACAACGATTTCGCGAATGCCGTGGTCTGGGTCGGGATTGCCTTCGGGATTTTGCGGCGCGAACCGCTCGTAGGAGTGTTCGTGTCCAGCAAGAATCAAGTCGGCGTGCGCATCATACAAATCCTGCCAGAATACCCGCAGTTCTGGATGCTCGGCGTGTTTCGCAAATAGACCGCTGCTGAACATTGCGTGGTGGCCGAAGGCAAGCGTGCAGGCCTCAGGGTGCGCGGCAAGGTCCTGCTTCAGCCAGGTTTCTTCCGGAGAGCCTTCCGCGCAGCCGCCCAGCTCTTTTGAGCCGCAATTCGTGTTGAGCACTACGATATGCCAGGCGCCCAGTTCAAAGCTGTAGTAGCCTTTTCCGGGATCGCCGGCCTGACCATCCCAATAGCGGAAATAACCGGTGGCTGGTGAACCGTTGTATTCGTGGTTTCCCGGGGTGGGGCGAGTCCGTGCCTTGAAGCGGCCCCACGTAGGTCCATAGCATTTCTGGAATTCTTCCAAGGTGCCGCTTTCGTACGCCAGATCGCCGGCGGCAAAGACTGTACCAGGGGTGGAGTCAATCAGTTTGGCAGTGGCTTCGGCTCCGGACAGATTCGAGCAGCCCACGATATCTCCCGCGCCGACAAGAGTGAAGGTATCGGGTGATTTTTTCTTAACGGCCTTCGAGGACGTTTTGGCAATTGCTGCGCGTTCGGGGCTCCTTTCCTGGGCCCTGGATTTGCCTACCCCGGAAGCGACCAAAACAAAACCTATAAGAAGTGTCCAGCGCAATCTCCCAACCTTTCGAAATGGCCCCATGTCGATCTGCACGCCTCCCGAGTCGCGACCAGCTTTCAGAATACCCCGGAACAGGGGCAGAGTCCGAGCCATTCAGGGCGCTATTCAGACCGTTTAGGCACAAAAAGAAGCATTTTGGTGGAAAATGCTCTATCTGAGACCAAACTGGTCGTAGTCTAAGTGACGGAAAAATAAAGATTTGTCTTGGAATTATCCCTTGGCGCGGGATTGACAAACAACGAGGCAAAGTTGTATAGTGGATATGCGACTGGTTCAGTCGTAATTGCCTTTGTTCTGCAGCACCGCGTTGGGGACGCTCGATGTTCAAATTATCCAAGAAAGCGGATTACGGCCTGATCGCCATGAAGCACCTGGCCAACCACCGCGAGAAGCATGCGTGCAGCGCCAGCGAAATTGCCGAGGAGTATGGGATTTCCTCCATGCTGATGGCCAAGGTGCTGCAAAAGCTGGCCCGGCAAACTTTGGTGGTCGCGAAGCACGGCTCCAGCGGGGGCTACCAACTGGCAAAAGAGCCGACGCAGATCAGTGCGCTGGAAGTGATCACGGCGATTGATGGGCCGGTGCTGATTACTTCGTGCGTGACGAACCACGGAAATTGTGACGCAACAGACCGTTGCTCCATCAAAGAACCATTGCAGCGGGTCAACGAGAGCATCTTGGGCGTTTTGAGCACGGTGAGCATTGCGCAGTTGAGCGAAGAGAAACAGGAACCGGCGCTCGTGGAATTGAAGGGGATGGACCACCTGGCGGTTAGCCGCTGAGCGGTAAGCCCGAGAATTAGAGGAGAACACGGAAATGGCCGTCAAGCTGCCGATTTACATGGACAATCACGCCACCACCCCGATGGACCCACGGGTGCTGGAGGCGATGCTGCCGTATTTCACCGAGAAATTCGGGAACGCGGCCAGCCGCAACCACTCGTTCGGCTGGGCCGGCGAGGAAGCGGTGGAAAATGCGCGACAGCAAGTGGCTTCTCTGATCGGCGCGACGGCGAAGGAAATCATCTTCACCAGCGGCGCAACGGAATCCGACAACCTGATGATCAAGGGCGTCGCGGAAATGTACCGCGAAAAGGGCAATCACATCATCACCCAGGCGATCGAGCACAAGGCGGTTCTCGACACCTGCAAGAATCTGGAGAAGCACGGTTTCGAAGTGACGTACCTGCCGGTGGGCAAAGATGGCCGCGTGGATCCCGAGGATGTGCGCAAAGCAATTCGGCCGACCACGATTTTAATCGCGATCATGTACGCCAACAACGAAATTGGCGCGGTCAACCCGATTCAGGAAATCGGCAAGATTGCCAAGGAACACGGAATTATCTTTGCGTCGGACGGCGTGCAGGCTGCCGGCAAGATTCCCGTGGACGTGCAGAAAGACAACATCGATCTGCTGGCCATCTCTGCACACAAGTTTTACGGGCCCAAGGGCGTAGGCGCGTTGTATGTGCGCCGGCGCAATCCCCGCGTGCAGCTTTCGGCCATCATTGACGGCGGCGGCCATGAACGCGGGATGCGTTCCGGAACACTGAACGTTCCCGGCATCGTGGGACTCGGCAAGGCCGCGGAACTTTGCCAGCAGGAAATGGCGCAGGAATCTCAAAAGATGCTGGCGCTGCGCGAACGTTTGCGCAAAGGCCTGGAAGCCAAGCTGGACGAAGTGTACATCAACGGCTCAATGGAGCACCGGCTGCCGAACAATCTCAACATGAGCTTCGCTTACGTCGAAGGCGAATCCCTGCTGATGGGGATCAACGATGTTGCAGTTTCGAGCGGATCTGCCTGTACGTCTGCAACCCTGGAACCCAGTTATGTACTCAAAGCATTAGGCGTGGGCGAGGATCTGGCGCATACGTCGATCCGCTTCGGCCTCGGGCGCTTTACCACCGAGGAAGAAGTCGACTACGTGATCGACAAGATGGTGCAAGTTGTAACGAAGCTGCGCGAACTCTCGCCGCTGTACGAAATGGCCAAGGAAGGCATCGACATCTCCAAGGTCAAGTGGCAAACCGCCTAATCCCGTGAAGACTGGAAGGAAAAAAATGGCAAGCGCAAGCGCTATTGCAAGCGAAGGAACACTCAGAATTCACCGCTCGATTGCGGGTACGGCCGCGCCGTTTCGCGTGACCTATCAGGCGTATCAGGATGGTGACGAGCCGGCCCCTGCCGCGGAGCGTTCTTTTCATCATCTTCAGGACGTCCGCGCGTTTTTGAACGTGCTGGGCCTCGGAGCGGATTATGTCCGCGACGCGTTGCGGGAACTTACCGCGGGGCGTTCGGCGTTTTTGACCAACATCGCCTTGACCGAAAAGGCCATCAAGAATGCAGGATTTGGCTCTCTCGTTGCGGCGAAGGGCTGATTGTTACTGGAATTGAATTTCGAAGGAGCGACCCGACCATGGCATATAGCGAAAAAGTAGTCGATCATTACAACAATCCCCGCAACGTCGGCAGCATGCCCAAGGAAGATCCCAACGTCGGGACCGGCCTGGTCGGCGCGCCGGAATGCGGCGACGTCATGAAACTGCAGATGAAGATCAACCCGGACACCAAGGTGATTGAAGAAGCCAAGTTCAAGACCTTCGGGTGCGGGTCAGCCATCGCCAGTTCGTCCCTGGCCACGGAATGGGTGAAGGGAAAGACTGTCGAAGAGGCGCTGGCGATCAAGAACACGGACATCGTCCGCGAGCTTTCGCTTCCTCCGGTCAAGATTCACTGCTCCGTTCTTGCCGAAGACGCCATCAAGGCGGCCATCGGCGACTGGAAGAAGAAGCACGGTATTGAAGTTCCCGCGCATGAAAAGTCGTCGCACTAATTGCGAGGCTACGCGGGGGTAGTGGCGTCTTCCGGCGGCGAATTGCGACCGTCGGAGGATGCTGTCCAGGGTTCGCTCCAGAGATGATTTGGAGAAGCGGATTATGACGGCGGAAACCACAACACAAACTTTAGAAAAAGAGAAGGCCGGGCCGGCGATTCACCTGACCGAGAAGGCCGCGAAGAAGATTATCGCGTTGCTCGAAAAAGACGGCGTGTCGCCTCAGGCCGGCGGGTTGCGCGTGGGCGTGCAGGGCGGCGGATGCTCGGGATTGTCTTATGCCATGCGGCTGGATACGCAGGCGCGCGACCGCGACAAGATTTTCGAGGAGTTTGGCGCGCGGTTGTTCGTGGATCCGAAGAGCCTGCTGTATTTGAACGGCACGACGCTGGAGTACGAGGAAACGCTGATGCGCCAGGGCTTTGTGTTTCAGAATCCCAACGCTGCGCGCAATTGCGGCTGCGGCAGCAGTTTTACGGCGTAAACGCAGAACAGGTTTCGGCCTGTCAGCTGGCCTTACCCAGCACAGGGGACTTAAGTAATTCCGGCTGGCAGCATCGTGCGCCAGCCACTTTTTTTGTGATGGTCTCGATGTGGCGATAGGTAGAAGGCATGGCGCTCCTGGAGATTATTCTTGAGATTCTCTTCGAGCTCTGCTTTGAGCTTGTTCACGAATGGCTGTGGAAATGGATTTTGGCTTACTGGAATTGAGATTGTCGAACTGAAATGAGCACACATTTCCCCATCACTGATTCGCCGCTGGTCTGCTGGAGTTGCCACGAGCGGACTATCGGGACGCATTTTTGCGGGTCGTGCGGGAAGATGCTGCAGCTTCCCGAGAAGAGCGATTATTTCGCGATGTTCGGGATTCCGCGCAAACTGTGGATCGAGATGGGTGCGCTCGAAAAGAAATTCCTGCAGCTGAGCTGGAAGCTGCATCCGGATAATTACGTGAACGCCTCACCCGAGGAGCGCGAAATTTCACTGAAGCGCAGCTCGGAGTTGAATGACGCTTACCGGACGCTGCGGGAACCCGTCGCTAGGGTGGAGTACCTGCTGGCGATTGAGGGCGCGCGGGTGGAAGGCAAAAATAAGCAGCAGGCGCCGCCAGAATTGCTGGAGGAAGTCTTTGAGCTGAACGAATCGCTGGACGAGTTGCGGGAAGCGAAGGCTGCGGGGGGCGACACCACCGCGCTGAAGCAGCGCCTCGAAGCCGAGCAGAAGAATTTTCAAACCAAGCTCGAAGAAGTGGATGGCAAACTGCAGGGCGTCGCGAAAGAGTGGGACGCTGCGATTGATGCTCATGCGGATGAAGAGAAGCGCAAGAGTGTTATGGCGAAGCTGAATGAATTGCTGAATCGGCGTTCCTACATTCGTAATCTTGTTGTGAACGTGCAGAAGGAATTGTTGTAGCTCAGGCTTTCAGGCCTGAGGGGTTCCCCGTGTGTTGAGTTGGTCAAATGCGTGATGGAAGGCCTCACCCCTGAAGGGGTGAGCTACAGGGAATATGGGACGCACAGTTGGAATCGATCTTGGAACCACGAACAGCCTGGTCGCGTATGTTGACGCGAAAACGGGCGAGCCGAAGTGCATCCCGGGGCCGTCGGGAAGCACCCTTTGCCCTTCGGTGGTGAGTCTGGACCCGGACGGCAGCATCATCGTTGGCGAGCCGGCGCGGCGGAGATTGCTGACGCAGCCGGAGCGCACGATTTATTCCGTGAAACGGTTGATGGGGCGCGGACCCGCCGACGTGCAGAGCGAACTGAAGCTTTTCCCGTTTCGCATCGACCCGGCCAGCAAGAGCGTGATTCGCGTGCAGCTTGGCGATAAGATTTTCACGCCGCCGGAAATTTCCTCGTTCATCCTGCGCGAATTGAAGAATTGGGCCGAAGCGTACTTCGGAGAAACGGTGGACCGCGCGGTAATTACGGTTCCGGCTTATTTCAACGATGCGCAGCGGCAGGCTACGAAAGATGCCGGGAAGATCGCGGGCCTGGAAGTGCTGCGGCTGGTGAATGAACCGACCGCGGCGGCGCTGGCTTACGGTTTGCACGAAAAACAGCGCGGCACGGTGGCCGTTTACGACCTGGGCGGCGGCACGTTCGATATCTCCGTGCTGAAGCTGATTTCGACAAGCGAAGGCGACATTTTTCAGGTGCTTTCGACGAACGGCGACACGCACCTGGGCGGCGACGACATCGACCACCTGCTGCAGGCGTTCGTGCACGAGCAGATTCTGCAGCACGACCAGATCGATTTTTCACCTCAGGGCGAGTTGGCGCAGGAGTTGCGCAAGGAACTCATCGCCTTGAAGCACCGCTTGTCCGAAACGGACAAAGCCACGTTGCGTTTCCCGCTTCCGGGCGGCAAGGTGTTCGAACACGAATTCACGCGCGGCGCGCTGGAAGCGCTGATTCGCCCCGTGGTTGATCGAACGATGGCGCCGGTGCGCCAGGCGCTGGCCGACGCGCAGTTGAGCCCGAAGCAGATCGAAGAAGTTGTGCTTGTCGGCGGCACCACGCGCACGCCGCTGATTCGCCGCACCGTGCAGGAATTTTTCGACCGCAAGCCGCATACGGAGCTGAATCCCGACGAAGTGGTGGCGCTGGGCGCGGCGGTGCAGGCCAACATCCTGGATCGCGGCGTGCAGAACATGCTGCTGCTCGACGTGACGCCGCTCTCGCTGGGCATCGAGACGTATGGCGGCGCAGTGGCGAAAATCATCCCGCGCAACTCGACGATTCCGGCGAGCGCGCAGGAGATGTACACCACCGGCGTGGACAACCAGACGGGCATTGATATTCATGTGTTGCAGGGCGAACGTGAACTGGCGAAAGATTGCCGTTCGCTGGCGCGTTTCAATTTGCGCATTCCTGCCGCTCCCGCCGGCTTGCCGCGTATTGAAGTAAAGTTCCTGATTGACGCCAACGGCATCCTGCAGGTGGCGGCGAAGGATTTGCGCAACGGCGTGGAGCACCTGATCGAAGTGCAACCGAGCTATGGCCTGAATGACGCGGACATCGAGCGCATGCTCGAAGAATCGATCGAATATGCGGAGCAGGATTTCGCGGAGCGGCAGCTCATCGAGGCGCGCACGGAGGCGGAAGCTATATTGACGGCGACCGCGAAGGCGCTGGGGAATCCGAAGTCGGCAAGCTTGTCCGAACCGGAGCGCGTGAAGGTGGAGCAGACCGTGGCGGCGCTGCAGGAGGCCGTGACGGGCACGGACTATAAATTAATCCGGAAAAAAATTGACGAACTGAACCAGGCCACCGAGCACCTGGCGGAAATCCTGATGAACTCCGCGGTGCAGTCGGCGCTGGAAGGCAAAAAATTGGCGGAAGTTTAGGGAGAAGCTATGGGCGGCAGCAATCCGTATATCGAAGAAGTGAAATACAAGAAGGCGACGCGGAAATACAAGGTGACGTTTCTGCCGAGCGGGAAGACCGTGGAAGTGGATCCGGAAAAGTTTCCTTACGGCCACAACGGTCTTCCGGGCAGCATTCTGGATATTTCCGAGGGCTTCAAGGTGGGCCTCGATCACGCGTGCGGCGGCGTGTGCGCCTGCTCAACGTGCCACGTGATGGTGAAAGAGGGGCTGGAATCGTGCAACGAAGCGACAGACGCGGAGCTCGACGAGCTGGACGAGGCGCCGGGGATAACGCCGAAGTCGCGACTCGGCTGCCAGACCGTGCCGGACGGAACGACGGACATCGTGGTGGAGATTCCGGAGTGGAATAAGAATTATGCGAAGGAACTGGATGGGCATTGAGGGAAAGAAAGTAATCAGTAATCAGTAATCAGTAATCAGTAATCAGTGATCAGTAAGAACGAAGTGACTGGTGAACGGTCGGGAAGAATCGCACGCTTTGCTTGTGAGAACATGTAGGGCCTGCCTTCTGAGGCGGGCCGTGTTGGGGGAAACCGCACATGCCGCAGACGTTTGATTGGGAAAATGTGGAAGACATTGCGATCGGGCTGACGGATAAATTTCCCGACGTTGATCCGTACACGGTGCGCTTTACCGACATGCACAAATGGATTACGGAATTGCAGGGGTTTGCCGGAGATCCGCAGAAGTCCAACGAGAGCAAGCTCGAAGCGATACAGACGGCCTGGCATGAAGAGTGGGAAGACCGGAAGTAGTGACCCGTTCGGCAAGCTCAGGGCTGGCTGGTAATTAGTGACTGGTCTGTTCCCGCCCGCGTTTCGCGTTGCATGGCAGAAACAGGGCATTTCTCGTATAATAATTCAGTTGCAGTTCACGCAAGAGTGCCGCTATGGTGCAACGGTTAGCACGTAGCCCTTTCAAGGCTAAAATACGGGTTCGATTCCCGTTAGCGGTACCAAACTTATCCACTCCGAAACACGCTCCAATCCGCTTAGTGATATTCTTAGCATTAGCACCGAGTAGCTTCCTTGGAGGCACCGCCCATGGCTGATTTGCTGCGTTCCACGAATCCAGTTTTAAAAGAGAAGGCGTTTGCCGGCGCGATCCCGACCGGCGAAACGATGACGATTCAGGGCACGGTTAACAAGACCGGGTTGCTGCTGCTGTTTGTGGTGGCCACGGCCGCCTGGACGTGGGGACTAAGCCATTCGCCGACGCCGGAAGCGGTTTACCCGTGGATGTTTGGCGGCGCGATCGGTGGATTCGTGGTGGCATTGGTGACTATTTTCAAGAAGGAATGGTAGCCGATTAGCGCGCCAATTTACGCGCTATTGGAAGGACTGTTCCTCGGCGGGATCTCCGCGATTTTTGAGAAATCGTATCCGGGAATTGCAATGCAGGCGATCAGCCTGACGTTTGGCGTGCTTTTCGTTTTGTTGCTTGCGTACAAAATGCGCATCGTGCAGGCCACGCGCGGATTTAAGCTGGGGGTGATTGCGGCGACGGGCGGAATCGCGATCGTTTATCTGATCAACATGATGATGAGCCTTTTCGGCCACTCGCAGATGTCGTTTCTAAACGCCGCCACACCGCTGGGGATCGGGATCAGCCTGTTCGTGGTGATCATCGCGTCGCTGAATCTGATCATTGATTTCGACATGATCGAAACCGGAGCCCGGATGGGCGCGCCGAAGTATATGGAGTGGTACGGGGCATTCGGGCTGATGGTTACGCTGATCTGGTTGTACATGGAAATGCTGCGCCTGCTGAGCAAGATCCGCCGCCGCTGAAACGGACAAGCATGAAAACCAAAAAGAGTAGGAGTAAGCCGATCTATTCCGAGCGGTTTACGAAGGCGTTTGCCTACGCGGCGCGGCTGCACGCGCGGCAGACGCGCAAGGGGACGAACAAACCGTATATCGGCCACCTGATGAGCGTGGCGTCGATCGTGATTGCCTACGGCGGCGACGAAGAGATGGCCATCGCGGCGCTGCTGCACGACGTGGTGGAAGACGCGGGCGGGGAAAAGCGGCTGCGCGAAATTCGTAACAAATTTGGAAAACGGGTGGCGCGGATCGTGGATGGCTGCACGGATACCTACGAAGATCCGAAGCCGCCGTGGCTTCAACGCAAGAAAGACTATATTGCACGCGTCGCGGGCGAAGCGGAAGACACGCGAAAGGTATCCGCTGCGGACAAGCTTTCCAATGTGCGGGACATTCTGGAGGATGTGCGCGCGGGCGGCGTCAAGGCATTCGAGCGCTTCACGGGAAAGAAAGAGGGAACGCTCTGGTATTACCGGACGCTGGTCCAGGTGTTTCGCGAGGCAGGGACGAATCCGCTGGTGGAAGAATTGGATCGCGTGGTGACGGAGTTGGAGAAAGCAGCGAATTCCGGGACATCCGACACTTTGTGAAGCGTTTGAAGTTGAGGTCCTTCGCGCCCGCCTGAGGCGGGCGCTCAGGATGACAAGTCGTTGACGCTGGCTCAGGATGAGAGGTAGTGTCCACGAAGTTTAAGTCGCCCGCCGCAGACGGCGGCCGCTACAAAGACGATGGATGAAAAGCAGATTCCTCGGGCAAACTGCGCCCTCGGAATGACAACGCACAGAGAGATTTGCGCGCTACTAAAAGGAGACGCGGAGCCGGGCGGAGACGCTGCGCGGCGGGGCGATCGCGGTGCCGGAAAAGACGCTGGCGAAGTTGATGACGTTGAGGCGGTCGGCGATGTTGGTGGCCTGAATTTGGAATTGCAGCGAGCGGGCTTCCTTGCGGTAAAGTTGCGCGCCCATGCCGAGATCCATGGAAAAATTGGGTTCCACGCGTTGTTTCGTGAAGTTGACGCGGGAGACGACATCGGCGCCGTATTGCGCGATGAGCGTGGGGACATCCGTGTTCGCGCTGAGATCGGCGGGTAAGCCGCTGCCGTATTGAGCGCCGGCGGCAAACCAGAGGCCGTGACCCGCGTCGAAACGGGCGCGGGCGCGCAGCGTGTTGCGCTGATCCTGTGAGACGGCAAACTTGCCCGTATCCGTCAGCCCGGCGCTGGCGTCGCTGCCGAGGAAGAGTCCACCATTGATCGGTCCCTGCCCCAGCCCGGATTGATTGGAATAACTCAAAACTCCCGAGACGCGGCCCCAGTGCGGAACTTCCAGGCGCACTTCCTCCCCTAAAATTCTGGCTTTCGCGTAGGAGATCGGAAAACTCACGCCAGTCTGCAAAAGAACATCGTCGTCCGAGTAGTTGCGAAAATCCCGGCGGAAGATATTGGCATCCACGCGGAATTTGCCGAGGAACGATTTCGTGACGCCGCCTTCATAGTAGTTTGCGCGGGCCACGGGAACGGGAAGCCGCAGCACGACGGGATTCAGCGAATCGAGTTGCGGGGAACTGGCGAGCAGCAGATTTTCCATCGCAGGAGTCTGGAACACTCGATCATACGAAGCGTGCAGCAGCAGATTGAGGGAAGAAACGAAGCGCGAGACGCCCAGGCGCGGGCTGACCCCCGAATCGTGCACCACGAAGCCGTAATGATCGAAACGCAGGCCCGCGCTGATATTCCACGATCCATACCGCATCTGGTCTTGGACGTAAAACGCGGGCTCGACGTCCCACTTGCTCGCCGCGAAATTCAGGTTCAATTGCGTGCCGGGATCGAATTGCGACGGGTCGGTGATGTGATACTGCAGGGCTTCGTGAACCGGGGTGAAGAAAGAATCGGCGCCGGCTTTCCAGTCGTGGTGGCCCCGGTGGCCGGCGATGTCGCCGCGGACGTAGCCTTCGCGGTAACCACGATCCTGATCGACGATTACCGGAGTGGAAAAAGGATTGGAGCGGAGAGAAAAGCTGGAGTCACGGACGCCACCGGAAAAACTGAGAATCAGGTTGGAGGAGATCGTGTGCTGGAAATAGATTTGGCCGCTGGTTTCGGAGCTGGCGGCGTCTTGCCGCTGCAACGCGGTTTGCTGGATATAATCGTTGGGAATTTCGTAGCGCAGGGAATTGTGGGCGACGGTAAGGCGCAGGCGGTCGTTGTCGGAGAAATCGCGTTCGTAAGCTGCGGAAAATCCGCCGGAGTTGCCGTTGTTGCCGAAGTTATTGGTGACTGGCGGATCGAGATACCTGTCGGAATGCAGGCCAAATGCGCGAACGGAGTAGCGGTCTTTTTCCCGGGAAATTGAAAGGGCGGCGGAGCCGTCCAGCAGATCGAAGCTGCCCCCGGAGGCCACAAAATCTCCGTGCCAGCCGAGAAGCGAGTTGTTGTCGGTGGTGAGTTCGACCACGCCACCGAGCTTTCGCCCGTACTCGGCGGGATAGCTGGCGGTGAGCAAGCGCATGGATTCGACGGAATCGGAATCCATGTCCGGAGCAAACGCGGCAGAACGATTCTGCATCACCGGCTGGCCGTCCACGACAAACTGCACGTCGTATTCTGAGCCGCGAGGATGCAGCACACCGTTGCCTTCATACAGCCAGCCGGGTTCCGCATTCACCAGATCGAAGAGGTCGCGGCCGGGTTGCGGGCTGAGTTGCTCGCGGATAGATTGCTTGCCGACGGAATAGAGCGTTCCGGTGCGCGTGGGATCGACCAGCGTGAGATCGTCGGTGACCTGAACCTGTGTGGTGAGGGGCGCGACACCGAGAGTGACGCCGAGTTTCACGGGGACTTCGGAGTGAACCTCGACGATGTCGCTCCACGCGGCGAAACCTTCCGCAGCGAGGTTGAGGCGGTAGACGCCGAACGGCAGATTCTGAAGAACGAAGCGGCCGTCGGCAGGAATCTGAAAACGGCGCTCGAAATGGTTGCCTTCGCTGAGAAGTTCGCCCCGGGCGGCGAGCGCAGAGCCCTTTGGATCGCGAACTTCGAGATGAACTTCGCCGCGCAGCCGCTGGGCGTGAGCAGGGGCTGCCCCAGCGAGGCAGAGGAAGCCAACCAGCAGAGAGATGCGGAATTGGAACCGTTTAGCGTGCATCGAGACAAAGAGTCCGCGATATTCGAAGCTTCGATTGAGCGTGGGAGATCGCGAATATTCCCAAGATAGCATGCGCGCGTGCGAGGAGGCTGAACGGACAGTTGGGTTGGGAGCATAAGTGGCATTGCGATTGGCGGCGCATGGTTTCGGCGATTTGCTTGACTCCGTAAGAGCGAAAGCTTCGCTCCCGTTCGGCAGACTCAGGGCAGGTCGCACTCAATGTTAAGAGCGGCCCGTCCCGTAAAACCATTCGGGGTGCAAAATGCGCACCTCGGCAGGCGGGCCCTACGAAGGCGGTAGGCTGAGAAGGCGCTGCCCCGACCCGGTCGGGGCAGCTACGCGGGAGTAACTATTTTGTCTCCAGACTGGAAAAGGGAGGCGCAGTGCCGGATGATGGAAGAGAAGCGTTTTCTTGTCCGAGGGCAGACACCGGGGGCGGATAAGATAGAAAGCCATCAAGCAAAGGGGCTCAAGTCTTGGACGCAAAGAATGTATATTTGACCGGTGCCGCCAGCGAGTTTGGTTCCCGCATCATCCCTTCCGAAGAAGTGGATCAGGCGTTTGGCATGCCCGCGGGAAAGTTGCGGACACGCGCTGGAATCGTGTCTGTGGCGTATGCGGCCGAGGACGAAACGGAAGGGTCGCTTGCAGCCGGGGCTTGCCGGAAAGTTCTGGAGCAGTGCGGCGAAGAAGCGCAGAACCTCGACGGTGTGATCGCCGCGAGCGAAACGGACCACGCTTACCCCTCGCTGTCGGCGCAGCTCCATGCGCGGCTGAAGTTGCGAGAACGATCCACGGCTCTGGATGTGGGGAGCGGCTGCCTGGCGTTGCTGCAGGTGCTTTGCGTGGCGCAGGCAATGCTGATGTCCGGGCAGGCACAAAAGATCCTAGTGGCGACCGCCGATGTGCATAGCCGCACGCTGGGGCCGGGGCGGACGGCGGGAGAGTTTGGCGGACTGTTTGGGGATGGGGCTAGCGCGTTTTTGTTGTCGAACAAGCCGCCGGAAAAAGGGCGATTCGCCTACCGGTTCGGAGAATTCTTTTTTGGATGCGCCGCGCAGTATGCGGAGGCGATTGCCATCAACGACACGGCGGGTGCTGGACTGGAGATTCGCTTCGACGGCGAAGCGCTTTCCCGCGCGGCGGTTTACCGGATGGAGCAAGTGTTGAGCGAAGTGGAGGAGCGGAGCGGGATCTCGCGCGAAAAAGTCGGCGCGTTTGCCACGCACCAGCCGAATCCGAGACTTGTGGCGCTGCTGGCGAAACTACTGGGCGTGGCCAATTCCGCGTTTCCGCCGATTGCCGCGACGAAAGGGAATTTGGGGTCTTCGATGTGCGGAGCAACGCTGCAATCCGCGTTTGAGAATGCCGCGGGAAAGCCCGCGGGCGAACGGACCGCGGTGTTTTTAGCTTCGCTGGCGCCGGGGCTGCTTTTTGGCGGTGGGTGGATGGTGCCGGCGGAGAGTTGAATTGCCAAGCTGATGTTTGATGCCGTCAGCCGGGAAGTGCCAGACGTCGATGATGCGTTGAAGGACGACGACGCTATTTACGTGAGTAGCGCAGGAAGAAAGTTTAGTGGTTGAGTTGAATTCTCAAAAGCGGTGGCAGAGCCACCGCACTCCAAAGTAAGAGCGGCCCGCCTCGGAAGGCGGGCCCTACTGGGTCCCTTCGATTTTTTTGATCGGCTTACGGGGACGAGCGGGTGGCAGTGGTGAATTCGATGTCGGGCTGGGGGACGACGCAGGCTTCCAGCGGGGGCCAGCCGGGGTCGGTGGTGGAATTGCGGCAGAGACTCACCAGGGCGTT